>JAABUV010006873.1_pt1 | contig 12191 bp, 19 predicted proteins | sample 5559971 | NCBI WGS metagenome assembly JAABUV01 (sample SAMN10711881, study PRJNA513362) | rock metagenome | isolation source: Antarctica rocks | place: Antarctica: Victoria Land, Knobhead nord | collected 2015-12-19
TTGGCGCCTCCCGCGCGGCCTGCCGCGCCACGCCTCCTTCCCGTCTCTCCCTTTCCCGCCGTGCAGGCCCCATGCAGGCCGCTTTGCCAGGCAGAGCTTCGCCAGGCACAGCAGCAAACTGCCCGTGTGGATGTCTGCATTCCCGGCAGCACTGCTACCAATGCGACTGGCCAGTGCACAGCCTGCGATGAGGGTTTGGGGTCAGAAGTGCCCGGGGCTGGCCACACGCTCTTTGGTGCGGTGCGCTGGTGCGCCTGCTCACACTGCCGCACTGCTGCAGAAAAAGCACCGCGCGGCGCACCCTGTCGATGCTCCAAGCGCAGTCTATGTATGACAGCACACGGAAAAAGCGCGCATAGAAACTGTGGTCAGGGGTGGGCGATGTGCGCTGCACGGACAGCGTGCGCAGCGGGCCGCCCGGCCAGGCGCGGCCGCACCCGCGGCGATCTCTGCCGCCACGTCCTGCAGCTGCGCGATGCGCAGCGCGTACGCGCCGGTCTTCATCAGCTTGCGGCTGGACGCCGCGAGCGCGCCGAGCGCGGTGAAGAGCGAGATGATGACGTTGGTGTGGTAGCGCATGTTGGCCAGCATGCTCGCGCGCCCGGCGGTCGTCTCGCCCTGTCAGGGCGCGCCGCGCTCGGTGCCACCCCGCACATGGGCGTGCTTCTGGCACCTGGTGCTGTGTTTCTCGCCCTATGACCTGTCATGCTTTTCAGCCGCCGGCAGACCCTGGCATGCGTGCTCGCCCCAGCGTGGGGTGTAAACGAGCAGCCAGTGTGAGTGGGTGATGCTCTTGGCACACTGACGCAAAGCCGCCGCGATCTATCAAGTCCGCGGGGTTGGGGGGTACTGCAATCAAGCGTACAGTGACGCCATGCAGTTTCAGATATGAGGCCCACTCCATGAGTCGAATGATTTCTGTTTATGTCGTGACACGCTGGTGACAGGCTCGCGGTCGGCGCGCACCGGCCGCAGGTGGCCCGCAAAGAAGGGCCCGATGATGAGCGCGACCGCCACTGTCGCCGCCAGGTACTTGGTGTGGAAGTCCTGCCGCGCCGCGCATCAGCGATCGGGGCGCCGAACGCACAGCGCGTGACGGCGCGCATGCAAAACCGCATCGAGGTGTTGCTGCAGGCGCAAGCTTGCGGGGCGGCACACAGGCTGCCGCCCCCGTCCTGCCTCCTCGGGCTGAAAGTGCCAACGCGTTTGCAGGTTGTGCCAAGCAGGGCCAGGCGCCCGACTGTCCACTGCGCAAACGGAGACGCGCCGCGGCTCAGGCAAGGAGGCGGGCTGCTCGTCGGCCGCTCTGCGCTCGCCTTGGCGCGAGGGGCGCAGCGCAGGTACCGCCCACGCGTCCCAGAGACGGGGGCGGTCGCGGGCTCCGGCGCGCCTGCCACATGCTGAAGCGCCACTGCGTCGTCAGCAGCGCGGCCTGGTGCAACACCAGCGCGCGGAAGCTGCGCCGGATCAGCGCGCTCTCCTTCTCGATGCCGCCGTAGAAGGCCACGGACTCGGCGTTGGTGCGCAGGCGCGCCTGCAGCTGCCGGTAGGTGCCTGCGCGCGCGCGCGGCGCCTGAGCGCCGCCCGCCCGGCCCGGCCGGCCCGGCCAGCCCGGAGGCGAGGCTGCCGCCGGTGCACAGGCGCGCTTGCGGCCGCCATACTGTGCCTGACCATGCGCTTGATTTACATCGCTGGTGTAGACCTGCAAACAATAAAGTGTCATGCTTGTTGTTCATCAATGGCCGTGCATCATCAGAACGACGGGCGTGCGGGGCGCGCGCCTTCGTCCTCCTGCTGCCGCTTGAACAGGCGCGCAAAGTTGGGCGCGGCCGCAACGGTTACGACGCCGGCGCCCAGCACGTACGCGAGGATGGCGGCCGTGTACTTGTTCGTGCGCGAGTAGCGCCGCAGCACGACCGCGAAGAACACCGCGTCCACCGCGCTGCGGGCGCGTGGCCGCTTTCAGCTGTTGGATGGGCAGGCGGGAGAGCCTGTCCTAGCACTCTGCTGCTCGCGGGGGGGGGGCCAAAGGTAACTAGCACCAGCCTGAGGGATTCAGCAATCTGCGCCATCCTCCACCCCTGCATGCCCAGCCTGGATAGATAAGCAAAATCTGAGGTGTCATCTGCATGCGTGTGCCGCGCGGGCCACGAGCCGGGCGGCCGGCGGCGCGCCTGTTGCACCACTCGCGCACGAGCTCGCCCAGCTCATCGCACAGCTTGGGCACATCCTCGCAGATGCGCTGCTCCACGCCGTCCACGCGGCGGTCCACGTACGACAGCTTGTAGTACACCTGCGGCGCGCGCGGGCCCGGGCACTGTGTCACCTTCTCCTTGCGCCATGTTCACCAAGAGCTCAATGTCCAATAAGCTCAGCGCAGACAGTGGAGAAACTGTGCGCAGGACGCCCCGGCCCGAACAGTCAATTGACACGCTCCGGGCAACGTACAGAGGCGGCCAGCATTGTAATGCTGCACGGCGCGTTCCAGGCCGCTGCCGGAGCACGTCCTCCGCAGCTGTCCCCGAGAGGCCAGAGGCACGTTGGGCCAGCATGCGCCGCAGCCTGGCCCGCCCGCCGCGCACCATGCTGCTGAAGTACGTGCGGTGGATGCGCTCGGTGAGCGTGGCGCGCCAGAACAGCTTGAGGCGCTCCAGGAAGCGGCGCGAGGTGGACTCCACGCCCGCCGCGAGCAGGCACAGGAGCACGTTCTCGGCGAAGTCGCGCACGAACAGCGGCACCTTGCGCAGGAACGCCGCGCGGAACATGTACCCCTGCACCGGGCCAGGGCCGCGTAGCCCTGTAATTCTGAGAACATGCACCCCTGCGCCAGGCCAGCGCCGTACAGGAGTCGGAGCTTCGTCCCTCCGTGTCACGGCAGCCGTAGGAGATGGTGCTCTCAGCTGCAAGGCCACTGTGACAGTCGCGGCGAGCAGCAAGCGGACCGGGGAGGCGGGGGCTGCCGCGCCTGCATCCGCGCCAGCCGGTTGGACAGCGCGGTGCGCACGATGGCCAGCGCGAACAGGACGGCGATGCGCTTGCCAGCAATTGGCAGCAGGTATTTCAGCATCTTGTTGAGCGCCTGGCTCGAGCTGCCCTTGAGCTGTCCCCCTTTGCCGGAGCGCTGCTTGCTCCTGCCGGCCGCACACAGCGTGCCAAGCAGTCAGTGCAGGGCTACTCCTGTAACAGGAAGGTAGGCCCACAGAATGCAATGCCTTAGCATCATAAGCCTTCTTGCTCACACGCGCACGCACACCTTGTGCAGGACATACGTTGATCATACTCAACACACTAAGTGCTCACCACTGCCGCTGCGCTGCTGCCTTGCACACTGCAAAGGCGACTGCTAACATACAAACCAGCAACTTGCTCACCGCACACAGCGACTGTGAGTGTGGCGCCCTCCCCTGTCCGGCCTCAGCAGCTTCTTGCCCTGGCCCCAAAGCCCGCGAAGGCCCACAGGGGCGCACCTATCAGGCGGCTTTGGCGGGCGAGGGTGCGCATGCCTCGCTCCCTGCGTATAGAACAGATACGCCCCACCGCCGGCAGCTAGCAGTACTGCAGCAGTGGCAGAGGTCCGCCGGCTGCCCAGGACGGCTGTCAGCTGCGCCATGAGCCTGGCGCGCGCGGCGCGTTGTTGCGCCTGCAGCGCCGGGGCGTCCATTGTTGCTCGTCTGCTGTCACAAGCAGCAGCCGCCTGCCTCACATCCCGGCTTATGGCTCCAAGGTCAGTGTGGATGCATTGAAATGATGACTACAGGAGATGGGAGCTTTCTGGCCTGAGACCAAAAAACTTTATTGGCGTGTGAGGCAAGCTCGCATGCGAATGGACTTTGCAGGCGGATTCTGCAGACAATACGAATAGAAAGCATGCATGCCTGCCTTGGGCAGGTTCTGTAGCTAACGCAACCAGTCTGGCAAGCAAGCGTGCAGGAAGCAAGCTGTCACAATAGACAGGCAGTTCAAGGAGCGAGACTGGACTTCCTAAGCACGTTCTGGCTGCATGTGCGACACCCGGTGGGCTCAGTGCATTGCATCATGTGGCACACCCCGGCCCACACCGACATCCAATTTCAGACAAGTTATGATCTCAACCTGGAACACAAAGCAGCGCACAGCACTGCACAGCGCGCCCTCGCCTGCTGGCCCTGTCGCGGGCCACTGAGAAAAAATGGGCAGGCTGAAGAGACGTGACTCAGAGTGGTCGGCTGTGCGCCCCTGCATAACCTACGGCACGAGAGCCGCCATCCGGCGCCTCCCTCGCAAACTACTGCTCAGCTACCCAGGAAACGGGTGTCAGGTTTTGGGTGCGACCACAGCGCGCAGAGTCGTTCCCGCCCCATGTGTTGCCCAATGGACGAACCCTATGAGCTGGACGCGACTCTGCTGAGAGAGGAAGGGTGCGGCCCGCGCTGTCTGCCGCGTAACAGGGCGTCTCGCCGCCAGCAAACGCGCGCCGAGGCGCTCTTCGGAATGCGCGCGCGCTGTAGCCCCTGCTGCTGCGTTAACTCGCGCAGCTTCACGGCCAGTGTCACCGCGCGACTGCTGATGTCGACAGCGGCACCCACACCGCCACTTCTTCCGATGCCCACGCAAGGGCATGGTATGCCCACGCAGGGGCAGTGCAGCCTGATGCTATGACTTGCTGCCCTCAATGGCCGGCGGCAGCACTTGTGCAGGCGCACGTGCAGCTGTCCAGCGCTTGCTGGCCGACTGTGGGGCTCGGGCTCTCAGGAGTGGCCACGCAGATGCCGCAACAACTTGCTCTGGAACTTGATGGCAGGCAACTCTGTGTGGCTCGGCGTGCGGGCGCGCACAGGCGCAGGCATGCGGCCAGCAGCCCTGCCGCTGGCGCCGTCTAACCCAAGAAAGGCGCGCCGCAGCGGCAGGTCTTGCGGTTGCCCATGCACACGCCCTCAAACGTAGGGTTGCGCTTTGCAAATGACTCAGTCGGCTCCGCTGCAAGCAGCGCCTCCTGCCCAACGACGCGCGCGCCGAAGTGAGCGCCCCTTAGACACCATTGCATAGGGCACTGTTTCAACAGCTTGCGAGCGTTAACAACAGCTTGCAACACCAGGGGTTGCGCATACGCTTGGCACTGCTGTCTTTTACACGTTCTGCCAACCATGCGTCTGCGCGCTGCTTGATTGCGACCATTGCTCGTAAAGCGAGGCATAGGGCGAGTTGCGCACCTGCGCGGACTGCCAGGCGTCCGGGCTGGCCTGCAGCTGGCTGTACAGGTTGAACAGGCGCACGCTCTTCAGCGCGTCCAGCACTGCGTCGTGCCCGGCGGCGTCTGGGCGCCAGTCCAGCAGCACGCGCGCCAGGTGGTCCTGGCTGAACACGCTCCAGGACTTGTAGCGCGGGTTCCACACGCGGTACACGCCGGTCAGGTCCACCAGCGACTGCGCGCCGCGCAGGGTGCAGTAGGGAGCAGGGCTTGGAAAACGGCTGCCGTCCGGGCCTGCCGTGTGGCCTATCGCAGCACTGTCGCACAGACGGCACAGAGGCGTGCTCTGCAAGCGCCTGGTCAGGCGCGAGGTTGTCTCACCGCCAACACATCAGCAATGTCTTGATGTCTCCGCCCAGCCAAGGAGCAAGGTGCATCACACCAAACGCCTGGCTGCACCCCACCTTGAAGTCGGCACCCTCCTTCAGCTTCAGCCACTCCTGCGGGTCACATGTGGCATGTATCAGTCCGGGCTCGCTGCCAGCATTCCAGTACTGTGCAGTGTTCTGAAGTGGTCACACCGACAATTGCAAGCAGCCGCGCAGGGACCTGTGTCACACCCAACACATGCTTCGCTCTTGCCAACCGGCCACCCTGCTCCCGTAAACGCATGGGAAAGGCGGCTGCAACAAAGGCAGCAGGCACGATCCTTCGCCGCTCCTATGCATATGACTGGTCCGTACCACGTCTTTGCCAACATTCTGGCCGACCAGCACCGCGCTGGCCGGCAGGTATGACCGCAGCGTGGCCACTGCCTCTGCCAAGGTCATCCCCTGTGCCTCCACCAGCTCCTGGCTCAGCCTGTGCGCGCACGACAGGCGTTGAAGTGTAACAGTACTGGTCACCAGACTGGAGCGAGCCAGGCTCGGCAACAAGCGCATAAGAATAGCAACAGCAGTCAGCACAGCGAGCGCTTGCGACGCGAGCAGTGCTGGGGCAGCACAGCTCTGCGTGAAGCACAAGCGCTATGTATGGGGAGTATGGGGGAAAGGCCGGCACGCCCTTGTTAAAACACGCAGCCTGGCAGGAGCAGCGCACCCTGTCAGAGGCGTCAAGTAAGAAACAACAGGCCGGTCAGGCTTCACGTACAGGTTCAATAGCACGCGCTCGTACTGGTCCTGCGCAGCCGACGCAGCCTCCTTAGTGCCGCATCAGATAGTCTTGATGGCCAGGCGCTGGTGCGCGAGCAGCCAGGCGCCAGCACGCGTGACAGCACTTTCTGCAGGCTATGCATATGTCTACAAGCAGAGCGCGCACCACCAGAGATATCTGGGCCACTGCGCGCGCATTGTGGTCGACACCGACTGCGACGCACTCCACGTCGACGCTGTAATACATGGCCGGTGGCAGCACGTATTGCTGCTGTCCATGGTAGCCGCCATACGCCGCGGCGCTGGGCGGCTGCTGGCTGCTGGCCCACGGCACAGAGTACATGGCACTGCCTCCAGCCAGGCGCGTGCGCCCAGCCGTATTTGCAAACGGCAGCAACGCAGCTTTTCGAACAGGACAGCAGGGCAGCAGCAGCACCGAGGCCGTCCACAGAGCGCAGACGAACTGGGACACCCAAGTCCGGTGGCGCTGGCGACCCTAGCTAGGCGGCGTTGAGGCACAACAGCTGCGGACCGGTTCGTGGCAACAAACTTTGCATGTAAGGGCGTCCCGCCCTGCCCGCAACAACGCCTGTGGTGCATGCGCTTATTGCGTGCCAGGCAGAAGCTCTCCTGATAGTATGTTCACTGCCACGTTGGTTGAGAGCAGTGCGCTGAAGATCTCCAAGCAGAGAGTCTGGCAGAGGCCATGCAATGCTGCTGAAGCGTGCACTTCTACTTTTTACTGTATGGCATGCATCTCAGAAGTAGCTGTTTGGACAGATGAGCACTGCAGGCACCAGGCTAGCATAGCACTCACAAGTCTGTAGTCTCCTCCCAGTTCATCATGCTCTTTGGATGCCAGCTCCCTTCTCAGCACAATAATCACAGCTGACTAAACGTGCATGTACAAGATGATGATGCCAAACTGGATGTTTTGGCTCTGATACAATTACAAGCGCCTCCGCCGTTGCACATTCAGCATGCATCGAGCGGCTGCCTGCCACCACAACTGGCTGCAACACTTACTCGTGCCAGTTCTGCTGACGTGCTTATTCCAGTGTCCTCCCTGGGGTTTCACGAGCCAGACGCACAAGTTTTCAATCAACCAGTCAACCTGCTTTGCCTTGACAGCCGAGCTGCCTTTGCGGACTCTCACATTACCCCGCTCACTCAAAAGCTCACAGCTCTGCATGCATGGCAGCATCACTCTGTCCTGCAACTCACCTTGTACACCAGGACTTGCATCTTGACACAGAAGGAAGCAGCCTCCTGCCAAGGCTACTGCGGCGCAGCCTGTGCGCCGTCGGCCTGGGGCGCATCATGGCTCGCCAGGTCCAGCAGAGACGAGGACGTGTGCTCGCCGCGCTCGGGGAAGCCAGCTTTGGCGGCAGACATACGCGCAAAGTACCCCGTCTGCTTGTACTCGGTGTCGTCAGGTCCCTGCGCAAACAGTGGAGGCACGACGTCTTGCTGGACAAGCTGGATGAGACGGTGCACGCTGACGTGGCCTTGTGCACAGGCATATTAAAGCCAAGCAGGTGCCTATCTCCTCAAAGCAGGCCGCTATAAGCAGGCCAAGCCCCATAATAGCCAAGGGACGCGGAGTTGAAACTTTACTGTCACCCAGCAGGTGCATTGTCTGGTCCCAGCCCCTTCAGGCTAATCACCAAATGCAAGCTCAGCATACGGCATGATCGTATGGTTGTGCCAGGATTACATGCGGCATAGCTTTCTTGACGGAGGTGCAAGCAGCAGGAAAGCAACAAGCATGCTGAAATGGCAGGGCTTCAGGGACTGCCCACCTGTGTTCCTGGCACGGCTGGTCCGGACCCCGCAGTCATGCGCGCAGGCGCGCCCTCGCTCGAGGCGCCGTCCGGCAGCCCCTCGCTGCGGAATGGCTTTTGCATGTCGATGCTCGGCGGCCGCTTCATAGTAGAGTCACGCTGCGGCGCAAGCACACGGGTGAGAAGCCACAGTCGCGCAGGCCAGAGTCAGGTGCATGACTGCAGCTTGCCGGAACCCCACTTGCAAAGTCTCAGGACTTTTGTTGTGACACGACCAGAGCGCAGGAGCGGCAAGACGTAGAGTTGCATGCATAAACAGCCAACCAAGCAGCCCTAGGCGCAGCTCAACTTCCCACACACGTGCCACAGCTCAAAGACTTCGCACAGGCTCAAGGCCAGGCCAGACACGCGCACTGGCATACAAGGCTGGGACACCGAATCCCCTTGCACTCAGGAGGGACAGTGCCAGGAGGCAAAAGAGCACGGTCAAGGTGTCTGAAGCTGAAGCGCGAGTCACACTGTCACCACCACTACAGCGCCGCAACAATGTTGTAGGGAGGTTAAAAGCATGCATATCGCCCAAACAGCCGTTTGCACACCGGCTCGGCGGCAAGCGCGACGAGGTCGCCGGCCGAGTTCCGCTCGGGGTGCTTGCCCTTGTGCGCCTCCGAAAAGGTCTTAAAGTAGTTGTTTGAGGTCCCTGCATAGCCATCATCGTTGTGCGTTGACGGCGCGCCCTGCAGAGCATCCCACCTTAGCAGGCTGACTGCCGCGCCTTGTGAGCAGATTTGGAGGTAGACACCCTCGCAGCAGCTAGGTGCAGATACGCAGGGTGAAGCGCGCAGCCAAACTGGCTCTTCAACAGAGAGATGAAGCTTCTCAGCACAGTAAATGCTGCACGTGCGCACGTCAAAGGAGCAGCGTTCCATCTGCTTCTGGAACGACTTTCGCCGCTCGTCCCCCTTGTCACGCCGCCCAAAGTCCCAGTTGTCTTCGGTCTCTGCATAGGCACACGTGCCTTATTCGCTGGCTCTAACAGCACTTGCCTCTGCTGAGACAGCAGGCAGTGACAGTGGCCGGGCTGACAGGCCGGGGCGCGCACCAGCCATCTCAGCGAGGCGAGGGCTCCACAGCGCTTGTCAAAGTTCTCGCAGCCTCTTATCTCGTCTAAGGGGGGAGCTCAGCTCAGGCGGGGCGTATTATAGAAAACGTTGTCACAAATCCCACCACCTGCAGCCACCTGTACAGGCTCCCCCACCCCTAAGCAATTCCTACATCCGGACGCACTGATTTTCTCACGACTGATTTTCTCCTAGTGATCATCGCATGCATGCTTGTAAACCTGCGTGCAACACATGCTCAGTGTTGTACTCCGCAGAAGTGCTATCACCCGATGATTACAGCTTACGCTGCCTGGGTCACGCATGTATCTAACCTGCTCTAGTACATGTTTGCTATGTTATTACAAGTGTGCGCGCGAGCCACGCGATTGCTACACCATTGAACACATCATGCAGTTTCCGCAACATGCACTGCTTGCATTCCATGCTCAACATTGCCATCCTTGAAACATGATTACCACTGCTCTCTCCCTCTCATGTACAGCCAGCATACACAACGTGCCTAGCCAGCTGCTTTAAAGAGCCTGCCGCTGCCACGCTCGCAAGCACACCAGGGCACCCAGCCCTCAAATATTGAGCTGCATGGTCCGCATCGGCACGCTGGTCCCCTCCTCCCGACATTGCGCCTGCGCAAGCGCCTTAGTGCCCGGCAGCGAAACAGCGTCCGCGGGGTTCTCCAGGCGGCTCCCGCCAGACGCATGGCGGCTGCTGCGCAGGCCGCCTGGCGCCCTGTGCGCGTCCCCTGGCACTGTGCCGCCGCGCCGGCCGTGCGCCCCTTGCTCACCAGGGCTGCCAGGGCTGCGGCCGGCCGCCGGCAGGCGCATGCCCGCGTGCGCAAGCGCCTCGGCGATGCCCGCGCCCGGGTGCGCGGCAGCCGCCGTCGCCAGTGCCTGGAGCCGCCGCACAGGCGCTGCTGACCCAGCGCTCGTGTACCGCCGCATCGGCCATGCAGGCCCACTGTCCCATGCCGCAGTGGCTGCACAGCAGAGCCCTCTGGCCACTGCCCTAGCAGCGCGCGCTGGCAGTGCCCTGCGGCGTCGTGAGTGGTGACACATGCGACCATCCTTTGCATACCACTGACTGAGCTGTGTGTCCTGCGTCGTCCTGCCCTGTACATCTGAAGCACTGCATCCTCCACAAGCTGCAGCAGCCGCGACATCGACTTGTCATGCAAGGGGGGCATGCTTCACCAGGCGAACCAGTGGGAAGCAACCCCGATCGGCTGAGCGCGCCTGCAGCACCGCGCGGCCGGCGGCCTGCAGGGCCTCGAGCTGCGCGCTGCGCTCCACCTGGTCCACGCTGCGCGCGAGCGCCGCGGCCGCCCAGCTCCCCGCCGCCTTGCCCGCCGAGCCGGGCGCCGCTTGCGCGCCAGGGTCCAGAGCCCTGAGCGCGCGGCGCGCAGCGGCCGCCCTGCGGCGGCCGCGCGCGTGGCGGCCGCGCTGCGCGTCCAGGACGCGCCGCGCCTCATCCTGTGCAATCCAAGACCATGTGCTCTGCTCGGGGTGTGAAAACAGCCTGGCAACTTGGCGGTGGCTGCGCGGTTGTGCCGCTGCTCTCGCGCATCAGGCTGCGCTAACCCGTTGCACTGCACAGACGGGTGAACTGCATCCTTGTGGCAGACCTGAAGCTGCCCTTCACATCAACAATGATGCGCGCATGCCTGATGACTTATGTGGCAGCTGGCTGAAATGCTCAGTCCACCATGCGGTGTGCCTACTGTGAGAAGTTTTTCTCGAGTTGTTGCTGTGAGCAGTCAGCATGCATGAAGGCTGATTGTGGGCCAGCACCAATGCCCAGCTCGTGGGGCTGCATGGTACACTCTAGACGTGATATGCGCCATACAAGAAGTGGCTATAGCGAAGGCTGCGCACCAGGCGCCGCTGCCATGCGGCCAGCCCCGCCTGCAGCGCGGCCTCCTCGGCCGCGGCGGCGCCGCAGCGCGCGGCGGCCGCCGCCGCGGCGGCGGCGGCCGCTGCAGCCGCGCCGCGCGCGCCGCGCGCGGCCTCGCGCTCAGCCTGCGCGCCCTGCCGCGCGTCGGCCGCCGCCGCGGCCGCCGCGCAGCCGTCCGCGCCGCCGACCCTGCTGTGCATGCACAGGCCCTTTCGCGGCGGTCCGCTGCGTGATGAGCGCAGGCGTTGGACGGCAGCTCAGAAGCAAGCGCGCTGCCCATGTAGCCGGCGCACCGCCCCTCGACATGCAAGCGTGTCCCTGCTCAGCAGCAGTGCCGCCGCCGCACCAGGCATTATAGCAGCTGGGCCTCCCCGCATGCATCATCAGGCCTTCGGTCACAGCCCGAGACAGGGTTTGGGTAGGCGAGCGCGCCGCAAGCTGGCGGCGAGGCCGCCGTTGGCGGCCGCCAGGCGCTCCAGCTCGGCCGCAAGGCCCGCAACGGCCGCCTCGGCGCCGCGAAGGCGCGCGGCCTCCGCGGCCACCGCGCGGCGCGCCTCCTCGCGCTCCTGCGCCGCGCGGATCAGCAGGTACGCCTGCGCGCCCATGACAGGGTTAGGTACCCTACGCCTCTGCTGTGCTGCATTTGCAGGTACAGCAGCATGTGGAGGGGAACATTGTCATCTTGGGTGAGCAGGCCTGCCTGCGAGCGCGGCTCTTCACTGTCGCCCGGACAGCCCTGCCGTGCTTGTCAGGCAGCGTGGCCACTTTCATGGCAGGGCCGCAGCGCGCTTCTTGCCAGCCCCTCCCGGACAGGATGCATGCAGGAAAGCTCCCGGGCTCGCCTGCGAGCGCGGCTGGCCGTCGTCGTCCAGGGCGGCCGCGTGCTTGCTGCGCAGCGCGGCAAACTTGGCGCGCAGGGCGGCCGCGCGCTGCGCGCGCGCGGCGCGCTCTAGCGCCGCCGCGTGCGCGCCCTCCCGCAGCAGCCGCGCCTCGCCCGCGAGGTCCTCCTTGCGGCCCTGCGCGGCAGCACCGGGCCCGTCACAGGAGCGCCGTGTCGCACGGTGGTGACCTACCGCGC
>JAABUV010006874.1_pt1 | contig 12191 bp, 12 predicted proteins | sample 5559971 | NCBI WGS metagenome assembly JAABUV01 (sample SAMN10711881, study PRJNA513362) | rock metagenome | isolation source: Antarctica rocks | place: Antarctica: Victoria Land, Knobhead nord | collected 2015-12-19
CCTTCACTCGGCTCACCACCGATTCGCCGGCCGCCTCGCTGTGCTCGCTGTCACCCTGATGCTCGAACTGGTCCCGACCTAGGAGGAATTGCCCACTGGTTGGCGCTTCCTGACCGGGCTGTATGGTGGCTACGGCACGCCGACAGCTCCTCCCCGCCACGCTCCCAGCAGGCGGCGGCGCTGTTTACGCAACTGCAAAACCATGCTCGAGACGAACTCGGTATGCTTAACGTAGTAGACGGCCTGCTCATATGGAATGGTCGGCCCGTACTGAGCCAACCGATTATCAGCGAAAGTTCGAATAGTACTGCAAACCAGGCGCTTCGTGCGTTGCTCGCAAGCTTCATAAGTGGGGCGACTGGAATAGTGCGAATGGAACAACGAAGAATTGTCGAAGAGCTTATGGAGCGGTTCCCGGTCCCGATCTTCGGTTCACCGCCGAACGCTTGGACTGCCTTGACTCAACTTGCTGGCACTGAATCGTGCGCCGCCTTCGCGGGCTATGCGGCTTGGTCAGATCAACCTGTCTTAGCGGTCATTGGTGGCGGCACTTCATTGGTGATGTGGTTCGCCAAGCCGTCGGCGAAGGTTGTCCGGCGTTCAATGGCCGAACGACTGGCGCTCAAATTGGGTACTGATTTCCGGTCAGAAGATGGGGCCTGACCTTACCAATAGCCAAATTATGTGGCTTACTGTGTGACTCGCTGAGTTAAGTTGTTAATCGTCAGGACCGACCGGTCACGCGTTCGTAGGTGGGGCTCGGCGGACTGAACCGACTTCCAGGACATCCCGCTGTGCCCCCTCGGTATCGCTCCCGCTCGGCTGTCAACGGCGCACCTGGTTAAGCGTTCCGCCATGCCCGCTGCGACTGTCAGTTCCCCACCGGGAGATGTGTCGGTGTCGCAAGTCGCACCGGCGCCCCACCTGGAGGTGCAGACAGGCGCGTGTTGTTGGCGGCGGAGGGATCGGCGGGGATTCGGATCGTTGATCAGCAATCGTCAGAGCTTCGCGGCGTGATCGACGTCGTCGCAGTCGCCGCCGTGCAGCAACGACGTCGACACCGCCATCCGCTCCAACTCGAATCGTTGCTCATCGGTCATCGACAAAGGCGCAGCCACCATGACCGCATTCTACCAAACAACCATGTTAATTTACAGGCACACCACTAGCGTCTCCTACCACTTCCCTAACCATGGCGTGCTGTTCACCGGAGACGCGCTGGTCACCGCCGACAGCATGACAGGATCGCTGGGACCAAGAACCGTTTCCCGCGCCTTCACCCATGACAGCGCCCGGTTGGTCACCGCACCAGATGGACGAGATCGAATGCATCGACGTACCGAGGCATCCGGGACTTGCACGACGCCGCGTCGCGTTCCATCGAACGGATCAGCGATGCTGGGGACTGCGACCTTGAAGCGCCGGCGGGGCGGAAGGGGCTGAGAAAAATCTACAGGCCCCTATGTCCACCCCCTGATCACCTCACCGCCGGGGTTCGAGCAGCGAACGCGGCTACGTCCGGTGACGGCGCAGACCGCTTCTGTTCGCCGCTCCCTCGGCGTGGGAGGTCAAAGCGGGCAGTTGGTGTGCATCGACGTGGTGGTGGGTCCGCATGCCGTGCGTGGTGACCCAAATACTTAAAGGCTTGTAACGGGGCGGGCCCGTGCGCCGTTGCGTAGTCCTGGGACGCTTCGGTTATTCGCAGAACTGTTTCACGCGTCATTCGCAACGGCGGCCAGAACAACAACATGGCGCGGTGCAGCATACATCTGCTCGGTCTTGGTCAGGTATTCTCGGTAAAAAGGTAAGGCTAGATATTCATTCAAGTATTCGTTACCATTACGCCAACGCTCGGTGAGAATGAACATCGCCGGCGTCCCGACGCTTTCGCCGGCTTCCAGGAACAGGCACCCCTCCAGTGCACGCGCTTGCGGTAGTACTTTTCGCAATTCTTCCAAATACGCCGACCGGTATTCAGGGCGTACCATTAAGGTATTGCTCATGATAAGCTCGCCGTCGCTCACCTGGGGCATTGATTCCGTCATGATCTCCCATTTCATACTAGACTGTCATCCGGAACTGCGTGTCACGGTGATCTTAGCAGCCTTGTGTGATTCAGCCTGGGCCCACTGCGTAAATTCCGTACTTTCGGTGCAGCGGAATAGAGCTGCCGGCCTCTGTCCGGGTGGTGCCGCGCGAACACATGGCTCACTTCGGCATCCTCATCAAGCTACCCACCGACCACACTGTGAGCTCAGGGCGGCCCAGGTGATGATGATGCGGTCCGACCCGTCGGCGTTGAGCCGGCTCGGGGTTCTGCGAACCGTCCACTTGCTGGGCCCTTCCCCTAATTCGGCGTATTTCCGGGTGTGCTCACGCGGTAACCGATCCTTGGGCCGCAGGTACGCGGAGGGAGGCAAGGAAGGACAGCTTTTCGTAGCTGTCGGTGTCGGGTTGAGGGTGGTAGATCACGAGCATGACGCCGTCTGTTCCGGTCACCGCCAACTTCTCGCGGTCGAGTTTGATCTCGCCGACTTGTGGGTGGTCAAGGGTGAGCGCCGCCCCAGTTCGTGGCCCGACGTCGTGGCGGGCCCACATCATCCGAAATTCTGGGCTGGCCAGGGTGAGTTCCCCCGACGAGTTCGATGACGCGGGGGTTGTCGATGTCGGTACCGACCGATCGGCGGAATCCGGCCAGCAGCGCCTGGGCGGCGCGTTCCCAGGTCCGGAAAAGTGCTTGCTCCGCGGGGTCCAGGAACACGTCGCGTAACCGGTTTCTGCCAGGGATCAGAGTCGGTGAAAGCGCGGCCGCGAGGGAATTCGAGGCCAGGACATCTAGGTAGCGGCCTTCGATGAAGGCCGGGAACGGCAGAGCATCGATGAGTCGGGCGGTGCTCGCCGGTACCGGTTCGCGACGTGATCGACTCCGGGAACGTTGGGGCTGGGCTACGGCCAGGCCAAGCAGGTAGGTGTCATCCTCCAGTTGCAGGACGCGGGCTATCGAGTGCAGCACCTGCGTCGAGGGGTTGCGGTCCCGGCCCTGTTCGAGCCGCAGGTAGTACTCCGCGCTGATACCGGACAGCATCGCGACTTCCTCCCGGCGAAGTCCAGGCACGCGGCGGGTCTTCAACACGGGCAGTCCTAACTGGTCCGGGGTGACCAATTCGCGGCGCGCCCGGAGGTAATCGCCCAGCGCGTTGCGTTCATCGGTCATACCGCACCGTAGGTGCGGCCGGTCGGATCTGGGTACTCCCTGCCAGTACCGGTATCACCGGGGATCTGTTTACACCGCGCAGGTCTGGGAAGAATCGGCGCGGGCTGATCCCCCAGCCCCCAAACAGAGGAGGAATACGTCGTGTCGACCCAAAAGAGCGTCCTTGTCACAGGTGGATCCGGCTTCATCGCCGGCCACATCATCCTCCAACTACTCGATGCCGGTCACACCGTTCGCACCACCGTCCGCTCACTGGAACGCGAAGCCGATGTTCGGGTGGTCCTTGGCGAAGCGGGCATGAAGCGCGGCGGCGCTCTCGCATTCGTCGAAGCCGACCTGACCAAGGACACCGGATGGGCCGCCGCCGCGAAGGGCATCGACTACGTCCTGCACGTGGCCTCACCCATCCACACCGAAAATGTCAAAGACGAGAACCAGGTCATCGGCCCCGCCCGCGACGGCGCACTGCGGGTCCTTCGCGCCGCGCGCGACGCCGGCGTCAGCCGGGTCGTGCTCACCTCGGCTTTCCATGCCGTCGGTTTCGGGCACGGAAAAGTCGATCGCACGTTCACCGAAGCCGATTGGTCCGTTGTTGATGGTCCCGGCGTCGACGCCTACGGCAAGAGCAAGATCCTGGCCGAACGGGCCGCCTGGGACTTCATCGGCACTGAAGGCGGGTCGATGGAACTGACGACCATCCTGCCCGTCGCGGTGATGGGGCCGGTGCTGGGCAGAGATGTCTCCGGGGCGAATCAGATCATCCAACGCAGCCTGGCCGGGCAGATGCCCGGCTACCCGAACATGTTCGTCCCCATCGTCGACGTCCGCGATGTCGCCGCCGCCCACATCGCCGCGATGACGGCGCCCGCCGCCGCCGGCGAACGCTTCCTGGTGACCAGCGGGCGACCAGCGATCGCGATGAAACAGATCGGCGCCATCTTGAAAGATCACTTCGGTGAGGCTGCGAAACGTGTCCCCACCCGTTCCATCCCCAACGCCGTGGTGCGCATCGCTGCGCTGTTCAAAACCGAGTTCCGCTCTGTCGCTGCCGATTTGAACTACCAGAAAAAAGTCTCCGGCGACAAGGCTTCTCGCCTATTTGGTCTCCAGCCCCGGGACCCCGAAGATGCCATCATCGCCGCCGCCCAGAGCATGATCGCCCACTCGCTCGTGAAAGCCTGACTGAGCACACCTTCACTCCGGCACGTCAGCCGGCAATGCAAGGCTGGATACCTATCCCTGGCCACTCGAGCCGATCCGCAACCCGTCGCCCACCAGGCGCCCCGACCGCGGACGCGGCTTTCTCAACGAGCACCCCACCATCGCCGGCACTCCCCCAGTTGCAGTCCACCACCGCGCCACCACCCCTGAAGGAGCATCATGTCCCCCCTGGCTTTGATCACCGGCGCCTCATCAGGGATCGGCGCAGCATTCGCGCATCGCCTGGCCGCCGACGGCTACGACCTCATCGTCGTTGCGCGACGCCGCGACCGTCTGGAATCCCTCACGGCGTCGCTGCCCGATGTCACAGTCCAGGTCGTCGTGGCCGATCTGGCCACCGACGCAGGTGTGCATCTCGTCGCCGGCCTCGCCGGGCACCAACCCATCAGCATGCTGGTCAACAACGCCGGGGTCGCGCATTACATGCCCCTGCCAGAGCTGCCCGAAGAAAAAGTACGGGAACTCACCCACGTAAAGATCGTTGCGCCGACGATGCTGACCCGAGCCGCTCTGCCCGGCATGATCGCCCGCAGAGCAGGGACGATCATCAATGTTGCCGGCATGCTCGCATTCTCCGGCCCCGCCCCGGCGGCGCCGCCGCAGGGCCGCCGAGCGGTCTACACCGGAACGCTGGCCTACACCTTGGCCATGACCCAGACGCTGCACGCCGAACTGGCAGACACCGGCGTGAACGTTCATGTCGTGTGCCCAGGCCTGGTGGCCACAGAATTTCACGAAGTCCAGGGGATGGACCTCTCGGCGGTTCCGCGGATGTCGGCGCCGGACGTCGTCAACGCCGCGTTGGCGGGCATCACGCTCGGCGAAGTGGTCAGCGCCCCCGGCGTCCAGGACTACAGCCTTCTAGAGCGTGTGTTCGGCGCCGACCTGGACGCATTTCACGGGCAGAGCGCGCAACTGGCCACGCGTTACCAGGACCACTGAACCCGCACCTCTGATGCCCTTCGCGTAGGGCAGGGGGCGACGCTTCTCCTGCTGGGCCCGCCACCCATCAACACGTCAGCCACCCAGAAGGAGGCAATGAGCGAGCTTTAGTGCTCACCGTCGTTCCTGGGTCCAGGGTGGGGGCCAAGCTTGCCTTGGTGCATGGAGTCGAATCGCCCGCGGGCGGTCTGGACCTGCGGCAGGTTGTCCAACCCCCATTGGGTGAGGTCGGCGAACAGGCCGGCCAGGCCGCCGCCGAGTTCGCTGATCTCGTACTCGACCCGCGGCGGCACCTCGGCGTAGTAGGTGCGCACGATAAGCCCATCGCGTTCGAGCTGCCGTAGACGCTGAGTGAGCACTTTCGGGCTGATCGTGGAAATCCTACGTTCGAGTTCGGAAAAACGTTGGCGGCCGAACTGGTTCAACGTCCACAGGATCGGCGTGGTCCACCGGCTGAACAGCACATCGACCACCGGCGCGATCGGACACGCGTTCTCCGGCTGAACCTCAACAAGCTCCACCAGTTGCTCCATCCTGGGTTGTCGTCTGCCACGATAAATGGCACCTTTTGTACACGCTATTTGGCACGGTCCGCTCGTCGCTGCCCGCACGACTGGGTCCGTGACCAGCAACAATGCACCCTAAGGCAACTAGTAGAGTCGGACGTTCGTTCGAACAAGATGCCATTTAGCGTGGTCAGAAGGTGCCAGGTAATTGGTTCTGGCTCAAGTTTCGTGAAGCTCATTGGCGTTGGCAGTGCCGACCGGTGTTGCAGATGTGCGGTGCGCTGTGTTCGAGCCGACCTGGGTAGTGCTCTGGACCAGCACATCCAGCGCGCAACGCCGTCGTCTGGAGAACGTGCGGTCATTGGGCCGCGTGGCCACGATTCAGCCGGGACCACGAAACTTGAGTCAGAACCACATAGTTTGGCAACCGATAGGGCTGCGCTGCCAGGACGCGTGGGTCGCCACCGGCCCCTACGTTCGCTGCGACGGCAAAGGCCGCAAGCAACGCTGCACCCCGCTGGCCCCGACCACGGCGCAGATCCTGCGCACCTGGAGGGGTCCTGATCGACCGCGGCTGTCGCGTTCGGTCATCCTGTTCTGCACCCGCAACGGCCACGAACTCAGCCGCGACGCCGTCGAACATCTCATGCGCAAATACACCACCATCGCCACCGGCAGCTACGCATCGCTTGCAGGCAAGAAGATCTCACCGCACGTCTTGTCCGCGAAGGTGGGAACGGCGAGACCTTAGCCTGAATCCGTGTACGCGCCGGGGTTTTGACCGGCGTGGGACATGAAGAAAGTACCCTTGACCTGCGATGATCGGTTTGTCTAGGACCAAATCGTCGCGTACGGGAAGGACACTTTCAGTTGAGATTGTCGCATAGCTGGGCCGCGGACCGCGCGGTGTTCGATGACGAGAATTTGGTGTCCTGCGCCGGGCTGATCCCGGTCATGGCCTTGGCCGAACAAGCCGGCCTGTCCGAACTTCTCGGTGATCACGTCCGGTTCACCGACGAGCGGGTCCGCTCCGGCGGGGCGAACCCATCCGGGAAGCTGACATCGGTCATCGCCGGACTGGCCGCCGGCGCCGACAGCATCGACGACCTACAGGTGGTGCGGTCCGGCGGGATGAAAAAGGTGTTCTCCGCCGTCTACGCCCCCCTCGACGCTGGGGATCCACCTACGAGAATTCACCAACGGCCACGTCCGGCAACTCGACGCCGTGCTGACCCGCCATCTGCTGGCTTTGGCCCAGCGGACAGTCCTGCTCCATGGAATCGAGGTCCAGGCCCGCGTCGACGTCGACTCACTGCTGCGGCCGGTCTACGGCCACCACAAGCAGGGCGCCTCCTTCGGACACACCAAAATCGCGAACCGGCAGGTCCTGCGCAAAGGGCTGTCCCCGCTGGCGGTGACCATCTCCACCCCGCAGGCCGCGCCCGTGCTGGCCGCGGTCCGGCTCCGCGCCGGCAGAGCCGGATCCGGGAAAGGCGCCGCCCGGATCATCGTGCAAGCGATCAACACCGCCAAGAAAGCCGGCACCACCAACATCCTGGCCCGCGGCGGTTCTTCGTGCCGATAAATCAGGTCCTTTCAGTACTGGGGCCATTCTCGCTGGCGCGACCCCCTCCGAACCCAGACCCGAGTCGAGGATCCGAGGTTAGTACCAGCCAGTGCAGAAGGATCTGCCACCGTAATTTGCGCACGCCCGCGCAACATAAGGCGAGTAGTCGTTGTAGACACCAGTGTAAACCGATGTCGATGGACCGCGTGCTCCCAACCAACCCGCCCACGATGCCCCGCCATTTGTAGATCGATCCAGATAGACCTGAGCTGACTTGCCACCCGTGTAGAGCCCCCATACGCAGCGGGCCGCCGCGTTATACCGCAGCTCCACTTTGTTGTAAGTAGTGCCATCGGTCCATCCTACTGAGCGCGGGGTTGTATATTGTCCAGTTGACGCCCAGTACTGCGAGGTGGAGAGCTGGCCGTCATCACAGTGCGGAGCCCAGTCAGCCGCAGCGACCGCGGGTGTCGATATTACGAGTGCAGAAACAATCATCGCCAACGTTCCTATTAGTGTAATAACTCGTTGCTTCATCTCTTCCTGCCTTCTTCAAACTGACTGTTGGGTTGGATCGCAACGTCGGATTTTGGTTGAAGAACGGTGTCTGCCATTCTAGTGGCGATTAACACAACCATCTTCGTCTCGAATCGCGGTCTTGAGACCTGTACAATTCATCGCTTTACCTTGGACGGCGGATGCAGTTGACGCAGGCAGCTGCGGAAGCAGGGATTATACTTACAGCGGGCCCCTGTTGCGAGAACAGGCTGGTGACGATTCCCTAAGGTCACCATTGTGCCGCACAAAGGTCGCTATGCCTCCTCGCGACTGCAGGTTCTAACACCGGGTTCTCGTCCTCGACGGCGATGACAAAATGCGCCTCTTCGCAAGAGCGAAGGTGATCACGGATTCCTCCTTTGCCGAGTTATTTACGAATCGTCCGTCGCGGTGTCCGTTGTTTCTAACCTCCGGGTGATCGCGCCTTACCGGCTGGTACCGAGGTGGTTCGGCTGGTACTTCTGCTTCGGATCTTTTCATCTGAGACCATAAACCTCCAACTGGTGACCGTTCGTTGAGCACCCATTGCTGCAGCCCTGGTGGGACCGGGATGAGCCAACCACAGTCTTCCAAAACAATTCCAGGGCAGGCCTGCCCATAGAGGTCGGCGCGAGGCTCGTCGGGGTATCGGAACGTCACAGCGATCCATGACGCGAGGCCACGGACACAGCCGCGCCAACGAGCCATTTTGACCGTTGCCCACCCGCGATGGCACCGGGCGTTCAAGGCTCGCCCCGTCCCAGCGTGGGTGCGCGTCGAAGTCGATTCGGTGGGGCATCGAGGTACCTGGGACATTAAACGCCCCAGTCGCGCATCGTAGCCAAGGGCAACGCCGACTACAGCTAGTCAGACTAGCTGCGCTTCCCCCTCCCAATTATTAATCCGTAAAAACTCAAAACGATGGCGGAGTCGGCATCCTGTCTCTCAGCCGACCGGAACAGGACTGATTTCAACGTGGTTCCCTGGCGAGGGAGGAAGATGCTTAAATCAGACCGTTCCCGCCCGTAACCGGCGGCAGAATTGTCAGCAAGCTTCAGGATGGGGCGGGGACTTCCGGTGAACTGCTGAGGGATGTTTAAGAGGTGAGGCCGACTCTATCCACCACGATTTGCGTTATTGCCGCTTGTTCGCCGCGACTGACCTTCTGGGCGCCGAGGTAAGCGAGCGTCTTAGGGTTGTAAAGAAGAACAGACGTGTGGTCATCGAATCCCCAACTGATTGCCATGGCAACTGTGCCATTGTTGGTGACGGTGCTTGGGTAGACTCTGATTCCCGGAACATTTGCTGCCGCCTCAAACAGAGCGCGCCGGGCGGCAGGTTTCATGTAGTACAACTCAGCTAGATCGTTGATTGTTTTACCCTCACCATTGACACCTCCCCCACTCCCCATCTGTTGCAAGTAGTTGCGCATGGTCACCTCGGTGATTGACGCGTCGGGTAGGTAGGCTGGGTGTGCGGTGCATGACGCTAGGCTGACACCTTTGTTGCCTTGGCCGGCCTCCTGGCCGTTGATGCAGCCTGGGAATATAGAGAGATTGCCATCAGCGTGCAACGAGGCACCATCACTTTTGCCGTCCATCGATAGCCATACCTTGTAATCGTCGTCGTGGACATACAGCCATTTTGCGTCGAGGGGATCAACGGCATGAGCAGCGGGACCGGCGGTGGCCCAGGCGATTTCGGCAACTCCTAGACCAGCCGCAACCCAAGCGGCTAAAATTAGGTTACGCCACCGTCTGTGGGGCCGTTTGCGCTGTTCTTTGGGGCTCAGTAAATCGGTGAGAGCGTTGGCCCAGTCAAGGGCGCCGGTGTGAGCCCGGACGCCGGGGTCTGGGTCGAGTAATCGCAGAATATGATCAATAGCGCGTGCCGTCGCCGTCCCGGACAAGGACCCATTCGAACAGTCGCTGCTGGCCATTGCCGTGCGTGCCTCGGCCATGTAGTCGCCTTGTGGGGTAGGTGGGGCGACGCCGGTCAACAGGAAGAACGCGACGGCCCCCAAGGAGTACAGGTCGGCGGCGGTGGTGCGGCGTCCGCCTGGGTTAGCCATGACTTCTGGTGCGGCGTACGGCGGTGATCGAAGCCCGCGGCGGTTGCCGGCGATGTCGGCGCGGTGCATAGCCCCAGTGTCAACGAGTACCAGTCCTCGGGCGGCGGAGATCAGGCAGTTGGCCGGTTTGACGTCGCCGTGAACCAGTGGGTTACCGTACGTGCGGCTCACGGAGCTGAGGCGCTCGAGAGCTTCCGCAAGGTCCCGAATCCAACTGAGGCGAACACCCAGTGCGGGTTTCCTACTCTTCATGAGTTCCGCTGGTGATCGCCCGTCGATCCATTCCATGACTACGAAAGGAGTATCGAAGGCCTTCTGGGTGCTGCTGAGTGCCCCGTCCAATCCGTGGGTCGATACGGAGCCGAGGAAGACTTCGCGGATTTGGACGAGGTGATCGCTTGACCGCAGGCTTGCTAGTAGCGCAGCTTGGTCGCTGATCTGCAGCCACGTGCCGTCGTGGGGCCATGACGAAGGGGCGCCGGGCGAGGGCCGATACTCTTTGAGCGCAACCTCTGCGGGGTTTCCGCCGGCCGAGCCGACGTAGCGTGCCCGGTAGATGCTTCCCTCCACTCCGCCGTCGACATGTTCAAGTCGCTCGTACCGGGCTGGTTCTTCTCGTGGACCAACCCACACGCCGACGGTTGGCAGCCCCGGGGCTGCCCACGCGCCGCCTATGGGATTGTCCATCGACTCATCCGTTGACGGCTCGGCCTGACGGCTCGCCTCCGGACGCTTGATTTGGTCCCTGCCGGCGGCGCTGGTCACGATGCACCGTCTTGCAACTTTTCAAGATCGTCGTCAGTTACGTTGCCCGATCGGATCGCCCAGTGGGCGTGTCACTTGTCGAATTACTTGGCGGGTTCTGTTCTAATTAAGTGGCGGGTTCTGTTCGGATTATCTGGCGGTGTCCGCAGCCTTGAGTCGCATCACTGCAGGTGGGGGCCGCCGACCGACGTTGAGCCTTCGAACAGAGGGTCGATCATTCCGCCAGATAGCGTGAACAGAACCCGCCAGATAATTCGAACAGTCACACGACAGGTGGCCGCGGGGGTCGATCGGCGGTAGCAGCGGCACCCTGGCGATGCCGGTGGGTAGGGGGCGGCGGCTTCGGCACAGGTGCGGCGACGCCCCGTCCACCGCTGGGCTGCGGTCGATCGCCCCGGCCAGGGTGCGGGTGCTGGGTTTGCTGACGGCCAGGTGCAGGGCGCGGAGCCAGCGAACCAGGGCGCACGGCCCGCACAGCACCTGATCCTCGTCGGGGTGGAGGGTGACCGACCCGATTGCCGTGTTGATGGTGGCGACCCCGTCGATCAGCGCGACGTCGCCGGCGGTGAGGGCGGCGATCCGCCGGTACGGCACCCCCGCCCCGGCCACGACCAACAGGGCCCGGTCGCGGCGGCCGAACCAGCCGTTGATCCAGCCGTGGGACGGCAGCCGGCGCAACGCCGCCTCCACCTGCGCTGGATCCAATTCCTGCCGTACCGGCCGGGCCGGCCGGCCACGCAGCACGTCCATCACCTGCCCGGTCCGCTCCGGCGAGGCGACGCCGGCGGCCCGGTGCGCGGCGTCGATCGCGGTCAGCCGGCGGGCGAACGTCCCCGGCGCCGCGGGGCAGTCGCCGAAAAATATCAGCACCGTCTCCGCAGTCGCGGGCAACGAGTCGTGGCCGGTGACCGCGCACCAATCCGTGAACAACACCCACTCCACGCCCCCCGCAGCGCCTGCGTCGGGCAAGCGGGACTTGACCAGTGGATCAGCCGCGGAGTTCATGGTCTACAGGTGTCACTTGTCGAATTCGATGGCGGGTTCTATTCGAATTATCCGGCGGTATCCGCCGCGTTGAGCGGCATCGCTGCAGGTGAGGCGTATGAAGGTAGATTCGAACCTCGAACAGATGATCGGTCAGCCCGCCAAATAGCGTGAACAGAACCCGCCATCTAATTCGAACAGTTACAGCCCAGCGTGGCACCGTTGTTCTTCGGTATCACGAGACCCCAAAGCAGCGCTTCGACTGACTTGATGGAGTGGTCCCATGCGTCGGAAGGATCTGGGCTCCGGCCGTAGACCTTCGACCACGCTGTGGTCAGGTGCTCCCCTGCTTCGTCCGTCGGGCTCACCGCAGCGGTGTACGCC
>JAABUV010006875.1_pt1 | contig 12190 bp, 7 predicted proteins | sample 5559971 | NCBI WGS metagenome assembly JAABUV01 (sample SAMN10711881, study PRJNA513362) | rock metagenome | isolation source: Antarctica rocks | place: Antarctica: Victoria Land, Knobhead nord | collected 2015-12-19
TCTCACAAGCAGACGTTAACAACATTTCAGATTCATTCATATCTTTGACAATATCATCAAATTCACGCATCTCAAAGAACGAGATGAAGCGAGTAATCAGACAGATAAAAGTGAACAAAGCGTTAAACATCTCTGAAATCTCAAACAAAGCACTTCAAGCAAATCTTACAGAACTGATCTCAGTGCTGATGAGTTTATTCAACGTATGCGTGATACACAAATATCATTCGAAGCAGTTCAAAAAGACTCAAACAATAGTGCTATGCAAATCAAAGAAAAGCGATTACATTGACTTGAAGACATATCGACTCATTGTTCTGCTGTTATCATGAGCAAAGCTTTAGAGTCAATTATGATCAAAAGATTGAGTGACATAACTGAGACTCATCACATGCTTTTGAATGCTCAAATGAGAGCGAGATGCAAACGATTCGTAATCTTGACGTTAAATCTACTAGTAAATCAAGTTCACATCATGTGAGACTGCAAAATCAAGTACGTGATCTTCATGTTAAATTTAAACGTTGTCAAAGCATTTGATTGAGTCTTGCACATCAGACTGCTGCACACGCTAAAGATGAGAAGAACGTCAAGCTACATAGTTGAATGAGCATGCAGCTTTTTAAAGAACAGAGAGACGTCGTTGATATTCAATGAACAAATGAGCACTATGCGCGAAATAAACGCAGACATATCACAAGTGTCTTTCATTTCATTGATTTTCTTTCTATTTTTCAATGCAAGTTTAATTGAAAAATGCAAAGCATTGAAAATTAAAATCGAAGTGCTTAACTTTGTAGATGACATCAACATTCTAGTTTATGACAGATTCATTGAAGAAATTTGCAAAACACTGAGCAAGACACATGATGTTTGCGCGAAGTGAGCTTGAACTCATGACACAACGTTTGCATCAGAAAAATATGAGCTTACACATTTCACTAGAAAATCGAGAAAATTTGACATGATGACTAGCATACAAATAGAAAGCTCAGTGATTAAGTCGAAGTCAGACGTGCAAGTTCTAGAGATTCAACTGAACATGAAACTGCAATGAGATGCACATCTTCAACAGATAGAAGTGAGTCACGTCACAAGAATGCTTACGCTTAGTCATTTAGAAGTCTTCACATGAGAAGCAATCTTCACAAAAGCAAAACAAGTGTACTCAGCTGTAATGAGATCAGAAAATGGATTCAAAGCATCAATTTAACATCAGCGTGACAAAGAGAAAAAATTGTCAGACAAGAAATGCAGACTAGAAACTCTGCAAAATCAGACTTTACATCATGTTGTGAAAGCATTCAAAAGAGTAAGCATCGAAACACTAAAGATCGAAATGTGCATAAGTTCGCTGCATGTTCATCTGAACATGCTGCAAAATAAAGTCACATTACGCAGTCAAGTTAACAACAGAACGCAAGAGACTAGATGAGCATGCAAATTCATACACGCTCAACTGATGAAAATTAATCGCTTCATTTCTCACTTCTCTGTCATCAAGAAAATAATGCTTTTGAACATAATTATTCAAGAAGATGCAAGAATGCAGTTCAGAAGCAGATGATTTGATTCTTTCATGATGATCTCAATAAGCAATAACGTCGCAATAGCGTTATATCACAAAGATCAATGAAAGTAATGATGAGAAAAATACAAGAAATGCATCGCAAACATCAATGCAATCTCAGCACAAAGATTTCATTTATTTAACAAGATGATGAAGATGCGTGATGATCTTCAGAAGATTGAAAGCACTCTTGCAACTTACATCAGAATTGAACGCATAGATTTTAATATTTATCTGCACTCGAGAAATGTTTCAAGCATGAATAACTCGCGATGCAACTGCGAACAAAGTCATCAGACAGCGAAGCATGTACTCATGCATTGCTTGAACTGAACGCATTTGCGATTAAGAATGCTACGTGACGTTGACTTCTCAAACTATCAAATAATCGTCATGATCACGAAAGATCTCAAAGCAGCAGTGAGAATGATGATGAAAATGAAGCTTCTGAAGCAATTTAGAATGACTAGAACATTCATTCTCTAACGTGCGATCAACATGAACAAATTTGATACATAGTCTTAATCTTGTTGTTTCAACTGCGTGAAGCAGTCGTATAAATAGCGAGCGATTTTCTATCTCAGAGAGTTTTGTTCACTCAACACACATAGCATAAAGTCTCTCATGAATCGATTTAATCGATGTCACAAGAGTGTATGAATTTATTATTATTATTATTACATTATTACTATTCAAATATTGATAGAAAATGTAGTAGTTTATTGAATTTATTTCAAGATGTCTTCAAGCATTGACAAATATAACAGTTTCTAATATAATTATTACGAGTGTACACTTCAAGTTAGTTTAATATAAATCATGTTAAACTATCATAAACTAGTATAGAACTGATGTTGACATGCTAGCAATTTAGCGTGTCTTCATGAATAAATATTCACGACGTGTTTTATTTTCTTTCTTCTTTAGCTTTGAACTTCTAGTTAGAATACACTCATATGATTCGCTTTATGCAGACTTATAACATTATTCAAAGCTTTATACATATCACACAATAGTGATTCACTTTCTAGTTTAGTTGAATTTTGCAACTTTATGATTGAAAGCAAAGAATGATTCTGAATGATCTCTTTATTGAGTCAATCATTAAATGAACAAAACAAGCTTTATTAAACGTAATAAACATGAATAGAACAAGCTTTATCAAACGTGATAGACATGAACAGAACAAGCTCTGTGATGCATTGCAGACATGAATCAGAAGTTGAACTCAGAAATTTCGACAGCAGAATTAGAACTTAAACTCAGAAAGTTTAATAAAAATCAGAAATTTCTAAAAAAGAATCTTGATTCAAAATCAGAAATTTCGATAGAATCAAAATCAAAGAACATGAACGCGTTGCTTTTGATTAACTCTTTATTGAACTCATTATTAGAAATCAGAAATTTCAGCAGTACTTGAACTCAGAAAGTTCAATAAAGTACTAGTCGTTGCTTGAACTCAGAAAGTTCAATAAAGTAACATCAGAATCTCGATCAGCAATTTTCTATCTATACAATAATTAGAAGTTCAGAATCAGCAAGCATTATTCATTATGAACTTCAAAATGCTAAATGAGAATCACTTTTGTCACAGAATTGAACAGCATCAGAAGAAGACATGAATGCATCATTGAATACAAAATAAGAAAAGAACATGAATATGTTATTTTTTGATCATGAAATGATCAAGATCAGCATCAACACTGAATTGAATGCTTGAATAAGCATTTACAAAGCAGATGACATCATTGTCTTTATTAAGTTCATGTATTAACAGCATGACATTGAAATAAAGATTTACAATGACATGATTCAGATGTTAAAAGATGTCAATGAGATAAACATTATATTAAAGATTAAGCAGACGTGTCTGCAGAAAGAAATAAGAAATAAAAACGTGATTATACATCATTTAAAAACTGCATCAAGTTAACAAAGCACTGCAATCTTTGAAGATTGATTCTTGAAGTTAATCAAATTATTGAACTCTTCACTGTTTAAAAATTCGTTGCAGAATGTAAATAATTGACTATCATGAATGCAAAATAAGTTGAAGATAAACAAGAATCACTTTTCTATCAAAGAATTAAAGATTGTTTACATCAAAAGTTAAGTCAGTGAAGCTGCAATTAAACACATAACATCATGAATGAAAGACACATTTCTGAATTTCTTTTTAAAAGTTGAAGAAGTATTATTAATCATTAATAAGATGTATGATGATTTTAATCATCATCACATAACTTAATAACAGTATTTGAAGCTGTATCAAAACAAGATCTTCTTTCATAAATTTTAAATAAAATTTCAAAGATTCAATGTAAAACTAAAGTACAATAACAAGACTTTACTTGATGATTTTCAGCATAAAATCAGCTCAGATCTTCAATGAGTAATGCTCAATTAATGAATCATGAACTTGAATGAGTTTATTAACATTTGCATAAAAGTTAATGTTAAATTAACTGAATTGAACATTCAATTGATCATTAAAGCATCAATGATTTCAGCTGCTCACTTTGTCATTAGCACTTCATCTGCTCAACTTACATTATCAGTTTCTGCATGAAAGAAATCTAGAATATCAAATCTTGATCTCAATAAGAAAGAGTTGTTTAAGAAAAAACTCTGCTTCAAGTGTATAAAGACAGAATATAAAGCATATGAATGCTTTAAAATGACTTAAGTGCATGAAATCACTGTGAATTCAAAAAATGATCTGCTTTCATTAAAGTAGTGATTGAAAGCAATATACTCATATTTTGTTTCATCAGCATGTTTGATGATTTATTTAATTTCAAGTCATTCATTGTTAATGTCATTTTAAGTAATTTAAAAAAGATATTTAAATTCTTTGCTTTGAGATCAGCGATGAAACTCATCTGTATGCAATGCTGACTACGAATTTACTGTTTAGCTACAGTAAAGTTTAAAGATTATTAAAAGTTTAAATGACATTGATGCGCTGCTTGATTACGAAGCGCTATGCGTTGATTATGTACAGAGTTTTCATGATCTTGCAGACATTGATAATCTCAATACGCATGCTACAAGCAATTTATACACAGATGAGAAAGTTAAATAGAATGCAGAACTACGAGAAAAATCGCTTATGAAAATTATTTGATTCAATATCTTGTCGCTGCATTTGTGATGATGAAAACTGAGACAAAATATTTTCATGTTTGATCTGTTAAGAATGATTAGCAGAAAGAACTTGAATCATGAACATTCTTTAGATCTTCATGCTAACTATATATAAATCTCGTTAAGACTGCGTATTTATTACTATGATATAAGTAACTCATGAGTCTCATTAAGTTTGACATGAGTAAACTCGTAAGTCTCATTAATATCATTTAACAGATGTTCAGACATAAGCATTTTATACACAGATGTTATGCTGATGAAAAGACTTCATTAAGAAAAGAGAGACACAAGCAAATTAATAAAGAATAATCAAACTATGCTGTCTGATTAAAGATGTAACATATGAACATTTTTGCAAAACATAATTGATCTGCATGAGAAAGATCTTTACAGATAACATGAAACAGATGAGTTGCACATCTTACAAGTGAAGTGAGCGTCTGCAAGACGTGATATACAATGACAACAATTGTTGATCTTAAGAATTTTATTTCTTCACTGAGTTCTGACTCTTGAATGTCTTAATGATAGAATCAATTTTTTGTTGAAGATATTATCTGTATAGCTTGAAAAAACAGTAGTATATATCAATGTGATTAAAGAAGAAATCGACTGTGATATGCATGTGTATCACTGATGAAACATCTGCAACTCATGCTTAAGAAGTAAATTGTTGAAATTTAAGCAGTAAGAGATTTTGCTCATCTTGAACTGTGAATCTGCTGCAAGAAAAACTCTTTGAGTGATCTTTTGAGTTTAAAAGAAAAATCAGCATAGAGATTGTATCTTATGTATGTTGCATGCAACGTATACAACATATTTTCAATAGATTGTTTTAAAGTCTTCACATGAAAAGCAATCTTCACAAAGATGAGACAAGTATACTCAACAGTAGTGAGATCAGAAATAGCATTTGAAACATTAGTTTAACATCAACGTGACAAAGAAGAAGAATTGTTGAGTCAAGAATGTAAACTAGAAACACTTCAGAATCAAACTCTGCATCATGTAACAGAAGTGTTTAAAAGAATAAGCATTGAAACTCTGAAAACAGAAATGTACATAAGTTTGTTACATGTTCATTTGAATATGTTATAAGACAAGATCATGCTACGCAGTTGAATCAATGATTGAACGCAGAAGATCAAATAAGCATGCAAACTAATACGTGCTCATCTGATGAAAGTTAATCACGTCATTTCTTACTTACTCATCATCAAGAGAATAATACTTTTGAATGTTTTCATTCAAGAAGATGTGAAGATACAGTCAAGATGCAGACAACACACTCTCTTCTTCACAATGATTTCAATAAGTGATAGCATTGCAATAGCACAGTATCACAAAGATCAATGAAATCAATGATGAGAAAAGTACAGAGAACGCGTTGCAGATGTTAACATAATCTCAGCACAAAGATTGCATCTGAGCAATAAGATGATAAAGATGCGTGATGATTTTTAGAAAGCAGAAAGCATTCTTGTAATGTATATCAGAATTGAATGCATAGATTTGAAAGCTTATCTGCACTCTAGAAACGTTTCAGACATGAATAACTTACGATGCAACTGCAAATAAAGTCATCAGATGACGAAGCATGTATTCATGCATTGCTTGAACTGATTGCATTTGCAATCAAAAATGCTACAAGATGCTGACTTCTTGAACTATTGAATAATCATCATCATCACGAAGAGTCTCAGAACAGTAGCAAAAATGATGATGAAAATAAAGCTCTTAAAGCAATTTAAAATGACTAGAACACTCATTCTTTAACATGCAATTAACGTGAACAAATTTGATACATAGTCTCAAAACTCACTGTTTCAACTGCGTAAAGTAATCATATAGATTGCGAGTGATTTTCTATCTCAGAGAATTTTGTTCACTCGATACAAATAGCATAGAGTTTCTCATGAGTCAATCTAATTGATGTCACAAGAATGTATGAATTTATTATTATTATTATTATTATTATTCTTTGCTTTGATAAATATTGAAGTCATTGACATGACTTTCATTGATGAATCTTTGATGTCAGAATTATGTAAACACTTTAATATTTAATTAATATTATTATTAAAATCAAAGTTGATTCAATTGTATGATGAAATTTCTGATTGAAAGTTGATTATACATGCTTTGTATACATTGATCATGATACAAGAACACAAAAATGAAATGATGTTTTTATTAATAACTTGTTTAAATCAATACAAGATAATTATTGAAAATCTTTAATTGAAAAGAAATCAAATTTTGATAAACTTTGCAAATAATTAATTAATATTTTCATTGAATATTAAAACATTAAAATCTGTTACTTCAAAAGTAAGCAGTCAATTAGCATTTTACAGATCTGAGTAAAGTGAAATCTGTGAAATAAAATGAAAGAATTTAAAGTCAATCATTACATCAATGATCATCTTGAAAAGAAATATGAACTCAAAATCAATAAATTGATTCATTGAATCAATTCTCATAGTAAGCTTATAGACTGATCATGTTGAGTTGAATCATTGAGGTTGAGTCGAGTTCTCGACTCGTCAAGACTTGATTCAAATCAGAATTTTGAAATTGAGTATTCGAGTCGAGTCAGAATTTTGATATCGAGTATTCAAGTCGAGTCACGATGTTGATATCGAGTATTGACTCGAATTTTCGATTCAATTCACCAAGATATGATTTACTACTACTAATATCTATCTGATAATGCAATAGAGTAATGCAATTGATTCGGTCGCATCTTCATGATTCATGAGAATACTGACTACTACTGATAGAGATTTCCTCACGAGTATTGATCAGAACTCACGAGAATACTGATTACTATTGATACGTGTTTCTTCAGCTTAGTAATTACTACGTAGTCAAGCATAAGCTTTAATCAATTGCATTACTCTGTTGCATTATCAATAGTACATTATCAATAGTGCTCGGGAAACTTCTATCAGTAGTAGTCAATATTCCCATGAGTCATGAGCTCTGAAGATGTCAATCACTATCTCTGAATCATGCTCGGGAAATCTCTATTAGTAGTAGTCAGTATTCTCATGAATTCTGAAGATGCTGATTCTGCTCGAGAAACTTCTACTAGTAGTAATCAGTATTTCTTCTCATTGAACCCTGAATTTTCAATTGCTTGACGAGTCGAATCGAGAACTCGAATTCTGACTCGACTCGAGATCAATATCGAGTCGAGTCACGAGATTGGTATCGAGTATTTGAATCGAGTCACGACATTGATATCGAGTACTCGAGCGAGTCAGAAAGTAGGTATGAAAACTCGACTCGACGATCAGTCTAAGTAAAGCAAAGTTTTTAAGTTGATTTCAATCAACTTTGACTTTCTCAATCAATTGAAGTAAAGAAAATCATCAATATTGATTGATTAATTGATTGATTGATCATACACTTTTGTGACATCAATTTAAGTTCAACTCATGAGAGAAAACTATGCTATGTGTATTGAATGAACAAAATTCTCTGAGAAAGAAAATCACTCATCAACTACACAGCGACTGCACATCATTGAGACAACAACGCTGAAACAATAGTATCAGTAATGAATCTATAACTTCTATTCAGCGCGTGATGCTTAAATTCTTGATGCATGTCTATGCTATTTTCTTGCTATGCATCGTTCTTGCTCTGCTCTTCGTTAACGATATTCTATACAACGATGTTTCGATCTTCAATCACGAAGATCATAATTTCTTTGCACTTGTGATGCTCATGATTGTAATGTCAAAACTGTGTTCTTTGCTTGATGATTATCATTCATCAAGCAAGAAAATATGTGATGAAAGAAAGATGTACATGATGAAAAGATAGAGTGTAATTGTACATAACTTTATTCTGCTCTTGTCTTGTGTCACGTAAACATTGAATGTGTTATCAATATAAATGTGTGATTGCAGTCGTAGTTGAATGCTTAGCTCTGATCAATAGTAAAGAATGCGTTCTGATCATTCTTCTGTGCTTTCGATCATTCATGTAGATAGATGCACGACTTGTCATTATAAGTAAAGAAGTTGAGCTCATCAAGTCTTCTCAGTATATCAGCGCAGTCAACGAGTCACTACTTCTTCGATTACATGTAGTCACAAACTCAAGACTCAACATCTGAATCAACTATTCTATTCAGTATCTTTTCATCACTTACTGTTCATGACGTCAATGAGTAGAGAAGTCGAGTTCGATGAGCTTCTTCAGTATATCAACGCAGTCAACGAGTCACAACTTCTTCGATCACTTGTAATCATAATCTCAAGACCCATCATCTAAATTGACTATTTCACTAGTGATATCTTTTCATCTCATACTGACATCAACTTGTTATTAGTCTTCTTCGTAAGTTGTAGCTATTAGAAAGAATGCTGTTGCATGAATGAAAACTCTGCATGACAGCTTTCACGATCACGCAACGTTCTAACTTCAATCAAACTGCGTCGAATTGAGATTTCTTGACTCTTCTGACTTCTATTCTGCAATAGAATCAAAAGATTTGTAGTTGACATCATGTACAGATGAATCTTGTTGTCGATCAAATCATCAATATTATCATGATTGAAGTCATTGTATATTAAACTTTAGTTAAGAATAAAAAGATTAAGATTTTCTTTCTGATCATTAGCGAAATCAATAAAGCGCTTAACTCAGTTGAAAGTTTCATGAAACTAAATAAAGTAATTTCTGTCATGTCATTAAGTGAATTAAAGAAGAAGCTTTTAATAGTTTATCATGACTTTCTGAATATTTTCAATAAAGAAAAAATAACGCAGTTGTTTTTGCATCAATCATATGATCATAAGATTAAATTAAAAGATGAAAGTTAATTCTTTAAAAGTTGATTATATCTTATGTTGAGTCATAAGTTGCAAAAGATCAAGAAGTATTTAAAAGAAAATTTGAAGAAGAAGTTTATTACATTCAGCAAAGCTTCTTTTGCTTTATTAATACTATTTATCAAAAAGAAAAATGACAGTCTTTGCTTTTGCATAAACTATTGAAAACTGAATGCTCTGATTAAAAGAAATCATTATTCAATATTCTTGATAGATGAAGTACTAGCTTGAATTCAAGACATTAAGTATTTAACTCAATTTAACATTATCATCATGTTCAATAAACTGCACATGAGTTCAGAAAACGAAGATTTAACTACTTTTGTTACTTTTTTCAATGTTTATAAGTATAAAGTAATGCTCTTTAAATTAATCAATGAATTCACGTTTTTTCAACATTATATTAATGATGTATTGTTTAACTTTCTGCACAAGTTTTGTCAAACATACTTGAATGATATTCTCATTTATAGTAAAATCTTAAAAAAACATAAAACTTATATGAAAGAAATGTTAAACAAGTTTCATGAAGTCAATTTGTAGATAAACATTGACAAGTATGAATTCAAGATTCAGAAAATCTCGTTTTTTAAATTATTAATATTCATTAATGATGTGAGAAAACGAGATCTTTTTACGTGAAATTGCGTAGTAGAAGATAATAAGATAGCATTTTATTGATGATAGAACTAATTGCTAAGAAATGAAAGCAAAAGCTTGCAAAGTTTTTATCTTCTGTCAAGTCATTATCTTTATTCACTCGTTAATTTCTTCAATCTAATTTCGCGAGTTAATCTTGCAGATATGCATTATTCATAGTCAATGAGATGCATTCTTAAAATTGCATTCTTTTTTAAAGACTTGATTTCTGAGTCTTCATAGCATCATATTGTCTTCTTGCAGCTGACAACGTAGCAATGACTTCTTCAGCGCTTTAGCATCTGTGTGAAAGTGTCGTGAGTTAATCATGTTAATGAGCATAAGCAAAGCTAATGCAAGATTGTTGATGTCAATTATTCTTGAATCTTCATAGCATCATTATGTCTTTCAATAACTGATAACATAACAATGATGTTTTTAGTGCTTTAACATCTGTGTAAAAGTGTTGTGAATTAATCATGTTAACAAGCATAAACAAAGCTAGTGCAAGATTGTTAATGTCACGATTCTAGTCTTGTCAGACTCAGTCTTCTAGCCTTATCAGGTCTATTCTCGCTTCGTCATCTTGACTAGTTTCTATTGAGCCTAGCGTCGGCTGAGAAACACACATATGTAGTCAGCTTCTTTCTTGTAGCTATCTTTCTTCCTTAGCATTTATCTTCTAGTTAAATGACATTTCTATCTGACTCGCTCTAGACAGGCCTCTAACATTAGATAAATGCTCATCATCTACTATTCTGCTATCGACGAATAGACGATATGAAACAATCTATTCAGTAAGGAAAATTTGCAAGAAATTCTTCAAATTTGCATCACCATTTTAGATCGCAAGAAATTCTTCGATTCTACATTCATTTTCATCATTCTATTCGCAAGAAATTCTTCGAATAAAGCACTCAATTATTATCTGAAATTCACAAGAGATTCTTTGAATTTTCACTCATCAAAAAACATCAATTCAAAACATCAATCTCTCATCTATTCTTATCTCAACAACTTCTATCTTCTCTCATCATGACACGTGACGTCGAGTCAGTTGAGTTTCGAACAACTCGCCTGCTTAGAAGCACTGTCAATAGAAGAGTTTCACTTCTACTCATCGATGCTTCAGTCGAAGCTGAGAAAGCTGTCATCTCATGAAACATAAACATCGAAGAACAACTGTTTCATTGAGTCAGCAATCAACTCGACGAAGTCATCAATATGCTGAACGAGCTTCGAAGTCAGCGAGACTTGACTCTACAACTCAATGAACACTGACTTCTCGTACAAGACGATCACAAAAAGAGAGCGAAACAACTAGAAGTCGCTTTTGATAAAAACGATGAGCTAGAGAAAAAGATCAATCAGCTACAAGGCGAGCGATTGAACTTCAGAGCGAAACAACGTCAAGCTGATCGATCTATGCCTCGTCAAGATACTCAGTCAGCTGAACAACAAGTCAATCAGAAAGAAGCTTCGATTCGTCGCTCTGAAGTTGAACGAAGCTCGACTTTCGAAGCTCGCTTTCAACGAGAATCTTCTACTCTATCTGATAACGAAAACGGGAACGATCATCACAAGTTCGTCAAGCTTCCGGATTCACTCATCTTCATCGAAACAGATGATTCTATCTGAAAGACATGAAACATCAAAATAGCTGACAAGCTCGATGTCAACGCGAATCATTATTCTACTGAAAAGATTCGTATTGTCTATGTGATTTTCAGACTAGAAGACGATGCTGATCAGCAAATCTATGCAAAGCGTCGTGTTGACGCTCTCTCATTCTATCAATCACTATCAGAGCTACTGAAACATCTGAAAGAAATTTACGAAGATCAGAACCTGATTCGAAAGTGTCGTCGCGAATACGTCGCTCTGAAGCAGCTCAACAAGCTCTTCAGCTCTTTCTATTCAGAATTCACTAGAATATTCAGCTTTCTGAACTACGACGATGTCATTCTGATGAACGACATTCAGG
>JAABUV010006876.1_pt1 | contig 12190 bp, 11 predicted proteins | sample 5559971 | NCBI WGS metagenome assembly JAABUV01 (sample SAMN10711881, study PRJNA513362) | rock metagenome | isolation source: Antarctica rocks | place: Antarctica: Victoria Land, Knobhead nord | collected 2015-12-19
TGCTGATGCTTGCAGGGCAACAAGGCAACAGTGGATGAGCTGCTGCCAGATGTACTGCTGTTCCCAGCTGGCACTGATTTGCATGATCACCCTCTTGTGACCAACGGCAGCCTTATACTGCAGGTACAACATGCTTGACGCAAGTTGGCCTACAACCTGTTTTTAGTGCTGCAAATAGCCCGCGCCTGACTAAGCAGTGTGTATGCAAGATCTGTGCTGCAGTTGCCCAAAGTTCATGAGTAAGCAGTGGACAGAAGCCTCTACTCGGTCCTATCCTATGTCATTGTTTGTGTGTATGTGCAGAGCAAAGCCAGTTGTCTGCCTGCGCATGCTTTGGCAGCACAGCCAGGCTGGCAGGTGCTTGATGCCTGCGCAGCACCAGGCAACAAAGCAACACATGTCGCAGGTAAACGTCACTGCCCTTGCTGCTTGAAGTGCAAACCCTTGTCCAATTTGCTGACTTGCTTGTGACTGCTGGCCTGGCTTCTGACACTTGTCTTGAAAGCTTTGAGGTACGTGCATTGGGCCAACTAAAATGCAGCATCATTTTCCCACCACTCGCCTGTGCGCATTGGAAGTGTCTTTTTAGTAACGGCTGGCATGGTGCTTTGCAGCCTTGATGGGCGGCAAGGGCAGCGTGTTGGCCTTTGATAGGGATGCAAAGAGGTTGGACCGGCTGAAGGCAAATGCAGCAGCAACAGGCGCTAGTAATATAGTTGCACAACAAGTATGTACCTCCCAGGTTCATATTGTAACATACATCATCATTGGGACCTTCAGCAAATGAAGCCTTTGCTCTGCTACGACTGGATTCGGTTGCCTCACTCAACAGCACATGCAGTCAAGGGTTTCACATTGTCTCTGCATTGTTGATCATCTGAGACCTGGCTAGTGCGCATTGGCATGTGCTGCTTCAGGCTGACTTCCTATCTCTTGATATGTGCTCTGATGAGTTGCGTGAGGTGAGGGGAGTGATTTTGGATCCCTCTTGCAGCGGGTCAGGTACCTGTCACAGCCGCATGGATGACCTGCTGCCCTCCAAAAGCCAGGCCGGTGCTGAGCAAGAGGCAGCTCGCCTCCAATCCTTGGCTGCCTTTCAGGTACTGTCTCATCATTCACTCACTGCCCCACATCGACTCACTGCTCATCATTGACTCACTGCTCACCATTGACTCGCTGCTCATTGTCGACTTGCTACTCATTGTCATTGCAACACGCTGCTGCACAACCTGCCTGGCTATGCAGACTCACCGCTACAACAACTTCATTACATATGAGCACGTCATCAAAGGGGGCAGGGCGTTTTGTCCTTGCTCTGCATAGCGGTGCTTCTGTGCAGCACTCAACAATTCAAGTATGAGCATCTGTAAGTCTTGTACTTTGGCAAACTGATTGTTGCCAGGACAAAATTGAGTGACAGATACCGGGTCACATTACACAAAACTGCCTATGGCAGGCGCTGAGCATCAGAGCGGTATTGCCATATCCTAATTAATAGTTGTTGCATGCAAGCTGCACTCTAGCTGAAATGTTGGCATGCCTGAACCAATGTTTGCCAAATGGTGACAGACAAAGGCATTGAGGCATGCACTGACTCTGCCAAAGCTGGAGCGGCTGGTGTATTCAACCTGCTCCATTCATGATGTGGAGAATGAGCTTGTTGTGAAAGCTGTATTGGAGGAGGCCCATGAGCTGGGCTTTCAGCTCGTGGATCCATTTCCGAGCTGGCCTAGAAGGGGGTTGCCTTTGCTGCCGGGCCATCACCATCTCATCAGGGTTGGTGAGTCTACCAACCTTTTGTGCATGTGTGTATTCAGTCTGATTTCTGGTGATGCGTATGTTTGGGCGGATCCACTTGACCTTTTTGCCTTGGCAAGCTGTGCAAGCCTGCATTGCTGCTGCAAACTTTTTTGTGAGGCAAGGGGCAGGCATGCTGGTTGCCTCAGATTTGGCGTGTTCATGTTGCAACTGCTGTAAACTGATGGCATGATAGCAAAGGAGTTTTGGCTGCTATGTAATGCAGATCCAGAGAAGGATGGCACAGATGGTTTCTTTGTTGCTGTCTTTCAGTGCTCAGCGTCCTGAGGATAGCCTCCTGAGGCTCAAGGTCTCCCACAAAGCAGTACTGCAATTTTCACATGGGCTTGGGGTGAGCTGTATACAAAATCATAGTGCACAGTTTTTCACTGTCCTCTGGCCAGTCATTGAGTTGCCAGATGTTGCACTAACCTTCAATTTGCAAACTTCCTTGTGTGAAACGGAGCCCTGTGGTTGCCAGATACCAGGCTGATGCGGTTGCCAATTCTACCGTTACCCCATGGTTTTACCCCTAACGCGCATTAGGGCTTGCCTTGCACCTCTTGATGAGTTGGTCAGCGCACTATATGTTTCTTGCTCAAATGAAGGCTTATACCACGCCCATTTTGCAGATGTAAAGATAAAGAGCAAAGCTGCTCGAGATCCATATGATGAGGCAATCTGAAAATTGCGCACAAACCCTATGATGCTGCGCGGAAAGCTCTAACCTTGTAACAAATGGTGCGCTGATCAGCATGCTGAGATGCCTAGTGGAGCAGGTGAACAGGTCAGCCATGATATCCACAACACGACCAGTATAACAATGTAATTGCATACAAGCGGCTGAAATGCTGCCTGACATCCAAGTCCATGGTGAATCCAGACAGCTCACAGAGTCAATCTCGGCCTTTCACTGAGACACCATGATATTTAGGACATGGTGAGTCTTGTGCAGGCTTTGTACAACAGCATTCATACAACAACGGCTTTCAAGTCAGCGGTTCTACTTGCCATGAACTGTAAATATAGCCCCCGAGATGCATTCCAATGCATCGCGCAGCCTGACACAACCTTGCTTGACTGCATACTGTATCTGACACAACAACTCTATGATCCAGACATTTCACCAGGCTCTGCAAATCAGTGCATCCTTGGGGACATGCGTCTGAAGTCCAATCTATCAAGAACAGCAGTCATACTTCATTGAGACTCGGTGACAGCTGAGGGTTTGCTTCTGCTTTGCCACATGGATGCACCTGCATGCCACTTCTCTTGCAAGGACTTTTGGCGCTGAGCGTCTGCTGCTGCTTGCTGCCTTTTGCGTGCCTGATGTGCATGCTGCATCAGGTTGACCAAGGTCAGTAACAGAAATACTTATGGCAGAAAGCTGGCCACACTTGTGATGCAAAAGCGTGGTGCATATCTTGATGGAACTACACACTTTACCTTGATTTGCAAGTCTTTCTTCCACATCCTCTTGAAATGGTTGCGATTTTTTTCAGGCTTCAGTGCTTGTTTTTTTAGCTCTCGTGTCAAACTCTGCCAGTCTTCGCGTGTGGCAGCATCGATTTGTTTTTGGCTGGCAGCTGTAGAAGTTGTGATTGAGTGCCCTGCACCACAACAAGATTCTGCGCACGGTGGATGGTGTTTGGGTATCACTCGTACAAGGTATGCAACGTATTTCAGTGGTACCCTCGCTGCAGACAGGCATACAGGCTAGAAGGCCGCACCAGGTGATTGCAGGTAGGCCTGTAGAGAGGGCAGTGGGGCTAAAAGAGATGCTGTAGAGGAGCAGCTGTACAACCCGCTAAAGGAAGACTCGTGGTTTTGAGTGATCACACGTGAATTCTCAGACGAGGCCGCAGCTGTCTGCGAGAAAGTGCGAAGTACGCGACTGCAGGATCGACCTGCGGCCTGCATGCCGATACAAAGTTGGCTCAATTTCCGTTTTGGGAATTGCTCTTGTCTTCACTGAGTCAACGACGTTTGACCTAATGCGCAGTCGCAAGGGCGTCTTTCAACGATCAGCCCTGGGCGAGTCAACGTGCGCATTTTGCCAAATACTTAAAGCAATGCCACAAGCATATGCAGAAACAAAGCGCAAACAAACTGTCCTCACAAAGTGCATGCCAACCTATCATTTGAAGCAACAAGCTGTTGCACTGCTACAAAGTCAATTTACGACACAGCTTGCATGAATCACAGCGTCATCAATAATGTTGCGAAAGCTACCTTCAAGATGCAAGCTATATGTACATCCGGGATCAGAACAGAATGCTGTTCAAGCGTGATTCGAGTGCTGGTCGAACGCAGTGAACGGGTGCTGGTCTCAACATGCAGTTGCGCTTGAGCACATCGAGTACGTACACATTGCCATGCCTGTTCCTGTGAGGGCGATTTGCAGTTGCATGGCTTTCGTTTCCCGACGGCATGCAAGGTCAAAGTAGGCTGCAGAATGCGCCTGCTGATCGAAGCCGTACCCCTCCCGCCGCTTCACAGGTCGATGATCTGCTGTGCATGGTGGCCGGCAACCAGTCTGTTCCTGGTCCTGGCTTTGTGACCTACTGCTGATGGCCATGCAAGCTCAGATCTCACAAAAGCTCGCGTGTGAACGGGGCCGCCTAAGATCGCCAGGGCCCCAGGCTTCCTCTTACTGCATAAAGCAACACCGTCACAAGCCAAGCCTGAGTTTCTCGGTCGCGGCGTTGTCTCCCTCTCTGCAACAGAGATGCGACGAGTGGCTCGCCCTGGACACAGACTCTAGCACAGTCAGTGAAGCAAATCAAGCCATTGATACAGACAATGAGGCATTGCTGCAAGACTGCCTGGGACAAAGGCTTGCCTTTGGTCAGTAAACACCTTGGCACAGCTGCTGTCGTCAGTGTATGCTAAGAAGGCATTGCTGTATTGACTAAGTCAGTGTGGCTGATAATTTGCAGGTACAGCGGGGCTGCGTGGTATCATGGGGTTTGGCTTCAATCGAATGAACCAGGTCGTCGTCCAGCAAACCACTCAAGGGTTCTGCAAATACCTGCAAGAGCAGGCTGGCCCAAAACTTGCCTCCCAGGGGGTGGCCATTGGTATGCCCACTGGTTGCTTGATGTCAACAACAGTTGCAGTCAGAAACAAGAGTGACCTGGTGCTTTGTCAATAAATGATGTTAAAGGCACCTTGCAGGATATGATGGTCGTCACCACAGCAAGGAGTTTGCACATCTGGCCGCAGCAGTATTTGTGAGCCAAAATGTGCGCATCCATCTATTCTCAGAGGTGGTACCCACACCTTTTGTGGCGGGTGCTGTTACTTACAAGGTACACAGCACCAGTCCTGCTTGGTTTGCAAGCAAGACAAAGCGATGCCACCCCATCACTTCTGTGCAATGACCAAAATATCATTCAACCTCTGCAAACAACACCAGCCAAAGTTGCTTAGCTCGGTTGACTTCTTTGTCTTGAAGTTTGAGCTCTTCAACTTCGCCTCAGTCACCATGTAGCAGAAGCCTTTTTGAAGGTTTTGCAGATCGCGCAAAAGCCACAGCGCATGGCAGCATGCTGTGCAGGGGTGTGCTGGCGGCATCATGATCACGGCCTCTCACAACCCCAAGCAGTACAATGGCTACAAGGTGTACTGGGGCAATGGCTGCCAGGTAGCCATCTCATCTGAGTTTGCTCCTCACCATAATATTTCTGGTCTATTTGATCAGTATCTGATCCTCGTACCAGTGGTGTTGCTGCCAATTGTGCACCTTGTCATAGCTCAGCAGCGTGTGTTTTTGAACTTATGCATCAACAGGCTCCCGAGCTGCCACATGATGTGTTATTGTACAGAATGCATTGTATTCATGATACACACATGATGTACGACTGCACACAATGCATGTTCAAGGTTCGCGCAACTGGTCAAAGGCTTGGCCTTGGTGACCAGGTCAAGAGCTCTGACGTCACTGTAGCATACCAATCACAGATGTTGTCATTGCGAACCTGGCTGCCTGCAGATCATCCCTCCTCATGATATGGGCATTGCAGCAGCCATAGATGCTCAAACTGAGCTGTGGGACCTTCCAAGTGATGTCACCTCCAGCGAGTTGGTGAAAGACCCTCTGCACATGGTCACACAGCACTACTACTATGCCCTGCAGCAGGACCTCTCCTTCAGGCCCCGCCAGGACAACCCCAAGGCAGCCCCCGTGGTCTACACTCCCCTGCATGGGGTGGGTCTTCCATGGGTACAGAAGGTATCCTGCTGCTCACACCTGCAGATCTGGCTGAGACCCCCCTCCCCCCTTTTTCCCCTCCCTCTGCCACCTCGCATAGCACTGGGTGACGCTGAAACTAATCACTTACATGCTGCACTTACAAGCCTGGCTGCATACACAGCACACACAGCATGTGGGATGCATCAAATTGCAGCTACGGGTAATTGCCACCTTGATCATACGACGGGCAAATGCCCTCAGAGCTGTCATGTGAAAATGACAGGGTGAGGGTAATTCTGCCTTCACCAAGGAATGCACATACACACAAGGCTGCTTCACATTTGTCAGATGGACGCAGCCAAACAGAGGTGAGGAGTGTGTGCAGTAGGCCTTCACCAGCTTCAACCTGACGCCCCCCATCCCTGTAGTGGAGCAGGCCCTGCCAGACCCCGACTTTCCCACCCTGACCTTCCCCAACCCTGAGGAGGGCCCAGGCGTGCTGGACCTTGCCTTTGCCACAGCCAAGGCTCATGGGGCAAAGCTAGTGCTGGCCAATGACCCTGATGCAGACAGGTTTGCTGCAGCAGAGCAGGACCCAAAGACAGGTACAGCTCTTTCTGCTCTGCGGCTGTATTGTGGATGGCGCACATTCCTGCCTGTTGGCATGTGTTGTGGCAGGCATGCAAGAAGCTGCTGCTGGACACATGCTGTGACCTCATACAATGCATACACCTTTGTCTGTACCCATCAATCAGCCAATCAATGCATAAATTGATCAATCAAGCAATCAAACACTCTCTAAACATGTTCAGTCCATCACACTTCCTGTCCTTGAAGACCACTTTGGCCTCCCAGGGACAATTTGTGTAAATGAGTTCAAGTGAAACAGTTATGTGTGAAGGATTGAGTGTCCAGCAGGGATGCTGCCATTGTAGGGGCGTGGCGCATCTTCAGTGGGAATGAGATCGGCATCTTGCTGGCGCATTGGCTGTGGTGCTGCTGGCGGCGGGATCACATGGATGATGATCCTGCCTGTGTTGTCATGCTGGCCTCTGCTGTCTCCTCCAAGATGCTGCAGGCCATGGCGCAGGTCATTTCCAGCCTTGCCATCCATCAAAGCCTCAAGTCTGGCTGCTGGACTGTTCTGCAGTTCTGGGACTGACTGCTGCTGATGCTATGTCTGACCCCTGGCTCATGACCCTGGCCCTGCCACCGCCCATGGTTCTGCCACTGCTTGCACTCTCTGCCTGATACTGTACATTGTGCAGATCTGCATTCTGGAGACTTGCCTTACTACAATTCAGCTGTACCTACTGCATTCTAAACTTTAATTGTTGTACTCGTTTACATGTACCCCAGCATGGCAGCAGGGCACAATGCGGCCATATCACAGATGTCTTGCAAGGTAGTGCCCCTAGCCTGCATCCTGCATACATTCTTGCTTGGCATGACCACTTTAACAAGCCTTAGTGTGTGCTATACAGGAAGAGCGCTTCAAGTTTGATGAGACGCTGACTGGCTTCAAGTGGCTGGGACACAGGGCCCTGGAGCTGCAGCAAGCAGGCTTCACCCCCCTCTTCGCCTTTGAGGAAGCCATAGGCTTCATGTTTGGTGGCGCCCCTGGCAGCATCAAAGACAAAGACGGCGTGGCAGCAGCTGCTGTCTTTGCTGAGATGGCTGCAGACCTGAACCAGTGGGGCATCAGTGTGGCGCAGCACCTGCAGTCTCTGAGGGACCTGTATGGCTACTTCGAAACCCGATCTAGCTACTTCACATCAGATAGGCCAGCAGACATCCGGGCTGTCTTTCAGCGGCTGCGCCACGAAGGCAATTACCCTAAGGTCACCACTTCATCTGTGCAGCTGCATTGCATTCCAGCCTGGCAACTGTGTGTTGATACCGTTTGGCAAGCAGGTAGTCTGGATGTGATGAGGTATGCTGCTGTGGCTGATCAGGTCAGTGCTGCAGGTCTCCATGTATCAGCTTGCTACAACCTGCAGGCTTCCTTCTGACCTCAAGAGTTTAGGCACTATTATCAGCTGCTTCTACATGCTCTCAACTGTGCAGTGATGTGATGCACAGCAAACTCTGGACATGTTATTCACGCTGCTTTTTGTGCGGGCTTTGATCCTCCGCTGCACAACTTGACAGGCACTGGCAGGAGTGGAAATCACAGCGGTGAGAGACCTTGACTCTGGCCTGGACACAGCGCAAGCAGAGGGGCGCTCGAGGCTTCCCTGGCAGAAGGGAGACCTCATGCTCACCTTCACACTGGACAATGTCCACACCCTTACGCTGAGGGCAAGTGGCACAGAGCCCAAGCTGAAATACTACCTGGAGGTATATCCCTGTCAGGCCAAGCACAGCAAGCACTACACAGTCAGTTGTCCTGAGCCAAGCTGTCTCCAATGTGGCGCACACATGGGTCCTAATTTGGCATATGCTGGCTCTCAAGCTGCGCCAGTGACTCGGTGACATTCAATGAGCGTGGAGATGCAGGTGCACATGTCCAGTACATACAGCAAAGCTTGCTCTTGACACAGCAGTGGAATGTGCAGGTGTCTGATGAGGATGATGCTGGCACTGCCATGGACTTGGCAGACAAGCTTGAAGCTGCCATTGCAACTGAGCTTGTCCTGCCAGAGAAGCATGGGCTCATTCCAAACCGGAATAATCTGTTACAGGCCGAAATTGAATGACCTTTTAACAGCTGTGCATCCTGTAACACACTCAAGATGGTGCCAAAGTTTTGCATGCTTATACTGTGTTGTGCATATGTTTTGCGTTTACATGTGTACAGTCAGTGTTACTTGTGCGTGTATGCCCTGCACTTTGGAGCTCAATTCAGTACGTAAGTCTGCTGCACGTATCAAACACTGTGTACATGCACCGGAAATCAACAGACACTTTATGGTAGCCATACATACACAACAACACAGACAAATAACATACAAGACCAACAGTTTACTCGTTATCCTTGTTTTCAATCTTCTCTACGGACCAGCCTTGGCCAGCTTGTGTGCCATCAAAATGCACAATGGTCGAGTGGAACTTTTTCAAAGCTGGCCTATGAGCAATGGACAGCATGGTAATGCCCCTCTGAACACACGCACCATACAGCTTCACCTCCCCATCTGCACTCACCTGCAATACAAGGCGGCTGAATAAAACTACCAACCATCATTTTTGCAGTAAGTGCAAACCGTCTCAACAATCACCCAGAGAGGTCACAATGCTGTGCTTCAGCAATCTTGCTAAGAGCATGAGCTGCCATGATACTTCAATGACTCATCATGCGTTCATCATGTCGCATTCACACGCAGCGAAAAAGCACGGCCGAAGGGGCTCCAGAGCGATGCAACATCCAGAGCATGGGTTGCGTACCGCTGAGGTACATTCGTCAAGAATGGCATAAGTAGGGTTGTGGAACAGCAGGCGGGCCATGGCAAGCCGCTGCTTCTCACCACCGCTCAGAGTCTCAGACCAATTCTGTACCTGATCCCATCCCTTGCCCCTACACACCACACATACAACAGCAGCTGAGTCAGCAATTTGCTTTCTGGCAAAGAATGCATGTCTAGCAGGTTCACAGGGCATGCATGTGAGGCTGTGGACTGGGTAGCTGAATTCAGGGCAACTCTGCCTGTGCAGTCCTCAAGTGGCACGTGGTGACTTTGGAGGCAGCAGCAGCACCTGGTGAGAAGGTAGTCCAACTCCACAGCTTCTAGGCAGGTGTCCAGCTGCTCTTCGAGCTCCTGCTCTCCCAGTGTTACCCCTGCCAGATGAGCAAACCTGCACCATCCATCCAACAACCAACTGAATAATCAGAACATGTGAGAGCCACAACTGCCTTGCCCTTGCCCTTTTGCAGTGCAAATAGCTTCCAGCTTCTGTCACTGACAGGTTGACAGTTTCTCTCCAAGGCTATGCTTTCTGTGCTGCTACACCAGAGAAGCAATAGACTGTAGGGTACCTGCAATGCTGTGTGAGATGCTGCCAGGGCTGCAGCAGAGGGCTGATACACAAGGAGGCTTACTTGGCTTTGGTGGCCTTGGAAGTTTTGTCCCAGACAAGGCGAGGAGGTTGGGGGTACAGCAGCTGGTCCCTGAGGCTGCCGCTGACCAGGTAAGGTCTCTGGGACAGGTAGAACATGCGGCCCTCACCAGGCACGGTGATGCTGCCGGCCTATATGCCACCAAACAACACTCACAATATCGTTGGCCAGAGTGCAGTGTCTGGGCCAAAGGGCATCCTAGGAAAGAAGACACTGGGTGCAGTAAACACAGTCTATAATCCTTGGTGAATCCTTCAAGGGGCAAATTACATCTCAGCTTCCATGCCGCACTGGACATCATGGCAGTAAATTAAATTGTGTCATGGGAAAATGGCTGATGCTGGAGTGTGATGCAACATGCAAGTCACATGTGGTCACTTGACAGCAATGATTTCAATGGCTTAGCATGAGACAGTGGTGACAGCGAAATGGGCACAGTGTTGGAAGCAGGCCTGAGACACGAGTGGGAGGTGAGTACCTGAAGGGGCCAGAGGCCGGCCAGGACTCGGAAGAGGGAGGACTTGCCACTGCCGTTGGGGCCCATGATCATGACTGACTGGCCATGAGGCACGCTGAAGGTGAGCTGCCTCACCAGAGCTGTGCCATCAGGCGAGTTCAGTGCCACCCTGCACTCGTGCACTTCAACATGCTCAGACTTGTTACTCACCTTCAGTTCCTTGTCTGCACAGGTTGTCAGAAGCCACAGGTTTGCTGGTGATGTTATCGATACACCATAATAGGCGTTCGTGCCGCGTAACAGGTGTTCATTGCCTCAAGTGCACATGTTCACATCACGCACTTACCAGTGATGTGAAATGTTTGAGCCAGATGCTAGTTTGGCTGACAGCCTACAGATGCATAGAGCAGCACCTTAAGATGATGAGGCAGCAGCATTCAAGGCTGGCACAGCCTACTCCAGGCTGACATAAGGCAGCAGTTGGCTACACCAGTGACATGGATGACAACACTTACTTGTCAAAGGCAATGGTGTTGCCCTCTTGTCTGTTGGCGGGGGCCAGGTCCTCCTCAGGCTCCTCTTCTGATCCACTGAACTTGAGCTCCTTGCTGCTGACGTTCCGCAGGTACAGCTCCCTGTGGGTGGTCAGCGCATCCCCACTGCTCAGCTTCTTCACCTGTGTCAGGCAGATGACCAATCTGTCAATCAATCAACACTGTTGCCCTCAAGCACAAACATAGTGTGATGCAGCATACAAGTCACCCAAAGCCCATTGGCTTAGACATGTGTCTAGCAGCAGCAGTGATGCACAACAGCCACTCAGGAGGGCAAGCCGCTCTAATTTTGTGCCAGTCAATCAAGCAGACTGGCAACACATGAAGCAAGATTATGTGGCAAAAGAAGCCTCATAATTAAGCCTCGGACACTGCTCACTGCCAAAGGAGAGTTGCCCTGTCTCAATACAATGTGAGTCTTGCTAGGATTCCGCACAGCAACAGCTTTTTTTCCTTCAGCCGTGTGTGTAGTTGCATAGCAATGGGATCTATGTTGATGAGTGAGTGTGTAGGCCCATGTGGTATGTGAGATGGCACACCTGCTCCAGGAGCTCAGCCACCCTGGAGGTGTGACCAGCCAGGCCTGTGATACGCTTGTACACCAGCACCAGGTCCCCCACCCCCTTGGAGGTGTTCTGTAGCAGCCGCATTGAGCGGATGTAGTCCTGCGTGATGTCATCTCTGCTGCCCCGCTGTGCTGGCTCCTTGAAGTAGATGGGCGCTGCGTACACCAGCAGGGCAACCACACTCGCAAAGTACTTCACAAAGTAGCCGTCAAAGACCTGCATGTTGCACGTGAGGCGGGGCTTCATGATCCATCTGATCTTATTCTCTTGTAGTGTGCAAACAATGACCTTAGCCAATGCCTGCTTCTGGCCAACCACATTTTCAGCCATGCAACATGGGTTGAACTTTGAAGCCAGTTCAGCGCTGTCAATCAGACAGAGGGCCATTGCTAGGACCGCCCTGCTGCAAAAGCAAACACCCAGCAGTGGCACAGCGCATACCTGTTGGACAAAGCGTTGGAAAGCAGAGAGCTTGTTGTGGCGCAGCAGCCTGTAGAGGTGCTGGTTGAGGATGAGCTGCTCAGCTGCCCCGGAGGGAGGGTCGTTGTAAGCCACCTCCTCTGCATG
>JAABUV010006877.1_pt1 | contig 12187 bp, 14 predicted proteins | sample 5559971 | NCBI WGS metagenome assembly JAABUV01 (sample SAMN10711881, study PRJNA513362) | rock metagenome | isolation source: Antarctica rocks | place: Antarctica: Victoria Land, Knobhead nord | collected 2015-12-19
ATAGGCTCTCTTTTGCGTTATGCCAGGAGCTGTTGCTGCTGCGCCCCTCGCATCAGCATAGAGTGTGAACGCGCCGCAAGTGCTGTGTGGCCTGGCGCTGGCAGCGTGTTGCTGGGTTTACCATGAATTAGGCCAGTCTGATGCAGGTCTGCGTGAAGGTGTGCATGACGCTGGCAGCAACACGGCTGCTGCACCATGCGTACATGTCCCGACATGGGAGGGCCACTGTCACGTTGGCCATCTTCATCGGCCGCCGCGGGGAGGCGCAAATCCCTGCACCCCTGCGAGCCCTTCCCCAGCCGCGCAGCGCCGCGCAGGTCAAGCTGGCGCAGTGCACGGCGGCGGGCGGCGACACGCCGGCCGCCGTGTGCCTGCTGCGGCCGCTGCTGGCGGAGCACGAGGCGCAGTTCGCGGACCTGTTTGTCGAGATCGGCAACTTCCTGTTCGACCGCGGCGAGCCTGAAGAGGCACGCCGCCCCCTGGCCAACCCGCGGCCTGGGCTGCAGCACCATGGAGACGTCCTGAGACTGGCGCGCGTGCGCAGTCAGGGGTCAGTGCAGCCGGCCCGAACAGGAACGTACCCAAGTCCAGCTCAAAAGCTGTGCCCTAGAGGTATGCTTGCACATGCGCTTTGCCGCCAGTATGGTATGACCACAGAGGTCTTGCTGCTGGTGGAGGGTGATCCAGAGAACGCAGCGCCTGAGCTGCTCCCAGCAGGTCCGGAGCTCTCGCACATGCGGAGCGGGCCGTGCAGGCGCTGCGCTTCTTTAAGCGTGCCCGTGCGCACCCGGACTACGACACGCTCGCGCTGCTGGAGCGCATCGCGCAGTGCCACGCGCAGCTGGGCCGAAGCGCAGACGCGGTCGGCTTGTACCAGGCCGTGCTGGATGGCGCGCCCTCTCCATGACCTTATGTTCGTGAGTGGGTAAACAAGCAAGCGCACCCGTCTGCCTCATGCAGCTGTCTGCAGCGCTCGATGCTCCGTCCAGAGCCCGGCGCCATTACTCCGCCGCGTATGGACACCCCGCAGCGCATGAGGTAATCATTCTGAGTGCACGGTCGAGCTGCGGAACCCGCGGCGCCGTGAGCGCCACCCGCTTGGCACCGGGAGTGGCCGCTGGCACCGGCGGACGTGCATGTCTGTGTAGGCAGCCCCTGCCGCTGTGTCAGAAGCATATGTGGTGCAAGTGCAAGCGTGCAGAATGGTGCCGGTCCAGCCGTGTGAGGACACAGATCTTCCAGAGCGATGCTGTGACTGCGCAGACGGCGCCGCGCCCGCCGGCCGGCGGCTGGAGGCGGCGCTAGCGCTCGCAGAGCTGCACGTCAGCGCGGGCGCGCCCGCGGCCGCGCTTGCGGTGCTGGAGAGCGCGCCCGAGGGCGAGCCGGGCGAGGTCGGGCTGCCGCTGACGCTGCGCCGCGCGGAGCTCTGGCTGCGCCTGCGCCGCCCGGCGCGCTCACCAGCTCGTGCTTGCGCCGTGCACGCTCGGCACCCGCTCTGTTCCTTGTTGTTGACACGCTGCGCCGCGCAGCGCTGTGGCTGCGCCTGGCTGCCTGGCGCGCCCGCCAGCCCGTGCTCGCGCCTTGCATGCTGCACATGCGCTTTATATTCACTTTCTCGTTATTATTTTGTGTGACGCTGCGCTGCGCGGAGCTTCGGCTGCGTCTGGGCCGCCCGGCGCGCCCGCGCGCACGTGTCGGACTGTGCTCGCTCTGCACACGCTCTGCTGCTTGCTCGCCCTGCTGATGTTGCGGGGCTCCTGCCTACGCGGTCGCCCGGGGCCCAAGGATGTCTGATGGCCGGCAAGCAGTGCCTCCGGCCAGTGCTCCAGCAGCCAGCGGCTGCATTGTCTGGGGACCATGTGGCGGCCCTGCCAGCAGCGCGCTCCGCACTCACCAGTGCGCTTAGGGAGCGGCGGGCGCGGCAGGGCGCGCACAAATGGCCGCGTCGCCAGTGGTCGCGCGCCTGCTGGATTATCAGCACCTGGAGGAGGGTCGGCAGCCGGGGGCTGGGTGGTGCGCCGTCCGGGGCCAGCCAGCCGAGAGGAGCTGCGCTTGCTGACGTGCACGGCGCGCGCCGCGGCAGGAAGCGTACCTGGACACCATGCAGCCGGTGGCGGTGGCCACGCTGCGCCAGCTGAGCCTGGAGGCGGACGCGGGCGGCCAGGGCTGGGACCCGGCCGTGCGCAAGGCGCTGCGCCGCCGCGCGCGCCGCGCGCACCGCCGCCACGCGGGCGAGGCCGAGCGCGGCACCGTCTTCACGGTGCGCCGCCACTCCTGCGTGGCCGGGGTGCGGCCATCAGGCTCTGAGCTGGTGGTCTCTACGGGGAAGGCTCGGTTCCTTCACTCCCGCTTCTAGCAGGCTGTGACTCACGGGGTGTGCCGCCAGCGCGCCGTGACTCGCGGGGTGCGCTTGCAGCAGGCCGTGGCTCGCGGGGTGCGCGCAGGGCTTTGTGTCGCGCGACCGGCGCAAGCCGCACGTGCGGCGCGCGGACGAGGAGGCGGAGGCCATCGCGGCGGCGACCGAGAGCGAGGGCGAGGGCGACAGCCGCGCCGCCGCGCCGTGCTTCCCCGACATCCTGCACGACCAGGTGCCCAGCTGCTGCAACATTACAGGCCGCCGGATACCTCAAGTCGCGTCTGTGCTCGCGCCCATCATACGCGCAAGTGACTCGGGCGCTGCGCCGAGGCCCTGCAGCGTGCACGTTCTGGCGTGACTGGCGCGATGGCAGACTGCTTGGCACAGGCTGGCTGACAGGCGGCCACTTGGCTGGCACCGCAGCGCGACTTCGACGCCTTCTTGCGCATGCTGCGCATCATGTTGGGCTGCGGCCAGCCGCGCGACGCAGACGCCATTGCCGGGAGCCTGCTGACGGTCGCCGGCAAGCGCTTCACGAACAGGCGCGCGCGCCCGCCGGGCCGCCGGTGCTGCGGCGCGCTGGTCGGCGCGGCCAGGCACGGTCAGCCGCAGCAGCCGTGCTGGACAGCCGCGCCCGAGCGGACCTTGTTCGCAACGTGCAGACCTCGTTCTCCAACGTATTGTCCAGGTTCGAAGCTGGACGCACCTGGCGCAGCTGACCCAGGCCGCCCTGCGGGGCTACCCGCGGGGGCGCGGGACCGGCGACAGCCCCGCGCGCTCGCCCGCGCGCAGGGCCAACCGCGACTCGCTGCGCATGGTGCAGGCGGAGGCGGCGCTCGCGCTGGGCGACGCCGGCGGCGCGCTGCGCGAGCTCAAGGCGTGCGCGAGCCGCTGGCCGGAGAGCGCGCTGGTCTGGAACCTGGTCACGCGCGCGCTCGCCCTGCAGGCGCGCGTGCCTGGTCATAGGGTTATGGGTAGGGTTCAGCATGGGCGGCAAGGGCAGCGTGGGTAGCGACACAGGCACTGTTGTCTGACGTCACGCAGCAGCACAACAGGCCAGGCGCCAGGCGCCTCGCCGCAGTGACCGCGGGTCTGTCATGGCGGTGGGAGGGGCTTGTGGGGTTCAGAAAAGGCGATGCCGGCCTGCCCCCTGCTAGGGGCGGGTCGCTGCGCCCTCTCACAAAGGGTGGGGGCCAGCGCCCGCGCGCGCGCTGTCACAACGCGCGCGTGCGCAGGGCCCGGCTGCGCGCATGCCCGTCAAGCTGCTCGGGAACCTGCGCGAGAAGTGCCCGCGCAGCGTGCCCGTGCGCCTGCTGCTCGGCCATGCGCTCGCCGGATCCGCGCCGGCGCGCCCCTCTGCGCACGCCCGCCCCTCCGCGCACGCCCGCCCCCGCCTGTGCTCGGCCCGCGCAGCCGGCCGCTGCAGCACTGCTCAGGAAGAGAGCCCGGTACCGTCCGCTCGCTGAAGAGTCCGTGCTGCCCTGGGCTGGTGAGGAGCGCTATTCCTGGCGCCATCAGCGCCGCTGCCGCTGCTCAGGCCAGCAGTGCAGGCTGGCGGGCGCGCGCGCCGACTGGGCCAGCTCGAGTGCCTGTTTCAGATGCAGTAGCTGCGCTCTCACGCAGGCGCCTGCCGGGCAGGCGCTGCCCGGCAGCTGGCAGGGCAGCTTTGTACACTCGCGGTCGCAAGCCCGGGCTGAAGCGTGCACATGCTGACACCCTGTCACAAACCCTGGTGCGCAGGGCCACGCGGCGGCGCAGTACATGGCTGCGCACCGGCTGGCGCCGACCGAGCCGCTGCCGCTGCTGTGCCTGGGCGCGCTGCAGCTGGCGCAGGCGCTGACCAAGTGCGTGCCCGACCGCGACCGCGCACTGCTCGCCGCGTTCGCCTGCCTGCAGGCGCCGCGCCCCGCCGCCCCGCCCAGGCAGCCATGCGGCAGCCTCCGCGCCTTGCGCCACGTGGTTCAGCGTGTGTGTGCAGCATTTTTAACCAACCACCGGGAGGTGCAGGAGCCTTGCACGAGGCTTTGGGCGCTGCTGGCGGGCCTCAGCACTGCTGACATGCATGCGCCCACTGCTAGCGCCGCACACGGCAAAATTAATTTTTACATCTCTCTTGAAAGCGGATACGTTGCGCATCAGCGCGCGTGGTCTCCTTCGGCGTTTACGGTGACGCGGCCGCCGCGCCGACACCCGCCTCCCCGCGGCGGCGGCAGGAGTATGCGGCGCTGCGGCGCAACCCGCAGGAGGCCGCCTACAACTTGGGCCGCGCGGCGCACCAGATGGGCCTGCTGCACCTGGCCGTGCCGCTGTACGAGCGCGCGCTCGCGGAGCCCGGCCCCGACCCTGGCCATACCCTGGACCCCAACGCGGCGGCGGCTGACGGCCAGGACCCCGCGGCACCTTGGTTGGACGGCGCAGGCGCCCCGAAAGCGAGCGCGCTGTGCCTAAAGCGCGAGGCCGCGCACAACCTGGCGCAGCTGTACCGCGCGACTGGCGCGCCCGGCCTGGCGCGCCAGCTCGTGCGGCGCTACCTGGTGTTCTGAGGGCGCAAGGCGCCATGCCGTCGCCGCTGCTTGTGCTGCGAGCGCACAACACTGAGCTGAATAACTGGCAAGTCTGCTCACGGGTGCTGCGCACTTGTATATAGGCGCGAGCTTGCCGGAATACAGCCAGCGCAGTGTCCTGTCGGTTGTGTGCCCCGCCTGGTGGTTTGCCGGATCGAGTTGGGCGCCTCTGTTGCTTTGCAGTGCATTGTATCGGTGGCTGGTCAAGCTGGGCAAGTGTGTTCGTGTGCGCTCGTTTGTGCTGTGGCACTGTGTCACTGTGGCACTGAGGCCACTGTGCTGTGGCAACCAACTCCAGGAACCCAGTCGGAGGAACCCAGTGGCAAACTCCTGCATGGCATGCACACTGTTGCTCACATGTATAGATGGTCTTTGCTTAGCGTTTGGTCCCTGTATACTGTTTTACTGTACAGTACATTTCCTGCTCCTGGTGCCCTGTGTCTGTCAGCAAAGAACTCTTGTGTCATCTGGGGGCGTTGCTTGGTCCGTGTTCATGTTGGTGTACCACTCTGCATGTCTGCATGATGCTTGCTTTGCTGCATGGAATGAAGCGCAAGATATTACTCTTCACTCTACACGTAGCGATAGCGCAGTTGCCTTGATTTCGAAGGAGTGTTCCTCTGTGTGTAAGGCATGGCTGTAAGGCTAGCAGTGCAAGCGCTAAGCAGCAGGCAACCTACTTGGCCTGCCTGCATGTAGCCACCAGGTCGTGCTGCTTCTGAACGGAAGGCCGTTTACCTATGGACCCACTCCAGCTTAACCGAGGCAGGGGCCCATCTAGCCAGGGTCTGCCACACTGCCGGCGCCCGCTGGTCCAGGTGCCCGGCCATGACCGCCGCCCCCGCGCCCCGCTCCCATGGCCCGCTCCCGCACCACACCCAGTTCGTTGCCCCCGCCACCAGACACGCCTGCAGGACCTTGCCACACCATGCTGGGCCCCGGAGGATAGCCGCATGGGCCCACGGACTCTGGGCAAGCCCCGCTGGGCCCTCTCTGACCCCCTGGCTGCGTCTGGCCACCCGCCGCTGTGCCCGCGGCGCAGCCATCCCCCGCAGGGCCCCCACTGGGTGTCCCAGCGCCCACCCCCACTCCGCCCCCGCCACGCCCGCAGCCCGCCGCACCGCCGGCAACGTAGCCGCTCGTGGCGGCCGTTGCCTGCGTTGGCCCCCCGCCAAATTCCCCGATACCGCCCTCCCTGCCGTGACCGTAGCGCTCCCACGCGCCCTCCGCGCCGCTGTCCGCCGCGGCCGCGCCGTACGCGAGCTCCGGCGGGACCGCCGCCGCGGCGCCGCCGCCAGCCGCCAGCCGGGCGAACACGGCGCCGTTGGCCTTGTCCGCAAGCGCCAGCACGCGCTGCACGCTCTCGCGGTCCTGCCCGAGCCGCGAGCACCTTCAAGCGGGTACGCACGGGCTGGTGACCCAATTGCGGCTGCACGCGACCTCAGGCCAGCGCTCCGAACAGTGCGGTGCGCCGCCAGCCGCCGGCCGGGCAGGTGAGAAGCCGGGGCCTTGCCAGCCGGCGCCAGTGTGCGCTGCGCGCTCTCGCGCCTCTGCCGCAGGCTCAGGCTGGCCGGAAGCTGCATGCACAGGCAGGTGTTGGCGCAGAGCTGAGGCGCGAGCATGGCAGGCCAGGCGCGGGGACGGGCTGCTTGGTAAAGGGCCACTGGGGACAACCTGCATACCCTCGAGCCTGTCCAGGTTGTCTGGCCGCTGGAACAGTACTCCCAGCTAGCTTGCGCGAGCATGGGATTGGATCAGTGCTTACACGGAAGTTTGCGTCATGCTTGGGAGTCATGCGCCCAGCTGGGGCTTAGGGCGCGCGCGCCTCGATGGCCAGCGGCGTGAAGCGCACAAGCCCATAGTCTTCCACCGTCTCGGCCAGCGCCGCCGATAGCGCGCGGTGCCGCCGCCCGAACGCGCTCTGGCCCATCGTGTCCACCAGGCGCGACAGGTCGCCCACCTGCGCGCGTCGCGGGCGCTCTCTAGGGTTGCGGTAGGGCACGCCTAACCCTACCCAACACATATCCGACGGCAGGGGCCTTGCCTCGGCTGAGGCGTCCCCAAGCGGCCCAGCCTGCGCAGCGCATGCACGCCTGGCGGCAGGCGGCGCGGGCCGTCCGTCCCATGCAACAAGGGAGTATAAGGTACCCGCCGCCTTGCCTGGCCGCACTGCACGTCATGCATGAGCGGGCGGGCAGGGCGCGGGGCTGCACGCGGCCCCACCTCGGTGTAGTAGTCCAGGCTGAAAGCCAGGCGGCCGAGCGCGGCCACCGTGTCCGCCTTGGACAGCAGATTGACCTGCGGCAGCTCCAGGTGCAGCATGGTCGCCAGGCTCAGCAGCAGCGCCGCCAGGTACTTGCCCGGGTCCGCGCACAGGTGCGAGTCCACCAGCGAGACCGCCACCAGCCTGCTCCCGCGCCGCAGGCAGGCGCGTCGAGCGTGCGGCCGCCCCACGAGCTCCAACGGCTGCCCCATGGCGCAAACCCGGAGCCGCTCCACGTGTGCACGTCCAACGGTTATGCCGCCGACGCTCGGCCTTAGTCTGGAGCCCTGTGCAGACGTCGTGCATGTTTTGGCCTGCCACAGGCACGCCGCTGCACAGGCTTCCAGCTGGGCGCGCATTGGCTGCGACGCACACGGCCAGCCAGTTTCAACTGCAGGCTGGCAGCGGCGCGGCGGCGCACCGGTAGTGCCAGCGGTCGGTGATGGCGGCGATGACGGCCTTCAGGCTGCCGTGCAGCGTGAACAGCTCCACCTGGCCGGGGCAGTCGAACAGGACGTAGCAGCCCTCTGCGCGCCGCACGGCCCGGGCCGCCTCAGCGCTGCCGCGCTCGCGGCCCGCTCAGCGGCTGTGGCAAGTCTGCCAAGTCTGCCACAGGAGCGGGCGCGAGGCGGACCTGCCTCGAGTGGCGCGAGCCGCTGCTCGAGCCAGTCCAGGTTCTGCGCCAGGTACTCGGCGCAGTAGATGAGGCCTGCGCGACACGGGCAGCTTTGCAATGTACAGCTGCTTGCGGCGCTACGGGCTCGGTGCCTGGTCTGGGCGAGAGGCCAGGCCCCGCCCATGGGCAGCACACAGCGCCCTCGCCCGTTTACTGGCCTGGCCAGAGCACGCCTGAGCGGCAGTGCGCTCTCTTGCGCACCGCCGTTGGGGCCGAGGCTCATGCGCTCCATGACAGCCTCCAGGGAGACCAGCTCGCCGACGTCGACGGCGCACTCGTATGGCAGCGCGTCGTTGGCTGGGTCCAGGTTAACCACTGCCGCCTTGCGGCCCAGCAGGCGCAGGTACTGCTGCATGCCGTTGCAGTAGGTGGTCTTGCCGCTGCCCGGCGGGCCGATGACGAGCTGCCCAAAGGGCATGGCGGCTCCAGGAGAGCCAGTTGGGCTGCTGCCGGCCACGCACTCAGTTTGCACCTTGGAAGTGCGCGCGCATGCACACTCTCCTGGTCTTACAGCTTATACTGCCTTTTGGCGTTGCCTGTGTTCTTTGGCAGAGCTGCGTAGATGTGCAAAAGTCGGGACTGCTTTCTTTGCAACAGGAAAGAAAAAGTGGTACATGGACTCAAGCACCAAGTGCATGGGCATGTGGTGCGGGCGAAATGGTGTGCATGCAGGCCATGAACTTCAGATTGTCATACTTCAGATAGTCATACATACTCAACACATCAAACATACTCATCACGCAGACTTTGACGTTGTATGCAACCATGCGCCAAGTTTCAGCCTATCGGGCGCACTGCTACTGGTATACCTATACCACATACAACTGTGCCAGGTAACATGACCGAGACATCCTTATGTCTAGGCTACACCACGTGTTGGAAGTCGAAGCAATCACACAGCTGCACTCCCCCTTGCAAGCACGGAAACGCTCCAGAGCAGGCAACGTGGGTTGGTGGCCGCCAAGCGACTGCCCGGCCTGAGCAATGCGGTGTGCATGTATGCATACATGCACCAAACACCTCAGCGCTACAAAAGGCATGCACAAAGGTGCTCTTGCATCGGAAAGCCCGCACGTCGGGCAGCTTATTGCACCAGGAAACAAGCATGCAGGCGTCAGGCCTCTTGTGTCTTGTCTTGGTGCTCGTCAAGCCTCTAGCCTCTAGGTACGCTTCCTGCACCCGGGGCAGGGCCCCAGACGAGGCCTACGCCATACAACATAAAGTACAAGAGCATGGCCAGGATGCCATGCGCGCCCGTTCCTTTCCGCCACCTACCATCGCCCTCCGGCCCGCGTTATTCACACCAGCGCTCTCGCGCAGGGGGCCGTGCTGGGCACGCGCGCCTGCCAACACAGGCACGCTGCGCTGCATGGGGCGCTGCGGCAAACAGACCTAGGCCTCTGCCAGACCCTGTCCCAGGCGTGCCGGCTTCCACTGCCCGACCAAACGCGAACACGCCTAACTGCACCCACGAACCATCAGGCTCTAATTTACCGCCGATGCAGAGCGTGTCCCCATCCCACGCCGCTAGCTCATGACGAAGACCTCCCTCGGTGCGAACCCATTTCAAGAAAGGACATGACGAGGCGGCAGGCGAAGGCCGCTGGGGCGGATAACATTCAGCGCCCCAGGTCCAGCGCGCCTTCGGCCAGCGAAACCCTAGGCGCGCGTCTGCAGGCGGCGCCTTCCAGATGCGCGCCTCAAGTCGTCAGGAGGTGCTCAGGTGCTCCAGCATAGGGTAGAGGCTAGGGTAGGACGGTACCGAATTAGGAGGAGGTGCTCAGGTGCTCCAGCAGCGCAAGCGCGGGGTCAGCGTCGCGCGGCGCCAGGCGCAGCACGACCCACTGCGCTTCGCCGACCTCCAGCCGCAGCGCGCCCGCCCCGCCTGCGTACAGGTTAGAATTAGGAGCCCTAGCCCTATCCGGGCGAGACCACTAATATGGAGCGCCCTGCCTTACACAGGCTGCGCTCCTGTGGTCACAAGGCACTCCGCCCCGACCCTCCGTCGTGCGCAACAGGGCAATATCTGGGCACTGATGCACACACCACTCCGCCCCATGCACGTGCCAAGAACGGAGTGCACCCGGCGCAGGCCCCACGTCGCCGTGTGGCGCTGAGCTACCAAGCGCCCCCGCCAAACATGCCGGCACGGGCGCGGCCGGCGGCGGGCGCGCGCCGGCCTTGGCGCCCGGCGCCGCCGGCAGCTTGGCCACGGCGCGCAGGTCGTCGTGCGCGAGCGCGAACGTGACGCGCTCCGCCGGCGCGTGGAAGCAGGCACGGCGGCCGGTGACGTACAGCTTCCCCGCGAATATGACCTGCGCCGCCGGCGCGGCCCCGCATCGGCACCTTGCCGTGCGTACACCAGCATGCCGTTCAAGGCCACCTGGCCGCACACATGAAAACACGCAGACTGCCTGGTGGCCCTGCTCTTAAGACATTGCTGCGAACCTCGTTGACTACAAGGCCGGCAGTCGAGTGCCTGCCAGCCTCAGCATGCCAGCGCTGGCCTCTCCAAGCAGGGCGTGCCGCCGCTCCTGGTGCAGACGCTTCGGCCGCGCCTTCTGGTGGGAGACCTCTGCTTACAAACCCTATCGTACCACTTTTTATAGGGTTAAAATGAACCTCCTGAACACGTTGCGGGCAGGGGGCAGGGGCCGGCTGCAACTGCAGCAGCTTGGGCTGCGGCGCGCCTCGCGCGGCGGCGTGAGTGCGTTGTGCTGGCAGCCGTACGTCTGCACCAGCGCGCAGGCGAAGCTCTCCAGCACCTCCTCGCCCGCCGGCAGCCCGAACAGGCCCGCCAGCTCCCCCGCCGCCTGCCGCGGCCGCGCCCGCATGCATCAGCGGGCTTCCCCACCGCTCGCAGGCTGCCGGGCGCGGCGCCTCCGTGGCAGCCGCCGCGTGGGCGCGGCGAGTGCGGACACCCGAATACAATGACTTGGGCAGACAATACCTCGGTGCTCGGCGCTGCTCGAGCGCTTTGTCCGTGCCAGCGATCCCCCACAGCGCACACCGCGGCCAGCTCTGCATTCTTGAAGGCCGGGCTGGTGCCCGGTTGTGGCATCAGGCTGCCACATGGGCGCAAGCAGCCGCCAACCGCGGGGGCGCGCCTTGCTCTCGGGCGCGCCCGCCGCGCAGGCCTTCGGCGTGTCTGGCGCCTTGGGGACCGGGTCCAGGTTGGCCCACCAGGACGACACATCTGTCGCGAGCTTGGACAGGTTCTGCCGCGCCTCCGCCGCGCCGCCCATCAGCTGAACCGCGGCGGGCGCAAGGGTTAGGGTTAGGCCCACAAGAAGGCCGTGGGCCAGAGACTCGCACGCAGCAGATGCCCAGCACCTGCGCGAATTGGCTCTGCAGAGGGAGCATGTTTGCATGCGGCAGACGCCCAGCACCTGCGCACGCACGCTCTGCCGAAGGAGCACACTTGAAGAGGGGGCGCGGGCGTGCCTTGGTGGCTGCATCCTTGGCGGCATCGCGTGCCAGCTCGGCTGCCTGCAGCCCAGCAGCTTACGCGTCAGTCGCGCCCAATCCTACATCTGTAAACATGACTTTTAAGCCCTTGCAACCTACGGGCCAGCCACCGCTGGCCTGCCTCACACTGCCGGTGTGCATGGAGCCCTGCAAGTCCTGCACCACGCCCAGGAGGGACGCGCCTTGTGCGTGGCTGTCTCAATCTCCTTGAGCAGCGGGTCGATCTCGCCGTAGACGCCCGCATCGTTCGCCGCGTCTGCGCATGCAGCGCCACACAGGGCAGTTGTAACCAGCCCAGGGGTGTGCAACTAAACATGCATGTCAGCTTGGACTCGCCACACAGAGTTTCAAAAGACACGCGCAACGCATAGAAACACAACATGCAGTGCCAGCCGTTGTAGCATTAGACAGACAGTGGCTACTTGGCATTCCTACAAGCCAATCACACCAGGTGTAGACGAGACATGCACGGCCCCTGCCCTGTATGCCTGCTGAAGCAAGCGATGCAACCTGCTGATTGACTGACATACGAACAGAAGCACTGGCGCACCAGCAGAGCGGCTGTGCCCTCGCCAGCTCTGTTCGGCCTCGGGCTCGTCGCCAGCCGCTGGCGTCGCCGCGGACTGCGCAAACGCGGAAACCACTATAGTGCTGGTAGTGGGCGCAGGCGCGGCGGCCGCGGCCGCCAGGGCGCCGCGGCCTGCTGCGGACGCGGCGCCGGGGTCGGGGCTGGGGCCGGGGGCGGCGTGCGCGGCCGGCGCGACCGGCGGCCGGCCCGGCGGCGGCCGCGGCGCGGACGCATTCTTGCCCACCACGGCGCCGGGCGCGGGGCTGGCGCCGCGGGCGGGCGCGCGGCCGGC
>JAABUV010006878.1_pt1 | contig 12185 bp, 16 predicted proteins | sample 5559971 | NCBI WGS metagenome assembly JAABUV01 (sample SAMN10711881, study PRJNA513362) | rock metagenome | isolation source: Antarctica rocks | place: Antarctica: Victoria Land, Knobhead nord | collected 2015-12-19
GATAACCTTATCTTGCTCCCCCTCACAGCTCACCGGCTCAATCTCAAAATCGCAAGCCTCAGGCCCGAAGAATGACAAGCTGAATTGCGGATTCCACTTCCATCTCTGCACATCCTTCCACATCTCCGCGGGAAAACATATATAATCCAACCAACTAGCCATCCCGTCCGCCGCCCTCTTCCACCCCGCCTTCCTGTCTGGACCACTCCCCTTGATCACCATGCCAAAGTGATGATCCATGATGGCGTCCAGCAGTGGCTGACATTTGGTTGCATATTCCCCCTCTGCAAAATGCGGCCGGCCGTAGAACCAAATCGCCAGCGTGCCACCGGGCTTCAGCAGCGCTGCAAAACCGGCCAGCGCCACCTTCGCATTCATAAGCGGGAAGCACTCCGCCGCAGCGATAAAATCGGCCGATTGGGCGGAGTAGTGCGATGCGATGGCTTCGCCGGTGGACAATGCAAACGATGCTCGTCCGGCGGCGGAGGTTGCCGAGAGACGCCTGCGAGCCTCGTCGAGGCTGGTCTCGTTGTTGTCGCTGGCGACCACGTGAGCGAAACGTGAGGCGAGCTGGGCGGCGACTTGGCCGGGGCCGGTGCCGATGTCGTGAGCGACTGCGAAAGAAGGGGTGGGGGAGAGGGAGTGCGAGGCATGGTAGTCGTACATGAGGGTGTAGAAGTTGGAAGCCTGGTAGGCGGGGCGGGTGGAGAGGTAGGTGTCCCAGTAGGCTTGGTTGGCGTGTTCGAGTTTCCAGAAGTTGGCAGAGTCCAAGTCGTCTGTTGAGGCTGAAGAGTTTGAGGTCGCCATCGGGGTCTTCTTAGGGGGTGCTAAGGACAAGAAGAACGAGATTCTAGTGAGTACCCACTCAGGTGAGAGCGAAGGTGGGCCGAAGTGTCTTCTCAGAATATAAAAGCCCTAGGGGGAAAGAGGCTTAATTTGTCAGAATCGACTAGAAGTATAATTGCAGGCTTGTATTCGCTATACTCGTACTGGAACTCGATACATGAGTTAAGCACAAAGCTTCTATTCGATTGAACGAATAATTGTCGTTATATAGACAAAAGAGATTCGTGTCGAGTCATCTGAGCTCAGTGTGATCACAGAGATGAAGTCTTTCAAGCCGTCTTTGTCAAAACGATTGATTGATTGATTGATTGATTGATTGGTTCATACGTTGTCGAGGGATAGGGTACCGGTGCGGTATAGGGAGCTGTAGAAGCAACAGAGTGAGCAAACAACGGACACGTGCAATGATCACTAGTAGAAAGATACTGTAATATGTACTTACATACGTCGAGAATTGCCCCCGGCCTCTGCCCCCTACCAACCTGCTCGGGGATGCGCATGCAACCCCACGACATATGTACGTCCCCCATCCAATGCGAATGCAACGCGCCATTCGCGAAAAGTTTACCCGTCACACTCTCATGTGTATCGCACATAAGCTCCATACCATCATGAGTTTCGACATGATGATCGTATTGGTATATGAGGGTCAGAGCGAATATGTGCATATAACTATCTAGTAGGTAGAGTATATATATCTGGTAGAGCATATGGATGAAGGAAAGAAGTGGGCGAAGGGTAAATACCCATCAGCTAGCGCCGGATCAATCCGGATCAATGCGAAGATTGCTAACCACAGGGGTAACAGTACTGTTCCCAGTTCCCTGTTCCGTACTGTTCCCTGTTTCCAACACTCCCTCTTAGAAATTGAAGCTCTATACAAAGCTATTCAGATCTTCTACTGACTGTATATTCATGCTCTTTTACTCGCCGACGTCATACTCGACGGGGTTAACTTCGATTCTTGAAGCTAGTTTCATGACTGATCTGAATCTTAGAAATTTGCCTGAGTTCAGAGACTTGATAAGATCATCGACTATCATTTGATCAATGAATATATATTTCAATCTGATTGCTTTCTCTTCTACCTTGTTTCAAACATAGTAATACGATGTATCAATGTGCTTCGCTCGAAGATGATTGACAAAATTGCTACTCATTTTTATAGTCGCTTAGAAGTATGCTCGAGCTCGTGCACGTTTTGATCCCGTGCACACCTCACTTTACTACTTTCATCTTTCTTCAAAAATCAATTACAAATTCAATATGACTTCAATTGAAGCAGCGCTTGCTGATTTAGCTTTGCAAGACTCATTTAACTACACTGCTACTGCAAAGAAATTCAATATCAATCGAATCACGCTGTCACGACGACATAGAAGTATAACGGTCTCGATGAAGAAAAGCAAGCAAACGACGTCAATTCTTTCAAACCAACAAGAAAAAGAGCTTATTCGCTATATCATCAAGCTTATTGAGCGTGATATACTTTCTTTCAATGCAATGATTCGCGTTTTTGCATATAATATATCTGGAAAACAGCCAGGCAAAAACTGATTCTATGAGTTCGTTTGACGTCATTCAGATATATTGCAGTCAAAGTTTCTACAAGAAGCTGATCTAGAGCGAAAAAAAGTCAATAATGCATATCAATATCAGCTTTATTTTGACCTAGTAAGTGCCTTCATTACGTTTAATTTCATACTAATATGAGGTAGATAAAGCAAAAAATCGAAGAATATAAGATTCTTTCTTCAAACACATACAATATGAACGAAAAAACTTTCTACTTGAACTGCTTCAAAAGACTTGAAGAGTCTTTAGTTTAAAGCATCTAGACAGTGACAAATTGCTGAGTGCTGATCAAGATGACAATAGAGAATGAATCATCTTGATTGCTGTTGAGATCATGTCTAGAATCTAATCACACTGCAGCGAGATAGTGCGTAGCTGAATAAAATGTTTGATCAATAAAGGTAGCTCTAACTAGGAAACTAAGAATACAGAAGAAAGAAGACAGTTTCGAGCTGTATCTATAGTAGATCGAACAAAGAAACGAAGTAGTCGATTTGCTAAAGCTCGAATAGATGAAATGTTTCAGCATATTTTGATTTGAAACATCGCTGTTTCTTGTTCACATATCGAAATTTCTAGAGTCTATTGACTAAACTCTATTCAATGTTGACATGCTTTGTAACAATTGCAATCATTTGCATAAATCTGACCTATATATTCTCTTTGATCATTTATCAGACGAAATCAAACAATATTCAGAATAGCTGACTTACTGAATATGACTTCAAAGAGCAATTCTGCTTCTTTGCTTTCTTTGCTACTGACTGAACTAACGATGAATTGATCTACTTTTGACTCACTATCGTATTTGATCGAAATACGAGGTCAAAAGCCAGAAATTTTCGCGATTATCATCTTCTATTCATTGACGAGCATGACAGTCATATCAACATAAAGTTTCTTGACTGATGTGAGCAGAACAAGATGCTCATGACTTTATATTCTTCTTATTCTACTCATCATCTTCAATCTTTGAATGTCAGCTTATTCAATTCTTTGACCAATTACTACTTGCAAAATTTGAATGACTGAATCTTTAAGAGTCAAGAACTTTCTTGAATATCAAAAAGAGACTTCTTTGATCTATTTTGATTTGCACATCAAGCTGCTTTCACGTCTGTCAACATTAAAAGTGAATGAAAAAGATGAAATTGCAGTCTTTCAATTCATCACAGATCATAAAGCAGATTAAATCGAAGGCTAAATCTGTTTCAAGTCATTCTTCTTCTTCAGCATTGTTCAAAGCTGATTGAAGAATAATTCTATGATTAATGAAGTCAGTTGTAGAAAAAGTAATTGATTCGAAAGTTCATAAGTTGAACAATATGATGAAAAAGCTTACTACAGATGTTGCTTTTCTGAAAGCAGAAAATGAAAATCTTCAATGAACAGTACGTATTGAGTGAAGTTGCAGACGACGTGAAAAGTCTTTATTTGACAATCTAAAAGTTAATAGTGAGACAAAAAGAATGTTTTTTAGTTTTAATAGAATTCAGATGATTCATGATCATTAAATTTAAAGAATTGAAGAGAAACAGCAAACTACTATTCAAAAGACGAATGAAAAGAAACAAAGAAAGCTTAGAAAGCTAGAGAAACAGCGTTTAATAGCTGAAGAAAAGATGAAATGAGAAAAAAAGAAAATGAAGTAAAAGAAGAAAGTGAAGCAAAAAAAGAAGCTACGAACGAAGAAATTGAAGCAACAACGTCTAATTCAGAAGCAAAAGCTGAAGATTAAAGAGCTTCAGAAAGAGCAAAAGAAGAAGTCTAAAAAGATGAAAGTACAGCAATTCACTGATTTTGTTTCTATTGAGAAGATGAAAAGAAAGTCAAGTCAAAACAAAGCTTCTAAGTGATTTGATGATTGATTCTATAGCTCAAAAGCTTCATATAAATATTGACAACTCTCTACGTTAATTGCAATTTGATTCTATGAATGATGATTGAATAATGATAAAAATAGAATGAATGACTAATCAAGTTTAGAATGTGCACAAGATTGAAACGTGCACAGACTTAAGCATACTTTTAATTGTCAGTTAAAATAATAGTTGAATTCATATTTAAATCATCATATCTCATTTTTTTCAATGCTTGAATCAGAAAGATGACTTTTTTGACTGCATTACATTCATCGACATATTCAGCTTCAACAGATGACATACTGATGCATTATTGATGTTTAAAACTTCAGCTAACTGATTTATTTTATAGAAAAAACATATAGTTGAAGATAAATTTTCAAGAATTCAAGCAATTTGCATAAACTGAATGAATATATTTAAAAAATTCAGCTTTTTCAACTTTTTTCACTTTGAAAAATTCATATTAAAGTTTCAATTGAGCAGTTTTGACTAAATAATGAATGATTTGTTTAACAGCTAAATCATGATCAAAGATAAAATTCATTGCATATCTGTGTAATGATTGTTTCTTTAACAACACAAGCTATAAACAGAGATCTGTTTAGTAATGTACTAATCACTAGACAGAAGATCTGAGAATAGCTAAGACAATAAACTGTATTGACTATTATATGAGTTGAGCACGAAGCTTCTATCTAGAAGAAATAACTCTCGTTATATAAACATAGAAGATTCATGTCAATTCATCTCTGCTTTGAATGATCACTCTGATCATTCTCAAGCAATGTGAGCAAGATGAGCATCATGCTCATCATGCTCACTGTGATTACTTCTGAATCAAGTGATCAGAGTGATCACTTCGAAACTCTGATTATCTAATAATTATCTAATCATGATCTTATTTAATATCTTGTCGAGTAAGTTCTAACATCAAACTACATGTTTTGCTCAAATCTTCACTTTATAGAGTTGAATTGATCTGCAAAACTTTCATCTTCGTTCTTTGCATTCTACATGCTCATCATTCTACTTATCACTCTACATGCTTGTACTTTACTCATCTGTAATTCTACTCGCCTATCTGCTCACCACTCTACTTACTAACTTATTTACATGCTCAGCTACCTACTCAGCTATCTAATTGTTCATCTACTTCTCAGTCTACTCGCTTTGAAACATACTGTAATACATGTTTCAAAGATGCTTGAAAGCAGACTTCATGCAACGCGTTCAAACATGCATCATTCGCTTCATGCTTTACTTCATAGTATGCTTCACAACTTTCTATCTACCTGTCATTGAGCATGCTCATCTATCTACTCGTTTATCTACATGACTTTCTTCGTGACTTTCTATCGAACACTCTTCATGACATCTCTCATGACTTTCTTCATAATTCTCTACTAAGCACTCTACATAGTCAACAATTGATTCAAGTAAATGATTAGATAATTAGCTGAATGATCAATTCATTGAGTCGTTTAATAATTTGTTTGATTGATCAGAGCTGACATCTGCATGCATCATGTCATGATGAGTTGTAGATTGAGATTCACAGTCATGATTTTGATGTAAACATTGAAGCAAACATGTACAGATGTCACAATTAGAATTCAACAGTGAACTTCACTTCTGATTCAATGAATCAACAAACAGTGATCAAACTTCTGCAAGAAGACAGCATCAAGAACAAAGACAGAATACATCATGATTAAATCATGTTTTGAATCATATTATTCAATGCAACCGTCGAAAAATTGAACTGATAAGCTCATTGAAAGTGCACAAATTTGATCAACGATATGATGCATCACAAAGTTTGCGATGAGCAAGATTTGAAGGCGAAAATCAAAGAGATCGACAGAACAGTGAAATTCAACCCTATCACTAAAAAGCTGTGATTTGACATGTGAAATCACTCAGCGAATTAATTAGATTCTCAAGTGCTGAATTCTTATCATGCAACATCACTGAGTCTGTTTAGAAGGCTACACTGCATGCAATTGCATGTTGAAAATAGAGAACAGTACGAAACAGAGAACAGTACTGTTACTCATGTGATTAGTAATCTTCGCATTTATTTAAAGCTAGTGAATGAGTATTTATTCTTCGCTCACTTCTTTCCTTCATTCATATGCTCTATCAAAGATATATACTTCTACTAGATAGTCAATATATGCACATATTCGCTCTGACTCTCATATACGAATATCACATATGAGAAACATTGAGAGAAGTTGAATTTCAGAGCATGATGCAACGGCTTCAACAATGCAAAAATAATCGAAAGATGTGTGAACTTAGTTGAGAAAATGAGGTTGGTGTTAGAAGTCAGCATAGAGCGAGTCATATGAGTGTAATGTAACGAGTATATAAATGCTAAGGAAGGAAAGTATCTAGAAGGGAAGAGCCGGCTATCTATATGACTCAGGAGAACATAAGCTAACCCTGAATAGGGTTGGCCTCGGAACAATCCTATAGCCTAGCGGCGAGCGGCCGGCGATAGTCATCAACATAGCCATCAACATAGCTACCAACATAGGTGCGTAGCTAGGATCGTAACAGTTGGAAAGGTTCAATGCGCCGGTTGACCGCCCACCTAGTAGTAGCCCTTTCCCTGCATGAATCTACTTACACATGTTGACTGCTCGATCTACTCTGAAAGGCGTCCTTATAGCTCTGAACCGGTCGAATTCAATGCTTCGAATTGCGTTCCCTATCAGGGTGAACTCGGCGGGGATCACAGGACTTTCAGCCGCACGATGCTCGGGTAGGTCTAGTGCGGCTCTGTGGCCCGTCCCGCCCGAACCTTAGGCAGAGCCTTGCGTAGGCGAATCTGCCTGGATTCCCCAGCAACTTCCCTGTTCCCACCTATGCTCAGCGCTACCGACGGTGTAGGTCCTAGCGGCAGTGTAGCTGACGAGCCTCTATCAAACTGGCTGACCTTTCCCCAATGCGCTCGCCGAAAAATGCGATGGGGAAGCACCTATTGAATAGTAGGAAATTCCCCCGTGCGTTCGCTGGGGAAGACGATGGGAAAGCACCCATTGAATAGTAGGGTTATCCCAATGCGCTCGCGGGGTAAGGCGATGGGGAGGCACCTACCAAATAGTAGGGGTTTCCCCAACGCGCTGGCGGGGGAACACCATGGGGAGACACCTACTAAATGGTAGGCGTCTTCCCCGGAAGCTCTTGAGGGCGTCATTTAACAGCGCACATTGCGAAGCATCACTTTCGCTAAAGGCGGAATCTACCTTCATTTAGATGTAGTCTACTAACAAATACAGGTAGATTTCCCATCATAAACTATTTATCACATCGCTCATTCAGTATTACTTTCAAGCTTCGTCAATCTTCTTCTCAAACAATCTATCTATCTATCTATCTATCTATCTTCACGTCGTCGTCGTCATGCCTATCATATGATAATTTCACCGCAATCTGAACTCTAGTCTCATATTCATCGTTCAGCGAGCAATCAATAGAATATTCTTGATTCATCTAGAATCTTCGACTGAAGACGAACTTTTCAACATATCTAGTGAGACATACAAAAGACTACAAAACTACACTTTCAGTCAGAAGTTTCAGATAGTCATCGAGTTCTGCAAAAAAGACAGAAGAAATTATTCATGCATACATCACAAGATCAATATCAAAAATTATTGAAAACTCAATGATCATGCTAGCAAAGACAACAGTATAAATCACAAGCAGAAACTCACTAAGATCAAAGTCAAAGATTGCAAATGACATTACTTTATCAATTATTAATCTCTTGATCATGATGCTGAGAATAAAACATGAATATTGAAAGTATAAGATCAGACTTATAATCATGATATTATTATCAATTCTCTTTTCTATGAAACTTATAAAAAGCATCAGTTAAAGTGTTAAAGATTGATCTAAAGTAAATCATAAAAGTGTCATTTAACTAATAAATAAATGCTAAGAAAGTAAAATAGTTACAAAAAAGAAGTTGATTACATATGTATGTTTCTCAGCTTATGCTAAACTTGAAAAAGTTGATATCTTACACAGATGACATCAAGTTAGTCTAGATTTAATAAAGATTAGTTGATGTGACAAAGTGAGAATAAATTTAGTAAGACTAGAATCATGATATAAAGCATGTAAAGACAATTGAAATGATCAAAATAAATTGCTTAAGCAAGCTCATTTATTGAACTTCTGAGCATGTGCTAGAAAATATTCTTAAAAATAATGATCAAAAATTTCATTTATTCAAAAAGAAGTACTAAAATTTGATATCTTCTATTACTTAATTCAAAGAGAAAATTAGCACAGAATTACTTCAATATTTTAATAATCATAATTGTAATTGTAATTCATACATTCTTGTGACATCGATTTAGGCTCGATTCATGAGAAACTCTATGCTACTTATATCGAGTGAACAAAATTCTCTGAGGAAGAAAATCACTCGTCGTCTATACGACTGCTTCGCGCAGTCGAAACAATGAGATTGACACTGTGTTATCAAGTAATGAATCTATAGCTTCTATTCAGCGTGTGACGCTCGAGTAAACTCTTGATGAGAGTGTCTGTGCTGTTTGATTATGATGCATCGTCTTTGCTCTGCTCTTCATTGACGATATTCTATACAACGATGTCTCGATTCGATTCTCGATTCAAAGATGAAAGACGTTTTCTTTGCATTTGTGATGCTTGTGATTGTAACGTACGTAGAGCTGTGTTCTCTTACTCAATGATTGTCATTCATTGAGCAGAGAAATATGTGATGAAAGAAAGGCGCACACGATAGAAAGATAGAGTGTGATTGTACTGAGTAACTCTTTTCTTCTCTTGATTTGACTTGTGTCACGTAGACGTTGAATGAACTGTTAGTATAGACGTGCAATCGCAATCGTTCGATGTTTGACTCTGATCAATGAAAGAGAATGCGTTCTGATCGTTCTCTTGAGCTCTCGATTTTTCACGTGAATAGATGAATGACTTGACGTCAAGTAAAGAAGGTGAACTCAAGCTCTCTCAGTATATCAGCGTGATCGACGAGTCACTACTTCTTCGAGCACTGTAGTCACGTCTCTCAATACTTGAAATGACTATTCTATCTGATATCTTTTCATCAATTACTCAACGACACTGTCGATGTGATGAAGACGTTTCAATATTGACGCAGTCGACGAGTTGCAAATTCTTTAATCACTTGTAGTCACAACTTGCAGACTCTTCATCTGAGTTGTCTTTTTCACTAGTAGTATCTTTTCATCTCTTACTGACATCGACATGTCATTAATCTTCTTCGTAGATCGATTGTGACTGTTAGGAAAAATGTTGTCGCGTGAGTGAAAACTCTGCATGATGACTTTTCTGATCACGCAATGTTCTAACATCATTCAAACTGCGTTGAATTGAGATTTCTTGACTCTTTTGACTTCTATTCAAACACAGAATAGAATCAAAAGATTCGTAGTCGACATCACGTACAGATGAATCTCGTTATCAGTCTTTAATAATTCAATGTTCATCATTTGAATTTGATATTTTTATTCATTGAATGATATTGATATTTCAATTCAAAAAAATATTGAGCAAATATTTTTATTGAATAAATATCAATAAAATTTATTTAAAAGATTTATAAATGACTTTATAATGAAAACAGATGCTGTCTTCAATATTAATGCACTGAAGATGCTTCTTTTTATGACTGTAAATATTATTAACATGATAATAATCTTTTCAATTTACTTCTCATTTGTTATATTAAAATTCAAAGAAATGTTCAATTTTTTCATTCAATGCATGCATGAAGAATTATTTAATGATTGTTTGTTTTCATGAATCATTATAATTGATCAGAGCAAGAAATTGACAGCTTTGTTATTTATATTTATGTTCAAGATTCAGTTTCAATTATGCAATTAACATGTTTGTAAAAATATTTAAACATGAATAATTAAATTTAAAGTTGATTATTTTTTTGAACATTGAAAAGAAATCAAGAATGCTACATAATAATGAATGATATTTAATACTATTATTAAACTGCAAGTTAATTAAACAGCATTATTAATATTATTATATTTATTTGATTGAAATTACTTTTAAATCAATTAATACTTCAAAAAAACAAATGATTTTATATTATACATGATAATATTGTAATCTTAAAGCAGTGATTTCACAATGAAATGAAAATCTTCATTTTATTTTTAAAATCATCATGAATTTTCAGATGTTTTTAAAAAATATTATTAAGTTCATGAAGTTTGTTAAAGATCAGCATAAAGTGAGTTATATGAATGTTCTTTAACTAATAAATAAATGCTAAGAAAGAAAAGTATTTAAAAGAGAAGAACTCAATTCTTATGTATGTTTCTCAACTCTGTATTAAGCTCAATATGATTAATGTTTTACACATATGATGCAAAGTTCTAATGACATCATGACTAGCTTTGATTCTCACTAAACTTAATCAGAATAAAATCAGATGAAGATTAAATGAAGAATAAATGAAGACTAGAATCATAACAGTATTTCTTTCTTTGACTATTTATGTTTGCATGAATATTGTTTCTTAGCGTATTTTTCTTGAATATTTAATATGAAAGTCATTCATCATTTCTTAAGCATTCATAAATTCATCATCATCAGCGTTATATCAATTTAAATCATTGTCATAACTCTTTCATTTAACTTGATATTGAAGTCATCTTTTATAGTGTTGAAAGTTCAATATATCATCACTTTTTCATTCATCTTCATTATTTATTATTATTAACTCAGATGACTCATTCTTCTGATCAGACAGAAAATTATTAACAACAAAACATAAAAGATTTGAATAAAATACATTATGTATATGCATAGTCTTTGATAGTTTCAATTTATAAAATAAGTTAATTAAGTTAATGATTTGAAATGATTCAAGCATCTTGTCATTCAATTTTTTGAAAGATTTCATGATAATGATGTTTTGATCATTCAGAAACATCTTTGATTCAAACTTATAATTAATTTTCTTTCTATGCTTGTTAGCTTGATTCATCATTTGCTCTCATGTTTTGATCAAAGCTTCGCAAGCGAAAATCAATGTTTTATTCATGTGATTAAATATATCTTCTGTTCAAGTGACTTGCAGACGTTTGCAAATGCTTTCATACTCAATGATGTCAGAATTAAAGTTCATATAAGAATGAAAGTCTTTGTTCATGAAGAAGAGAATCATGAAAATGATTGAAGACAAGACATTATTGTCAGCAAATTGAATTATTGATAATCACTTGAATCAGTCATTCTGCGTATACAAACAAAAGAAATGAAGATATTACTTAACATTCTGATTAACTTATTTGCTTTGATCGTTGATCTGAAAATGATAAATGATGAACAATCAAAGAGAAATATTCAGTTATTTGCAAAGAGACTTTCATAGAATGAAAGTGAACTGAGAATCTCAATTAGATACAATAAAGCTCAATAAATCATGAATTCAATACATTTATTGAAGCAACAGCTCAGCTGTTCTTTTCGCTGTAATGTCTTTGTCATCAGTGAAATAAGAAATGTAGTGTTTTTTCTTGAATAGTCTGCAGATCACTGTCAGAATCGCGTTGCAGTTGAACAAAGCAAATAAATCAATTATGAAGTTTATCACTATATCACATTAATGTTGATCAAATATTAAAAAAGAATGAAGCAAGTCATTTGATTTATCTTTAAATGTCTTTGAACGTTGATAGATATAACAGTTTCAAATATATCATTCTATCATTTTTCGCATAAATGATTAATAGTAGTTTCGCTTTATTATCTTCATCATTCTAAGAATTTCAGAATGATCAACTGATGATTGATCATGTACTTCATGAATCAGACTCATTTGTAGAAGCTCGTTGAATGAAACTC
>JAABUV010006879.1_pt1 | contig 12184 bp, 8 predicted proteins | sample 5559971 | NCBI WGS metagenome assembly JAABUV01 (sample SAMN10711881, study PRJNA513362) | rock metagenome | isolation source: Antarctica rocks | place: Antarctica: Victoria Land, Knobhead nord | collected 2015-12-19
CACAGTTCGAACGCTTAATTCAGCTTGCCCAGCAGGATCCGGAGCTCTCGGGGTGGGTGGACGTCCTTGATCCCGATACCGAACTAGCCTCGGTCGGGGTCGGCGCAATCGTCAGTACTGAATGCGACGTGTACGTACCGGATATCGTCCGAGCGCTCTCCACGTCAGGAGGCCTCGGAGAAGCTCTCGACACGATCAATCAGATAATGCCCTTCGCCGCCGCGCTCGGTCTGGATACAGAATCAGGCCTTCCGCCCACGCACGAGCAAGACGCGGTGAAAGGTTTCATCGAAAAGCTGGGCGGAAATCTCGTCGCCGTCGGTGAGTATGAGGAGACTCCGTGGAAGGTCGTTGGGGAACTCGAGGCGATGTCGAGGGTGTGGCGATGGTAGTCGGCAAAGTATCCAAGCGGTGGTCGGCTGGGCAATGGAAGCCGGTGATGGCCCTCCCCCGCTCGTCGCTGCTACCCAGATTGGAGCGGCGAGAGCTGGAACGGAGGAAGCCGAAACAGGGCGAGGAAGACCGATCTTTGAGCTGTAGACCATGAGTCCGGCGACGCCGCGGTGCAGCCCCAGCTTGCGGACGTCTCGCATCAGGACGTCGTCGAAGCCCTCGAGCCCATATGGCTTGCGCTCAAGGACCGCCGGCACGGCGTCGGCCGCAGCCGCGGCGTCCTCGAAGCCGATGACGACCGTTCGGCGCACCGGCGGCAGCGGGGTCAGTCGCAGCTTGGCCTTCAGCACCACCACGCAGGTGCCCTCGGTACCGACCAGCGCACGGGCCAGGTTGAAGTGGTTCTCCGGCAACAGCTGGTCGAGGTTGTAGCCGGAAACACGCCGCGGGGTCCGCGGGAAGCGCTGCCGGATCAGGTCGACGTTGCGGTCACGTAGCTGAACCAGGCCGGTGTAGATCTGGACCGTGCGCCCAGGCCCGGTCACCAGCCGGTCGAGCTCGCCGTTGTCAGTGGCGCCAACCCACATCCTCACGCCGTCATAGGTGATGACCTCAAGCGCGTCCACGTTGTCGGCGGTGGGCCCGGTGGTGAGCGAATGGGTGCCGCAGGAGTTGTTCCCGATCATCCCGCCGAGGGTGCGCCGGTTGTGGGTGGCGGGGTCGGGACCGAACGTCAGCCCGTCGGCTGCCACTGCGTCCCGTAGGTCGTCGAGGACCCCGCCGGGTTGAACGGTGGCGGTACGCGCGTGCAGATCGATCTGCACGATCTGGTTCATGTGTCGGGAGAAGTCCAGCACCACCGCCGTATTGCACGTCTGCCCGGCGAGACTGGTTCCGCCTCCAAGGACCGGCAGCCCACGCTGACTGCAGGCCTCGAGGGTTGCCTCGACGTCGGCCGCGTCGCGGGGGGTAACCACAGCGATCGGTAGCTGACGGTAGTTGGACGCGTCGGTCGAGTAGAGGGCGCGGACTCGGGGGTCGATGCGCACCTCGCCGCGCAGCCGCGGCCGGAGGGCACGGGCCAGCTCAGCAGCGCCAGGGGCGAACGCGTTAGTCACCGGTCTGCCGACCGCTGGTGGGCCGCTCGGCCATGTGTCACCACGTTGGACTACCTGTCCCGGTGCGGAACGCCGTGCCGACCTTGGTCTGCATGGCATCGTGCACACGCGGCTGCTCAAGCTGATTCTGCAGCGGGTCGACGAGGTCGGTGGCGGTGCCCTTCTCCACCTGGCTAAGGAAGGGGACTGCCCGTTCTCGACGCCGCGCCTTTGCGTGACCGGAGCCTCTGGATTCCGGCGGCGGGTCCGGTTCAGGCCAGCCAGGCTTAGCCGCCAGGCCGGCAGCTGCCGAACGGCCCGGTGGCGCGGTCCTTTGACGGGGTCTGGCTTCTCCTTCACGTCTTCGGTGAGGTGGTTGACCATGATCGTGTTGCGGTCGATGCGGTTGACCTGGCGGTCCTTCATCGGCCTACGGTCCCATCCGGGCTGGAGGTCGGTGATGCGGGCGGAGCCGCGCTTGTCGAGGGCATTACCGCCGTGTCGTTGCGGGCTGACCGCACATGTGCGCGGCCGGCTGAGGTCGGTTCACGATGAGGGCGGCCTTCATGACCGGCAACGTGCTCTTGGCCTCGGCAGAGGTTACATCAGCCATGCGTGCTGCTAACCGTGCCGTTCATCCCTGGTCAGAGCGGATCGCGCGCGGGAGGACGTCGCCGGTGTCGGCCATCGCCTGCTGGTTGACGACGTAGATGTAGCCCATCGCGGCGTCTGAGGCGACCGCGTCTACCCACGAGGCGGGCTGAGGACTGACCCCGCGGGCCGCCAAGGCGCGATGGAGGGCGTCCTTGACGCGCTCCACGGGCCGACCCTTGCTGCCCGGCAGGACATCACGGATCGCCTGCTGCCGCTGAGCCGCGCGCTCTCGCCGCCAACGCACCCCGCCGCGCTCGGGAGGGACCGGTGCCGGCTCGGCGTCGCTGTCCGCCCGGTCAGGCGTCGACCGCTCATCCAGCACAGGCAGTCCGGCGTCGCCCGCCCCACCAACCATGAAGAGGGTCGCCACCGCACTGCTGGCCAGGGCGAGCCGGCGCCGCCTGGGGCTGACCACGGCCAGTCCGATCATGCTGACCGCGTGCAGCGCGTCGACCGCACGCCCTATCCGCCGAACCGCGACGCTGCCACATCTTGCGGTCAGGAGTGCCTGGCTGACCTCCCGAACGCCGAGGAGTCGAGCCGCTGCACGTGCCCGGCCGTCAAGCTGCACACCGGTCAGCGCCCGGGATATGCGGTTCGGTGCGATGAGTAGGACCACGCCATGGGCCAAGCGAATCCCGGTGGACCGTCTCATCGCCGGGGCCCCGGGGCTACGGCACGCCCGGTCCCTGCGCGGCTATCGACGACCGGTCGGTGAGGCGGCAGGCTCGAGAGCTGGCAGCTCCGCGAGGTCGAATAGTCGTCCTCGGCGACGTGCCGAACGCTGACTATGGCGCTGGTGATCCCGGCCGGCCCGTGCTGTTGCGTCATGGGTCTCCCTTCCGCGGGTTGAGTGCGTTTGTGGCCCTGGCGGACCGGGCGAGGCGGGGCGAGCAGATCAGGAGCGGATGTTGCGATTGTGGTTTCTTCAGACTTGATGGGGATGCGTGGACCTGGCGTGAGTAGCGCGGGGCAGTGGCTCCGGCGGTGCGACGACCGCGGATGCCAGTGCTGCTGCGCTTGGCCGAACAGGGTCACTCATGACGCAGGCATGACACCGGTGAGAAGGCGAGACCCCGCGACGACACCGCCGCGGCAGCAGCGACCCCCGGGAGTGAGCGGAGTGGGTGGTGTCGCGCCCGTTCGGGTCAGCACAGGCGCACTCCCCAGGTGGTCCGCACATGGTGGCCGGGCTGGAGTCGGTGAACCTGGTCTCCGTCTTGGAAAGCGTTCGGTGGGCAGGTCATCGGTTCAGTGCCCAGTCCTCGGCGGGCCCGGCCGGGAGCGAGCGTGTCACCGGTGAAGATCTCTACCAGTGGGTAGCTGGAGTCGACCCACAGTTCTACGGTTGAGCCGTCGGGGCGGGTCAACCTGACCCGGGCTAGGCCGTCGGGGTCTCGGTTCAGGTCGGTGAAGGCGTAGTCGATGCGCAGGTCCCCGATCGGGCGAGCGGTCCGGAAGTCGTACGGTGTGCCGGTGACCGGCTCCGTGCCGACCGGTAGCTGCCGCGTCGGGTCGGTCTCAATCCGGGTTTCGGCTGGCAGCTGCAGGGTGCAGTCGTCCAGGGGCCCGTTCCCGGCGGACAGGTACGGGTGCTGACCGCAGCCGTAGGGGCACGCGGTGTCCCCGCGGTTGGTCGCGGTTGTGGTGGTTCTCAGCCCGTCCGAGGTGAGGCGGTACTCCACCTCGACGTCGAGGAGGAAGGGGTAGCCCGGTTGCGGGTGGAGCCGGGTGGCCATCACGATCGAGCGCGTGCTCTGGTCGGTGACCTGCCATGGCTGCCAGCGTAGGAGGCCGTGGATGGCGTTGTGCTTCTCTGGCTCGGTCAACGGCAGCTGGTAGTCAGCGCCGTCGAAGGAGTACCGGCCGTCGGCGAGCCGATTGGGCCAGGGGATCAGCGGCGTCCCGTGGGCGCCGTCGCAGATGGCTTCTACGGGGTACGGCTGTAGCACCGGCCGGCCGCCCACTTCATAGGTGCGGATGCCGGCCCCGACCTCCACGATCGTGGCCTGCTGGCCGCCGTCCACCAGCTCGTACTGCTGACCTGAGGGGTACAGGGTCATGGTGTGCCGTCGTGCAAGGCGATGACGACCTTGACATCGTCTGGTTGCGGGGCGAACGCGGTGTCGAACCGTTCGAGTGGCAGTGCGCGGGTGAGGAGCCTGCCCAGCCAGTCGATGTCTGCGCGCGCCAGCGCGTCGGCGGCAGCGGCGTAGTGGCTGAGGTTGGCGTTGACGGAGCCGACGACTACGTCGTTGGCTAGGACGAGCTCTCGGTTCAGGCTGCCGGCGTCGACGGTGAGCCGCCGGCCGGTTGGGGAGACGCCGGTGCGGCAGATGATGCCGTAGGCGGCCAGCCCGGCCATCGCGTCGAACACCAGCTGACCCACCCCGGTGGCCTCGATGACAACATCAGGTTGCGTCTTGTCGACGACCTCGTCAACGTTCTCGTGGTGGTAGGTGGCGCCGAGGTCACGGATGAGGGCCGGCTTGGGCCCGTCGGTGACCCGGTCCAGGATGTGCGCGTCGAGGCCGCGCTGGACCCCGAGCATGGCGGCGAGCAACCCGACCGGGCCGGCTCCGGTGACCAGGACCGTTTTCGGCTCGAACCATGCCCTGGCGCCGACGCGTTCCACCTGCTCCCACGCTTTGGCCACCACGGTGGTGGGTTCCATCAGCACCCCGACCTGGGAGAGCCGCGGATCCAGCTTGACCGCGTACTGCGGTTCCACGCTCCATGCCTGGCTGGCGTAGCCGTCGATCTGCGTGATCCCTCGCTCCGTGTACTTGCGGTTGCGGCACATGTTGAACTGCCCGTGAGCGCACGCGCCGCACGGGAGCGGGTCGGGTCGACGGACGACGCCAACGACGAGATCACCGGCCGAGAAGCCGCTGCCGTCCGGGGCGGTGCGGACTCGCCCCAGGGACTCGTGCCCGATAATCAGCCGGTCCCGCCCTGGGGGTGGCCAGCCGTAGTCACCGTCGGCGATCTCGCGGTCGGTTCCGCACGCGCCGACGGCGATGCCGTCGACCAGCAGCTCCCCCTCGCGGGGGTCAGGATCGGGGACGTCGTGATCGTCGAGGGAGTGGTGCCGCCCTGGGGCGACGGTCAGTGCTCGCATCGTGGGCGTCCTAGGTAGGGCTTGTGGGATCGTGACGTGCCACGGGCGCGGCTAGGTGTCGTGCGGTGCGGCACAGGAACACGTGGCTGTAGGCCTGCGGAACGTTTCCCACCAGGCGTTTCGCCGTGGTGTCGTACTCCTCGGAGAGCAGCCCGACATCGTTGCGCAGGCTCAGCAGTCGCTCGAACGTCTCCTCGGCGGCATGGGGCTGACCGGTCATCGTCAGCGCATCGGCATACCAGAAGGTGCACGCCAAGAACGCCCCCTCGTGGCCTTGCAGGCCGTCGACCGCGCCGCCGGCGCCGGCGTCGGCTCCCGGGTCGTAGCGCTGCAGGAACCCGTCCCGCATGAGCTCCCGGCCGATCGCCTGCACGGTGCCCTTGATCCGCGTGTCGGACGCCGGCAGGTAGCCGATCTGAGGAAGGAGCACACCGCGGCGTCAAGCCCCTTCGAGCCGTAGAACTGGGTGAACGTGTTGCGCTCGGCGTCGTATCCGTGGGCGCAGACCTCGTCGTGGATCTCCTGGCGCAGCGCCCGCCACCGGTCCACGGGACCGTCGACGCCACTGTTCTGCACGGCCTTGACCGCCCGGTCGAACCCGGCCCACGCCATCGCCTTGGAGTGCACGAACTGCCGAGCGGGGCCGCGGACCTCCCACACCCCGTTGTCCGCGTCTGTCCAGTGGCTCTCGAGGAAGTCCAGCAGCGCCGTCTGCAGGTCCCAGGAGTCGGCCTCCGCGGCCAGCCCCGCATCCCGGGCCCGGGACAACGTGTCGATCACCTCGCCGTACACGTCGAGCTGAAACTGGCCGGCCGCGGCGTTGCCGATGCGAACCGGCGTGGCGCCCTCGTAGCCACCCAGCCACGACACCTCCCATTCTGGTAGCCGTCGGGTGCCGGTGATGCCGTACAGGATCTGCAGGTCGGCTGGGTCGCCGGCGACCGCGCGCAGCAGCCACTCCCGCCAGGCGGTGGCCTCCTCGAAGTAGCCGGCGTCCAGGAGCGTCTGCAGGGTGTACCCGGCGTCCCGCAGCCAGCAGTAGCGGTAGTCCCAGTTCCGGGCGCCCCCGAGCTGTTCGGGCAGGCTGGTCGTCGCCGCGGCTACCACGCCGCCGGTGGGCGCGTAGGTCAGTGCCTTCAGCGTGATCAGGCTGCGTTGGACCGGGTCTTGCCAGCGGCCCGGGAGTTGCGCTCGGCTGCTCCACTGCGTCCAGTAGTCCTCGGTGTCGCTGAGCGCGTGCTCGGGGTCGACTGGGTGGGGCGCTGGCAGATGTGAGACCTGCCAGGTCAGCACGAAGGGGACCCGCTGCCCGGCGCTGACACGGAACCGGGACACGCTGGAGTCGTTCTCACCGTGGGTCGGCACCGGTGTCCGCAGCCACAGCGCGTCGGGCCCGGCCACCGCGGAGAGCTGGCCGTCGGTGTGGCGCACCCACGGGATCACGTGGCCGTAGTCGAGGCGCAGCACCAGCTCGCTGCACATCTCGACCGACCCGGACCGGCCCTCGACGATGCGCACCACGTCCGGCGCTTCCCCACGGAGTGGCATGAAGTCGGTGATCAGCACGCTTCCCTCGGCGCTGTCCCAGACGGTTTCCAGGACCAGAGTCCCCGGCCGGTAGGAGCGCCTGGTGGATATTGTCGCGCCGGTGGGCGCCAGCCGCCAGCGGCCGTTGCCCTCGTCGCCGAGCAGCGCCGCGAAACAGGCCGCCGAGTCGAACCTGGGCAGGCAGAGCCAGTCGATCGACCCGTCCCTGCCCACCAGCGCCGCGGTCTGCAGGTCGCCGATGAGCGCGTAGTCCTCGATCCGGGCCACGACTCAGATGCTCCGGGCGTCGGCGTGACCCCACCGGCCCGGGATCCCGGTCAACGTCAAAGGTCCGACCCGGTCGGGGACGTGCGGATCCGTAACCAGCTCCTCGCCCCGCGGCTCTAGACCAAGCATCACCCTTAACAGCAGCAGCGGTGTGCCGGCGGCCCAGGCTTGCGGGGAGCACGCGGTCGGGTACTCCACGGGGAAGCCGGTCAGGCGGCGGGGGTAGCCGGCGAAGACCTCCGGCAGCCGGTGGTGGAAGTAGCTGGCCGCCTCGAGAACTGCTTGGGCGACACGGCCGGCCTCCTCGTGCCGGCCGTAGCGGGCCAGGCCGGCGGCGATGAGTGCGTTGTCGTGCGGCCAGACGGTTCCGTCGTGGTAGCTGAGCGGGTTGTAGGCGCCCTGGCCGCTGGCTAGGGTGCGGACGCCCCAGCCGCTGAACAGCGGCTCGGCCATCAGGTGCTGCACCACCGAGTCGACCCTGGAGTCGTCCACGATCCCGCTCCACAGCAGCTGGCCCATGTTGGACGTCAGGGTGGGCACCTTCTGCTTGTCCCCGTCGAGGGCTAGCGCGAAGAACCCTGGGTCGTCGAGCCAGAAGTCGTCGTTGAACCGGGACTTCAGCTTCGCCGCATCCTGCTCCAATCGCTCGGCGAGATCGGCGTCGTGCCACACCGCGCGGGCCAGGCGTGCGGTGCGCACCCGGGCGTCGTAGGCGTATCCCTGCAGCTCGCAGGTGGCCCGAGGAAGCGAGGCGAGTTCTCCGTCGGGGTGGACGATAGAGTTCCAGGAGTCTTTCCAGCACTGGTTGACCAGACCGCTGTCGGTATTGCGGCGCTGGTACTCGACGTAGCCGTCGCCATCGAGATCGCCGTATCGCTCGACCCAGGTCACCGCTGCTCTGGCCTTGGGCTCCAGTGCGCGCACGAGGTCGGTGTCACCGGTCCAGCGTTCGTACTCGTCCAAAAGGATCAGGAACAGCGGGGTGGAGTCGGCGGACCCGTAGTACGGCGACTGCGGTCGCTCCTTGAAGTAGGTCAGCTCCCCGAACCGCAGTTCGTGCAGGATCTTGCCAGGCTCGGCGTCGCGGAAGTCGTCCCTGGTCGTCGCTTGCCGACTGGCGAGGGCAATGAGCGTGGCGCGGGCAAGCTGTGGGGCGAACGGTAGGGCCTGGTAGCTGGTGATCAGGCTGTCTCGGCCGAAGACGGCCATGAACCACGGCAGCCCGGCCGCCGGCAGGGTCGAGCCCTCGGACAGCGCCTGGGCGTGCAGCCGCAGCGCCGCGAGGTCGGTCAAGCTGCGCTGGTAGGTGTGGTTCAGGTCGTCCCAGCCGGTTCGCAACGTGGGCGCGGCCGCTAACCATTCCGGCAGCTCTTCCCGGCGGTCGCCATGGGGGTGGTACGTCGTCGTCGTGGGGGACACATCGGAAGAGGGCCTCTGCTCTGGGGTGTCGGAGAAGGAAACCCGCAGCGTGGTTGACCAAGCCCCCCCGGGCGCAAGCTTGATGAGGAACCCGGCGGAGCCCTGGCTGAACACGGCCGCGTCGGCGTGGATGACGGTGCGCCGGACGAATTCCCCGCGTGTATAGACCAGCTCCACGCGGTCCGAGTGCACCTTCCGGGAGACGGTGCCCTTCTTGGCTATGGTCTTGTCCTTGACCTCGAAGATGTCGGCGAAGTCCGCGGCGAAATTGACGGACACCTCGACCACCAGCTCGTCGGGGCCCGAGTTGGAGATGCGCAGGTCCTCGCGCAGGTCCTGTCCGCCGTCCTCGCCCAGTGACCGGGTCCGGAACACCGACACGGTGGGGTTGTCGTACACGTTCGCGCCCGAAACGGTGAGAAAGAACGTCGCAGCCCGGTAGCCGCTGGCGTCGTTTGAGAGGGCATCCAGTGTTCGTCCGTCGAAGCTCAGTTGCCACGTGGAAAGATGGCGGACGTCGCGGTAGAACAGTCCGAGCACCCGGTCGGGGTCCGGCTCTACGTCGCCAGTCAGGTCACTGACCATGAACGTGTTGCCGTCGATGCAACTCACCTCAGGGTGCTTCACCCGCCCACGGTCGCACTTGGCGCGAAGCAGATGATGCGGGTGCAGCCGCGGCTCGTTGTGGGCAACACCGCCGCAACATTGCGGCCTCACCGCACCCAGACCGCGGCCCGCTGACGTTGGCACTCCGCCCGGCGCCGGGTCACAGTGTCATCGAGGGCGTCAGCGATGGCGCCCTCACCAACGGAAGGGATGCCCATGCGTGTGGGACTGATCGCACCGCCGTGGCTGCCCGTCCCACCAGACCGCTACGGCGGGACCGAGTCGGTCATCGACGGGCTCGCCCGCGGGTTGGTCGCAGCCGGGCATGACGTGGTGCTCGCCGCGCCGTCCGGCAGCACCTGCCCGGTGCCGCAGGTGCCCGACCTGCCACCACCGGACTCGGCCCGGATGGGCGCCACTGTGGTCGAGATCCCGTACACGCTCTCTGCGTATGCCGGGATGCGAGACGTCGATGTGGTGCACGACCACACGGTGGCCGGTCCGCTGTGCAACCGCCCTCCTGCAGCGGTGCCGGTCGCGGCCACCAACCACGGCCCGTTTGACGCGCAGCTGAATGCGACCTACCGCGCCATGGGGGATCGGGTCGCAGTCGTCGCGATCTCCAGGCACCAGGCCGGCACCGCGCGTGGGGTGAACATCACCGGCGTGATCCACCACGGCATCGACGTGAACCACGTACCGGTTGGCACCGGCACGGGCGGTTACGCCTGCTTCTTGGGCCGGATGAGTCCCGATAAGGGTGTCCGAGAGGCCATACAGATCGCGCGCGCGGCCGGGGTTCCCCTGCGGATCGCCGCGAAGATGCGCGAGCCCGCTGAGCGCGAGTACTTCCAGCAGGCGGTCCGCCCGTTGCTTGGCCCAGACGCCAGCTACCTGGGGGAGTTGAACGCGGCAGAGAAGTATGTGCTGCTCGGGGACGCGGTAGCCCTGGTCAACCCGTTGCGTTGGCCGGAGCCGTTCGGCCTGGTCATGATCGAGGCCCTCGCCTGCGGCACCCCGGTCGTCGGGTCCTCGTGGGGAGCTACCCGAGAGATCGTCCAGGACGCGGTGACCGGGTTCGTCACCGACGGCATGCTGAGGCTCGCCACGGCGCTGCAGCACGCACAGGACCTTGACCGCCTCCAGTGCCGAGAGGCTGCCCAAACCCGTTTCAGCACCGAGCGCATGGTCGCCGATCACCTCAGCCTCTATCGCACGTTGCTGGGCCGCCGAACCGGCACCTGGCCGTCGCCCGCTGGCGTCGCTCGAGCATTGGTGCCCACCGAATGGGCCAGCACCCCCCAACACAACTAGCCCGGGTGGAACGGCCGTGATGCCATTTGTCTGCGCCTTGAAGCCTTGGCCTACCGGCTAGCCCACAGCTAGGCCGAAGCAGTCCCATCGCCCTCCGCACAACGTCTGGCTGCTTCTTGGAATGAGCCCTGGACGACCGCCGTCCCGCTTGAACACATCTTACTGCCACTGGGCTAATGGAGCTGGGCTCAAGGCCGCCGGTGAATCTCAGGCCTGTCGCGGCCAGGCCGCCAGCGTGAGAGCGCCGGAAAAGAGTCTTCGGCTTAAGGACGCTGCGGATGGCGCCTGGTGCGGGCGCCGGGCTTTAGCCGGGTTAGCCGCGGCTCGGGTGGTTGCCGGTAACGCTGTCGACAACGCGGGCTGCGACTTCGCGGACCTTTTCGTCGGTGCGCTGAGACACGCTGACCATGATGTCGAACGCCTGATCCGGCGTACACTCCTCTCGCGCCATCAGGATTCCCTTCGCCTGTTCGATCACCGCACGGCTTGCCAGCGCTTCGTGCAGGTTCTCGATCAGTCGCTGGCCAGCGAAGTACAGGTCGGAGTTGCTCAGCGCTAGACCGCCGCGGAACGCAAATAAGGCAGCCAGGTCATGGCTGACACCATCGAAGGCGTGCGGTGTCTCGCCGTACCAGGTCAGTGCACCGGAAGCCGGACCGGCTATCCGCAGCGGCAGCGCCAGAGCGCTACGCAACCCGTGCCCCGCCGCCATCGAGCAGAATCCCGGCCACCGACTCTCGACGTCGACGTCGTCAATGCGCCGCGGCTCCCCGTACCGGATGGCCTCGACGCCCGGTCCTTGGTTCTCGGTGTACTGGTAGCTCGCCAAGGCCCAGATGTGGTCATGAGTAGCCGCCAACGTGCGAGCACCCGTTGAATCCGCCACCACGATGCCGGCGCCTCGACAGGTAGGCACTCCCCGCACTGCCAGCTCCGCGACCCGGTGCAGACAGGACTGCAGGTCATCATTGTCCGCAAGCAGGTTGGACAACTCGCCGAGCTCGCCGGAATAGTCCGGGCCTGACGCGGTCACCCGGCGCAGCATACGGCAGGCCGTGCCCGTCACAGCAAACTGCCAGCGTGCGGCGGTTGACGGACCAAGCGAGCAGCGATTTAATCGAGACGGCTCAACAGTGAGCCGTGGGTTGTCTGCCTCCCTGCGGCTCTGCTCTGTCGGCCGTCGACCCCGCCGCAGGACCGTCCAGTATGTCTGTCGGTGCAACTCGGAGGATCGCGGATGAGCCCGGAAGGCAATGAGCCGGTGTCGCAGCAGCAGTTACGCGGTGGCCTCCAGGAGCGCGAGGAGGAACGGCGCCGCTGGGCGCGGGAGCTGCACGATGAGACGCTGCAGCAGATGGGTGCGTTGCAGGTCCTGCTCACCTCGACGCTGCGCAATGCTGGAGCGACGGGGGCCCATGACGTCGTCGTGAACGCGCTGCAGACTGCCACCGACATGCTCAATGCCCAGATCAACGCCCTGCGTCACCTCATCACCGAGCTGCGACCCGCGACATTAGACGAATTGGGTCTGTCCGCCCCACTGCATGCGCTGGCACGGCGAACCGAGGAGCTGACCGGGCTGCCCGTCGAGGTACACGTGTCGCTGCGGTACTCCGACGGCCAGCTGTCCACCCGCCTGCTACCAGACGTCGAGGTGGCGGTATACCGGGTCGTGCAGGAAGCCCTCACCAACGCCAGCCGGCATTCCGGAGCCACCCAGGCCCGCATCTCGGTGATCGAGGACGACCATAAGGTCTGTGTCGAG
>JAABUV010006880.1_pt1 | contig 12182 bp, 15 predicted proteins | sample 5559971 | NCBI WGS metagenome assembly JAABUV01 (sample SAMN10711881, study PRJNA513362) | rock metagenome | isolation source: Antarctica rocks | place: Antarctica: Victoria Land, Knobhead nord | collected 2015-12-19
GGCACGTGCGCGCGACCCACGCCCTTCCAGATGCTGCCGTGCAGATGGCAGGGGTGGCTGTGACATAGTGCAAGGTGCACGGTCAAGTGCATGGGCGAGCAGGGCGCGTGGGGTGTGCACTTCAAGCACGCAGTCCGCAGCCCTGCCAGACACGCCGGGGCTGCGTCGCGCCGGCCGCCGCGCGGCCGGAGGCAACGCACCGGCAGCAGCGCATCGTCGGTCGTGGCCTCAAGCAGCGCGCGCCCGTGCGGCCGCAGCGCCACGCGCGCGCCCCAGCGCGCCGCGGCCACGCCCGCCCAGTCCGCCGCCGCGGCTGCGGGCAGGTGCACGGCCGGCGCGCCGCCGCCGCCGCCGCTGTCGCTGCCGCGCGCCGCCGCGCTCGTGCCCGCGCCCGCCGCCCGCTCCGCCGTGCTGTTGACGATGAGCGGGAAGATAACGTCGATCGCGGTGCGGCGCGCCCGGCCCGTGCGTTTCCCAGCGCGCGCAGCCGCCGCGCGCGCCTCCAGCAGCGGGCCCCACTGCGGTGCAAGCTTGTACTCCGCCTCTTAGTTGCCCTGCCGCGGCGCAGGCAGCGCCGCTCGCCCGCCTGGCACTGGGGCGCTGCTGTGGACGGGACGCGTGGCGCGTGTGGTGCACCACCTCCAGCCATCTGTACGCGCCCAGCACCAGAGCAGTGGGCCGCTCAAGCGGAGCAGTCGGACAGCCGCACAGGCTGAGTCCAGCATCTGCAGCGCGTTTGGGGACTAGGCCGGGCCGCACCACCCACAGCATGCCCGGCACGCGGCACAGCGCCCGCGCGGCGGCGGCGCCGCCGATGCCCAGCAGCGCGCTATCCGGCAGGTAGCTGCTGACCCATCCGCCGTGCGCGAGCAGGACCGCCCTGACGTCCAGCACGGCCCGGTCCTCCAGCGGGGCCGCCAGCGCAACCAGCAGCTGCTGCGCGCCGCGCAAGGGGCCCCACCGCGGGTCGCCCGCGGGCCGCGCGGCCGCAAGGCCGCGCCGGCGCTGCACGTGCGCGGACCTGGCGCGCGGCGCGCGCGTCAGGCGCGCCCGCGGCCGTGCGCGGGCGCAGGACCTGGCTCGGGGCAGGGCACAGGAGCGCGGCGGCACCCACAGCCGAGCGAGGGAGGCCGCTGGCCGCTGCAAACCCGCTCTGTGCAACGTATGTAACTACCGAGAACGAGAATGCCGTCCTCCGTATGTGTGTGTAGGCATGCAGCAGGTGCACGTGCTGCATGCAGCAGGCTTGGGCCCGGCAGGCCGGTGCAGCGGGTACGCACTGTGTGGGCTGGGCGAAGACATCAATCACGGCCGTGTGCAGATGTATCTGCGGCCGGTCCTGCTGCCCCTGCAGCCCAAATGCACTCTGCGGCGCGAGCAACGCAAGCGCAAGCAGGCAGCGCAGCGGGCTGAATGTTTTCTGCCCGCCCATCTAGCGCCGCCCAACCCCCCGTGCGCTACATCTCGGCAATATTTCACAAGCGCATCAAGCTCTGCCCCTCCAAAGGAGAAATGTCCAAGACTTTGAGCCTATGTTTTGCATTGGCAGGCCAGGTTATCACGAGTATCGCATAGCAAGTTCGGTGTTGCAAAATACAAATATGAAATTATATTCTATGAGCCTTGTAGTGGCCTCTGATACGAGACCAGGTGAGACTTGAAACCAAGCAGGCGCGGCAACGTGTACCTCACTACGCGCAGTGGCACCCAAGGCAGAACTGCACCTGCTGTCCAGCAAACACGCTTTTAGGCTTTACAGACAACACTACCAGGAAGCATCTATTTGGCCTGCATTTGCATTCCCTTTACATACATAGATGTGATGCAAGTACAGGCCAAGGACGAGTACAGGCCCACAACATCGGCCTAGTACTGCTTCGCGAAGGAGCAGGGCTGCGACGCCGGCGGGCAGCACGCCGCCCGCCGCGCCGCCGCAGCAGCGGCCGTGCGGGCGGCAGCACATCGGGAGCTGCCCGCGCGCCAGGTCGGCTCCCGAGGACTGGCGCTACACGTCGCCGCGCATGCGGCGGGTAGAAGCCGGCCTGGCGGGGTTACTGTCATAGGGCTGCATATGGCTGCATGTCTTGCATGCAGCGGGGCCTGCATGTCATTAGAGTGCTCAACCAAGACACACTCACTGGGCTGCACGTGTTGGCAGCGGCTGCCAGCGCGCGGGGGCTGATTGTGCAGCAGGATGGACTGCGCACGAGGTGGCCAGACGCGCGCGGCTGTGGCAGCTCCGGCGCTGGGAGCGCTGCGGCTTTGGGCGGGTGCGAGTTGGAGCCCCTTCTGGCGGAGCGCCCGCCGCGTGCCAGCGCTTCGCATGCATACCAGACCAAGTTGTGTACAGTGCGCTGTTTTGGATGCAAACGGGTGCCTGCTGTGTCGGCCGTGAACGGGTGGCTCCTGTAACATGCTGCTATATTACAGAAGCTGCATTACCAAAGCAGTGGCCTCCATGCGCGGCGGGACCAGGTCAGGTTTGCAAGCAAGCAGGCGCGGCAGCGCGTCCCTCGCTACGCGCAGGGGCACGCAAAGCAGAACCGCACGCGCTGTCGAGCAAGCGCGCTTCAAGACCAGCAACACAATTTCTCAAGGCAGCAAGTTGGCCTGTTACTTGCACCACCTCATATACAACACTGTGATGCAAGTACAGGCCAAGAACAATGACAGGCTCACTGCGGCCCGCGGAAGCAGGGATGCGGCGCCGGCCGCAGCGCGGCCGCCGCGCCGCCGCAGCAGCGGCCGTGCGGGCAGCAGCAGACCGGGAGCTGCCCGCGCGCCAGGTCAGCCCCGAAGGACTGGCGGCTGATCGTGGACGCGCACAGCAGCAGATAGTAGCCCGCCTGGCGGTGCCAGATGCCGTCCGCGCCGCGCAGCCAGCCGCTGCAGCCGTTCAGCATCCCGAGCCTGCCCTGCTCCGGAATGGGGACGAGGTAGCCGCGGTCGATGCAGTAGAGGCCCCAGTAGGGGTCCTCGAAGACATGAAGCCAGTTATACACGCCGGCGAGGCCGAGCTCCCACGAATGCGCGAGGACGGGCGCTGCGCGCGGCGCCCGCTGCGTGTCAGTGAGAGCGCCACCGCGGCACAGCGTCGCACGGCACGCCGCGGCAGGCAGCACCTGTGGCGCTCAGGGCAGCTGCGCGGGCACCAGGGCGCCGGCCGGGGGCGCACCCGCGGTGAGCCACGGCTTGCCGCCGCCGCGCGTCATCGGCACCAGGCTGCCCAGGTGCGGGGGCAGCCGGCTCAGCCCGCCGCCCGGCCCCTGCTCGCGGGTGGCGGGCGCCGCAGGCCGGCCCTGGCTGGCGACGGGCGCCTGCCGGCCCGCCCCGCGCCGGCGGCGGCGGCGCAGCGCGGGGATGAGGCCGCCCGGGCCGGAGCCGGGCGCGGCAGGGCCGGGCGCCTGCCCGCAGCAGCCCAGGGTGTGAGCATTGCTGTGTGTTGCCGATGCACATAACAAGATGTCAGCTCCCGCCGGCACGATTGCTCGCTCCGGCGCAGGCGCACCTTGGAGTACTTTGCGTCCGTGCCCGCCATGGCCGTGCTCGGCCCGCCTGCGCCCGCCGGAGTTGCTGAGTGGTCGGCAGCACGGCAGTGCATACTCCGAGAGCGGGCAGGGGGTGCACCGGCACCGCGGAGCAGGCAGGGGCGGGCCTGGCGCACCGTGCGTCGGCTGGTGCGAGAGGCAGCACAGCTCTGCGGGCAGCGGCTGAGCCGGAGGCTACGCGGAGGGTGCAGCGATGCCGGGTGCTCGGGCCACGGCTCCGCCTGGTGGGCTCCGTGCACGCAGCTCACGCTCAGCTCGTGCTGCACAAGCTCCGGCTCGTCCCCCTCGGCTGTTCTGGCTGCCTGGGCTGGGGTCCGTGCTCAAAAGACCCTGGCCCAGTACCCTTAACCTGCTGCCCATGCACGCTCTCCAAGGCCGCCTTGCGCGTTACAGGGGCCGCCCGGGTGGCGCTGGTGCCCACGGTGTCATCTATCGGCCGGCAGGAGCTGCGCGCGCGGCCAGCGTCGTGCAAGACAGGGCGGCAGGTGCGCGCGCTCGCCAGCAGCGCCGGTCACGGACGCAGCCCCGCGGCTCTTGCTGCTGCGAAGCGAGGCATCTGCGTGTGTCAAGCGCAGGCCGACAGCGGCGAACGAGGCAAGCCTGTGGACGCAGGCGCACGTCATCTGGCGGGTGCCAGTCCGTGGAGCGTGTTCCCCCGCGCGCCGGAAGCGTGCCTGGTGGTTCACTGGCCGCGGAGTCCGCTGCAGGGACCAGACCGCGTGCGCCTTCACAGCCGCCGCCAGCAGCTCTGCACGCTGCACGTTCGGGAAGCGCGGCACGCCTCCAGCAGACCGCGCGGGGAGCTGTGTCCCGTTGCGGCGGGTGCAGGCTCCTCCGGAAAGGACTTGGCTCCAGCAGGTTGCCAAGGGGCGCCTCGTGAAGCAGAGCAGGCCGGTGTTGTGTGCGCGAGGCGCGCGCGCCTGAGCAAGCACGCTCAAGGCACAGGGACCCTCAGGGGCTGCAGGTCGGCCTCAGCGCCTGCAGCGCAGCCCGGTCAAACTGACGTACTTGCGCAGGTGCTGGCGGAGCGGGTGCGATGCAGAGGTGCACCACCCGTTAGGTGCATCATGGTCACCTGGCAACTGACCATGCTGAGAGAGCTGCTACCGGCTGGGGTTGCGACAGAAGCTGGTGAAAACCTAGCCACAGTAGTCAGTTCTATCATATGCGACGACACCAATCACACTTGGAGCGGTCCACGGCTGACGCCAATCGTGAGCGCAACCACGGCCATGCCGCATGCAGTGTGCGGCGTGCACATTGGGTGTTCAAGCAGCCGCTGCGTATGCCTGTATGCATGCTTGCATGTGACCGCTATGCGCTGCACATGCGCGCTCTCCCTCCTTGGTTGCAACATGGTGGCATGCATGCTTTTAGCTCAATGTCACAGCATGCATGGCACGCTTGCGCCTGCTGCTCTTGCCTCATTGCTGCTGCTTGCATGCCTGGCCCATATTTTTTACTCACCCCCTTGTCCATACATAGCAGTGCAAACTGCTTCCTTGCAACCTTTCAACGTTCTTGGACAATGTTAGGGATGTCACCAGGGCTTTACCAACAAGCTTGTCAACAATAGTCCTTTGTCAACAGACTCTGGAGCCTTAGCTGTCGCTGTGTTTCATCTGCGCAGACGCCCGGCATACCTCCTGGCAGGCGCGGCAGCGTGTCTCTCGCTGCACTTCTGACAGCTGTTGTAGTTTGTTCCAAGGTTCCTTCTTTCGTCGGGCTGCTGGTTTTTAGAGCTGCCGCCAACGCGCAGGGGCAGGCTGTGCAGCCCAGAGGACTGTGGCAGCTCGCGCGCTGGGAGCGCGGCAGTCCTGGTGAGCTGGAGCTGTCGCAGGTGCAGCGCTCCCAGCATGTCCACGCTATAGGAGTGAGACCAGGCTATGCCGTCCCCGTGTAGCATGTGTGCTATGCAGGCTGCATGCCGCTTCCGCGGTCCGGACTGCAGCGTGCTGCTGTCTCACGCAGCTCGCTGTGTCGGTGTGCGTCACGCATGGCAGGGCTCCTTCAGCTTGCAGCGGGCCGGGTGCACAGCAGCGCGTCCCTTGCCATGCATAGTAGCACCAGACATTCTCACCAGGCTGTAGGTGGCAGGAGGTGCTGCCAGCGTGCAGGGGCTGGTTGCGCAGCAGGATGGACGGCGCACGCAGTGGCCAGACGCGCGGCTTTGGCAGCTCGGGCGCTGGGAGCGCCGCAACTTCAGGTATGTGCAAGCTGGAGCCCATTTTGGCGGAGCGCTGGCCGCATGCCAGAGCTTTGCATGCACACCACCTACTTCTACAGTGCGCTGTCCTACATGCGGGTGCTTGCTATGTCGGGCAATGGCACGGGCGCTTTCCCTAACATGCTGCTGTACACAATAGAACTCGAACCTTGCGGTGACTGCACGCACGGCGGGACCACGATAGCTTTGCAAGCAAGCAGGCGCAGCAGCGCATCTCTCGCTATGCGGAGTGGCACCGCCAGGCCCGCTTCTACCTGCTACAGTGCGCAGCGACTTACAGCCGCCAGTCTCTCGGGGCCGACATGGCGCGCGGGCAGCTCCCGAGGTGCTGCTGCCCGCAGAAGTAGGGCTGTAGCGCCGGCGGGCAGCACGCCGCATGCCGCGCCGCCGCAGCAGCGGCCGTGCGGGCAGCAGCACACCGGGAGCTGCCCGCGCGCCAGGTTAGCCCCAAAGCACTGGCGGCTGAAAGTGGACGCGCACTGCAGCACGTTGGAGCCGGCCTGGCTGTGCCAGACGCCGTCGCCGCCGCGCAGCCAGCCGCCGCAGCCGTTGAGCATCCCATGGACAGAGTTGTCCGGTATGCAGCCGTGGGCCACAGCGTACAGGCCCAGCCACGAGTCCTCAAACACGTGGAGCCATGTGTAGTTTCGATCGGCAATGCCCAGCTCCCAGCCGTGCACAACCACGAGCGCTGCGCACAGACCGCGACGTGTGTCAGTGAGAGCACCACCGCGGCACAGCGCCGCACGGCACGCCGCGGCAGGCCACACCGGTGGGTGCGCAGGGCGGCTGCGCGGGCACCAGGGCGCCGGCTCGGACGAATTCGCTGCTAGCAGGACATAGTGGTAAACCTGTCAAGCCATCAGCTGTTTAGCTTTTGATAGCTCGCCGAGCACTGCTCGGCATGCTGTGTGCTCATGCCGGATGCAGTGCGTGCATCAAGTATAATGCCAGCGTGTGCCGGCTCGTCTTTCCAGGATGGTAGGGGTGTGGAGCGCGTGTCACAGACAGATTAGAGGGTAAAGTAGGACGAGAGTCTTGATCACCACTTCCAACCGGTAGCTGCTTTGCTCGCTCTTCATGATTACACGAGATCTCCAAGTGTAACATCCTCCTGGTACAGGCGCGCTACATCATGGTGTGCATGCAGCGACACAGCGCGTCACTTCGCCCAAGAGAGATCAGTGGGCCAATATATACAAACCACACTTGACTTGACAATGGCGGTGATAGGCCTGTGCTTGTATTACATACGTCAGCCATCACATACTGGAGGGTCACATTCAAGCTTGCATGACTTCGCTTGTGATAATGCTGCTCAATGCCCGTCCAAACAAGACAGTCTCTCCAACCTGGTTCACACCCATCACTGTGTCCGCCCTAGAAAGCTGGCCGCCAAAATACAGTGGATATTGCATGATCCACTCCAAGGTCCCTGAGCCAAGGTCACTGATGCAGTAACAGTGCCCGACACACATGCATGGCCAATGAGCTCAGGGAATGCATGGCCAACAGCTAATGTGCTTGTTCCGGCCTCGCACGCCCCGCATGTGTTCTTCAAAGTCTGCTATATCATTGCCACATACAGGAACACACCGCTTAATCATGATCTGGGTACAGATCCTGCCGACAACTACATACGCACGGATGCATCGCTGCAAAACTGAGCTGCAGTGGGAGGTGCCTCGCTCACAAAGCTTGCACTCTGGTTTTTTTTGGGCTGGACCATCAGTCCCGTACTGCGCCCTCTGCCACGCAGCCCTCCTCTGATGGCGCCGCGGTTTGCGCAGAACAGTCTGACGTCTCAACCCCTTCGTCCGGGTCGCTGTGGGCCTGCGCCAGCGCTGGAAACATTTGTCCCGCTTCAAGCGCACTGCGCCTGTTTGGGACGCACGCAATGCGCCTCTTTGACATGCACCTCCTTACAAGTGCAAGAGCTCAGCGCTGGCAACGCGCTCGCCACGCACAGCGGCATGGCAGGGCGAAGCTCACCGCGCGAGTCGATACGGGAGGCGAAAAGTCCACGAGCTGGATGTCTGTGAGCTTGGCCTGGGGCGCGGACGCGGGCCCGCCTTTCCTCCGCCAGAACTGTGCAAAGAAGCTGCGCTTCAGGCGCCCTGCACACGGCGCCGCTTGTGTCATGAGGCCGGCACCTGCCGAGGTTGCAGGCGCGGCGGACCAGTAAATACCACCCCACACTGACCGGATCAGGCACCGAGACAGCAGGTCAGCAGCCAGTGTGTCCGACGGAGCTCTGGATCTAAAACAGCTTGCGCGCCTCGACTGCACCACACGCTATGCTCCGCACCAGCCAGCGGCACAGAGCCGCCGCTGGCAGTTATGGCAGAGCTCAGCGCACCCCTGAAGCTCAGCCTGGCCTCCTTGAGGCCCTCCATGGGCAGGACGCGCGCCAGCGGACGACTCTGCGGCCCACAGCAGCCAGCTGTCTGACGTATCAGGAGATTTTGGGCTCTTCACTTGTTTTACACCAATAAGCTTCCTGGAAGTACCTGGTCACGCAGTGGACTCCACTTTCGCTGACTCAGGAGGCATCCTTAAACAGGATCAGGGTCTCACGGTTTCTGACTTTTTGGTGAAGTTGTTAGGGCCCCCGGCGATGCTCTTCATTCATGTGTGTTTTCAGTGTCTGCATTGTACGCCCTCGCTCGAGTACCCGTGCCATGGATGGCAAGGGCTGTCACAGCTGTGCCCACCGGGTATTTACTCACCGAGTGTCTGGCCCTTCCGCTGGCCCCACAGACTGTGCTGCATACGCGCAGACCTGCCGCGGCGCCGCCTACGCGGCCGCCCGCGCCGCGGCCTCCGCCTCGCGCAGCGCGGTGGAGCTCAGCTTGCCGCCGGCCAGCGCGCGCGTGGCCGCGACTAGGTCCACGACCACGACCGCGAGCGGGGGAAAGCCGCGCGCCGCGCGCTGGCCCTGGATCTCGTCCGCGCCGGCCACGGTCTCGGCCGACACCACCAGCGCCTGCATGCCCGCCCGCGTGGCCGCCGCCGTCGGCTCCTGCCCGCGCGCCTCCGCTCTTCAGCGCGCGGCAGGTAGGCGAGGGGTCTGGCCGAGCAGCGAGCCAGCCTGTTGGTTAATGTGAGCATGTCTCACTCAGCATGCGCATCGTGTTGCGTCTGCAGCAACATCGGATCGTCAGGGTGATCATCTGCATGTGCCACGATCATCGCCTTGCAAGCCGTGCGACAGTCTCTCCGCACCCACTCCGTCGCTCCGTGTCACTGCACGGGCCGCCGCGGCGTCTCCCTGACGCAGCACAGCGCCTGCGCGCGCCGGGCGGGCGCGCCTTGGGGTCCAGCAGCGCGCCGGTGGTCACCGCCAGGCCCGGCCGCACGGCGAGCGCAAAGCCCACGGCGGCGGCGCAGCGCGCCTCGTAGGCCTCCAGCAACTCCGCCGCGCGCTTCCGCGCCAGCAGCTGCTCGCCTGCGCGCGGCGCGGGGCAACGCTGCGCTCGCGCACGCGTGTCCGCCCGCCGGCCCGGCGCTTCTGGGCCAAGGGCGCCCGCCCCGGCGCACCCCGTGCTGGGAGCGTGATAGCATGCAGGCTCGCCGCACATGCAATCTGTGCCCAGCACCACTGGATCGTGCCCGTGCGAGGCGGCTGGGCTCGAGCTGGGCATGGGCGAGGGCGTGACCCCGCAGGCGCACCAGTGACCCCGACGAACAGGCTGCCGGTGCAGACGAGCGCGGACGCGGCCAGCAGCAGCCGGTGGCCGGCGTGCAGCCGGTCAAAGGTGCCGCCGACGGCGACGCGCTCCCACGCCAGCGCGCCGCCGGCCCCGCCGGCGCTCCGGCCGGGCGCGCCCGCGTCCGCGCGCGCGCCCTGCGGCTCCCCGGGCCCTGCCCCCCGGCCCATCCGTCGACCGCGCACAAGGTGTGTGCACGCCCTTCGCCGCCGCCGGTGGAGGACCCCTACCTAGGCCACGAAAACCTGTGATTTCATGCCATCAAGGCCAGAGGGTCGCCGTGCCTGACCAGCCACACCGGGAATGCACAAAGCGGGCATGCATCCGTTGCAAGCGTGTGGTGAGCCCAGGGATACGCGGTGCACGGGTGCCGTCACGCCGAACCGCGCGGCCAGCGCACCGCGCGGCGCGCCGAGCGCCGGGCCGCCCAGCTCCGCCGCGCGCACGGGGCGCAGCGCGGCGCCGCGCAGCGCGTTCCAGGCGCCGACGCGCGCTGCCGCGGCGGCGCGCGCGCCGGGCGCTGCCCACACCACCTCGAGCTCCGGGATGCGAGCCACTCGCTCTGCGCGGGCGCACCAGCACCCCTCCCCACACTCCGGAGCCGGGAGCAGCTGCCGTGGGCGAGGCAAGGAGGCGAGCAAGGCTTGTGCGGGCAGGGCGGGGCGAGTGGCAGCCTCCAAGGGGGAGGCACCTTCGCTCCAGCCCGCAAAGGGGAGCAGCGGCACGGCATCAAGGCAGGGCGCCTCCCAGGCGGCCACCTCGTACAGCTGCCTCAGCCAGTGCAGCAGGTCCGCCTGGGCGGCCGGCCCGCTCCAGCCTGCCGCTCTGCGCGCCGCGTTGGGGCCCGGCGCAGCCTCATGCAAGCGCAGCGCGGTCATCCTTCGTCAAACTGGGCCGCACCGAGCGGGTAGACATACAGGCGCCTGCGCGTCCGTGCGACTGCCTGCGACAGCAGGCCCCGCCAGGCCGCGGCGGGCTGGTGGTAGTCGAGAGGCAGCAGCGTGTGCTCCATGCTATGCCCAGGGCGCACGCGTGGGCGCGCTCAGGACAGCGCTGGCTCTGCTGCCTACAAGTTGGGTAGGGACCGTGGAGCTGAACAGGATCAAGCGGGGTGGCCAGCAGCGTATCCCGCTCGCCTCCAGGCCTGAGCGGCTCTCAAGTGACTCACTTGGAGAGCTCTTACTAAAGGTGCGAGCACTAGCTTGTGCTGAGCTTGGAGCTATTAGCTCCCCACTCCCCAGACTTTGGGGGGGATCCCCTGCCCTTGCAGGAGCGAGCTGTTACAGGCGAGTCACTAGGGCGCAAGCCAGCTCACCAGCAACAGAGCACAGGCGGCGAGCCAGCGGCGTGCTGGCAGGGCACCGCCCGGTGGAGGCGCAGCACATGGGCCTGGCTGCAGACAAGCCCGTCGCAGAGGCCTGCAGCACTTCCGGCCGGGAGCTGCCCTCGGAGTCGCTGCTGGCGCTGCAGGAGCGCCTGCGCGGCCTGCCCTTCCTCGTCAAGGTGAGGGCAGCAGCTGCGGCGCCCGCCTACTGTGCACGTTCCTGCCGTCCGGCAGCGGCCCCGCCCATCAAGCCTCCCCCCTCCGGCCTGCTCGGCTCGCAGGAGCTCATCGCCGGCGGCACCGCCGGCGGCCTGGCAAAGACATGCGTGGCGCCGCTGGAGCGCGTGAAGATCCTGTTCCAGGCGCGTTTGCCGCTCTTGCTCCGTGCATCGCCCGGCTGCTGCTATTGAAGCGTCCCTGACCCCGCGCACGCCGCTGCGCAGACCGGCCGCATGCGCGGCTCCATCAGCGCCACGCTGGTCAACATCTGGCAGAAGGAGGGCATGCTGGGGCTCTTCAAGTGCGGCCCGCGCCTCACCCCCCCCTGGCCCGCCCTGCCCCGCCGCGCCCCTGGCCGGGCCGCGCCCGACGCGAGCGCGCGCCCCCGCCAGGGGCAACGGCGCGAGCGTGCTGCGCATCGTGCCCTACTCCGCGCTGCACTTCAGCGCGTACGAGAGCTACCGGCAGTCGCTGGCGCGCATGTTTGCACGGCACGCCGGCGTGGCGGAGGAGGCGTACCATGTGGTGCCCGCCGTCGACCTGCTGGCCGGCTCGGCGGCGGGCGCGACGGCGGTGCTGGCGCGCGCCCGCGCCGACCCGCGTCGCGCCCGCAGTGGCTGCGCCCTGCCGCCGGCCCGGTCGCAGGCCAGGGGGTGCTCCAGCTTGCCCGCTGCGCAGGCGTGCGTCAGCAGAGTCGCGCCGCCCTGTTGAGCTGCTGCACATGGGCTGGCCGGCCGGACGTGTAACAGACGTAGCAATGCGCTGGTAGCCTGTGCCACACTCGCTGCTGCTCTGGGGCACAGGCGCACAGGTATCCCTGTTCCACTGGGCCCAGGTGCCACCCTGTGTCCTGCCAGGGCACGGCGCGTGCAGCGCAGCAGCAACCGCCAGCAGCGTGCCTGCGGCTGTGCGCAGGTCGTGTCGCGCCCGCGCTCCTGCAGCGACAGGACGCGCCTGGACCGCGCAGCCAAGGGGTCAGGTTGGGCCCTAACCCTATCCTGCGCGCAGGTGACCTACCCGCTGGACCTGGTGCGCACGCGGCTCGCGTACGACGTGGAGGGCCGCGCGCCGCCGGCCGGCGGCGCGGCCGGCGGCGCGGGCGCGCGCGCGGGCGCGCGGCGCGGCATCGCCGGCGTGCTCGCCGCGACCGTGCG
>JAABUV010006881.1_pt1 | contig 12181 bp, 13 predicted proteins | sample 5559971 | NCBI WGS metagenome assembly JAABUV01 (sample SAMN10711881, study PRJNA513362) | rock metagenome | isolation source: Antarctica rocks | place: Antarctica: Victoria Land, Knobhead nord | collected 2015-12-19
ACAGGAGGGTCATCATGCGATAGACTGCGGGTGGCATCGGGAGGCTCCTTCCGGACGATATGGTGTCAGCACCCCTATCCTACCAAAGCCCTCCCGATTGCCCCCTTGTTAGCGAAAACTAGAGGACCCTCGTGTTTAGCCCCGTGGAGATCGCCATCCTGGCCCTGTTGGTCATCGTCTTCGCCTATGTCGCGCAGGACGGCGAGAGCAACTGGCTCGAGGGCGCGCAACTCCTCGCGCTCTACGCCATGGCCGCCATCGTCTTCTTCGCCCTTCCCGTCGCCGCCTTCGCCGGGTGAGCGCCCGGCGACGCGCCGCGCAGGGGTGCGCCTCACCCCACATGAATGGCCGGCCGTCGCGTCGGGTCGGGCTCGGCTTGGCGCAGCACCTCGTGCGTCACCGGCGCGATATCCCCCTCCCCGAACAGGATGTATTTGGCCAGGAATTTGAGCGGGTTGCCCTCGGTCCAGGCGAAGTAGATGTGCGGGCGCGTGCCCGTCGTATCGCGTAGGTGCAGCAGGACGGCGGCGATCGCGTTGGGCACGGAGGCCCCCTGCGCCCGCAGCACCCGGTACCCCCCGATCTCCTCCCCCCGCACCCGCAGCACCGGCGCGAACTCCGACGCGTCGGCCACGCTCACTTCGAGGAAGAGCACCGGCTCGCCCGGCGGGATGCCGTTGACCGCCCGTTCCTCCCGCTCCTTGAGCAGGTACTCACGGGGGCTGCGGTCGTCGGGATGGTTGGCGATGAGACGGATGGTCCCCTGGGCCGCCTCGGCAATGAACCCGCGCGCGATCTCGTCCACCTCCACCCCGCTCGCGCGCAGTTCGGTCGAGCGGAACACGCGCGAGACCAGCGAGACGGCAACGATCGCGACGATGAACACCGCCGCGATCTCCAGGCCCGCCGGTTGCCCGATGATGGTACTCCCGATCGTGTAGATGAAGATGACAGACACGCCCGCGAAGAAAACAGTTGCCCCGCGTTGCCGCCGTCGGCGGGCGGCGAGCGTGACGGCGATGGTGGCCGAGGTGAGCAGCGCCAGCACGCCGGTCGCGTACGCCCCCGCCTGCGCGTCGACGCTCGCGCGGAAGATGAGGGTGACGACGACGCAGATCGCCGTCACGAGCAGCGCCAGCGGGCGCGAGGCGCGCGCCCAGTCGGGGGCCATGCCGTAGCGCGGCAGGTAGCGCGGCACGATGTTGAGCAGCCCGGCCATGGCCGAGGCGCCGGCGAACCATAGGATGCAGATGGTGCTCACGTCGTAGAGCGTCCCGACCCCGTCCCCCAGGAGGCGATGCGCGAGGTAGGCGAGCGCGCGGCCATTGGCCGGGCCGCCCGTGCGGAAGGCCGCCTGCGGGATGAGCAGCGTCGTGACGACGCTGCTCGCGCACAGGAACAGGCTCATGATCGCGGCCGCCGCGGTGAGGAGCTTGCGCCCGTTGCGGATGCGGCCGCGCGGATGCGCGGGGTCATCCGTGGGATCGCCGCGCACGAGCGGCAGGACCAGGACGCCCGTCTCGAAGCCGGAGAGGCCCAGCGCGAGTTTGGGGAACAGGAGCACCGCGAGGCCGAGCATGGGCAGGGGGCTGCCATAGGTGTGTGTGAGCGTGTCCCGCCACGCGAGCACGACGTGCGGCTGCCGCGCGATCGCGGCCAGCCCCGCGCCGACGACCACGAGATTGAGCGTGAGATAGACGCCGACGAGCGCGACGGCGATGCCGATGGCCTCATTGAAGCCGCGCAGGAAGACCGCGCCCAGCAGCGCGATCAGAAGTAACGTCACCAGGACCTCGTGCCCGTGGAGCGCCCGCGTGTAGGGGTTTTCTCCGAGGTGCGCCGCCGCGTCCGCGGCCGAGAGCGTGATCGTGATGACGAAGCCGGTGACCACAAAGCCGATGAGGCCAAGCACGAAGAGCTTGCCCTGCCACCAGGGGAGCAGGCGTTCGAGCATGGAGATGGACCCGTCGCCGTGGGGGCTCGCCGCGGCCACGCGGCGGTACATCGGGAGGGCGCCGCCGAGCGTGACCAGCACGAGGATGAGCGTGGCGACGGGGGAGAGGACGCCGGCGGCGAGGGCCGCGATGCCCGGCGCGTAGCCCAGCGAGGAGAAGTAGTCGACACCCGTCAGGCACATCACCCGCCACCAGGGGTGCTGATGGGGCGTAGCCTTCTCGTAGGGACCCTCGCGCTGCGCGGGCGCGTATCCCTGCAGCAACCAGCGTTTAAAGCGGCCCTCCGGCCGGCGGCGCGTGCTATTCGATGGGACCAATGAACCCCTCCTCACTACGCGGTGTCCGTGGGCGGACGCCCCACAGGAGGATGACATAGCAAGGTGAGAACCAGGGCGAGCGCAGCGACGAGGCGTCTGATTCCCGTGGCACCATGAGGGCGGTGATCGCGCTCCTGCCGTCCGCCACGGGGTGCGCGCGGCCAGACGGGCGACGTGGGCAACGGTGGCTGCGGTGTGGGCGTCGTCGCTAGCACTCCGGCTACGGCGGCGCGGAACTGGGGGTGCGGGCAAAGGTAGCGCATGCGCCTACTTATGCCGTGTCGTGAACGTACGGGGGCTGCCCATGCGGGGACGGCCCGGCGACCTGGGCTTGGTAGCCGGACGCCACGGCCGTGCCACGCCGGAGCCGTGCGCGTCCGTGGGCTTCTTGTCAGCGGACGGCGCCGACTTGTTGTCGCCGGAGGGGAGGTAGAGCAGGGCGAGGGGGCCGAAGACGAGCGCGCCGGCGAGGGGAGCCCAGAGCGCCGGCGTGCCGCCCAAGCCCATCGCCAGGGCGATGGCGGGGTTGAGCACACCGCGCGTGGTGAGCAGGCCGGCGAGCAGAGCCGCGCCGATGGCGACCCCGCTCCCGCTCTTGGGCACGAACTTGGTCGAAACCGCGAGCACGGTGAGCACCAGGAAGCCGACACCGACGACCTCACCGGCGGCGGACGCGGCGGCGTAGGGCGGGAGGGGGGCGATGAGGGGGGCGAGCAGCCGAGCAAGGGCGGCGCCGGCGAACTGCGCGGCGAGGTAGAGGACGCCGACCACGGGGGGCAGGCGGCGGGTGACGACGAGGCCGAGGGTGACGGCGGGGTTAACGTTGCAGCCGGAGATGTCGCCAAGGGCGTAGACGAAGGCGGCGAGGGTCAGGCCGACGGCGAGGGCGGTGGAGGGGGTGGGCGCGAGCAGGGCGGCGAGGGCCAGGAAGAAGGTGCCGACAAGTTCGGCCAGGGCGGCTTGCAGCGTCTGCCGCGTCCGTAGGTCGCCCATCACTCTGCTCCTTCGTCTGCGTGGGCGGGCCATTGTGCGGCCCGCGCGCCCGCTCAACGGGGGCGGTGCGGGGTGTCTAACGCAGGTTATAGACCACCGGGCCTGCGGCACGCTGCTATCTTGCGCGCATTCCTGGGCGCTGGACGGCGCGCCTATACGACGGTTTCACAGGCGCGCCATGGAGGGGCGTGTGGACCACCGCCTGGCCCCCGCCCGGCTGGTCTTCCACCCGCAGTTGCCCGTCTCGCAGCACCTGCACCACCACACACGTGCGCCCGTCCCACCGATAGCGCGTCCCCATGCTCAGATGCAGCCGTCCCATCCCCACCGCCCTCACCGTCGAGGCTCTGCCTCCCTACGTGGTCCTGTTCATTGACGCTACCGTAGCACGATATCCCTCGTCGTAGGGGCGAGTTATGCGGAGCGCAGGGGAACCCCCTACGCCCCCGTCTGGCCACCAGGCCCCGCACGATGACATCAAGCGTGGATACGAGGACGCCACGACATGGCTCGTCGTGTGGTGTGCCTATGGTACGCTTGCCTTGGACCTGTCGTGCAACGATCACTGTACCGGGAGGGAGATCGTGAATCCGCGCCCCGTTGACCTGCCTGCGATGACCATCGCCATCGACGCATCTCTCGTCCGCCAGCTGGTCGCCGCGCAGTTCCCCCACTGGGCCGACCTGCCGATCACGCCCGCCGTGCCGCAAGGGTGGGACAACCGGACCTTCCGCCTGGGCGCCGACCTGAGTGTGCGCGTGCCGAGCGCCGCCGGGTACGTGCCGCAGGTCGAGAAAGAGCACCGGTACCTGCCGCGCCTGGCGCCGCTGCTGCCGCTGCCCATCCCCGTCCCGCTGGCGCAGGCTACCCCTTCCCCTGGTCGGTCTACCGGTGGCTCCCCGGCGAGACCGCCGCCACCGCGCGCATCGACGACCCGAGCGCGTTCGCGACCACGCTGGCGCAATTCCTCGCCGCCTTGCAGCGCATCGATCCCGCGGGCGGCCCGCCGCCCGGGCCGCACAACTTCTTCTGCGGCGGTCCCGTCGTGACCTACGACGCCGACACCCGGCGCGCCATCGCCGCTCTGCGCGGCGAGATCGACGCCGCGGTCGCGACCGCCGTGTGGGACGCAGCCCTCGCCGCCCCGTGGCCGGGCCCGCCCGTCTGGGTCCACGGCGACATCGCCGTGGGCAACCTCCTGGTCCGCGACGGGCGGCTGTGCGCCGTGATCGACTGGGGCGGTGCGGGGGTGGGCGACCCCGCCTGCGACCTGGTGATCGCGTGGACGTTCCTCTCAGGCGAGAGCCGGGACGCGTTCCGCACGGCCCTTCCGCTCGATCGAGCGACCTGGGCCCGGGCGCGCGGCTGGGCGCTGTGGAAGGCCCTCATTACCGTCGCCGGGCACGCTGACACGACCGTGCCGGAAGCGGCGCGGTCCCGACAGATCATCGGCGACGTGCTGGCCGACCATCACGGGAGTGGCCGCTAAAGGGCGAGGCGAGCGACACGCGCAGATCAGTCCACAGCACTCAACACAGCTCACTCATGGAACGATGGGGGCCGTGGCGGACAGGTGTCCCACCTCGTTCGTGTGGCCTGTGGCCGCGTCCACCCCCCACGTCACGCCTACCCCCGCCGCCACAGAGCACCCCGCGCACGTCCGACGACGAGACCCTCCCCGTAGTGCCCAGCCCCTCCCCTCCGACGGTGCTGCTTGCGGGTAAGATGGCACATAAAATGCGCCGTGTCGCACATAACCTGCGCCCATTGTCGCACATAACCTGCGCCAATCCGCCACGGCCTGCTCCCGCGTCCCGTCGCTGGGACTGCGCCACGCGTGAGCGAGGTCTCGCCCGTGCCCTGAGCGCACGCGAACGGGAAACCCGTTGTGCGCCGATCGGCGCACCTTGTGCGCGACAACAGGAGGATCGGCGCACTTTATGCGCGATGATCGGCGCACTTTATGCGCCCCACGGCGTTGATCCACGTGTGGGATCGGCGCACTTTATGTGCATTCTTACAACCGGCCGCTACGGAACCTCCAGCGGGCCAGATGGGAAGGCTCTGGTCGCGGAGGTGGAGGAATTGAACCTGACCCAGTTGGAGGCATTGCGTCGGTGCTTCAGTGAGACACGCGCGCATATGCAGGCGGGTCAGGCCCGGCTCCAGCGGGAGGACCTGCCGGAGATCAGCGCGAGTCCATCGGATATGCTCCACTTCCTCGTGCACCGAGAGGCAGAGTCCATCGGTGGTCATCTGTCGCACCTTGAGTACATGGATGGGATTGTCGCCCGTGAGCAGCAGCGCCGGAGCACACGCCCCGACATGGGCACATCGCCGCAATAGCGTGGGTCCCTGTAAGCGTTGGGGCCGTGGGAGACAGACGTCTCGCCTCGTTCGTGTGTCATGTGGCCGTGTCCACCCTCGACGCCACAGAGCACCCCGCACACGCCCGACGCTGTGGTCCACCCGCGCGTCGGCCCAACGACAAGGATCCGACACCATCGTCCAGCCCCTCCCCACGCACCCACGGCGGCGGTGCCCGCAGGCAAGATTGCACATAAGGTGCGCCTTGTCGCACGCAGCCTGCGCCATCGCGCGCACATAACCTGCGCCCATCCGCCGCTGCCTGCCCCCGCCTCCCCTCGACGCGGCCGCGCCACGCTCGATCGAGGTCGCACCGCCGCGCTGAGAGCACGCGCCCGGCACGGCCGTCGTGTGTGGATCGGCGCACCTTAGGCGCGACAAAGAGAGGATTGGCGCACCTTATGTGCGATCATCGGCGCACGTTATGTGCCCCACGGCGTCAATCCAGGCGTGGGGCCGGCGCATCTTATGTGCATTCTTACACCCCGCAACGTCAGGCGGCACCCTCCCGAGCGCCTCCCTCGTCGCACCACCGTCACCCGTGCATCCCCCGCGTCGCACCCTGACGACGCCCCTCTCCGCCTGCTATAGTCCTTCCAGCAGCCTACGTCGTCCACGTCCCGCGTCGTCCCGGTGCCGTCGCTCGCCCCACCGCAGGACTCCCGGGCCTACGTGCAAAGGCTGCCGCCATGCTTCGCCCCGGCCCTCGTCCCCCCTGCCCCGACTGCGACGCCGACGACGTCCTCGCCCTCCGCCTCATCTTTCGTCATCACCCGCCCCTCCTCCTCCGCTGGCTCGCCCCCCTCTTCCCCATCCACCTCACCCTCGTCTACACCTGCACCGCCTGCCACCATCTCGTCCGTATCAACACCATCCACCCCCGCTCCCGCGCCCTCCTCCCATCCGCCGCGCAGCGCGCCCGCTCACCGGCGACGACGCCACCGCGGCCACCCGCCTGTGACACGTATACGAGGACATCGGTTCTATAGCGAGGCATGGTACACCGTGACGTCGCGAGACTGTAGGCCGAGCGGGCGTGGCGCGCACCGAACGGGCTATAGCGTCGCGGCGCGCGGCCCTGTATCGTCCCAGCAAGGGAGGGTGGTGCGGGCGCGCACCCGGGCGCGCACCCCTCGCGTGCGGCCAGCAGACAAGAGAGCGGAGGAGGAGTGGGTATGGGACTGCGCTGGGGCGTGTGGACACTGCCTCTCCTTACGTCGGCGCTGGCGCTCGGTGTGTCGTCCGGCGATCGGACCCGCACGATCCACCCCGCCCCTGCGCTCTGGCGCACCGCCTCGCTCGGCCGCCCTGGTCCGGCCGCCCCCGACGGGCCACGCACCTCCATCGTTATCCGCGATGCGCAGGGCGACACCGCGTACCGCTGGGGCATCATTCCCGTCGGGCTGGCCCCGTCTGGCGCGTTCCTCGACGCGGCGGTCTGGCCGACGATCGCGCTGGCCGCCCGGCACAACGCCCAAGCCCGGGCCGCGAGCGGGCGCGGCGAGGGCGGCATCGTCCTGCCCCTGCTCGCGCTCGGGAGCCGCGCGGCCCTCGCCCCGACAGCCTGGGCGCGCGGCTATCGCACGCCGACCCATTGCACCCTGGTGGCCGGCGAGACGTACCACAACGTCCAATTCACGCTTGCGCTTTACAGCGACCACGCGCCGCGCACCTGTGCCCCCGAACAGCGCTGGCTCGTCCGCGCGCTCCGTCTGTTGTGGGGGCAGGCCGACGCCTATGCTCGCGCACGCCGGCCCTGACCGGGCCCCCCCTTCATAGGATGTCTGGCGGTCAAGAGACGGCCGAAAGTGTAAGGCGTCAGCGTTCCTGATAGTGGTGGCGACGTCGTTTTGCGTTCGCATCCATGAGCTATTCGCGCTCACGGCGAGCCGATGTCACCCGTCGCTACGAACCCCACAATGACGTCGCCACCGCTATCATCTTATGTGCATTCTTACACGGGGGGGTCGGACAATCGTCGCAGCGACGCGCTATAATAGAGATTATGATTGCAGCGATTCGTTGGATGCGCCTGGTCAGCCTCCTCGCCCAGCTCATCCTGGCCCTCTCTCTCCTCGCCGCCATTGCCGCTGCCCTCTGGCTCGCCTACGCGGCCGTCACCCAACTGGCCATCCCACTCTGAGCGCGCGACACCGCACGCCCTCCCCTCACCACCGCAACGCCCCCGCTTCCACCACAGCCCCCTGCTGCAGCTGCCGCGCGCGTGGGCCTGCGACGCGCGTGGGCCACGCGCGCTGTGCGCGGCCAGCATCATCAAGGCCCGCGTGATGGGCATCCCCAAGCCACCCGCGATCGAACGTTCGTCCCCGAGGGCGCGTTCGCGACGCATGTGGCGAGCGTGTCCGCGTGCAACCGGGCCAGCACGGGCACGGTCTGATCGACGCGGCTAGCCCCGTGTGGCCGCACCGGTGGCGCGTGTCGCGGCCCCGTTCAATGGTGCAAGGTCCTTTTACTTGCTGTTGACATGATGCGGCGCTGTCATGGTACACTACCAGCATCTAGGCCATGGGGCGCAGCGGGATGCCCACGGCGTGCCACGAGGCACGCGCCTGCACTGCCCGATCCCACCCGCCTGCGGCAGCGTCTGTGCCGCTCCCTCACCTATGAGTCAGATGACACATGCCACCGCTAGCGCGACAAGGAGGCCCCACTTATGACGACAACAGGTAGCGACATCGTGGCCGGCATGGACGTGCAGCGAGAGAACACCGAGCGGATCGGCCAGGTGACGGATGTTGGGGCGACCGGCGTCGTGGTGCGCGTGCAGCGCGATCTGTACGTGCCCTTCAGCGCGATCCAGGAGATCCGTGAGGGGCAGGTCGTCGTGACCAGCGAGCCCGACGCAGACCACCGCATGCCGGAGCAGCTCCTCTTGGACCACACTCAGGACGAACTCCCCATGGTCGCGGGCTATACCGTGCCCGATACCTCCACCTTCTACTAACGCGCCACGCCGCGCGACCATGCGGGTGTCTAATCCCATGGACGACCGCAGGGCGCGCCGCGTGTCCATGGATTCCGCGCCCCGCCCTTTTACGCCTCGGCTTACGGGCGACAGGGCGCGTGTGCCGACGCGTCAACGTCGCGATCCTGGGGCCGGTGGGCTGTGTGCACGGCCCCCGATGGCACGACGTATGGCACGCGGCAGGCACGGTAGATTCCGGCCTGTCACCGGACACCGGCCCGATGAACCGCTCACGGACCGCAGAGGGTCCGTTACACTAGGCAAGGAGGTACACGCATGGCACACCACAACTCGACCTCGACGCGGGAGGGACACACCCTGATAGCGGCTTCGCCATCGCTCTCGTCGCGTGCCGATAAAGCCATCACAGAGCAGGACAAGGGCGCGGGTGACCGCAACGCACACGACCTGGGCCTAGACGCACAGTTGAATGCGCGGTTCGCGTACGGCCTGCGCGCGGACGACTGGATGGAGAAAAGCTAGCACATGGCCCCTGATGCCGGCCACCCGCCCCACCCGCGCCATGCATGCCCTGCGGGTCCGGGTGCAGCTCTTGCTCCTGGATCATCCAAGCGGGGACGGCGCCCGCACCGTCGAGGTGCGGACGTCCGACGACTACGCGCCTGTTGACGCGCTATCGGGTGCCCCACCTCGCACCCGGCGCGGCGCTGGCTCACCCGTCAGAACCCTGCGGCCGACGCCGCCTCCCTGCGCTAACCCTGTGGTGGTTACGGCGCTCATCCGTGCACCGACCACAAGACTACAACCCCCATCCTTGCTATCTACGCGCCCGCTTGCTACGCTGACAGAGGTGATTAGCACTCTCGACCCGAGAGTGCTAATAACAAGAGATAGCGCGTGCCGTAGGAGGAATCAACGTTGACAACCGAGACGAAGATCAATATTAAGCCGCTGGGTGACCGGGTGGTGATCCGCCCCGCGCAACGCGAAGAAGTGACGGCGAGCGGTGTCATCTTGCCGGACACGGCCAAGGAGAAGCCGCAGCGCGGTACGATCCTCGCGGTCGGCCCCGGCAAGGTTGGCGATAACGGCCAGCGCACGGCGCTTGAGGTGACCGAAGGCTCCGAGGTGCTTTACGCCAAGTACGCGGGTACCGAGGTCAAGGTCGACGGCGAAGACCTGCTCATCGTGAGCGAGAAGGACATCCTGGCGATCGTGTAGCGATCGGGGCGCCGTCGTCGCTGGGTGGAGGCGTCACGCCGTCCGCTCGCCCGTCGGTGGCCCCATCAGTCGCCGGTCATGACCCAAAACCGCTCAGTACTGAAGGAGACATCATGGCTAAACAGATCGAATTTTCCGAGCTGGCGCGTCAGTCGCTGATGGCGGGCGTGGACAAGCTGGCGAACGCGGTCAAAGTGACGCTCGGTCCTAAGGGCCGCAACGTGGTAATCGACAAGAAGTTTGGCGCCCCGACCGTGACCAATGACGGCGTGACCATCGCCCGCGAGATCGAGCTCGACGACCCCTTCGAGAACATGGGCGCCCAGCTCGTCAAGGAAGTCGCCACCAAGACCAACGACGTGGCCGGCGACGGCACCACCACCGCCACCGTGCTCGCCCAGGCCATCGTCCATGAAGGGCTGCGCAACGTGGCCGCCGGCGCCAACCCCATGATCATCAAGCGCGGCATCGACAAGGGCGTGGACGCCCTCGTCGACGAACTCAAGCGCATCGCCAAGCCGGTCAACACGGCGGAGGAGACGGCGCAGGTCGCCGCCGTGTCGAGCCAGGACGAGGGTGTCGGCCAGATGATCGCCGAGGTTATGAGCCGGGTCGGCAAGGACGGCGTCATCACTGTCGAAGAGTCGCAGGGCCTCGGTCTCGAGCAGGACTACGTCGAGGGCATGCAGATCGACCGCGGCTACGTGTCGCCCTATATGGTCACCAACGCTGACCGCATGGAGGCGGCGCTGGAGAACCCGCACATCCTGATCACGGACAAGAAGATCAGCGCGATTGCCGACATCCTGCCCGTGCTCGAAAAGCTGGTGCAAGTCTCCAAGACGCTGGTCATTATCGCCGAGGACGTGGATGGCGAGGCGTTGGCTACCCTCGTGGTCAACAAGCTGCGCGGCACGATCAGCGTGCTCGCGATCAAGGCGCCGGGCTTCGGCGACCGCCGCAAGGCCATGCTCGAAGACATCGCGACGCTCACGGGCGGCCAGGTCATCTCCGAGGAGGTTGGCCTGCGGCTCGAGAACGTGACCATCGACATGCTCGGCCAGGCCCGCCGCGTAACGTCCACCAAGGACAACACGACCATCATCGAAGGCAAGGGCGCGCCGGAGGCGATCGAGGCGCGCACCAAGCAGATCCGCGCGCAGATCGAGGACACCACCTCGGACTTCGACAAGGAGAAGCTGCAGGAGCGCGTGGCCAAGCTCTCCGGCGGCGTGGCGGTGATCAAGGTTGGCGCACCGACCGAGGTCGAGCTCAAAGAGAAGAAGCACCGCATCGAGGACGCGCTCTCGGCGACGCGCGCCGCGGTGGAAGAGGGCATCGTGGCCGGCGGCGGCACCGCCTTCATCAACGCGCTGCCCGCGCTCGACCGCCTGCAACTGACGGGCGACGAGAAAACGGGGGTGGATATCCTGCGCCGCGCGCTGGAGGAGCCGTTGCGCCAGATCGCGTACAACGCGGGGGCCGAGGGCTCGGTCATCGTCGCCGCCGTCAAAGGCTTCGAGGCCGGCAAGGGCTACAACGCCGCCAGCGGCGTGTACCAGGACATGTTCCAGGCTGGCGTGATCGACCCGGTCAAGGTGACCCGGTCGGCGCTGCAGAACGCCGCCTCGATCGCCGGCATGCTGCTGACGACCGAGACCATCGTCACCGACCTGCCCGAGAAGGGCGGGGCCGGCCCGGCCATGCCTGCGGGCGGCATGGGCGGCATGGACTACTAGTAGTCTGTCAAGCGAACTTTGAACAGTAGAGGTTTCATGAAAAGCCACCACATCAGGCGACCTGTGTGTCGCACTGGTCGCGGTCGGCGGGTGCGGTGGCCTGGTCGTGGGCCAGCAGCGTGGTGACGGGGTAGAGATGCTTGAGCTTGATGCGCGCGTCGGCGGTGGTGAAGCGCCAGTCCATGGCGGCTGCGGCACTATTGCGGGGGGCTTCCCAGGCCGTGACCTCGCGCGCCAGCGTGGCGTGGTCGGGGATGCGGCGATCGAGACACTGCCGGCCAAGCACACTGAGTTCGATCTCGGCCATGTTGAGCCAACTGCCGTGCTTGGGCGTGTGGTGCAACTCCAGCCGATCCAGGATGCGCCGCGCTTCCTCCGGTGCGAAGGCTTCGTACAGCGACCCAGGGTCATGCGTGTTCAGGTTGTCGGAGACCACGCGGATCGTCGTGGCCGTGGGGAAATAGACATCGACCAAGTCGCGCATGGTATAGGCCCAATCCACGCGCGTGCGGCGCTCCGTCACCTGGATGTGCCGCCAGCCGACCAGGGGCGCGAAGAACATGAACAGGTTGGCGACCCCGTTGCGGACGTATTCATAGTCCTCGTGGGCGTTGTCACCTGGTCGCGCCGGCAGGGGCGCGC
>JAABUV010006882.1_pt1 | contig 12180 bp, 6 predicted proteins | sample 5559971 | NCBI WGS metagenome assembly JAABUV01 (sample SAMN10711881, study PRJNA513362) | rock metagenome | isolation source: Antarctica rocks | place: Antarctica: Victoria Land, Knobhead nord | collected 2015-12-19
GGGCATGGAGAAGTGGAAACCGCTACGCGCTTCCCACTTCTCCACACCCCCGACGGCGGCTACTTGAACTCAGAAATAGCTGCGCTACACTAACTCTTCCAACGGCACAAAAGATCGGGCACTCCATTCTCCTGCGCCCCTGCGCTTAGAGTTGAGGCGAGAAACATTGTTGCGAGAGAGGCATACCATTTCATGAGTGATTCTCCTATCGCGTGAGGACGCTGAAATGAATCGTCGCAGAAGGCCGCTTAAATTTCGGTTAAGGCAAGTTCTGGCCTAGCTGTCAATCAGCGTCGTGCAAATTAACCCTCTCTTAAGGCGGTTATGCGTAGCTGTACAGGAAACAGTGGAGCTCTCATTGAGAATTCTAGTGATCGAGGACGAGAAGCGTTTGGCTCACAATATCGCTCGCAGTTTGCGCGAAGCTTGTGGCTACGCAGTCGATGTCGCGCTCGACGGCGATGAAGGCTTGTACATGGCGTTATCTGCCTCCTACGATGCCCTATGTCTCGATCTCATGCTCCCTGGCTTGTCCGGGCTAGAGCTATTGCGGCGGCTCCGCGGCCTGATGCTGCGAACGCCTGTCCTGGTACTTACGGCGCGAGATGAGACAGCATCCGTGGTCACGCTGCTAAATCAAGGCGCAGATGACTATCTGGCGAAGCCGTTCGACTTGGAAGAGCTAAAGGCTCGCCTCCAGGCTCTTATCCGGCGTAGCCAGGGCCATGCTGACTCAACACTGATCATCGGAGATCTGGAGATGGACGTGTCTCGAGCCGTGGTGCACCGGGCCGGCACCGCGCTGTCGCTCTCTCCCATGGAGTATCGCGTCCTCGAATACCTGATGCATCGTCCCGGCATCGTTGTCACGAAAGCGAACCTACTGGAGCATCTGTACGATTTCAACTGGGAGAAGTTCAGCAACGTAATTGAGGTCTACGTTTCGGGGCTAAGAAGAAAGATCGACGCGGACCGCAAGACGAAGCTGATCCATACGTTGCGGGGTCATGGCTACATTTTGCGCGTGGGCGTTCCGGAATGACTTCCACTTCCATTCGCGCGAGGCTGCTGACAAGTATCGCGGCGATCCAGATCATCGGTGCAGGTGTTGCGACCTATTTGGTGGTTGAACACGAACGTCATCAGTCCTACGTTGTCTTTGACGCAAGCCTGGGAGAGCAGGCGGCGGTTCTGCGTTCCCTCGTGGAAGCTCCCGAAGAAGCAAACGATGCCATCGTCTTCCACAAGGAGTTCATGGCTCTCCCTAGGGGCGACCGCTTCCTCTTAACTGACGCGAAAGGCGAGAAGATCGACGGGTCTGAAGGTTGGCAAGCGCCCAGGCCTTTGCCGCCAGCACCCCGTAGCGTCGTGAGTCTTCAGGCAGGGGGCATACAGTACAGGGCGCTCCTGTTGCAGAAGCTCCCCGTCGTCGATCCAGAAGCCCAGCCCACTCCAAGCTCCCCGACCCTCAATTTGCTTTATGCTGCACCGACCGGCCCGGTTGAACTTCATGTTGACCGAGTGAAGATCCAATCAATCACGGCCTGTCTCGTACTCTTGGCAGCCTCTACCGCGATCAGCGCCTGGGCGCTCACAAGAGGCCTTCGGCCTCTGCGAGAACTCGCAATTGGCGCAGGCAGAATCGACGTTGGGCAGTGGAATCTATCAGAACTTGACGAGAGCAGGAGATTCTCCGAGTTGAAGCCGCTTGCGGATGCCCTTGCCGGACTCATCGACCGACTTCACGCAGCATTTGATCGGGAACGTCAATTTTTCGGTGATGCCGCTCACGAGATGAAGTCCTCTGTTGCCATTGTGCGGTCAACCCTGCAGTTCGCGTTGCAGGCAAAAAGAAGTGCGGCAGACTACCTAGTGGAGTTGCAGGACGCCTTTGTGGACACCGAACGGCTTCAGGATCTGGTAGCTAGTATGCTCGATCTGGCCCGTATCGAGTCGATAGCTCCTGGGAGTGCTCTCGCTGAACCTTCCGCAACAGAAGTGCACGCCGACGCGCAACGGGTCATCGATCGGCTTCGGGTACTGGCCGTTGAGAGGGATATTCGAGTAGAGATGGATTTCGACCGGAAGGAAGCATGGGTCCGGATGCCGGAAGAAGATCTCCTGACGGTACTTTCGAATCTTGTTGAGAACGCGATTCTCTATAGTGACCGGGGAAAGACGGTCAGCATTACCGTCCGGACTTGCATAGACGGTTGCCACATCAGCGTCACTGACCAAGGTTGCGGAGTGTCTCGATCGGCACTTCCCCACATCTTCGACCGGTTCTACCGGTGCGATTCGTCCCGCGCCCGAGCGACTGGTGGAGTCGGTCTGGGCCTGTCGATCACCAAAGCACTGGTCGTAAGAGCGGGTGGAACTATCTCGGTTCAGAGCGAACAGGGTAGAGGCAGTGTGTTCTCCATCATCCTAGCTAGCGTTTAAGCCAACCTTAACAAGCTTCTCTGTACGACTTCAGTATGGGTATTCTTTCGAATGTGCGCCTATCGAGTCTGCTTTCTCTTCCGTTCTTCCTTTTGGCTCTCGCCCCCAGCGATGCGGCGTTCGCGCAAAATGTTGTACTGCCCGCCGGAACCGCCGCTCGTGCGCAGCTGATTAGAAGCTCGTCCGTTCACAACGGGCAAAGTCTTTCCGCAAAGCTCATGGACCCGATCTATCAGGGAGACAAGCTTGTATTGCCAGCGGGTACGTTGCTGCAGGGGAACATCGTTGATCTGACTGCTGACAGGAAAAGGAGACTCCGTGCGCGGTTCAATGGCGACTTCACCCCCTTTCATCAATCCCACGTGCGGTTCCGCTCCATGATGTTGCCCTCGGGAGAAGCAGTTCCTTTCGAAACGACTGAAGAGAAAGGGTCGGTCGTCGTGCAACTCGCGTCCCCGCAAACATTCGGTAAGGAGGCATCGTACTTGAGGCAAGCGTGGACTGTGGCTAAAGACGACGCCAAGCGAGCCACAGAGGTCTTTACTGCTCCCGACAAGGGCGAGCGACTGCAACGGTTCGTTTTCAGCCAGCTTCCCTACCATCCCGAAAAGCTTTATAAGGGCGTCTCCTATGCCTTCGAATTCGCCCGCCCCGTCGAGTTTCCGATACAGCCAGGCTTGGCTGCTCCGCAAAACCAGCCCAAGAATGGAGCCCCGAGCAACTTGCGCGCTTACCTAAAAACGCCTATCAGTTCAAGAGAGACGAAAGTTGGGACGGCCATCGAGGCGGTAGTTGCAGAGCCATACTTCGACCCCCCGCGGGAACTCACAATACCCCAAGGCGCAACTTTACTCGGAGCGGTGACGCAAGCGAAGCCAGCTCGATGGTTCGGACGTAGCGGGAAGTTGCGGTTTGCTTTCAAGGAAGTTCGCCTGCCCGAAGGTCAGGCCCAAGCCATACAGGGCACTCCTTCTGCCGTTAGCGCCGAGAAGACGCAGGAGCTAACGATGGATGCTGAAGGAGGAGTGAAATCGGCTCCCAAAGACCGGTTCATTCGTCCTTTACTGCTGGCCTATCTAGCAAACTACGCCTCGGAAGGAGATGGCGGGAACAGTGTTGGCGGTGATGCGGTGGCCTCAAACAGTTTTGGCCTGGTCGGACGGATCGCCGGAATAGCAGGCGGCTCTCCGAACCTTGCTTTGGGAATCGGCTACTACGCCGTTGCAACGAGCAGCTACGACAGCTTCATCGCCAAAGGCCCCGATGTAGCCTTTCCCCGCAATACGCGCCTAGAGATTCAGCTGCAATCCGTGAAAGCCAAAGAATCTCAGGGAACCGTACCGCGCAAAGCACTAAGCGTGACACCTCCGAAAGAGTGATGCGCCCAGGCAAGCCCCTTTGGTCCTAGCTAGGGCTGGCCTTGAGCAAACGAAGGCACCTTCGACGTCAGCCCCTTCAGCACAAACTCCCGTACCAGATTGCCGATTGCGTTGGTTCCAGTAATGCTGATTGTCGGGGGTAAACTTCGAGTGTGACCTGATTCTGCGAAATCCGCTTCGGACTACTGAGGTCCAGGAGATTTCCGGCGATCGCGCCCTGACCCGTCCTGGAGAGGCCATCTTCCCGGCTTTAATCCCCGCCAGCGGGAGCTGCGCCTGGTGGTAGAACAGCTCCTTGTACACCGTCGAAGAGGGCGATCAGCATCAAGCCGGCAACTGGAGCCCAGCGGGCGACCATCGACGTCACGCGCTCTGGACCAGACTCATGCTCTGGGCTTCTGGATCCGCTTCTACACACTCGACGGCTTCTCTCCGGAACCGGGATCAGGATTGAGGTTCAAGCTACAGGTTCGGCTCATTGGCGACTGTCAAGCTAGCTGGTAGGCTGCGGTCGCAGTGGGCGTGAACTTTATAGCCCACCGACCAGTACGAAAATGCGCCGGCATACCTTCAACAGAACTCACCTGAGCTGCGCCCAGTCGCCGTTCCGGCCAGCAGGCGTTAGGCTCGGTTCCGAATAGCGAGCTACTCTGCTCCGCCGCTCGTGCTCTCAGCCATACGCATGGGAAAGAAGAGCACCAGGGCAACCTTGGATTTTATTAGCCCTTCACAATCCATTAACGAAGAAGACATACGGCTCGCGTTTGCTAACGGCATAGCAAATTGAACTGTGTCTCTCCCCCCGATGTCCCCCACGGAACGCATGTACCGCACTCTTCTCTATTCGCGAGGTCATCGATGTGGCGTCTTAGAAGTTCACTTTGGATCATCCTGCTCTCTATCGCATTTACAGCCTCTGCTCCGCTCCTTGCGCAGATCAGCACATCCAGCCTTACGGGCCAAGTCACGGACCCGTCCGGCTCCACTATCGCTCACGCGCATGTCGTCGTCCTGAATAAGAGCACCGGCTTTTCTCGCAGCGGCGAAACCGATGACACCGGCTACTACAACTTTCAGGCGCTGCCCATTGGCCTCTATACCGTGACCGTCGAGAGCGCAGGCTTCTCCGGGATCAACGAAGACGTGCAACTTAACGGTGCCGAGAAGGGACGCCGCAACTTCTCGCTCACCATCGGCGGTTCCAAAGAGTCCGTCACCGTAAGCACGACCGATAGCGCACTCTCGCCCGACGATGCCTCGATCAGCACCGTCATCGGTAAAGAGATCATCGAAGGAACCCCGCTCTACCAGCGCAATTGGGACGACCTGCTGCGCACCGTCGCCGGCGTACAGATCGCTCGCTTTACGCAGCAGGGCGGCGCCACCAGCTCAGGCAGAATCGGTGCTTTCAACGTGCACGGCGTCCACTCGCTCCAGAACAACTTCATCCTCGACGGCATCGATAACAACACCATTTCTGAGAACGTCCAGGAGCTCAGCACGCAGGCCGCGCACCCGTCGGTCGACACTATCCAGCAGTTCACCATCGTCACCAGCCCCTACTCCGCCGAGTACGGCCGCGCACCCGGTGCCGCCCTCTCCGTCAACACCATCAGCGGCACCAACCGCTTCCACGGTCTCGCCTTCGAGTACCTGCGCAACCAGTACTTCGACGCGACCGACTTCTTCACCAAGCGCGCCCCAAACTCGCGCAAGCTCGAAAACAATCAGCACCAGTTCGGCGGCAACGTCAGCGGTCCCATACTGCGCAACCGCCTCTTCTTCTTCTTCGACTACGAGGGTACACGCATCAAACAGGGCGTCACCCGACTCTCCACCGTACCGCTGCCGAACGAGCGCCTCGGCGACTTCAGCCCAGCCGCGGCTGCCGCCTCTGGCGTGAAGGGTCTCATCTACAACACCATCTACGACCCGCTCACCGGCCAGCCCTTCCTCAACAACCGGATCCCCTCCGGCCGCCTAGATAAGTCAGTCAGCGCCCTTATAGCGCTCTTCCCTCAGCCCAACATCGCAGGCGCACAGCTCAACAACTACATCCGTAGCCCTGTCATCACCGACAACAACGACTCCTACGACGGTCGCGTCGACTGGACCGCGGGCAAGGCCGACAACCTTTTCGTGCGCTACGCCTACATCACCCGAGCTCGCTTCATCCCCGGCAACTACGGCGGCATCGCCGACGGCACGGGATCCTCCTCGCAGGGAAGGCAGCAGCTCAAGGCCTATAGCGGCGTGCTCGGCTGGACTCACGTGTTCTCGCCCACCATCCTCAACGACTTCCACTTTGGCTACATCCGCAACCTCTCCCTCGCCCAACAGGATCCCTTCGGCCTCAACGCCGCTGATCAGTACGTTCCCGGCATCCCGAATAATCCCGCAACCGCCGGCGGCGTCCCGCAAACCCAGTTTGCCAACTTCACCTTCCTTGGCTCACCGGACTTCCTCCCAAAATCGCAGGCGCCCCAACAATTCCAATACATCGACGCTCTCTCGATCTCGCGCGGTGGTCACTCGTTCAAGCTCGGCGCCTCTCTCTACGCACCCATGCGCAACATCTTCCAGGACGAACCCAGCACCCGCGGCGACCTCGGGTTCTCCGGCATCTTCACCTGCCTACGCGGCGGGTCGTCCGGCGGTTGCATTAGCGATGCCAATAAGAGAGCCACCGGCATCTCCTACGCCGACGGCCTCCTCGGCTACGCCCAGCAGATCCAGCTCTCCAACGTTCACTTCGTCGATCAGCGCCTTTGGATGATCTCCGGCTTCGCGCAGGATGACTGGAAAGCGACCTCTAAACTCACCCTTAACCTCGGGCTCCGCTACGAGTTCGCGACTCCCGCTCTCGAAGGCAAGAACCAGATGGTGAACTTCGACCCGGCCGCCAACGCTGGCTCAGGTGGACTCATCTTCGCAAAGGGTGGCGGGCTCGGTAGCCGCTCGCTCGTCCAGCCGAACTACAGGAACTTCGCTCCGCGCTTCGGCGTCTCCTACTCCATCGACGAGAAGACCATCATCCGCGCTGGCTATGGCTACTACTACTCCCTATTTGAGCGCTTCGGCTCAGAAAACCAGCTCGCGCTCAATCCACCATTCCTCATCAACAAGACACCCGCGGTCGCCGGCAACTCAAAGACCCCGGTCCTGATGGTGCAGAATGGCTTTCCCGCCGGCTTCGTCGACCCCGCCAGCGTCAACCTCTCGCAATTGCAGGCCTTCCATATCCGCGCCGTCAACCCGCACCAGCCCTCCCCAAACGTTCAACAGTGGAGCCTCGGTTTCCAACGCGAGCTGCCCCTCCGCTTCACCGCCGACATCAACTACGTCGGCACAAAGTCAACTCACCTCGACGTGCTGAACGATCTCAACCAGCCCACCTTCAACAACGGCGTCACCACCAACATCTCCCCATTCCCCAAATTCGGCTATATCGAATATCAGAACTCCATTGGCTTCGGAAACTACAACGGTCTCGAGGCTACGGTTTCCCGTCGCTTCAGCAACGGCTTCAGCCTTCGGGCCGCCTATACCTACTCCCATAGCCTCGACAACGCACCGCAGGAGCTTGAAAACAACTCCGGGGCCCCGCCCGATGGCCGCAACTACGCCGGCTGGTACAGTCGCAGCGACTTCGACATCCCTCACCGGGTCTCCTTCAATTACCTCTACGAGCTCCCCTTCGGAAAAGGCAAAGAGTTTGTCCATGAGGGCGCCTTCGGCTCCATCCTCGGTGGGTTCCGCACCTCCGGCGTCTACACCTATTACAATGGTCGCCCCTTCACCATCAACGGTGGCAGCCTCTCCAGCGCGCTCGACCCCTACGGTGCCGCAACAGCGACGGTCAATCGCATCGGCACGCCCGTCATCGTCGGCAGCCCGGACTGCTGGTTCTACGCCTCAAAGAACTCGAAGTGCGCGATGAAGTCCTCCGGCCTGTCCGACGCCTTCACTCTCCCGGCAGCAGGCGTCGTCGGCAATAACGGTCGCAACACCCTGCGGGGTCCAGGCGTTAACGTCTTCGATGCCGCTCTCCTCCGCGAATTTCCCTTCCACGACGCCGCCAACCTCGAGTTTCGCTGGGAGGTATTCAATGTGACCAACACCACGGAGTTCGGCCAGCCTAACAACAATTTCAGCAGCGGCTCCGCTGGCCAGATCACCTCGCTCGCCGGCGACCCCCGTGTTATGCAGCTCGCACTCCGCCTCTCCTTCTGACCAACGCCGCGCCCCGGGCCAGTCTGCGTGCCGTGCAGGCTGGCCCGGCCCCCTTGTTTGTGGCATGGCTGTCCTGCGTGTCTAGAGGACGCACGAGACTGCTCTCACCAATGCATTCTGAGCGTGGTTTGGATTGCTGGTGTCGTAGCCGGCGTCTTTTGGCAGAGGCGCGCGCGACGCAATCGGCTCGATGCGCTTACTCTGGTAGGGTCAGGCTATTAACGCTATGGTCGCGCGCGCAGAGAGAGATCTGTTTGTCGCGGGATGTCTGAATGCCAAGGTGCCTCTTGGCGCAGCCGTTGGCTAGATCGTGTCGGAGCGCTTGGGCATTGGTGTCGGAATCAGCAAGAGCTACCCATCCGCAACTCGACCTGGTGCAGACGGCAGCCGTCTCTCCGCTTTGATCATCGTGGTAGCGGTGGGTATCATTCTAGCGCGTTCTAGGAGCCTTCGGGTTCGGGAGCTTAGCGAAAAGCTGACGGCGATTGAAGCCGACTGTAAGATTTGCGGCCACGGTGCGACTGGGTAACTGACGCCTGTCCAGGGCAGTGCATTTACTTTTCAGGAGAAACCATTGCGAGGAAATCGACTCGAACTATCGTCATCGCCTTTTCGTGATTGGCTGGCCTTCTACCAACGCTATGGAGGTCCGGTTCGTGTGTCGGACGTCACCCTTTACGTTCCCGCGCGGCTATCATTGCCTATCGCAAGTGGTTTATCGCGTACTTCCCCGCAAGACCTGTCGGAATGAAGTGTCGAACTTGAACTGATCTTCTATGTGGCGGTTGTTCGCATTGGTAGCCAATCTGCGAATGATCCACAGATCTGTGACCTACGCTGGGTCGTGGGGGTAATTTTGCGGCGGTCGTTTGGCCCAGCTCTGGGGAGTAAACCAAGAGACAATCCGCTTTGCGAGCACGACGTCTACTGGTGAAGCCTCGGGGTGTCACTCCAACATACACCAACGAAGCGGTCACCGCTCCTAGTACAGTTCTGGCGGGGAGCAGCACTCAAAGTGCCACGAGCAAACAGCTATAAGCAGCGACCAAAGCTATTCACATGCACGGTGAAGGAGCTGCGCTGGCCGCTGATGCCCCTAAAGCGACGAGCCATTGAGGTTGGTTCGAAATGCAAAAGCGCTGCTCACTTGTTGTCCGGAAAAATCCCTGCGCACCAAACGCTTATTGCTTGATAGATTTGGAAGCTGTTGTCGAACTACGGACCGCCTGGGCGGCACCGAGGCAAGCTGCTTGCACAGCGGAACCGTCGGTGAGCGTCCCACGCCTTATTCCCTGTGAGACTTCGCGAAGCAGTTTGTTCATCTTTTTGTCGGTGAACTGGACCGGCAGATGGTGCTTGGCAGCCATCCGTACCATCGCCAGTAGACTGTCTTCAGTTCCAGTGACATGCAACCGATTGCCAAAGCTGTAGTGTCCGAGTTTGAGGGCGGTTGCATAAGCAATCTCGTTCTCCTCATAGACGGCAATTCTGTTGCCCTCGTCAATGAACAGCAGCTTGCCCGCAAAACCGTATCGCACGTTTCCGCTTCCCAAATGTACCCTGTAACGAACTTTCCCGATTGCAGTCAGAAACGGGCTAGACGCTTTCCTCTCGGTAGGATTGGGAGATTCGATCGTTAGTTGCGGTGGGACAATCGAAATAGAAACCTCAGGCATCCGTCCTAGTAGGAGAGAGCGCAACTGGCAAGTGGCTGCGGAATCGCCCTCTTTCGCACGCCGAGCCATCCAATCGCGGAAATTCTGCAGCTCGCCAGTTAAGCCGCGTGGACACGGATGATACGGAAGAGTTACGCGGTCGGGTACACCCAGCACTGAATAAGTACGGGACCGCACCTCTTTCCCTGCCGTTAAGCTTGCCATCGAATTGGTGGCGCCGACGAAAGCATCGAGATATTCAACATCGTCTTCGGAGCGGACAGGGCTCGAAATGGCACTCTGTTCCATCAAGAGATCACGTTTATAGGCGCGATACTCGGTTCGCAGGCTTTTGCGTTCAGCTGTGTACTTCTTTGTTTTTGCTGAGCGTCCGCCTTCATCGTGGTCGATCAGACGTTGCAGATGCAGCTGAAGTGTTGCGATCTTCTCTCTGGAGTTCGTCGTGTCGCATTTTTGCATGATTTGTATAGATCCTAAGTATCGCTTTCCTAAACCAAAGCGTGTCGAAATCGACCGCCATTTTGACTCGGTTGGTGGCAAGGTTAGCGGATGCTGGAAGGCTGAGACAAACGTTTCAACTTTCAACTGAACTCTGCCCATCAAATCAGAAGGGCAGGGTTGTCTATCTCCCTTTCTGCGCACCTTTAGGGATGCGGAGTTGTGTCGCCATATGAGAATGTTTTACAAATCATCTGCGTCGGGCAGCCGTGGTGCCGAGTCTCACAATGATGCCCGTGCCAGCTCAAGTGTAAATCTTCACGAGAGATCAGCCGCCGACGCCTTTCAAGACCGAATACTACACACAAATCCTTACCATAGTGGCCGTGTCTCGCCAGAGGAGCGTATGGAACCTAATTGAATAGGGCATTCACTAAAGGTGAAAAGAATGTGAATGAATGTCATTGCCGAAAGCGACTGCTCTCTAATTTTGCAAAAGGAAGGGCCAAGCTACAGCATGCTGTTCTAGTAACAGCGAAGAGTTGGCAATCCATCTTAGCCCGTCACCTGCAAGCGCGAGATCCAACGAGCTGAACGTTTCGTGAAAGCTGCAGGGATGGTCGTTGGGACCGCGGTTTTGCTTCCGGAGCCCGGATGCGAGACTTAGCTCTTGCGGTTTCCACCGCTGGATCCTCACGCCGTCGATTCATCCCAGTGTCATCGAACATTAATAGAAGTCTGGGATAGTCGCTTACATATAGACATCTGAGGGATTCGATGATCGCTACTCGCCTGCTCGTAGTTCTGCTGTTTTGCGTTCTTCCAGGATTGGCTCAAAGCAGCACCGGCAGCATTGCCGGGCTCGTAACCGACCCATCTGGATCCTCTCTCGAGAACGCTTCCGTTGTTGCGACCGACCAGAAGAGCGGTGGGCAGAGGTCGACTACGACCAACAAAAGTGGCTACTTCACCCTTGTACAGCTTCCTCCTTCCGTGTACACGCTCAAAATTTCGCAAGCTGGCTTCGCTACCTCTGAGGTGAAGGGTATTCTGTTGGAGGTTGGCCAGGAGCTGAGCCGCAATCTCACGCTCAAAGTGGAGGGTGCGACCGCCAGTGTCACAGTTGAATCGGGCTCAGCTGTATCTCTCGATACCAGTGACGCGCGTGTCGGGGTCACCGTCAGTCAGCGGGAGGTCTCGCAGCTTCCCATCAACGGTCGACAGATCTCTCAGCTCTATCTTCTTGCTCCGGGAGCAGTGAACAGTGGCGGCGGAGCCTTTGACAACATCCGCTTCAGTGGCCGCTCCAACCAGCAGAACATCCTTCGCACCGACGGGGTTGAGAGCACGTCGATCATCGATGCTTCTCCAGGTAATCTGAACGGTGAATCCACTTCCAACTTTCGCCTTCAACAGAGCCTCGAGAACGTACAGGAATTCCGCGTGGATAGCAGCAACTATCCTGCAGAGTTCGGGACCGGTACAGGCGGCCAAATTAGCTTCGTAACGAAGTCAGGCTCAAATCGTTTTCACGGCTCTGCTTTCGAATATCTGCGCAATGATTTCTTTGATGGTCGGAACTACTTCTCCCCCCGGGGCACGCTCGCTAAGCTTCGGCTGAATCAGTTTGGCGCCTCGGTCGGCGGTCCTATAGCAACGGATCGCTTATTCTTCTTTGGGAGCTTTGAGGGTCTACGCCAGACCACATCAACTCCTTTCAACGAGGCCACCTTGAGTGCTGCTGCACGCTCCTCCGCGGTGGCCTCCATCAGGCCTCTCCTCGCAGCCTTCCCTGTGGGCCAGTTCCCATCGAGCAACCCCCTCTTGGATATCGTGACGGTCGTCGCTCCGAATACGGTGTCGGAGAACTCCGGTGGTCTTCGCCTCGACTACAACATCAACAGCCGTTTCCACCTTTACGGCCGTTTCTTCCGCGATCAGGGTGTCTCGTCGCAGACACAGAACTCCACGCTGAGCAAGTACAACCAGACCGCGGTTCCTCAGAACGGAGT
>JAABUV010006883.1_pt1 | contig 12178 bp, 9 predicted proteins | sample 5559971 | NCBI WGS metagenome assembly JAABUV01 (sample SAMN10711881, study PRJNA513362) | rock metagenome | isolation source: Antarctica rocks | place: Antarctica: Victoria Land, Knobhead nord | collected 2015-12-19
TCGCGAAGAGCGATCTTGTCGTTGGTCATCGTGGTGGTCCTCGGGTCAGTGTTGCGTCTCGCAAACCAACCCTACCCAGGTTCACCGCGGTGGCCGCTTCCTACACCACGCCCTGGGACACGACCCAAGCGGATTCCAAAGGCGAGCCTTTGGCGGAGTTTGAGGCAGAGCCTCAACCTTTCTTGCCTGCCTCGTGCCGTCTGGCGGCAGGCCGCGCCAGCGGGCACAGTGTCTCCCTGTGGAGGGCACGATGCGACAGCTCCTGGTCCTGACCCTCGCACTGCTGGCCGGCTGCGCCCAGACCGGCTCGTCGCTGCGCCTGGCGGGCGACCCCCGCGCCGGCCCGAGCCGCTCGCTACTCGACGCCTACTTCATCGCCCACGGCATGGCGTTCGGCGCGACCTCGGCCCGCGCCAGCCCCGAGGTGCAGGCCGAGCTGGACCGGCTCGACGCCCGCGCCGCCGCCGCGATCGTCTCCCTGCGACCGGGAGCGTCCGGCCCGCGCGAACAGCACGCGGCGGAGGCGGCGGTCGCGGCGCTGACCAACTACGCGGCGGCGCGCGCGGACGGCTCGCCCCCGCGCCAGCCCTGACCCCCGCCCAGCCCTGACCCCCGCCCAGCCTTGACCCCCGCCCAGCCTTGACCCCCGCCCAGCCTTGACCCCCGCCCTGTCGCAGGCACGCGCGCACGCTCCCTCCTTGCCCGCGGAGCCGCTGCTCCGGATCGAGGGCCTGCGGACCAGCTTCGGCGCGGTGGCCGCGGTGGACGGCGTGACGCTTTCCCTGGCCCGCGGCCGCACGCTCGCGGTGGTGGGCGAGAGTGGCTGCGGCAAGTCGGCGCTGTCCCTCTCCGTGCTGCGCCTGCTGCCCTCGGCCGGCCGCGTCGTCGCCGGGCGGGTGCTGCTGGACGGCGAGGACCTGCTCGCCCTCTCTCCCGCGGCGATGCGCGCGGTGCGCGGCCGGCGCGCCGCGATGGTGTTCCAGGAGCCGATGACCAGCCTGAACCCGATGCTGCGCGTCGGCGCCCAGGTGGCCGAGGCGCTGCTGGCCCATCCCGCAACGCCGGCGCCGCCGCACGCCCCCCCACCCCGCGGCCAAGCCCTGCGCGAGCGCGTGGTGGCGGCGCTCGACGACGTGCGCATCGCCGACCCGGCGCGCTGCGCCGGCGCCTACCCGCACCAGCTCTCCGGCGGGATGCGGCAGCGCGTGATGCTGGCGATCGCGTTGGCCGGCGACCCCGCGCTGCTGATCGCCGACGAGCCGACGACCGCGCTCGACGTCACCGTGCAGGCGGCGATCCTGGCGCTGCTGCGCGCCCGCCAGCGCCGCACCGCGATGGCGATCCTGCTGGTCACGCACGACCTCGGCGTGGTGGCGCAGATGGCCGACGAGGTCGCGGTGATGTACGCCGGCCGCGTGGTGGAGCACGGCCCGGTCGGCGCGATCTTCGCGGACCCGCAGCACCCATACACGCTGGGGCTGCTGGCGTGCCAGCCGGCGCTGGCGCGGCCCGGGGCGGACGGGCAGGCGGGGCGGCTGCCGGCGATCGGCGGCGTGGTGCCGGCGCCGGGGGCGATGCCGCTGGGCTGCCGCTTCCACCCGCGCTGCGCCTTTGCCGCAGCGGCGTGCGCGGCCGAGGACCCGGCGCTGCGCCCGCTCGGCCCGGGGCACGAGGCTGCCTGCCTGCGCGCGCCGGTGGAGTGCGCGGCATGACCGGGAAAGCAAGCAAGGCCAGAGGCTCTGCCTCTGGACTCCGCCAAAGGCTCGCCTTTGGAATCCACTCCTTAAATAAGACCGGTCCAGGGGCGGCTCGCCCCTGGCGGGTCTGGGCAGAGCCCAGCCTTGCTTCCTTTCCATGACCGAGTCCCCCCTCCTGGAGCTGCGCGCCCTGGTGCGCCACTACCCCGGCCGCCGCGCGCATCCCTTCGCCCGCCCCGGCCCGGTGCAGCGCGCGCTCGACGGCGTCTCGCTCAGCGTCGCGCGCGGCGAGACCCTGGCGCTGGTGGGCGAGAGCGGCAGCGGCAAGTCCACCCTGGCCCGCCTGGTGCTGCGCCTCGACTCGCCCGACAGCGGCACGATCCGCTTCGACGGCGCCGACGTCACCGCGCTGCGCGGCCGTGCCCTGCGCCGCCTGCGCCGGCGCCTGCAGCTCGTGTTCCAGGACCCGACCGCCTCGCTCAACCCCCGCCGCCGCGTCGGCGACACGGTGGCCGAGCCGCTGCGCGTCCACGCCATCGGCGGGCGCGGCGCCGCCGGCCGCAGCGCCCGCGCCGCGCGGGTCGCCGAACTGCTGTCCCTGGTGGGCCTCGGCGCGCACCACGCCGCGCGCTTTCCGCACGCGCTGTCCGGCGGCCAGCGCCAGCGCGTCGGCATCGCCCGCGCCCTCGCCCCCGGCCCGGCGCTGGTGGTGTGCGACGAGCCGGTGGCGGCGCTCGACGTCTCGGTGCAGGCGCAGGTGGTCAACCTGCTGCGCGACCTGCAGGCGCGGCTCGGCCTGTCCTACCTGTTCATCGCCCACGACCTCGCGGTGGTGCGCCACATGGCCGACCGCGTGTGCGTGATGCAGGCCGGGCGCCTGGTCGAGGTCGCGGGCCGCGACGCCCTGTTCGACGCCCCGCGCCATCCCTACACCCGCGCACTCCTCGCAGCGGCACCTCGCCCCAACCCCGCCGGCCGGCCCGACGCGACGGCGCCGCCGGAGCCGGCGCTGGAGGCCACGCCGGCGCGGGGCTGCCGCTACCGGCTGCGCTGCCCGTTCGCGCTGCAACGCTGCGCGGACGAGGACCCGGCGCTGCGCCCGCTGGCGCCCGGCCACGAGGCGGCGTGCCACCGCGCCGAGGAGCTGCCGCCCTGGAACGCACCCGAGCCCGCGCCGATGTCGGAGCCGGCACGGCGGCGGCTGGCGCTGATGGCGGCGCGCACAGGCTGAGCAGCAAGGAAGGCCAGGACTCTGCCCTGGACCCACCAAAGGCAGGCCTTTGGAATCCATTACTTAAGTAAATCGGTTTCCAAAGGCTTGCCTTTGGCGGAGTTTGAGGCAGAGCCTCAACCTTGCTTCCTTGACTGGCCCCTCCGCAAACGACACGGCCAGGCCGAGGGGCGGAACCCCTCGCCTGGCCGGTCGCCGCCGCGTCCCGGGGAGCGCCTAGAAGGCGAACCGCGCGCCGATCGTGGGATCGATCGTCGTGTTGTAGAGGAACCCGCTGGCGAGGCCGTTGGACACCGTGGACAGCATGGCGCCGGCATAGACGTCGAAGCGCGGCGACAGCCGGTAGTCGAGCAGCAGCGAGTAGGCGTTCAGGTCGCCGCGGCAGGACCCCACGCTGGTGTTGGCGCAGCCGTTGCCGCTGTAGCTGTTCTGGTGCTCGCGGTAGTACGCCACGTCCGCGGAGAACTTGGGCGTGACGGCGTAGCGTAGGCCGCCCCAGTAGATCTGCAGCAGCTTGTTGTTGGTGTACGACGTGTTGTTGATGGTGCCGAGGGCATAGCCGCCCAGCGAGGTCGAGCCGGCGCCCAGGGGGTCGCGCGGGTTGCTGTAGAGGATGTTCTCGTAGCCGATGAAGGCCTGCAGCTTGCCGATCTTGTACTTGCCCAGCAGCATGAAGGCCGCGTTGTCGGACACCGAGCCGAACACCGAGCCCACGGGCGAGGTGGTGACCTGCGCGGCGGTCAGCGCCGAGGTCGACACGGCGTCGTAGATCTGGCTGTAGATCGCGTCGACGTTCAGGCCGCCGAGCGTCGCGCCGACGTCGAACTGGTAGTCGTCGCGCCCGCCGCTGTTGGTGGCGTTCACGCTTTTGCCGTTCTGCCCGGACAACTGGATCATGGCGCCGGCATGGATCGGGCCGTAGTTGACGAGGTACTTGACCGAGGCGTCGAGGCGCGCGTCCTCGGTGTCGCCGGCGCCCGCGGTGGCGCCCTGGAAGCCGATCACCGAGAACGCGTTGGACGCGAACATCGGGTCATAGGCGACCACGCCGTCGAGCGTCAGCGCGTTCTGCCGGCCGAAGGTGATGGTGCCGTAGCGCGGCGAGCTCAGGCCGAGATAGGCGGCGGCGTTGAACGCCTGGCCGGCGCGGCTGGAATCGCCGTTCGAGCTCTGCCGGTTCAGCGCCACGCCGTTGTTCTGTGCCTGGGAGCCGGTACCGTTGGAGAGCTGCCCCGAGGTCGGCAGGAACGAGGTCTGCACGTTGAACACCGCCGCCAGCCCTGGCAGGACCGGCTCGGTGCCGCGCAGGCCGATGTTGGAGTAGCTGAGCGCGTTCGGCACCAGGCTGACCAGCGAGCGGTTGCTGTTGCGCGAGATCAGCTCCTCCAGCCCCGGGCCGTATTGGCTGCTCAGCGGCGTGCCGTGCGTCTGGTAGGCGACGCCGAGGTCGACCGCGCCGTACAGCGTGACGCCCAGGTAGGTCAGGGCCTTGTTCGCCGGGATCGGCGGCGTGCCGCCAATCGCGGCCGCGGCGGGAGCGGCGCCCGCCGTGCGCTGCTCCTGCACCGTGCCGGTGCCGGTGTCGGCGGCGGGGCCGCTGGACGACGTGGCGTTGCCCTGGAGCTGGCTGCCCGTCGACGGGTACTGGGCGACGCCGCCCGGCGCCACGCCGTAGCCGTTGGTCGCCGTCGCAGGCGCCGCGCCATATCCCGGCCCCGGCCCGGTCGAGTCCAGCGACTGCGACGCGCTGGCCAAGCCGGACCGCTTCGAGCGCTGCGCTTTCTCGATGCCCTCGATCCTGCGCATCAGCATCTGGTTCTGCCGCTGCAGCAGGTCGGTCTGCCGCTTGAGGTCCTGCAGCTCGTCGGCGTGCGCGAGCGACGCGACGCTCACGATCGCGGTGGCGCAGATCAGCGACGCCCTCATCCCGGCCTTGGCCCCATGCAACCGCTTCAAAACCATCGAACCACGCCCTTCTTCCAAGCCCGTTGCCACCGAAACCTTGCGCTCCCGGACAGGTGCCCTGCCTGCGCCGCCCGGGGCGATGCGGCAGCGCGACGCCCGTCCGGTCAGCGGGAGTAACGAACTTATAAGTTTCACCCACGACAATGTCATTACGCGACGCGCCCGCACGGCGGCGATTTACGTCGCCGCCGTGCGATATCCATGGCAGCGTTGTAAATGTGCAACTCGCTCTGTTGCAAAACTGTGACGTGACACCGCAAAATCGGGATTGTACAGAGTGGTGGCCGCGCTTTCTATGCTTCGGCTGGAACTGGATACCACTTGGCGCTGCGGAGCATGGGCGCTGCGGGGGCCGCTACAGCAGCCTCCCGACCAGACGCGCCTCCATCTCGCGCAGCCGCTCGCCCAGGCCGCGACGCCGCCACGCCGCCAGGCCGATCGTGCGCGACGCGGCGACATCGGCCGCGAACATCGCCTCCATCCGCCCGCCGAAGCCCTCGCCCAGGATCACGGCGTCGATCTCGTTGTTCCAGACGGTGCTGCGCCAGTCGAGGTTGGACGAACCCACCGCGGAGAACGCGCCGTCCACCACCGCCGTCTTGGCGTGCAGGATCCTGCCCTGGTACTCGTGCACCCCCACCCCTGCCTCCAGCAGCGCGCCATACGTCGCCCGCCCGCCGGCCAGCGCGGCCCCGCTGGTGCTGCGCCCCGGCACGATGACCTGCACGTCCACGCCGCGTCGCGCCGCCGCCTGCAGCGCACCCACCAGGTCCGGCGTCGGCACGAAGAACCCGGTGGTCAGGTGCACCGAGCGCCGCGCCAGCGCGATCGTGGCCAGCATCGTGCGGTAGATCAGCGGCTGCCCGTTGTCCGGCGCCCCGTCGATGGCCAGCACCTCGACCCCGCCCGGTCCTGCGCCCGATCCTGCGCCCGGTGCCGCGGGCGGGTCCGCTAGGGCGGGGCCGTGCTGCCCGCGCCAGGTCTGCAGGAAGTAGCGCTCGAACTGCGCCACCACGGGGCCCTCGATCCGCACGTCGGTGTCGCGCCAGGCCTCGTCGTTTGGATCGCCCGCCCCTGCCCCCGCCGTGTTCTGGTACACCTTGCTGATGTTGACGCCGCCGGTGATCGCCAGCCGCCCGTCCACGCACAGCAGCTTGCGGTGGTCGCGCCGGTTCACGTCGACCGGCACCCGGCCGTTCGGCGTCAGCGGGTTGAACTCCAGCACCCGGACCCCGCCGGCGCGCAGCCGGTCGAACAACGCCGCCGGGGTCGAGGCGGCGCCCCAGCCGTCATAGACCAGGTTCACCTCCACTCCCCGCACGCGGGCGGCGAGCAGCAGCGCCGCGAACTCGCCGCCCGCGACGGTGTCGAACTCGTAGCTCTCCATGTCGATGCGCGTGCGCGCCGAGCGGATCGCCTCGCCCAGCGCCGCGAACGAGGCCGGCCCGTTGACCAGCAGCTCGACCGCGTTGTCGGCCAAGAATGGCCGGTGCGCGAAACGCTCCGCCTGCGCGCGCATCAGCACGAGGCTGCGCGCAGGATCGGCGCCCGCCTCCACCGCCAACAGGTCCGGGCTGACCCCCGGGCTCGGCTCGACCGCGCACCCGGCCAGAGCCGAGGCCAGCAGCAACGGACGCAGGGCTCGCAGGACCGTGGTGTTCATCCCGCTGCGCCCTGTCCTGTTCAGGCCACGCGACGGCGGCAGGCCCGGCTTCCCGGCCGGCATTGTCCGCTGCCCCGGTGACCAATTCCTCAACGCAGGGCTCGGGGAGCGGCGGAGGAGCAAGATAAGGTTGAGGCTCTGCCTCAAACTCCGCCAAAGGCTCGCCTTTGGAATCCATTACTTGAGTGAAGCCGGTCCAGGGGCGGCTCGCTCCTGGCGGGTCTGGGCGGAGCTGCCAAGGGTCCCGACAATCCGCTTGGATCGTTGGAATGGCAGCGGAGGGAGAGCCCGGCCTTGCCTGCTGCCTGGCAGCGCCGACTCCGGGAAAATCCGCCCGGCGTGACGCCGCGCGCAACCGTTGCGCGAGTGTGTCGACCTGGCGGTGCGCGAACACTCCAAGAACGACTGCGCAACCGCTTGTAGGACTGAGCTTCGGGTGCTAGGCCCTTGAATCTACGTTGATCCCGACTCGACTCTCCGGGACGGGATGCTCAACGCGAAGGGAGGTTTCCTTGTTCAGACGCCGCAAGCCTGACGAGACCGAGGCGCTCCAGCCCGGCCCCGATGACGCCGACGACGCGCTGGCCCCGACGCTGTTCGAGCAGGCGCTTCCCGCACCCGACCCGGCGCCATCCTCGCCCGGCCCGGTCGACACCGGCCTCGGCGTGCCCCCGTTCCGCCCTGCGTTTCCAGTCCCGCCCAAGGAGGCCCCGATCATGGCACGCCCGCCCATGCCCCCCAGCCCGTCGCCGATGTCCGGCGTCCTGACCAACGGCCTCCAGGCCCCGCCGCCCGGCGCGCAGCAGCCCAATGGCCGCCCCGGTCAGGCGCCCCGCCCGCAGGCAGCGGAGCGCCGCACCCTCGTGGTCGGGCGCGGCATCTCTGTGCAGGGCGTCGTGCAGGACGCGGAGCGCCTGGTGGTCGAGGGTACCGTGGAGGCCACGATGATCCACGCCGCAGAGCTGTCGATCGCCCAGGGCGGCGTGTTCCGCGGCGAGGTCGAGGTCGAGGAGGCGGAGGTCGCCGGCACCATCGACGGCACGCTCACCGCGCGCGGCAACCTCGTGGTCCGCGCCACCGGCAAGGTGCTCGGCACCGCGCGCTGCCGCCGGCTCCAGGTCGAGGACGGCGGCGCCATCACCGGGCGCATCGAGATGCTGAGCGACAGCCCGGAGACCGTGCCGCGGGCCGAGGCGCCGCGGGTGCAAATGGTGCCAGAGCCGGTGGCCTGAAGACAGGAGGCCAGCAAGGTTGAGGCCCCGCCTTCAAGCATGGGCCTCATCCGCCAAAGGCTCGCCTTTGGAATCCATTACTTAAGAAATGGGATCAAAGGGCCGCCGGCCCTTTGCGGGTCCGGGCAGAGCCCGGCCTTGCCTGCCTTTGGCCGCGATCACTCCGGCGCCGCTGGCACTCCTTCGTGCGTATCGGGCGCCAGTCCGTAGCCGACGAACAGCCACGACGCGGCGGCCGCTCCCAGCGCGACACTCAGGACATCGAAGGCTGACCACAGCGGCGACGAAAAGGTCTCCTGCAGCGCACTCTGCGGTGTCGCCGAGGAATCGAACCGCACGACCAGCAGCAGGATCGCGCCCCCGACCAGGAGCGCCGGCAGCCCCGTGACGAACAGTACGGCGAAGATTCGCCAGAACTGCCAGCGCGTTTCGCGCCAGCCCAGCCTTGCCGGCTCGCCAGAAGCCTGCACCGCGACGGCGGGGAACAGCAGAGTCAGACGCATCAGCACGACAGTGACCACGATCAGGATGGCGAACCCGACCAGGGTCGCGCCCGGCAACGGCACCAGGTTGAGCAGCACCGGGATGCTGCCGGCGACGCCGAGGGCGATCAGCCACCCGGCGAACCGCAGCACCCGGCCCAGCGGCACGACCGGCAGCAGCGGCGAGCGTTCCCCCAGCAGCACGAAGCGGTGGATGGCGATTGCCAGCGGCGCGACGGTCAGCGACTGGAACACCAGCGTGCAGAGGGACACCAGGGCCACGACGGCGGCGGTCCAGCCCGAATCGTTTGGCGTGGGATGCCCGGCCTGCGCCAGCGCCTGCGTCCGGGTCACGCCGAGGAAAGACAGCGCCACGCTGAGCAGCACGGTCGCCAGCGCCGTGATGAGGAACGCGAGCGGCATCTGCAGCAGCGCGGCCCAGGTACTGCGCCACGCCCTTCCCGCCGTGCGGAACACGCCCGGCCGCAGTCTCACCGCGCTCGCCTCCGCCATCCTCACCCCCGCGCACTCAGACCCCCGAAGTGTGCCCGCACCGCGCTGCACACGCCAGCCGCGCAGGCTCCCGCCCGCGACTTGCTGAACGTGTGTGGGTCCGGGGCCTCAGGCCCCGGCGGAGTCCAGAGGCGGAGCCTCTGACCCCGCCTCCCTCGACAGCCCCCCCGGGAACCGCCGCAGCAGGTGCACCATCACCAGCATCGCCGGCAGCGCCGCCAGCACCGCCGCGCCGTAGAACGGCACCCACCCCAGCGCCTGCGCCAGGAACCCCGACAGCCCGCCCAGCGTGCGCACGCCGACCACCGCCAGAGACGACAGCAGCGCGTACTGCGTCGCCGTGTACGCCACCGCGCACAGCCCCGACAGGTACGCGATGAACGCCGCGTCCGCCATCGCCTCGGCGAATCCCTCCACCAGCACCTTGAGGGTCAGCACCCGCACGTCCCCGTGCGACGCCGCGAGGGCGAGGTAGAGCAGCAGCGTCGCCATCTGCGCGAACCCGGTCGCGACCAGCGCCCGCCCGGCGCCGACCCGCGCCACCAGCACCCCGCCCGCCGCCGAACCCGCCAGGCTCGCGGTCAGCGACGGCAGGAACAGCGCGCGCGCCACCGCCGCCCGGTCGAACCCCATGTCGTGGTAGAACGGGATCGCCATCGGCCCCGCCAGCGCCTCGCCCAGCTTGAACAGCAGCACGAAGGCCAGCACCTCCCCCGCCCCCGGCCGCCCCAGGAACTCGCGCAGCGGCGTCACCACCGCGCCGCGCAGCCGCCCCGCGACACCCCCCGCCCGCGCCGCCAGCACCGCCACCGGCTCCGCCGCCAGCAGGCTGGTCGCGACGCCGAGCGCCGACAGCCCCGCCATGCACGACAGCGCCCAGTGCCAGCCCAGCGGCCCCGCCAGCCCGAGCGCCCCCGCGCCCGACACCAGCAGCGCCACCCGGTAGCCCCACACGTACGCCGCCATCGCGGCACCCTGCGCCGCCTGCGGGAAGGTCTCGATCCGCCAGGCGTCGACGACGATGTCCTGGCTCGCCGACAGGAACGCCACGCCGACCGCGACCGCCACCAGCGCCGGCGCGCGCGACGGGTCCGACCACGCCAGCGCCAGCAGCGCCGCCGCCAGCGCCGCCTGGATCGCCACCAGCCAGCCGCGCCTGCGCCCCAGCCGGCGCAGCCCGAATGGCGGGCGCACCTGGTCGAGCAGCGGCGCCCACAGGAACTTCAAGGTGTAGGATAGCCCGATCCACGCCGTCAGGCCGATCGCGGCCAGGGAGACGCCGTGCTCGCTGAGCCACTGCCGCAGCGTCAGGCCGGTCAGGGGAAGGGGTAGGCCGCTGGCGAAGCCGAAAGCCAGCATCAGGAAAAGCCGGCGGTCCCTCAGCAAGGAAGTAAGGCTGGGCTCTGCCCAGACCCGCAAAGGGCCGGCGGCCCTTTGATCCCATTACTTAAGTAAGGGTTTCCAAAGGCGAGCCTTTGGCGGGGTCCCCGCCTCCAAGCATGGGGGGCAGAGCCCCTGGCCTTCCTTCGGCCCAGGCTCAAGCCGCCTGGCTGTCCGACTTCTTCTCATTCCGCTTGCGCTCGCTCGGGTCCAGGTAGCGCTTGCGCAGCCGCACCGCGCTCGGCGTGACCTCGACCAGCTCGTCGTCCTCGATGTAGGCGATCGCCTGCTCCAGGCTCATCCGCCGCGGCGGGATCAGCAGCATCGCCTCGTCCTTGCCCGACGCGCGGACGTTGGTGAGCTTCTTCTCCTTGATCGGGTTCACGTCGAGGTCGCTCTCGCGCGAGTGCTCGCCCAGGATCAGCCCCACGTACACCTTGTCACCCGGATCGACGAACAGGGTGCCGCGCTCCTGCAGGTACCACAGCGCGTACTGCACCGCCTCGCCCGGCTCGGACGAGATCAGCGAGCCGTTGCGCCGCCCCTCCATCGGCCCGACCCACGGCGCATAGCCGTCGAAGATGCGGTTCATGATGCCGGTGCCGCGCGTGTCGGTGAGGAACTCGCCGTGGTAGCCGATCAGGCCACGCGCCGGGATGCGGAACGTCAGCCGCACCTTGCCGCCGCCGGACGGGCGCATGTCCTGCATCACGCCCTTGCGCCGGCTCATCTTCTCCACGACCACGCCGGAGTACGGCTCGTCGACATCGGCCAGCACCTCCTCCATCGGCTCCTCGCGCTCGCCGGTCTCCTCGTTCTTGCGCGTCAGCACCCGGGGACGCCCGATCGTCAGCTCGAAGCCCTCGCGGCGCATCGTCTCGATCAGCACGCCGAGCTGCAGCTCTCCGCGGCCCGCCACCTCGAACGCCTCGCTCTCCTGGCTCTCGGTGATCTTGATGGCGACGTTGCCCTCGACCTCGCGGAACAGCCGGTCGCGGATCTGGCGCGACGTCACCTTCTTGCCCTCCCGCCCGCCCAGCGGCCCGTCGTTGACGCGGAACGTCATCGACAGCGTCGGCGGATCGACCGGGATCGCATACAACGGCGCCGTCATCTCCGGCGCGCCGATGGTGTCGGGGATCGTGCTGTCGGTCAGCCCCGCCACGGCCACGATGTCGCCCGCCTCGACCTCCTCGACCGTGACTCGCTCCAGCCCGCGAAAACTCATCAGCTTGGTCAGGCGCCCGGTCTCGACCACGGTGCCGTCCTGGCGCATCACCTTGACCGGCATGTTCAGCTTGGCGCGCCCCTGCTCGACGCGGCCCGTCAGCACGCGACCCAGGAAGTTGTCGTAGTCCAGGATCGAAGCGACCATCGCGAACGGCGCCTCCTTGTTCAGGCGCGTCGGCGGCACGTGGTCCATCACCATGTCGAACATCGGCGCCAGGTCCTTGCGCGGACCCTCCAGCGTGGTGTCCGCCCAGCCATTGCGCCCCGAGGCGTAGAGCATCGGGAAGTCGAGCTGCTCGTCGCTGGCGCCGAGGGCCGCGAACAGGTCGAACATCTCGGTGTGCACCTCGTCCGGGCGCGCGTCCTGACGGTCGACCTTGTTGACGACCACGATCGGCTTGATGCCGCGCGCCAGGGCCTTGGTGAGCACGAACTTGGTCTGCGGCAGAGCGCCCTCGGCGGCGTCGACCAGCACGATCACGCCGTCGACCATGTTGAGGATGCGCTCGACCTCGCCGCCGAAGTCGGCGTGGCCCGGCGTGTCGATGATGTTGATGCGGCTGTCGCGCCAGACGACGCTGGTGCACTTGGCAAGGATGGTGATGCCGCGCTCGCGCTCCAGGTCGTTGCGGTCCATGGCGCGCTCCTGCACCTGCTGGTGCTCGCGGAACGACCCGGACTGGCGCAGGAGCTGGTCGACAAGGGTGGTCTTGCCATGATCGACGTGCGCGATGATGGCGATGTTGCGGATGTCCATGCGGCTGCCTGCGTCTGGCGCCGTGGCT
>JAABUV010006885.1_pt1 | contig 12178 bp, 18 predicted proteins | sample 5559971 | NCBI WGS metagenome assembly JAABUV01 (sample SAMN10711881, study PRJNA513362) | rock metagenome | isolation source: Antarctica rocks | place: Antarctica: Victoria Land, Knobhead nord | collected 2015-12-19
TCAAACGTCACTTTGTGATGTCCAGATTGAGCACTGACCCTATACCCAGAACAGGCGATCGCAATCGTTGCTGCTTGCAGGGCCGCGTTGTATGCCGTCGCGAATCGACGATCCGCTGACAATGCGACCACAGCGGCATCAGCCAGATCACGTGTGATCAAAGCTCGAAGGTTGTCGATTTCCTGTTTGCTGGTTTGGTGCGTCAAGTGGCACCCTCATCTTCCGCGCTCGCTTGTGCAGACCTCCGCTTCGCTCCGCCCCTCCGTTCCGCTCATCGCTCCTCTCCGGGGGATGGAACCCACCACTTGCACTTGCCGCCCTGCTGGCGTGGGCCAGGGCCAAGGCGTGTTTGTGAGCAAACACAGCAAGGCTATTCAAAAACGGAGGAACCACCCCATGAGCAGCACTGCCACCACCAACGAAACCAGCAACATCGCACCCCTTCCCTCACACCCCAAGGCGCAGACCGCCAAGGAAGTGATCGCCGCCAACGTTAAGCTCCTCATTGAGCAGCTAGAGGCCGGACATAGCGAAGGCCTCACCGCTTACCTCCAGGCGGCAGTGCTCGATCATCAAGATATAGAACGGCGAGCGTGACAGCTCGATCTGAGTAATCGCTGGATTCTCCGACACCCCTGAAATCACCGCCATCCAGCTTGCCCATTAGCACTTCCTGCTCTAGCTGGGAATAGCTCGTGGTCGACAGCTCAACCTTGACTTGGGGGTGGAAGGGAAGGGTTACGGAATTGAGCATCGACAGCAGATAAGGGTCCAGGTAATGAGATTTCCCAATGTGGAGTACCGCTTGTGCTCCTAGCTATGTGGCCTTCGCGACCTGAATCGCTCTCTCCGCGTGTAGAACCGACGTCCGAGCCTCTTTCACAAGTTCACGACAAGAGTCAGTAGGCTCCACAATCTGGGTCGTTCGGATGAACAGTTTGAACCCCACAAACTCTTCGAGTTCGTTCACTCGTTTTGTCAAGGCCGGCTGCTGGATTCCTAATAGCTTTGCGGCACGAGAAAAGTTACGAACTTCGGAGAGAACAATCGCGGTTTGCAAAAGCTTCAGATCGGACAAATCCATGGTCCCGCTCCATCCGGATGCGAGCTCGGAGGCACGTTTTCAGTCCTCCGTTTTACCGACATTTGTTTCTTAAGACGCCGGAACAATGATTTGCGTTACAGGCATTATTCCGGATCGGAATAATGCTTTCTCCGGATGGAATTGGACAGGGGTTCTATGCAGTGTCAATGGTTAACGCAGACCTGAATCCGTCTGGTTAATCCGCTCGATTCGATTGGTTCACGGAGATAAGACTTCACTACGGAGAGCATATGTCCTCACCCGAAAGAGCAGTTCCGCGGATTCCCCACTCCCTACAGGAAACAGACCAGCCTGGCCGCAAGATCAGGATATCCAAAGTCGAAAGCCGCCGCAGAGCTCCTTCCAGCGTGGGGAGGATGACATTATTACCGGCAATGAGATGACCGAGAACGATCGATCCAACCGAGATCCTGTCTTGAGTGATCAAGGCTTTTCCGGAGAGAATAGCGACCGGCAAAGCCCGGCGATGGGTGAGCCAGATCAATATCGCGTCAGTGGAAGAACCACAGCGACTTCGGCATCCAAAGATCCCGCAAACCCAGCGCGACCGTTGAGGAATAGCCCAGGAGATTCCACCTCCAAGATATTCAACTTCCCCCCTTCGAGAACGGCTCATGAATGCGCGCGAAGTTGCCGATCGTTTAGGCGTGTCGGAACACTGGGTAAGGGATCACACGACCCGACGATCACCCAAAATCCGCGCCGTAAAGCTCGGAACGCTCATCCGCTATCGGCCTGCGGATGTCGACTCTTTTATGGACCATCTCGACACGCTTCGCCCTTCCGGTCACACCCGCTTTGGTGTATGAAGGAGTTGGTTCTCCACGACCAGGGCTAGAAGCAGAAATAGGAGAACGCAATGGCAATGAAGTATCAGAAAGGCACCGTCTACCCCAGCGGGAAGAAGGTGAAGATGTGGTACGGCAAGTACATGGTGTACCGCAAAGACCAGGAAGGAAAGGAGGTCCGCAAATTTCGCAGCATCAAGATCTGCCCCAAGGCCGGCACACCAAAATGGAAGGCCGAGCAGATGCTTCAGGAGATCATTCTGAAAGAGACGAAGGGCGTCGGACCGACCCCAACGCTTCCGCCGGACAACTCCGTGACGTTTCGCTGGTTCATCAAAGAGCGTTACATCTCGATGCGGCGAGGCGCATGGAGCCCAACCTACAAGAGAACGAACACCTACAACCTGGAGCATTACCTGATCGGACACTTTGGCGAGATGCCACTTCGGAATCTCAGTACGTTTGAGATTCAGGTTTGGCTCAACAACCTGGTGGAAGAGAAGGATTACTCCGATTCCGTGGTGCGCAGCTGCTTTAACAACATCCGCGCAATCACTCACCTCGCAAGGAAGCAAAAATTCCTTGTCGAAGACTCGGGAGAAGACGTCACCATGCCGATCACGAAGATTTCGGAAAAGCCGGTGATGCCCATCGATCTAATGCTCCGGCTGCTCGGAGCGATCGAAGACCTCGGGGATCTGTGCCTCATGCTCATTGCATTTTCAGCGGCCCCCGTGCCAGTGAGGCGATGGAATTTCAGTGGAAGTCGTGGACAGGAGTCTCCCTGATGCCCTACGGCACCGCCGTCGAGGGGCAGTTCTATGAAGGGCGGCTCAAGACCAAGGCAAGTCGATCTCCCATTGCGGTTCCCGAACCCGTACGTCCGGAAATTGAGGCTTGGCGGAGAATCTGCTCGGACCCATCGCCGGAGGCTCTCATGTTTCCCACGTTCGGTCGCGGGAAGCGGACGGGGCAAGCTGCGCCGCGTCATGCAAAGAACTTCCTCAGGTGGCGGATTCGTCCGATCGCCGATCGGTTGGAGATACCGGCCCGTCTCATTACCTTCCAGGTCATGCGACGTTCTCTGGGAACTCATCTCTCCGGTCACGGCACACTCAAGGACGCGCAAGGCGCACTACGCCACGCAAGCATCACGACGACCGGCAATGTCTACGTGCAAGTTGTCGAAGAGAACGTGATGCGGGCGGTGAACTCTCATGCCTCGACGGTGCTGGAAGGCTGGACGCCGGCAGTGGAAAGCATGGGTTTAACGGGTCGCAATGTGAAGCGGCTCCCGGAGCCTTTTTCAGGTCCGAAAGCAATTTGGTGAAGTTTGGTGAAGTTAGGAGAGGAGGCCTTCTAAGTGCTTGATAAATATGGCTGAGGTAGGACTCGAACCTACAACCCTTCGGTTAACAGGCGCATACGGCGGCTTGCACAGCGTCGCACAGAATTGCATTTTCATTGCAAGCAAAGTACTTACGAGTTTTCGCCTTGCACGGGATCGCACTGAAAAGCACCGTTTCTCAATCCGAACAGCCACCAAAACAGCCACCCCTATCCCCGTTCGGTGTCATAGTTAAGTGCAGCGGAATCAGGGTGAGACACGATGGCAAGCGGGACGATCAAGAAGCAAAAAGCTATCAAAGGGATCTTCGAGAGGCCAGATGGTAGCGGTATCTGGTGGATCATCTACTACATCGAAGGCAAGCGGTTCCGGAGAAGGTTGGTCGGCGCTCCGATGCTGTCGTTCTCTATCAGCGTCGTAAGACCGACGCCCGCATGGGTATCAAGATGCCGGAGGTTCGGGCGCGTCGTGCAGTCCTCTTTGAGGAGATTGCGGCGGACGCTCTGGCGTACTCGCAGGAGCATAAAGCATCGTTCCCCGGCAACCGTTCGACGGTCGGCAAGCTGCTACCCGTCTTCGGCAAGATTCCCCTCGCCAACATCACTCCGCAGTCAATCAAGGCGTATCTGGATACCCGCGACGACCTGACGAAGACGACCATCAACCGCTATCGCGGAACCATCTCGATGATCTTTCAAGAGGCCATCCGCAATGGCAAGGCCACGGCCAACCCTGCACGGCTGGTGCGCCTCCACCGCGAGGACAACAGCCGGGTGCGGTTCGTTACCTTCGCAGAAGAGGCAGCTACGCGACCCGTCATTGTGCTTACAGGAGCAAGACAGACCGGCAAGACATCGACCTTCCTGCGCCTGTTCCCCGGACACTCCTTTGTCTCCCTGGACCTCCCCACCGAAGCCGAACAAGCTGAGAAGGAGCCGCGCACCTTCCTCCGCAAGAGAACTCAATATATCCAACAAAAGGAGAACACGATCAGCCAGACTTGGACTGAACGGCTTCGGCTTGAGGGCAAGAGCGATACTGTTGGAAAGTGAAAGATATTTCTTGGTTGCTGCCAGATTGAGCATGCCCTGCCACGAGGTTATGTCAACGGGCGTGTTGGTTTCTAGAACGGACGGTCCGTAGCAATTCGGCACCTCCACAAGACTGAGAGGCTGCTCCAAGAGCCCGTGCACAACCGTCAATAACCCTTTCTCAAATTCAGGATCGGAACCTTCTACACTAAATGAGGCTGCGGGGATTGTCAGAAGCATGCGTCTAGATGCCTCACCGAGGCCTTGTTCTGTAACCTCCGTTGTTCTCAAGTAGAAGAGGTCATCATCGTTTTCCACTGTTGCCCTGTCATCTGACCAGAAGGGTCCCTGTCCAGCAATCCAGCGGATAAGAGAAGATCGGAAATTGCGATCTGGATGACTTTGAGCAAACTCTTGTAGAGTTTGCGTCGGCGTAAGATGACGTTTTCCGAGGCTTCTAGAACAGAACAGGCGAGAGCTAAGGTCAGAGCGTCTGCTCCGTAGACTGAGGATTGCTTCGAGTGCGGCCTTGGCGTCTTCAGAACTGCTAAATTGCCCATGCAGAGAGAGATCGTTTACGTGCCACTCCATGCTCACGCCCATCCTGCCAAGGACGCCAAGTCCCGTTCAGCTTGATCGAAAAATCCGCTCGGCCAGTTGCTGATGTTTCCTTCAGCATCAACCGCGAACTCTTGCACTTTGGCATCTGCGTCCCGGTCAAAAAAATAGATTGCAACGTCTTCGGGCTTGAGAATACCTTCTTGTATCGCGCGCCTAACGCCATTCAAAAAGTGATCACTGTGTGTTTCGGCGATAACTTGCTGACCTGCGCTGGCTATTCTGGCGGCGAACCGGCCCGCCAACGATTGCCCTCTCGGGTGAAGGTGGGCCTCTGGGCTATCGATGATCAGAGTTTGCCCTGCTTCGCTACACATACCGGCAACGAGCATCGGAAAGGCGTAAGACAATCCATACCCAACATTCGCAGGGCGTTTCCACTCACCGCCCGCCGTTGTACGAAACTCCAGCCTGACCAGATCGGTTTTTTGCAATACTCCCACGTTAGCTTCAGCTCCTGGAAAGAGTAAATTTAGCCACTCATTCACCTCTTTTCTGAGAGTCCCTACCTCTGGACTGCCAGGAACACATCGATCAGGGTCGGCCGTGTCTTCACTGAATCGCGAGAGCTGCCAAGCTGCGAACTGGCCGTAGCATCCCGGATCACCGGCTGGGAGCAAATCGGTCGGCACAGGAAAGACTTCTTGCGCCGCGTTTCTTGTAGCGCTCAGAAAGAAGAGGTTCTCTACCTTCCTGCAAAGTTTCTGAAATTTCAGATCATTATCCGGAATGAGCCCAAGTAGCTCGTTCGATGTGTAGACATTTGTTTGATCCACCGACGTGGTTCTAAGAGTTTCGACTTGAAAGAATCTTCGCGAACCCGCATCTTTATATGCAAACTCCCAGCTCATTGCATGATCCGCAACTTGGAAACCTAGTTTGAGGCTTCCCCCCAATTCTCCCTCTCTGAGAACCTCCCCAGGGGTGCCGAGGGAGACCAGTGGACCATTAAGGCGCAGTTCACCGGAGTAGAGGTGTGCCCTCAAGGTCTGAGCCATCAATAGCAAAGTTTGGAGCGTGGTTGATTTGCCTGCTGCATTGAAACCAGTCAGGAGGGTTAGAGGTGCCAGGCGCAAGTCTAACTCTTCAAAGCATTTCAAGTTCCGTAAGGAAAGACTTTGAATCATTGAATTATCCCTGCAAAAGCCTCTTGCATCATCCTGAATCGTGTAGTGATAGCACGAGTGCTATTCGTCGAATATGTAATAGCTTTAACGAATTCGTCATTCGAGAGCAAGGTTCGCAGTACGCTGCGAATCGCCGCTTTGTACTTCTCTACTTCTCTGGAGGGAAGCTGAGCTAGCAAAACGGAGCAGATATCAAATAGCGCTATATTTAGGACCGACCTCGATTGGTGATCAGCGCCTGCCAGAGACTTGCGGAAAGCATGGTGGGAAAAGAGAACTTCATTATTAATCATCGATTGCTCAAATGTCCGTCGCAGCCGACTTAGCTCTTCTTTAGAAAGTGCATTCATCTTGTCAAGGCATCGCGCGAGAAAGCCATCCATGTCGCCCTTGTACTCATTGGGCCCAAGAAGAGTAAATGCACAGAAACGGTTTATAGCTTCACGGTCCCGCATTTTTTTGCTATCGAGGGAGCCTCCTGTTGCAGACAAAAACTCTTCACTCTTAGCCGCATCCCGCAGCCAGGAAGTGGCTTCTCCGTTATAAAGGCAGTTTCTCATCTGCTGTCTAGTCAGTGTTTCACCGCTGTTTACTCGTTCGAAAATGTCGAGCTTTGCTCGTTCCGGCGCTTTCGAATCCAAGATATGGAGGGTTAACTGAGTGTCTTCAAGGCGTTCTTGCAGATTGAGTGAAAGCTCCTTGAAGCGTTTACCACTCAGAGCGCTCCTCTTGTCCTCTGTCTCTGCCGACGTAGGAAAAGTCAGTTTGAAACCGCCATCAAGGAACATCTTAAAAGTTGTGAGTCGCTGGAGGCCGTCGACAACGATGATGCGACCATCTGGAGCCTCCGCTACATAGAAGACCGGGAGGGGGATCCGCATCAAGCACGATTCGATGAGCCTGGTCTGTTTGTCTAGAGGCCAGACGAAATCCCGTTGAAAATCCGGGTTCAGTTCATATCGGCCCGCCCGTATTCTCCGGACAACATCTCCCACAGGCCTTATTTCGCTGCGCACAAATACCTGATCCAATGGATAGTCACCCAACCCGGAATCAGCTTGGGCATAGTCGTAACCTTCAATCTCGGCTGCTATCGTTTCAACCACTTCTTGCATATTGCGTCCTCAGTACCGATGGCTATTAGCGATCACGTTCCCCTCAGCATATCTGACGGCGCTGAGGCAATGCCGACGGAGAATGCTTTGAGCCGTCCAAGTGAAGCGGCTTTCTGTCGAAAAGCAGATAGCGGGTCCTCAAGGCGCGGTCCGAGGGAAGTTCTTATAACTTTTCCGGAATCGAAGAAGTTAACACTCTTCAACGAGATCGCGCCTCCAGTTACCAGTACGGGGGCCAGTCCTTGGGGCTGCAAGATCTGCAGATTGAAATCTCAAGACCCTTTGTAAGACGGCACCGGTTCTGCGAACCGAAGCCAGGGATTGTTCCGTCGACCCTAAATAGGGTTGGAGTCGTGGAGGTAGAGTTACAAAACTTTGCAGAACAGCCACTGCTACATGGAGAAATCCCAATAGCCACCAAAACAGCCACCTGGGCAAAACGAAGAAAGCCACCTCTCGGGTGGCCTCTATAACTTGCTGATTCTTATGGTGTTTATGGCTCCTGAGGTAGGACTCGAACCTACAACCCTTCGGTTAACAGCTCTGGAATTCGCCTTGTCTCCTGCCACTACCTGTTGCTATAGCTCTCTATCTTTCAATAACTTATGAGCTCCCTCCTTCTGGGGAATTGCTACACGTATGTGCCCAATTATGACTCATTGTGAATGAGCATGGGTACAAAAATGGGTACAGTGCTAATGGCCACCTACACGCCACTTGCCTCGCTGGAGAATTCGCTGCCAGCATTTTAAACTCCAATACAAATTGCCACCCATCTTATTCAACGTACCTCCCCGGGTTGGCAGCGTGCGCAACAGTGCAACTGCAGTCAATGCGCCAGTTCCGATGACCACCCGCGCCTCCATACTTTTCTGCTTTAGAATGAACAGCCCAGATTCCCGTCTTTTCGGACTTGTGCTATTTGTGCTGGGCTCTCCGTCATGAGCGTCCAGGCTCCGCAGGGACTCGTTCAGGCCTCTACGACCCTTTGCAGCTTCAACCGAGTAATTCGAATTCGTTAGCATTGATCTTGGAAGTCAAGTATTAGGAGGGCGTAGCTGACGAAATAACCTCCAAAGGAGCTACAGAAAGGAGATGCGCATTCCAGGTTTGTGAAGCTCTGGCCATGGCATTGAGTTGAGTCAAGAGTTTGCGCATGCATGCGACCGAGGCGACTTTGGCTGGCTTGCCCGCCTGACGCAAGCGCTGGTAGAAGTTTCGGATGGTGGGGTTGAAGCGTAGACATGCGACGACCGGCATATACAAGAGAGAGCGCAGATGTGCTCGGCCACCCCAGATATGACGCCTTTCTCGCGTCTTCCCGCTGTCATTGTTGAAGGGGGCCACGCCGACCAGCGATGCGACCTCCTTCCTGTTGATGGTTCCGAGTTCCGGCAGCTCTGCAATGAGGCTGCTGATGAGCACCGGTCCAACGCCGGGAACTGAGTTCAGTAAAGCTGCTTTACCGTTTCACTCAAGGTCTTTTTCAATGAGGGTTCTCAGCCGTTCGTCCACCTGTTTCAGCCTGCCCTGCAGGAAGCGGATCGTGACATCGATATCGTTCTGAGCACTGCCACGCAGCGATATCCGCTAATTTCGTTCCGCCACGATCATCTCAACCAGCTGGGCAATGGCGAGTCACGAGCTGATCCAGTTCGTCCAACTTGGGGTCTTTGACGGGCCGGCACGGCGGTTTTACTGCTTCCGCGAAATGGCTTTGGAAACGTCAACACCGACCCATATCTCATTCATGGAGCTGCCTCACATGCTGATGTCTACCTCGTACTCGCGCTTGCCGGATATGCGGTGCCACCAGGCTACCAGCGACAGCAACCGATCAAGCGTCCCAAGCTGGGGCCGTGGCTGGGCGTGATCGACGCGATCCTTGAAGACGACAAGCAGAGACCGGCCAAGCAGAGGCACACCGCGAAGCGGATCTTCGAGCGGCTAAAAGAAGAACATCAGTTCACCGGCGGCTACACGATCGTGAAGGACTACGTTCGTGGCGAGCAGGTACGCAGCCGGGAGGTCTTTGTGCCGCTGACGCATGCTCCGGGCGGGGCGCAGGCCGACTTCGGCGAAGCGTTGGTGGTTGTTGCCGGTGTGGAGCGGAAGGCGCACTATCTCGCGGTGGATCTGCCGCACTCCGATGACTGCTTCGTTGTGGCGTTTCCCGCCGAGACCACAGAGGCATTTCTTGAAGGCCATGTTCGAGCCTTCGCCTACTTCGGCGGCGTTCCGACGCGGATCCTCTACGACACCACGGAGATCGCGGTGGCCAAGATCCTGGGCGGCGGGCAGCGGACGCGGGCCTTCTCCGAGCTGCAGAGTTACTACCTGTTTGCGGATAAGTTCGGCCGTCCCGCCAGGGGCAACGACAAGGGCAAGGTGGAAGGGATCGTCGGCTAGGCGCGGCGCAACTTCATGGTGCCGATTCCACACGCGAGCAGTTGGGACGAGTTGAACGTGCATCTGGAAGCGAGCTGCCGGAAGCGGCGGGAGAGGATACTGCGTGGGGACAAGGAGACGATCAGCGAACGCTTCGAGCGGGATCGCGTGGCACTGCTGCCGCTCCCGGCGGCGCCTTATGAAGCCTGCGAGAAGCTCTCAACCAGAGTTCGTTCGCTGTCGCTGGTCCGCTATAAGTTGAACGACTACTCCGTGCCGACCCAGTATGGACATCGGCAAGTATGGTCAAGGGCTATGTGCACGAGGTTGTGATCACCTGCACAAGCGAGGTGATTGCGCGGCACGAGCGCAGCTATGAGCGCGAGGCGGTTGTCTTCGATCCGCTGCACTATCTCGCGCTTCTCGAGCAGAAGACACGCGCGCTGGACCAGGCCACACCTCTTGCAGGATGGCAGCTGCCGGAGTGCTTCGCCGAGCTGCGACGGTTGCTTGAAGCGCGTCTCAAGAAGATGGCAGCCGTGAGTATGTGCAGGTGCTGCGGTTGATGGAGAGCTTCGATTTACTCGAAGTCGCTCATGCCGTGGAACACGCGCTGCAGTTGGGCACGATCAGCTTCGATGCTGTCCGTCATCTCTTGCTGTGCCGCATCGAGCGCAGACCACCGCGGCTGGACATGGCGAACTATCCTCATCTGCCGCTGGCGCAGGTGCGCACCACGCAGGCCGCCGATTACATGAGCTTGCTCGTCGAGGTTGCGGTGGAGGCATGCGCATGAGCGAGGTTACTGGAAGCAACACCGCAACGCATACGACAGACACGCCTCAGTTGCTGCTGGAGCATCACCTGAAGGAGCTGCGCCTGCCCACCATCCTGCGGGAGTACGACAAGGTGGCGCGCCAGTGCGCTGTCGAACAAGTAGACTATGCCCGCTATCTGCTGCGCATCACCGAGCTGGAGTTGCTGGACCGCGAGCGCCGCGCCACCGATCGCCGCATCCGGCAGGCGAAGTTCCCGGTCGTCAAGACCATGGACAGCTTCGACTTCCTCGCCATGCCGACTCTGAACAAGACCCTGGTGCTGGAACTGGCGCGGTGCGAGTTCCTCCCCCGTCGCGAGAACGTGCTGCTGCTCGGCAACAGCAGCACCGGCAAGACCCACATCGCGTTGGCTCTTGGCCTAGCTGCCTGCCAGCGCGGTCATCGCGTGCGGTTCACCACCACGTCCGCACTGGTCAGTGAACTGATCGAGGCCCGAGACGAGAAGAAGCTGCTCCGTTTCCAGAAACAGATTGCCAGCTATGAGTTGCTCATCGTCGACGAACTCGGCTTCGTGCCGCTATCGAAGACCGGCGCCGAGCTGCTCTTCGAGATGCTCAGCCAACGCTATGAACGTGGATCAACCATGATCACGTCGAATCTGCCTTTTCAGGAATGGACTGAAGTCCTCGGCTCAGAACGACTCACCAGCGCTCTGCTCGACCGACTCACTCACCACGTCCACATCCTCGAGATGAACGGCGATAGCTTCCGTCTCAGGCAGAGCCGCCGCAAACGCGCGCCATCCGCCGAACGCTGAAATATACCTCCTGAAGACGCACCTCGGGGGAGAAGGGCCTCTTCCGCTACGCTCCAGAGCCCCTTCTCCCCCGAAATACCCAACCCCACGGCCAACTACTGGCATACTTTTACTCCGCCGTACTGGCCTGGTTTTGCTCCGCCCTTGACAGGGACGTTAATACCCAATCGCGAACCATCGCTTCCCTGCTCTCCTCGACTATGCGTAATCATGGCACTAGAAGCTGAAATTTTTGCCCACGGTACGGCAACCCAAGTAGTCTCCCGGCGGCTTGAGGAGGACTCATTCACTGAAATCTTCACACTTCGTCGCTAAACCCTCTCGGCAATTTTATGCGGCCGTTCGAGTCGAAGACCATAGAGATGCCGCCTGGGGGCTGCTCAAGGTTGTTTTTTTTGAGAAATCACCGGCGTCAGCGGCGGCTCAGAGCATCACGAGGTACGTGACACCTACGGCTTCATACGCTCGAGTTTCAAACGGGAGCGCTCAAGTTCTTCGGCAAGAATCTTTTGATCTGGAAGCACAGTTTGATACTCAGCTGCGAGTACTTTGTTCGGTAGATTGTCAAGTGCGTAATGTGCTTCGGAAGCTCCCTTTTCTGCACAGAGGATCAAGCCCACCGGTGGATTTTCGCCCGGTTTCATCCAGTTTCCTCGTGCGTAATTGAGATAAAGGTGCATTTGGCCGGCATCTGCATAGCTAAATCTTCCCGCCTTGAGGTCAATGATCACTAGGCACCGCAACCTTCGATGAAAGAACACACGATCAATAACGGAACCAAGTATCGTCTATGCGAAGTCGACGTTGACGGCCTAGAAAGGCGAAGTCATCCCCCCAACTCCAGCAGAAAGTCGGGAAGGTTCAGAATGAGCGCCTCTTCGAGATCGGACTCAGAATATTCGTCTTTCAGGTCGAGAACCTCCAATATAAAGGGATCCTTGATCGCTTCTTCTGGGGTCACATCGTCACCGGGCTCGGTAACCTCTCCCTTCTAAAGTAAAGCTGCCTTGTTCTGAGAAAGAGCGAGCCGTTCATAAAATTGGCTGCCTATTTGGCGGTCGA
>JAABUV010006888.1_pt1 | contig 12174 bp, 15 predicted proteins | sample 5559971 | NCBI WGS metagenome assembly JAABUV01 (sample SAMN10711881, study PRJNA513362) | rock metagenome | isolation source: Antarctica rocks | place: Antarctica: Victoria Land, Knobhead nord | collected 2015-12-19
GATGGGACATCAATAGAGGCTCGTAAGCTAGTGTTGGAAACAGGGAACAGTACTGTTACCTCTGTGTGGTTGGCAATCTCCTTCTTTCTCCCTCCGTAGCTTCTACTCTTTAGAGTAGTTCAATCAATATATACACATGCACATACTTCTTCTGACCCTTATGTACCAACACAGCTATGTCGTATAGTCGAAGAAATTAATGTGGCAAGGCAGTTCATAATCCTTTGACAGCATCAAGAATAGCTACACGACAGGGTGCAACTGTCCAGTGCCTGAGCAGGATGAACATCGCCTGAGTAGTGGGTGAGCTGGAGGGTAGAGGGTGAGCAGAGGGTGAGCCGAGAGTGAGTAGCGCCTGAGCAAAGCGGCGGGAGCTGACTAACCGGATGCGAAGGAGAAGGGGTCTACTTGCCTCAGTTCTCAGACGTGCCAACGTCGCTAAGCCCCTTCGGATTAGCGCCCTCGCTAAGCCCCTTCGGGTTAGCGTTCTGCTGACTTCGCAGCATACGGGCGGCACGTCTGAGTGCAAATCTCTGTAAGATAGATTGATCTGCGTTAATTTGAAATAATATCGAACTTTGTCATCGTCTTATTTAATTCAGACGTAATTTACAGTATTAATGAGATATTCACGTATTTTAAGTCTGCATCATTAATCTTAGCAAAAGCGCGTTTAACAGTGAGTTGAGTGTCGTCTTTCGATTAAAGTGTGATTGACTTATAAAGTGAGCAGAACTTAAACATTTCATTAAGTTCATAATACAATAAGAAAAGAGAAATCTTTCATGTTCAGCAACAGATACTATTCTACAAAGTCACGAAGTGAAAGAATGAAGTGATCAAAGAGAGCTTCACATTGCTATCAAAACTGCTATTTAAAGAAAATCTATTGACAAAACTGCATGATGCACATTTATCACTTGAACACATCTTCAATTTTAAGTTGAATCAAAGATGTTGTCTTGCTTGAAATCAGCTTGATATTGAATTATGATCTTGAAGTTAATCTTGAATTCAAACTCATCACACTTGAACTTCTTGAAGCTCGATCGAATCTGATATAGATTTGCATCTAAACTCTTCTTGCTCATCATGCAATGTAGCTCTCTTCATCACATATAATAGTAGACGACTTCAGTCACTACTTTCTCATCAATGTCAATATCATTGACTAGCATTTTCTTCTTGTGTGCGTGTCTCAGAGAAACGCAAGTTGCGCGAATCATTCTTGCACTATCAAAATTGATGAAATATTTCTGATGCAACTTCTTGATCGCAAGAATCAACAGAGTTATGATTGCAGTATGATCATTCAAGCAAATCTTGAATTGAGAAACTTCATCATCGAAAGCAGTTCAAGACAGCTTAGAATTCATGTACAAAGTGAAATCATCATACTGACTGAATGATTTGAATCTGCTCATGACAGAGTGCTCAACGTTCTGTTTGACTAAGTCGAACAGAACATAGTGATCTGTATGAAAGTTGCACAGAATTATGAATGAATTGCGCGAAGAGTTATTAATTTGACGCTTCTTGAGATGAGTCTTTTTCTTGAAATTCTTCTTTTCATCACTCAAGACAGCTTTGTGACGACGCTTCAATTCAAACTTCAATTTCAACTTTGTGTTGATTGTTTTGAAGTTAGATGATTTCTTGATCGTTCTCATTTCACATTTTTTCATGATCTTCTTCTTCTTGTTGATCAATGTGATCTTGCTCTTCTCAATGTTGAACACATCATCATCAGACTCATCTGAAATCTCATTATCGATCTCATTATTGAATTCTTCATCTAAATCATTCTTGAATTTCTCAGACTCTTCGTTGATCTTCTTGTGCTGCTTGCGATTTTTGAGCATCTTCTTCTCTTTATTCTTCTTATTTCTCATTTCATCAACTGTCAAATCATCATTATCTTTCATCATTATGTTTGTCTCAATTTCTCAATAATCAGTCTCATAAGTTACAGTCTTCTTCTTAATCTTTGTCTCTTTTTCTCTTGCATTCTTGAGAGTTTTATTCACAGCTTTCTTAGTCACATTCATCAAGATCTTTTCATTCTTCTTAATGAGCTTGAAGAATTGAAATGTATTGACAGTGTGAAAAGCGCTGATGAAACTATTCAAAAAGAACATAGTCTTGAACACTTGAGAAAGTTCTGCATCATTTTTGAATTCATTTGACTGAGCAAAATCAAAAGCTACATGAGAAAACACTTTCTGAATGAAATAATCAGTGAACAATAATGATTAATTGACAAAGCGAAGATATTTATCTTTTCAGCATCAAGTATCATGTCATTCTCAATGTTCATGATGATGAAGTAATTGTAAGACAAAACAATTATATTTGAGCAGTTGAGAATTACTAACAAGTTGAGAAAGAATTTGAATGAATTCATGTGTCAGAAACTACAAGAACTTAAAGATTTTTTGAAGATTAGATTTAAATGTGCGCTGAAATTCAAAGAAAAAGATTTAAATGTATGCTGAAATTCAAAGAAAGAGATTTAAATATAAAGCTGTTTTAATAAAAATATTTTCTAACAAAATGAGAAAAATATTTTATCTCTTACTTCTGATCTTTTAATTAACTAACTCGCTCGATCACTTAATGCTTTTCTTCTATTTTTTAAACATCTTTCAAAAATTTATTGTTCTAAGAACTATTAATATAAATCATCATACAATGAGATTTATTCTGTTGTTGTTGTTGTTGTGATTGTTATTATAGTTTCTTTTAATATTATTCTTCTTACTAACTAATACATTCACTCATCATGTTGTTGTTGTTAATCTTGTTGATCTTCATCTCGCTCTGTCAATCTCGTTTCTCTCTTTTCATCTCATTGACATGTTTGCTCAATTGATCTCTTCTAATCGTGTCATTTGACAGATTGCTTTTCATAATTCATTCTGACTATTTCTTTAATTCGCTCGCTTTATCTGTTGAATGTCATTTCTCACTCTTAAGCTTATCATTCAGTTTAAATAGTTATGTCAGATGCAATTGCATCAATGTTGTTTAAGATCTTTCAAGATGCTTCAAAAGAAAATATCATGATTGTAATCAATATTTCAGTGAAGTATTTTATCAGCAACGTGATAATCAGATCAGAAGCAAATATCAGAATTATGATAAATAAATAAATCATTGCACAAGATGAAATCACTGAGCAATTCAATGAGCTGCGAAATCTCTTTCAGACTGTTGAAAAGACTTTAAAATTTATGAACGAGATTTTATTGAAGATCTGAGCTGTCTTGTTGAACAGAAAGATTTGAAGAGCAAAATTTTTCACACAGATTGAAACATTGAAAGTCATTGACACTTCGCTATTGAAGAAACTTCGTCAGCGAGCATTGAGTAATCGAAATCATAAAGAGAAGTATGTGCATCTGATTAAAATGAGATGAAAAGACAACATTGATGACTGATCATTTGATCAACTGAAAGAAAACTATCTTGATGCAATGATGACGATATTTAAACGATACAATTTTAAGAAAGCAATAACAATGATTATTCAAGTCATTGTGACTAAACTTTGAAAAGTAAAAAGTGATCGAGAATTAATGCATCAGATCATTACTAGCGATTGACAGAACTTGAAAAGAATGAATCATGATATCACAATTAAGCTATTAATGAAGATAATGTCATCAAGTGAGAAATTAATTGCTCTTGAATTGAACTTGCTAAGATTAATCTTTTCAAAACATGAAATATTCAATGAAGTGTCTTTGTCTTGAAAATGAATATGATATATCAATCAAAAGAATAAAGATGAGACTGAATGAAACAAGAAAGACAGTGATATGATGATCAATGCTGATGAAGTTGTGAAATCGACGAGTGACAGCAATAGCGATAAAAAGATACTAAACGAAGAAGTACTCGATGAAATGTATGAGAATGATGAGTCAATTGAAGAGACTTCAGACTGTAAATGCAGCGAAATTCTCAAGACGATATTGAAGAAAGTTTGCAGAAAGTCGTTCACAATCATCAACATGATGAATAAGATGAAGTGTATCAACACACTGAGAATCTTTGTGAAGACAGATCTCGAAGAAACTAGTCTGATTCATGTTTATCATAGACATCTTCTTCGTTTTGCTGATCACTTCAATCTACAAGTCAAAATGCTCAATTCAGCTGAGTTAAGAAATCAATTGTGTCAATGTTGAGAACATTGCAGCGATCTGATTGCATTCAAGATGAGTTCTCAGTCTACACTATGATGATGTCTAAAGTTAAGATCATAAATTGAGAGTGATGATCATGATGTATATGCAAAACATTCTATCAAATCAAGTCTTTTAAAATCATCTGAATTTGATTGAGTAAAAACAATTGTCAATAAGATTGCAGAGTCTTCAACATGAAACAACTGAATCGAGACAGAAAATCTGATTGTAAAAGATGTTTTTAGTTGATTGTGAAATGAGATGATGATTGAAGAGTTCTACGAGTTTGAAATTGAAAACTTGATCGAAGAAGAATTTGATCTATATTTTCATCATCAGTGTGAACAAAATGAACAGTCAAACAAAGACTGACTTCAAACTATGTACTTCTCTTTGACTCAGCAGATCATTCATCAGAATCTACAGTATTAAACTCTATACATCTGTTTGTGATCAGATTGAAAGATATGTTTAGTTTTCTATCTCTACAATGCAAAGTATGTTCAGATCAACGATGCAACATACTTTAAACATATTGATATGAATATATCAAAGTACATCGAAAGTGATCACGAAGCAAATATCATTCAAGATTCAGTTTCACTTAACGATGAAAGTACTCATGAATGCACAAAGCTTGTATCTGATTTTCATAATCATATCATTGACTGATGAGCAAATGTGTGTTCTCATGAGTGAGTCACGAATGATCATATACATGATCTTGAGAAATTATGAATCTCAGATGACATCTTAATCTATGATGACTTTGTTTCTGTTTCATGTTGATGTGATGATGTTCAAGTGATCAGATCTGAAATATCTCATGAGTCAACTTCTAATTGTGATGAAACTGTGCAAAAAATCGTGCTGTCTTGATTCATGAAAGTGTGTGAAGATGAAGAGATACTCGACAATGAAGAATCAGACAAATAAAGTGATCTGATGATGATTCACGTAAGTCAAACAGCAATGTCTCTTACTCTCTTTGAACTTGTTAATTGCTTCAAATCTATATCATACAAATTCTCTTCATCAACACAGTTAATATTGACATCATCAATCAATCAAGTCTTGATCTGTTGAACAAGTTGAAATGATTCTGTTGTACAGAATCAGACAAATATCATACTAGAGAATGATTAAGTGAATGCATGAAGAAAGATTGAAGAACATCGATTGAATGCATTGCGTGCTTTCAAGATGATCTTTGAAAGAGTTAAGTTAATGAAACAATTGTATTATGATTCTGATAGTTACTATAGCTCTTAACATTGTTAAAGTAGTGTTGATTAAAACTTTGAATCTTTTCATTATTGTATCTAGTTGAAATAATAGACTTGATTGATGCAAAGCAAAATCGCATCACGCAGTTTTATCATCAATCAACAACATTAGCAATAATTAACATTCATCATCATAAAGATTGAGCAGTTCAGATAGTAACATCATCAAAGAAATCTTCTTTATTCTCAATGACATTGTCAACAAGCTCATTGATCATTTTGTCAACAAGCTCAAGTCGATCAGATTTTGCAATCTCTTCAGAGCAGCATAATCAGACGAAGTCAGTCAAACACTTGCATCGATTGTTCTCAGAAATCAATGATGCTTTCTTCACTGCATCTGATTCACTCTCTATTATCACGTTCTCTAGCAGACGAAGTTGAAAACGTCGATGTCAATGCATGTAGTATGAAAAACTTCAAATAATAATAAAGAAACTTCAAGAGATGAGATGATCTGTACGAAGCTTTCTATTCACTTTATGCGAGAATCGTCATCGACATACTATGTGCAAAGCGCATGATCAGTTTTTGAACTTTGCTTATGTTGATTTGTCAGATCATGAAGATTTCTCGCAAGTTATTGAAATTGATAGAAGAGATACTCTGTTTTCAAAATGAGATTGAAATTGAGCTGCAAAAACACTTTGACAAGAAATTAAGACTTTGACAAAACATGATGTCTTTGAATCATTTCAGTCGCTCATTGAGATGACAGAGCTTGAATCGCTGAATCTAATCAAACAGACTGTGCTCGCTATTGAGCTGCTGATCTCTCAATGACTTAAACTTATTGAAGTCATCTGTCAGAAAACATGACTATGAGAATCATCAACAATAGCGATGAAGTATTCTTTCGTATGACGTGTTGTAATTATATTCATCATTCTTATTTATATAATGCAACTCAATCGATTCATCAACTTTCAGACTGTGATGAAACTTTATTTGTATCAAGAAAGCGCAAGACAACGAGTTCTAGATACATTATGTCAGCTTGAACTCATAGCATTCTACATCACACTTCAATGATGAATGAAAACATTAATCGCTGAAGCTTGTTAGAAATAAGCATAGAGCGAGTCATATGAGTGTCATTTAACTAATAGATAAATGCTAAGAAAGAAAAGTATCTACAAAAAAGAACTCAATTCTTATATGTGTGTTTCTCAGTTCTGTGCTAAACTCGATTGAATTGATGTCTTACACATATGATGCAGAGTTTCAATGACATGACTTCTAGCTTAAATGCTCACTACATTGATCATTTGACGAAATCAGCTAAAACTGACTACAAGCTCATCAAGCTAGCATCAGTCAAAAATATCTGTTTAGTCGAGCTTCTAGCTCACAAGCTTTAATAGTCACTCATCAACAACTAATAACTAGCTACAATCATTTGTAGCTCTTGATGACAGTCATTTGCTTTTTATGCTCAAATAATACAATGCGCAATGTGTATTATCTGATCAGTGTTCACATTCAGCGCTCGTTATTATCAGTATGTGAAATTTGTAATCTGTGCACATTTCTTGACAAATACTTATCACGTCATTATTTCATGATAGATAAATTGAGATATTTTACTCAGATTTATCTCGTTGTTGCATTGAAACATCATGTCGTGCACTGCTCAAAAGTTTTAGTTTCTTGAAGACAAGCTTGTGTATTTCATAATGTCTTGTATGATTCTTCATTCTTGCAAGCACGTTGTATAAGTTACTTGCAATCAATATAACTAAAAGCATCAAAGCAACTTATGATTGTGTTCATTGTTCATATACAAAATATTCTACTACTATCACTCGAGTTTTATATAATCGCTCTTACTTTCTCGTTGAACGTCAACATTGATGTTCAATTTCTTCTCTACTTTCTTCAGAAAAATCTGATACTCGTCTTCAAACGTCAATACACATTCACTTTCATTTGTTCTTCGATAATACAAAGTCTTAGTGTCTATCTTCAGCTGCTTGCGAAAGTTGTTGAATGATCAAGCGTAGCTCATCTTTCAACTATCTTTCATCTTCGATGTTCATAGTCGATATATATCTCTGACTTCGTCGAGCGAGATCTGATTAAATTCGACTTCAGTTGTGTCTTTGAATTCTTCAGACATTTATCTTGCATTAGTTATCGCTCATTTCTATAGCTGAAAAATGAACGCTCACATCTGAATCATTCTTCTGATCTTGATTCTGTTCATCATTCAATATTTCTTGAAGTGTTTCATGTTCATCGCTATTTATTGATTCTGATTGATTTGTTGTATTCTTTGTCTTTTCTGTTGCGATTTCTGTGTTGTTTGACTTTTCGAGCTGCAATGTTCGATTTCTTATGAGACTAGAGACTTCATTCACAAAATACATTGACGAGTATCTTGAATCAGTAAGAGAAGAGAAAGAACGTTCTCTGATAATTTTTCGAGACGCGTTAATAGTCAGTAGATCATCTATCTGATTGCAATTGAAATTATACGTCGCAAAGATGCTGTTGAATACGTTGTTTTCATGATATTCAACATGACTTACGACACGTTCATGCAGCATGCTCAATATCAAATTTCTTCGAGTCTCAATTTGCTTTCATCAGCTCTTGATCATTCATTTATGTGTTACTGTCACATGTTAATCAATCATTGTTTAATCATTTTAAAAATAAAGCACAAGAGAACATTGACAGTTGAAATGTTATACTCTCTACTGCAGCTTCTTCTCATTTCTCGATCTTCTTCTGATCACTTGTTCATTCGCTGATGACATGTTGATTCGCGATTGCTATGAGTATCATGATTTCGTCTTTCAGCTCAGCAAACATGATTCTCGTGTTTGATAGTTGATCAAGACTATGATCTTCTTGATTGAAAAATGAGACAGCAGTGATCTTCATGATCATCGAGACTAGAAAACGACATTCTTCAGACTAAGTACATGTCAGTCAACGCATCACGTCTGTGAAGATGTTTATCTTTTCAATATCAGAGCTGATGAAGTTATCATTAACTAACAATCTGACAACATAGTTCGATGTATTGACTTTCTCATAAAAAACATAATGATTCTTCACTACATCTCAAATCTGAAACATTATTTGTGCTCGATATTGTTCAATAGAATCATATAACTGTGTCTGTCAATCTATTGATGATATGACAAAATTTGAGTTGCACATTATCTTTTGAGCTTCGTCTATTGTTAATCTTTTTGCAACAAAGTAGTTCATTCGTGATCTGTGTTTTAATTGATGTGCGCAATCTCTGTTTCAGAGATTGCACATGAGATTGCTCAAGAGAATTCATTGCAGCTCTGATCATGATGTTATGCTCTTTTCTACTTCACACGTCATAATCGTTGTCAATAGAATGAGTTCTATGTATCTAAGCACATTGACATGAGCTGCAGCAGATACTGTTCTCGATCATCGTCTGAATTCTGCTCAAAGAATTTCTTTAAAGTTGTCATCTGAATCATCAATCTGTGCTGCGTTATATCATGAACTCAATGCAAAAGAACTTGACGAAAATTCTGTTGATCTTTGAAACTTTGAGATTCGCTCATTGAGCTGAGAAGATGACGAGATTGATAACGACGAGTGAGAATGCTGTTTACGCTAATGCATTTTTTTCTTTGACAAGATATTCTTGAAAAATCGAATGATTCTAGTGAACTATGTTGAGATCATATTAGCTGAGAACATATATGATGATATTGACATTGATTTTGTCTTCTTCTGCAATCATTCTGCAGATCACTGTTTTTGAGATGATAAATCATCATTTGAGCTGTTCAACATGTCGAGAAATTCGCGTTCTTGTCTTTTAGATCTGAATTCAGATTCTTTTAATGATATGTCGAAATTGTCACTTGCTTTCTCAACTCTTCTTTTGACATTTCATTGATAAATAAACTAAACATGATTATTGAGTCAGTTAACTGCGTGTTAACAATTCATAATACATGCTACGCATCTGACTATCAATCGCAGTGTTCAAGTTCTTCTTGTTCTTATTACTTGTCATGACAGTTCACTTAAAAGACGACGCGAAATAATGATTGATACATGATGAACTAATGAATGCGATCGAGTTCTGAGATAAAAGAAAAAAAAAGTGAAGAAGAAAAAAACACGACACGTACTTGAAGATATGCAATCTCTGAAAGCGTGTAACTCTGTTGTTGTTGACACTACTATGTTTAATTATTGACTGAGAACAAATAGATTAACATTTTAATGTTCATCTATTCTGTCAGATTTATGTTCTAACTTCGTTGCATCAAGATTGTGATAACGTTTTCATGATTTACTCAAAAGTGTAAATAGATTTGAAAATTTGCAATAATTTATCATTGCACATGCAAATTGAGAATGCGAATTACAAATCTTATTGCTGAAGAACTCTGAGCTCAAGCTGACTATCAAAGATAAATTTAAGAGAAAATTTGATAAATTATCTTCGCACATTATGCAAAGTGAGAATGTGAACTGCGAATATTATTGCTGAAGAACTCTGATTATCAGAGATAAATTTCAAGTGATTTACGATAAATTTATCTTCACATGTGTGAACTGAGAATGTGAACTGCACATTTTATTGCTGAAAAACTCTGATTACTCAAGATAAATTTCGGGAAATTTACAATAATTTGTCTTCGCATGTGCAAACTGAGAACGTGAACTGTGCATTTTATTGCTGAAGAACTCTGAGTCTCACTCGTCATACAATTGAAACTCGATGTACATGATGTTGTAGTTAGATCTAAACATGCAGTTTGCTCTTCATCACGCTTGATGACTTTATAAACAAGAATGATGAATGAAGATGTACGAGAAGAATCATGATATCTTTTATCGAGTTTATTTTCATCGTATCGTGCTTGACAAAGCTCAGATTATCAAGAATCATCTGTTTCAGAACTCTATAGTCTGCAGAGATCTGATGAGAAAGCATCGTTGAATGATTAGAATTGAGTAGAAGAACTCTTCTCATTCTTCAAGTTTCTTTGCATTTCACGTACAGAAACTGTTGAGATGTTCAAGAAGAATTTCGTTGATTTAAGTAAAATACAGAATAAGATGAATAATGTCGTCTATGTGAGTGAAGTTAAATCAGCTGAGCTGAGTGCGTGCGTGCATGCATGCGTGCAATGTGCAAACGACGTGTTTGTTGCTGATCGAAAAGTACTAGAGAGCGAGAAAAGAAGAAAAGCGAAAAGAAAGTAATGATGTGAAAGAAACGATGTGTCAAAAGAAGAAAAAAAGAAGAAAAAAAGAGCTTAGATTCATGAAATCACAATCAACATCTCTCTCACTCTCAACTCACAACTTCTCATCATTGACACTTTCTCATTAGCATTCTCATTCTTCTCGCTCTCATTCTTCAGAATAAATGACTTCTTATTCTTTTCAACGTTCATTGACTCAAACAGTTGCATCAGCTTTGTCAAGCTCAGCTGATTCAGCATCTTGACGTCGTCAATGATGATATCAATGATCTCACGCTTGCTGTTCTGCAGCATTTGCAGTTTCTCGTCGATGCTGTTCTTGATGACGAGACGAATGATAAAGATTTTGAAGAATTGATTGATGTGAAAGACGTGACAGAAGACTTGTTGTTTCACGCTGCTGTTTCATCACAGATCGACGCAGATGACGTGTAAGATCAGTTTCTTGTCGACGTTGTTTTAAATGACATGATGAGTGATGAAGATTTCAAAGAATTGATTGATGCAAAAGACGTGACAGAAGACTTGTTGTTTCATGCTGCTGTTTCATCACAGATCAACGCAGATGATGCGCAAGATCAGTTTCTCGTCAACGCTGTTCTTGATGACATAATGAGTGATGAAGATTTCAAAGAATTGATCGATGTGAAAGATGTGATAGAAGACTTGTTGTTTCATGCTGCTGTTTCATTACAGATCGATGCAGATGACGCGCAAGATCATGATAAAATTGAGTTTGATATTGTCACATTTGAGAAAGATAATCATGATCTTCATGATCAAATCGTCACGAAATGTGATAATGACGTGATCGCGAACTTTCTGACTCATTTTGTCGTGATAGTTGACAAAGACTCAGTCACGCTGTTGAAAAAAATGACTCAGCACTTTCATGCTGTTTTGCAATTAACTTGTTCTCAAGTCAGAGAATTCATGACATGATGAGAGCTTACAGCATGTGAAACTGAGTGAAGATGATAATTTTCTTGTTCAACTTCTTCGTCAATCACAGCTCAATCTGCATCTGCATCATCATCATTTTCAAAGATGAAAGAATCGAGTTGTTAAAATTGATTCATTTGAGATCTTGTTTGAAATTTTTGCGAATGCGTGAGAAAGTTCTCTCATTGTCTTCGACATTCATCTGCAATTCTTTTAACTCGTCGCATGATTGAAACTCGATGTAAATGCTGTCACAATCTAAACATGCAGTTTGTTCTTTGTCACGCTTGATGACTTCATAGACAAGAGCGTTAAGACACTCTCTGCAATAAACATGAAAACAGCTGATTACTCAAAATTCATCTGAAGAATCACGACATTTGTGACAGAGATTTCTATTCTTGAGTGTTAGGACACGGCCCGGGTTGGGATAGGAACTACGGCGGGATAAAGCGTAGTTCACAGCATGGTGGACCCTGACCTAGTGAGGTCATGGTCACGTGCTAATGATCCGTTGTATGGGATCATTGG
>JAABUV010006889.1_pt1 | contig 12173 bp, 9 predicted proteins | sample 5559971 | NCBI WGS metagenome assembly JAABUV01 (sample SAMN10711881, study PRJNA513362) | rock metagenome | isolation source: Antarctica rocks | place: Antarctica: Victoria Land, Knobhead nord | collected 2015-12-19
GCCGTTGGGGCGGCGCCCCCCCCGCCGCCCGACAGGAACCCCTTGGCCAGCCCGGCCAGCCCGGCGGCCTCCCGCCGCTTCTCGGCGGCCGCCGCGTTGCGGCTCAGCGCCTGCTCGGCCGCCTGCGCGGCCATCGGCTGCGCGCCGCCCGCCTCGTCCTCGGACGAGTACGGGTCCTGGTCGCTGAGGGTCTTGGCGCGCGGGGGCAGGTAGGGCCCGCTGCCCTGCCGGCCGCCAGCGGACTGGTCGTCCACGAGCGGCGGCAGCCCCTCGTCATCGCTGTCGCCCTCGCTGTCCCCCGCGTCGCGGCTCTGCGCGGCGCGCGCAGCCCTGGGCCCCACGCTGCTGTAGGGCGCGGGCGCCCTGTCCGGTATCGCGGCCGCGCCTGGGTCCTTGGCCCCCGCTGCGCCCGCTGGCCGAGTTGGGGCCCGCTCGCTGCCGGGCTGCTCCTCGCGGCCGTCGTGCCCAGGCATCAGCCCAAACACCTCAACTTTGCAGTCATGCTTGGCGCTAAGCTCGGCGCTCTTGTCCTTGAGCTTTTTATAGTCATTGCCTGGTCCGCCTGGCTTAGCCTTCACCATTGCCTTGGAGCAGTTTCTCCAGCCCTGGCTGCTAGCCTTGTATAAGCCCCGTCGTCACCTCTCCGCCTGCGTGCGGGGTGCAGTGCAGTTTGCAGCGTGAACAGTAAGTCCCCACAAGATATACACAAAAAAAGCAAAGGAGACAAGCAGGCAAGAACACAAGAAGACAAACAGAGCAGTGGCACTGCCAAACGGCAGAGGCGGGGGTACGCACCCGCGTCGCGTTCTGACTCGCCAGGCACCTTTCCTATCCTTATGCGCACGGGGCGCCCGCTGCGCCTGCACCGAGGTCGCTGGGCACTTGGTACATGGCTCGCAAGCGGCTACGTCTGCAAATGCTGCCTCCTGGTCGAACACCGCAGCGCAGGTCAGCGCCACTTCAACAGGCAAGCCGTGACAGCTGCATGCAGGTTTGCTTTTGTCTGGCGCCAGGCAGAACAGCACAGATGAGAAAGTGTGCACCTGATGATGCCAGTCGGCCAGCGCAGACGCGTTGCCGGGCTGCTGTGCTGCAGGTTCACCGCAATCTGATCAGGCTCCAGTTCTCTATAGAACAGGCATCCTCAAGAGGTGCTCAGGAGATCAAATGTCTCCTCGTCACACCACCAAATGCGCCAGGACCTTTTCCCGCCCTGGCACTTTGCTCTCCTCTCCATCGACGCCTCCCCACTGGAGAGTTCTCAGCCTGCCTCCAGCTGCAAGTCCGTGCAGAGCCTGCTCTTCACGCCGCCGTGCCCTGCTGACCGGCCTGCCTGCCGAGTCGCTGCTGGCCGCAAGCGCGCGTGCGCCTTGGCTGACGCAGGGCGACGTGCGCCCGGGGCTTGCTGCGCCGCGGCTATGCTGACACAGTGCCCAGCATGCCGGGGCCGTCTGGTGGCGCAGAGGATTATCGCGCTGTCTCGGTCGCAGCGGCTCAGCACTGCCGTCGCCGCCGGGAGGAGGCGCAGCCCGCATGCAAAGCGGCGGAGCGGCCGTCTTGTGCGTGTCCCAGGCCTGGCTGTCGAGCAGTCCTGTCCTGTTGCACGCTACCATCCCGCCCGCGCCCTGCTGGTGTAGGACGCAGGCAGTGCACGCCCTGCTTGCAGCGGCGCACCGCCTGACCGCGCGCTGTGTGGACGGCAGGCGAGCGTGCTCGCCACGGCAGCGTCCGCGTCAGAGTCATCGCTGGACGAGGCGGACCTGGAGCTGCTCGGGGCGCAGAGCCGGGCGCCCGTGGCGCACAGCAGCGCGGAGGGCGCGCAGGCCGCGGAGGCCGTGGACGTCATCGAGGTGAGCTCCCACTGTCCAGGCAGGGACAGCGCGGGCGGTCTGGAAGCCTGCGCGGCTCACGCCGCCAGCAGCGCACGCCGCACCAGCTGTGGCCGCAGATGGGCACGCTGTGGTCCTGCCAGCCTGGTGCAGCCGTCCGTGCGGCCAGCGCAGGCCTGTGCGTGGGGAGGGTGAGCGTGGCCCCGGCGGCGGCGGCAGGAGGTTGAGGAGGCCACGGAGCGCGGCGAGGGCGTCGCCGCCTTTGTCCTTGCGGCCGCCGCGTTCAACCTGGGCATCTGGGCCGTCCTGGGGCCCGGGAAGGCCGAAGAGGTGCGCGTCAGGGGGCGCTTGCGCTCCTGGAGCCCCCGCGCCGCGGAAGCCGGCGGCAGGGCGTTGACCGCACAGCGCTGGGCGCTGGCACTGCTCGTGCGCGTGCTGCAGCAGACGCGCCTGTGGGTGCAGTCAGCGCGGAGTGCGAGCATGCGCGCCGCTGACCGAGTCCACGTGCGGGCATGCTGTGCTGACCCGGCACCATGCGGCGTGCGTGCGCTGACGGCCGGAGACAAGCGTCTGCCTCCTGCGAGCGCGCGCCATCTGTCACGGCGCCCGACGCTGCCCGCGCGCAGTTCTTTGCGGGCTACCTGCTGGAGCAGAGCCTGTCCGTGGACAACCTCTTCGTCTTCATCCTCATCTTCACGTACTTCCAGACGCCGCGGCTCGACCAGGACAAGGTGCGCCAGCGCCGCGGGCGTCACGCCTCTGCACCTATGTACATGAACAGATCGTTGACACAGAAGCACTGTAGGCATTCCACCTGCGTCACCACACCTGCTCACATGCGGCTCCAAGTGCAGGACAGGTGCTCACAGTATTGATGTAGCAGCAGCGCAGGCGGCCGCGCGGAGCAGGAGCCGTGCTCGGGACTCCCAGTGAATGGTGTGCAGTGCATGGGCACCCTGGCGGGCCGGCGCTCGCCCCCACGGTCGTCGCCACGCCGCGCGAGGCCGCCCGTCATGCGGCGCGGCTGCACGACGGCACGGCGCGCAGCCGCGTGAGCGCGCATGCGGCGCGCACCCAGGTGCTGACGTACGGCATCGCGACCGCGGCCGTGCTGCGCTTCGTCATGATCGCGGCCGGCTCCACGCTCATCGAGCGCTTCCAGCCGACGCTGCTGGCCTTCGCGGCGGTGCTGCTGTTCTCCGCGTACAAGATCGTGGCGCGCTCGGGCGACGAGGCCGAGGAGGACCTGTCCAGCAACAGCATCGTGCGGCTGTGCAGGCGCGGGCTAGGGTTAGGCCTTGTCCCAAATCTGAAACCCCCGGCACCGGCGAGGGAGCGGGGAGCGCCGAGCTGCGCAGCCTGGCGCGCCCGCGCGCCGCGCCCGCGCGCAGGCTGCGAGTGCGCGTGGCTGTCGCCAGCTGCGCGGATGCGGATCGGCCGCTCGCCTCACCTCCAGCAGGCCTCGCCGCTCAGGGCCGGGCGGCCGTAGCAGGGCATGAGCGGCAGCTGCTGACGCGGCGCGCCGTTGACGCGCCGCGCGCTCTGCGCGCTGGCGGGTTGCAGCAGCGGCGTGGCGACCTGTGCTTGCGCCATGGGCGCCCCTCCTGTAGGAGCCCGCGCGCACCAAGCGCGGGGACCTGCACAGGCGTACCGCCTGTGCAGCCTGCATGTCCCGCCTGTGGCCGGCGGCTGTGCCGGGCCGGCACGATGCGGTGCGCGTCAGCGCCGGCGCGCGCGCGCAGGCGCTTCATCCCCGTCAGCGACCAGTACGATGGCAACAAATTTTTCACGATTGAGAACGGCGTGCGCAAGGCCACGCCGCTGCTGCTTGTGCTGGCCGTGGTCGAGATCAGCGACGTCGTGTTCGCGGTGGACTCCATCCCCGCCGTGCGCCGCGGCCTCTGCACGCGCAGTCCAGGGTTTGGTTTAGGTTCGAGCTTTGCCCTGCAATGCTGCAGTGTAGTGCAAAGCGACAGCTGCATGGGCTTGGTGATCAGCACGCTTACGCTCACGCGCGCGCGGACGACCTCCGTTCTGCCTGGCAACGCCGTGCTCCTCCCCGGGGCCGGCAGCGCACCCACGGGCCGCGCGAGGCGTCCCCTGCATGCCGTGCTGCTCGTGGCGGCGAGCGGCTGACGTCGCCGCGGGCGCGCCCCCCAGGTGTTTGGCGTCACGCGCGACCCGTTCATCATCTGGACCAGCAACATGTTCGCCATCGCCAGCCTGCGCGCGCTGTACGGCCTGGTCGCGACCGTGCTGGCCGAGCTGCGCTTCCTGGAGAAGGCGATCGCGGTCGTGCTGGCCTGGATCGGCGTCAAGATGATCATCGAGGCGCGCGCGACGCTGCGCGGCACCATGCCTGCCGAGCTGCAGAGACGGGCACGAGTTTCACAGGCTCCTGGGCATGCACGAAGCCGCGGCGCCACCGAAGCGCTGACGAGCGCTGCAGAGTCGTGTAGTGAGCAGCGGACCGCAGAGCGGCATGCGCTCTCGCTTGCCAGCCTGCCTCCCGGCTGCCCGGGCGGGCCACACGTGCGCTGCGAGGGGAAGCGGCTGTCCGATGTGCTGCGCGTGCGCGCGGCAGGTCGCGGGCTTCCCGATCAGCACCGAGCTGAGCCTGGGCGTGGTCGCGTCGACGCTCAGCGCGGGCGTGGCCGCCAGCCTGCTGCTGCCAGAGGTCCGGGCGGCCGGCGAGGAGGGCGGCGCCGAGGGCCCGCCGCCGCCCTGACCCCGCGCTCGGAGCCCGCGCCCCGGCCTGCTCCCGACCTGGGGAGCACTGCTGCAGCGCGGAGCGAGCAGCGCGAGCGTTTCGGCAGCTTGTCTGGCGTGCCAGCTGTTGCACATGGCCGGGCGTTGCAGCGCATGCCCCCCCCCCCCCTGCGGCCCTGGCTGCTCTACTTTGCAGGCGCCCCTGAAGCCAGCAGATATCCTGGTATCCTGGGGACTGACCGCGCGCGAGCAACCTGCTGGCCTGCTGCCTGTGTGACGGCGCGGCGGAGTGCAATGGGGGGTTGCGCAAGCTGTCAGCGGCTGTGTCTGGGCGTGCTCGTCCTGCGTTCTTTGGCATGCGCACTTCCATAAATATGCCCGCCTGGTAATTATTGTTGCTCCAAGCAGCCTGCAGGTTCGCCAGTGCCACCCGTCCTTTGACACACGTCGTGCGTTGCGTGTCTGGACAGCAGAGCTGCAACGATGGGCAGGGGGTGCGTGAGCATGGTCGTGCTATGTTATCAGCAGGACTGTCAAGCCTGCTGCCCGGTGCTTGGATTCTTCTGGGCTTGCCGGTACTCATTAAGGCAGGCGACTCTGAATGCATGTTGGGAACATAGGGCTTTGTGGGGAGGGTGACCAGGCAAGCTTGCTGCTGCGCGCGGGTGGCGGACGTATGCCATGGCAGGCATACGCACACCTGCAGGGGAGTGCCAGCATAGCCTGCGCAGGCATATGTATACTAGCCAAGCACTGGAACCATTCCTATGTCTGGCATGGTTGAGGCTCACGGGGACAGGGAGGTCTAGATACGCGCTTGAGTGCTGCATACTGCTTGAGCTTGCTAGCTCTGTCAACCACGGGGTGTGTTTGGCAGATATACGCACGCATTGGCGAATTAACAACGAGGCACATGATGCATAAAGGTCCATGATGCAATGAAGTGGTAACGAGGTCGATCATTTAATGAAGGTAGCTATACGTACAAAGTGCCACAGCAAATTGAGAGTAGCTAGGTCAGGATGCACGGGTTGGCCAGCGTCCCGGCCGCATTGCAGACAGGCGATGCGATCGTCGCGCGCACCACTGCGCATGCCACAACACCATTCGAGGGATGCAAATGCATCCGGCCCTCGACATGCATCCATATCAGGAATGCATACACATCAAGGAAGCCCATGACAAACTCAAACCACGTCACTAATGAGGAGGAGGGAGGGGTGTCAAGCCATGACAGGGAGGGTGATGTTGCAAGGTGGCCACACCTACCATGGCAGGACTGACAGGGCGCTCACCGCAGGCGACTTGCATCATATCAGCCTGCTCCGAAACTCCAGCGTCGCAGCCGCAAGAACTGCTGACAAAGTTCACGGCGTCCGAGCAGCACCTGGCACGTCGCCTGGGTGCTCATGCTAGCGCCACAAGCAACTTGCACCCAGCTTATTGGAGCCCTGATCCGCATGCATCTCCTCTTCGTTCACTCACCGCGCTTACATCTTGCACCCCTGCCTGTCATGCTGGCAACCACAACCACGCACTCACTAGGGTGCTCGCTGGGGTGCTCACTGGGCGGATGGCGTTGGGCCTGCGAGCACAGCGTTCTTGAAGGTGGCCGCATCTGCTACGCAGTTCGGGTTGCCCCTACGCACTTCACGGCCTTAGGGCAGTCGTCAGTTGAAACAACAGGCAGCCAGCCAGACGACACAGGGTGTGCAAGGTGCTGCGGCACTGCGCGGAGCCCCCGCGCCTGAAGTAACCCACAAAGCCCGCGCACGCGGCCTTGTTCAGTATCTGCCCCTTCCTCAAGCAGCTCTCTGCGAGGCACAAGAGCGCCGTCAGCGCATGTCCCTACCCAACCACTGCATTTTCCAATTGCAGTACGCTGCCCACCTGGTGGTAGAGCGCCCTCTGGGGAGGTCAATGCAGAGGCGCCTGTGCCTCCCGTGCCTCCCGTGCCTCCCATGGATGTCTGAATGAGCATGTCCTGGCCATGGACTGGCGCAGAAGCAGCCAGGCACAGGATGAGCGCCGCAGCGGTGGAGCCCAGGGCGCTCGCTTTGCGGCGCGCCATGCTCTCACGCCTGGGTCCCCACACCCACGTCAGGCTCCTGTGCAGCACCTGTGTATGCACACCACCAACTCACGGCATCAGCAGATATAGACTCGAATATTACAGCTTCTGGGTGCGAGACCTTCACAATTTTGCAGCAGCGTCCACGGCGCGCCCGTGCGACCCAGAGCTCTGTGAAAATACCGACCGTGGAGCGCCGAGCGCGACGGGCAAGCCCTTGGCTGATGCGTGCGTTGCTTAAACCAGGGTGTTGCTAACACACTGTCAGCCTTTCACCCCTGTACAGACCGAGCGGTGCAGACCGATTCTACCGATTGTGTTGATGCCGAACCCTTTTCGTTCGTACACTTCACTCAAAACTTTTCAGGGTTCCCATGGCCATGGTGCATGCACGGCAACAATCCAGGGCCCAGCACACCACTCCCCAGGAGGTCCAGAAACCCCCACGCCTGGAGGAGAGAAACTCCCACGCCTGGAGCTAGTCGCGGCGCCCGCGGTGCCGGCGCCGCCGACCCCGCCGCGGCAGCAGCAGCAGACACGCCGCCAGCGCCGCGGTCGCCAGCAGCCCTGGTACGTGCACAGTCACTCTTCTGGTGCGCATGGGAGCGTCTCCCAAGCAGCAACCAGACGGGCCCACCACTGGAGTCGAAAACGGGTACCTGCCTGAGGCACCGCGCGCCTGCAGCCTCTAGCCTCTGCACCCTGCTGTGCGGCTTTGCACACACAAGATAATAAGTTCAGGCACACTGCAGAAACGCGTCAAAGGAAAAAAAAAAAAAGCCCTCACAGACATCGCCTCTCGTGGCAACGACCGGAAACAGACAGCTCCGCCGCTCTAAGACAAGCACCTGTCGCAGCGCACACCGCCCGGCGAGTGCGCACCGCGTCCCACCCAGGAGAACAGCAGCCACGCGAGCGGCCCGCTGTGTGGCGGCCGGCCGGCCGGCCGCGGCGCGCCGCCGCCCGCGCCGGCGTCCTCCTCGTCGCGGCTGCGCTGCCGCAGCCGGCGGCTGCTGGCCGCCTGCGCGCGCAGCACCAGCGCGATGCCATCATGCCCGCTTGTGCACTCGTGCACTCGAAACATGAGCGCTTGATAACCAACGCATGCAGTGACAGCAGGCAGCCCACCAGCGAGCCGCGGCTGGCGTCCTGCAGGTCGGGGTCGGGCGCGCGGCGGGCGCCGCGCTCATCGGCGGGCACGCCCGCGCCGCGCGAGCCCCGCAGGGGCGCCTGCGGGCGGCCGCGCGCGGGCGCCGGCAGCGCGCCCGGCAGCGCGTCCGGCTCAGCGCGGTCGGCCGCGGCGAGGCACTCCCGGACCTGCGGGGAGCCGTGTGGCCGCGCTCAGCCCCAGCGCCACCCTTCCGCCTTTTGCACCTCTGCATGCGATCCAAGGGGCCGGCAGGCCAGCGCAGCTCCTGTAGTAATATAGGCTCGCGGCAGGCTCGTCGGCGGCTCGCGCTGCCCGCGCTGTTTGTCCAACAGTGTCGGTCAAACACACTTCACATGGAAGCACTCAGCACAGGGGCAAGCATCGCGTGGTGGCACACGCGGGCCTGCCCAGGCCGCCGGCCACCTGCAGCATCGTGAGCGCGGGGTTGGCGTAGCAGGCGCGCTGCCGCCGCTCGACAAGCCGCGCGCGCGCGTCCATCAGCGCCGCGGCCGCGCCCGCCACGCCCCTGCCCTTGCGTGCGCGCGCGACCCTGACCGTGTCCAGGCCGCGCTGCTCTTCGGCGCCTCGGGTCCCCTGGTCCCCCTGCCCCTGAGTTCCTGCCCGGCCCTGGCCCAGGGCGTCCGGCGACCCCCCCGCCGCCTCCTCCCCGGGCGCCCGGCCGCCGCCCCCGGCCTGCTCGCCGTCGGCCGCCACCACGGCCTGCAGCCGCGCCCACTCCGCATCGATCGAGCCCGCCTGCACGCGGCGCTGCGCATCGGGGTCGACCAGGGTCTCGGGCGCCAGGGTCTGCACCCCACCTCCGCCGCCGCCGCCGCCGCCGCCCTGCGCGCCCCCGGGCGCCTCCGTGGCGAGCCCGGCGCCCGTGTCAGCAGGGTTCCGCGGCGTCCCACCGATGGAAGCGCCTTGCGCGTCAGAGTCGCCCGCCGCCAGCCCCGCCACCCCTCCGCCGTCGGGGCTGCGTGAGACCCCGCCGCCGCCGCCGCCGCTGCCTGCGTCACGGCCAGAGCGCTCCACACCGCTGCCGTGTGCGTCGCCGCTGCCGCCGCCCGCGCCCGCCCCGCCGCCAACAGCCGCGGCGGTGCCTTGCGCGCCGCGCTCGCCGGCGCGCTCGCCGACAGGCTTGGAGCTCGCAGCGTCGGCGCCGTCGCGGGCCCTGGCGGCCGCGGCCGCGGCGCGCGCCTCCGCGGCGGCGCGCACGCGTGCGGCCCACTCCTCGCGCACCGCGCGCGCCTCCGCCGCGCGCAGCTCGTCCGGCCGCGGCTGCGGCTGGGCGCCGCGCCTGGCCTCATCAGGGTCGGAGTCCCCGCTCAACCCCTGCCGCTCGGCACTGCCGGACACGGACTGCGGTTTTGCCATTTGCGCCCCATTCCCCTGCACCAGCCCGAGCGCATCCCCGGCGCCGGCCACGACCGGCGGCGTGGTGACCTCGGCGGGGCTGCGCGGCCTGGGGGACATGGAGGCAAGCGCGGGCGACGCGCCCCCGGCGGCCGCGCCGGCCTCTTCCCGCGCCGCGTCAGGCGGCAGCGGGACGGCGCCCGGGCCGGCGCCGCCGCGGTCCCCGCCCTCCCGCGGCGCCTTGCTGCCTCTGCCTCCGCTGCCGCCCTCTGCCGCCCCAGCCGCCCGCTCATACGGTGAGACCGCTGTGCCGTCCCGCACAGGCTCCTCTGAGCGGCCCCCTGCGGCCGCCAGCTGCTGCAGCGCGCCCGCAGCTGCCTCCCGCGCGCCGCCGCCCGCGGCGCCTCCTGCGGCGCCCTCCGCCGCGGCGGCGCCTGCCACTGACACCGCACCGGCGCCCCCGCCGGCTCGCGGCTCTGCGAGCGCGCGCGCGCGCGCTACGCCTGCGCCGCCAGGCTCCGCATCCGCACCCCGCTCTCGCGGCGGGGCGGGCGCGTCGCCGCCCTCTCCCGCCGCTTCGGCCTCGGGCGTGCGCTCGGCGGGCGAGCCGCGGCGCGTGGCCTGCGCCGCGGCCTGGCCAGGCTGCGAGCCTAGCAGCGCCTGGTCAAGCTGCGCCCGCCCCGCCGCCCCGCTCTCCCGCTCCAGCGCGCCCGCCTGCGCGATCTGCCGCGCCTCCAAACCCTGTTGCGCATCCAAACCCTGCTGCGCCGCCGCCGCAGGCTCGCGCGGTGGGCCCAGGTCCGCGCGCTGCGGCCGCGCCTCCTGCCGCGCAGCGGCGCCGCCGGTGGCCTCCTGCGGCTGCGGCAGCGGCTCATCCGCGCGCTCCACGGGCCCCGCGCGCCGCGCCTGCGCCGCCGCCGGCTCGGGCCGGTCCGGAGTCTCCTGCGGCGGCTCCTGCTGCGCGTCGCGCCCCGCCTCGCGCTGCTCGTCGCGCTCGGCCTGCGGCCGCGCCCCGCTGCCCGGCTGCGGCACCGCCTGCGGCAGCTGCTGCGGCCGCGGGTCGCGCTGCGCCGCGCTGCCGCCGCCCGCGCCCGTGGCGGTCTGCCCATGCGCACACAGCCCTTTAGCACAATGGACAGGCATCATGGACTGCTGTGTGGTGCCGCCATCGCCGCACCCGCCCGGCAGTCCTGAGGCAGTCTGTCGTGACGGCACAGGGCTCTCGAGAAGGAGCAGGTCAAGTGTAATTTTGAGCAGGACGGCCAGGCCCCGAGCAGCATGGCAGGGGGGTGGGCGCCGCACCGCGTTGCCGGACCCGGGCCGGCACATTCGGCAGGCGGCGCGGCAGGTGCGGTGCATGAAGCCGGGGTTCATGCCGCACTCGCCGCGCTCCGCCCAGCCCTCGCACCGCAGCTGCGCGCGCGCGCGCGCCCTTGTCACGGCGGTGCTTGGAAAATAATCTTGGCGCATAACAGCGCTGGGTGCCGCGCGCTGCCTGTCAGCGGCGCCGACCCCACGCCGCGGAGGTGCGCCCCTCGGGCGCTGCTGCTCAGGGCGTGGTCGAAGTATGGAGGCGCTTTGCATGCATGCGTCCACAGATACCCTGTCTGAGATAACATCCCGCCCCTCTGCGCGAGGCCCGGGCTCCAAGCAGAGCGGCGGGGCGCGCGGCGGGGGCGCACGTCCTCGTCTTGGCAGTCGATGGCGCCGAGCGCGGCCGCCGCCAGCGCGGCCATGTCCGCCGCGATGGCCTTGGCCAGGTTGGCGGCCTGCGCCCGATGGACCAGTGAGACCGATCAGTGGGCTCTATGGCCTGCCTGATGCGCCACGCTCGCGCTGCTGGGCAGGCGCGTCCAGCAGCGCGTCTGCGCATGCATTGACGGGTCCTCGAGCCCAGGCTCAACTTGAGGGCGTGCAGCCATGCACATCACAGATACAGGCACCCCCGTAGCTACAAGAATGGCCATGCGCCAATGTGCCTCGCTCACAGCACACCCGTGCAGCATGCGCTCAGGTCAACATGGGCTCTTTGATCTGCATATTCGGACCAAACACGCTTGGCTCAGCCGCTCTCTATCCCCAGAGTGCTGGGCCGGCACCCGCCCCGCCTGCCGGCTTGCTCACGCACAAGGCAGCCCATGGCCTGCAGCAGCCCAGCAGCCCGGGAGCAGTCAGGGGTCAGGGCAGGGCGCGGGCCGGGCGGCGGCGGCGCGCGCCTTGGCGCACTCTGCCGCGAGCGCGCCGGCGGGGCCGCACGCCGCCAGCGCGCGCTCGCACAGCGCCTCGTTCAGCGTGGCCACCACCTCCAGGCTCAGCAGGTCGCGCAGGCGCTCCTCGCCCTGTCACACTCATAATATTGTGTGATGTCACACTCATGATATGGTGTAATACTGCTACACAGTATTATGTTACTGCAAAGCAGGTCGCGCAGGCGCTCCTCGCCCTGTCAATTATGATGTGGTGTAATGTATTATGTTATGCAAAGCAGGTCGCGCAGGCGCTCCTCGCCCTGTTATTCATAGTACTAGGTCATTGTGTTACTGCACAGCGCCCACGCGCGCTGGTTACCTCCGTGTGAAGCAGCGACCCGCCGCGGGACGAGTGTCAGCCAGACGGTAGGTGCCATGAGGGCGCACTGACCAGGCGTGGGGCCGGATGTGGCACGTCAAGCAATGGTGTTGCCCTGGGACCGGCGCAGCGCTGGTAGGGCGCCGCCCGCGGGCGGCCGCGCAACAGGGGTTCAAGACAGCTGGGAGGCGAGGTGGTGCAAGCGTGTGGCAGGGGTGCGGCGCGGCCGCGCGGCGCGCCTGCGAGGTCAGCATGAGCGGGTTGGGCGGGTGCGGGAAGAGGCCGCCAGTCGGGCGGCCAAAGCGGTCGCGGCCCCAGACGCCCGACGGCGGGCACGCAAGCGCGTCAAAGGCCATGTACCAATGCTTGTCGAACTTGAAGCCCGTGCCGGCCACCTCGAACAGCAGGCCGTAGTGCAGGACGTTGGGCGAGTCGGCGGCGGTGTAGGGCTTGTAGCTAGGGTACATCATGGCCGTGTGGTCGACCTGCG
>JAABUV010006891.1_pt1 | contig 12171 bp, 16 predicted proteins | sample 5559971 | NCBI WGS metagenome assembly JAABUV01 (sample SAMN10711881, study PRJNA513362) | rock metagenome | isolation source: Antarctica rocks | place: Antarctica: Victoria Land, Knobhead nord | collected 2015-12-19
ATCCAACACGCATCTGCACCGGGTCCGCGCACCACGAACTTGTCGAACCGGGTGATCTCGGCGGCGTGGGCGGCACTGTCCACCTGCAGTAGCGCCATCCCCGCCCCTAACGTTTCTCGGCTCCCGTGTGGTCAGCTCGCGATCGCTGCTGGCGGCAGTTCCTCGGACTCATCGCCTGTGCCCGTGGTGCTGGGGTCGCCGTCCTGCGGGGCGACGGCCTGCGGTGTGCTGGCGGTGGCGAGCTTGAGCAGCGTGCGGACCTCGGTGGCGGACAGCTCGGTCGCCTCGGCGATGCTGGCCACGGTTTCGCCCCGATCTTTCATCGCCCGCAACGCGACCGCCTGCTCACGTTCGGCGGCGTCGATCTTGGTGGCCGCATCGTTTCGGATTGCTTGGATCTTCTTCTCCACGTCACCGGCAACCTTTTCCGCGGTTCTGCCCGCGTCGAAGAACGCGACCAGGTCGTCTTCGTTTTTCTTCAACCGAGTTTGTTCGGCGGCGAGCCGCCGTGTCGTCGCTTGGCGCGCGCGTTCCCGCGCGCTGATCGGGGACCTCGTGGTCGAGCTGGCTGCTGTGGGCATATTCGGATACTCCTACCGGGGTGGCGGGCTGCTGGAACGGTCGAGGTCAGTGGCGGCCTGGGCGCGCCGTTGTGCGGGTGTGGGTGGCGGCTGTGGGGTGATCCCGACGCCGGTGAGGATGCTCAGGTCCAGGGACCAGTCCGTCTCGGATCGGAACCGCCACATGCTGGCGGCGGAGGCGATGTGCGCCTCAGCGTCGGCCCGGGTCCAGTGGTTCACCGCGCACAGCTGCGCCAACGCTTGTTCGGCGCTTCCGGTGATCTCGGCGTAGCCGAAGTGGGTGGCCTGATGACACCGGGCGCACAGGCACACCAGACGCGTCAGGCGCTGCGTGCGGGTGGCGTTGTTGTAGTCCCACCGCTCGTGCGCTTCCAACCACACCTGGTGCTCGCGGTTCACACCGGCACCGCACGCCTCGCATCGGTTCCCGGCCCGACCGTAGACCAGGGTGCGTAGCCGGTCCCAGTCCCGCGCACTCACACAGGAGCGCACATTGGTGAACCAACACGACGCCGGAATCAGGTCCACGAACAATCCGGAGCCAAACGTTCGGTCTTCTCCGGGTAACACCGCAGGTAAGGGGGCAGCGGGTACCCACCGGCCCCACCCGGACTCCCGTCCCGGTGGGGCGTACCACCGGTCGAGCCGCTATCGGTAGCCGAGACGCGGCGGGTGCTGGACGCCGCGACCGGGGGGCGCAACGCGGCTCGGTGGGCACTGGCGCTGCTGGTCGGCCCGCGCCAAGGGGAAGTCCTAGGGCTGCGGTGGGAGGACGTGGACCTCGACGCCGGCACCATCCACATCCGCCGATCCCTGGCCCGCGCCCCCTGGAAACACGGCTGCGGGTCCGTCCCGTGTGGCGGCAAGCGTGGCGCTGACTGCCCCCAGCGCCACGGCGGCGGCCTGGTCACCGGGCCGGTCAAGACGTCCGCAGGGGAGCGCGTGATCGCGTTGCCCGCCGGCTTGACCGCGATGCTCCGTGCCCACCGCACCACCCAGACGGCCGAGCGGCTGCGCGCCGGCAGCCTCTGGCGCGACACTGGGCATGTCTTCACCGACGAGCGCGGGCAACCCCTGGACCCGCGGCGCGACTGGGGCCGGTGGAAGGAGCTGCTGGCGGACGCGGGGGTGCGGGATGCCCGTCTGCACGACGCGAGGCACAGCAGCGCGACTTATGCACTGCTGGACGGCACCGACCCGGCGGTGGTCATGGCCCGGCACGGCTGGGGCTCGCGGGGGATGCTCGACCGCTACCAGCACGCGGTCATCGAGGCCCAACGGGACGCTGCGGCGAAGACCGACGCGAGGTTCTTCGGTGCCGGGTAACACCGGCGGCGTCTTCCGGCCTCATCCGGCTTGATGCCATCCCGGTGCCGGAGCTGCCGCTGCGGACCGTCTGAACCGCCGCCATACGGGGTGATACCTCGACGGTTCTGCATAAACACCCCCAGCCCTAACCGCGTCATTGCACCTGACCAGCGCACATAGCGATTGCAAACGCGCGTAGACGCGTCTATTATGAATAAAGATGCACAAACGCGCATAGTCCGTCATCGGCTAGGAGGAACGCATGCAACCCGATATAAAGATGACTGCCCGGCTTTTGATGTCGGTCCAAGATTTCGCCGCTTTGAGCGGTCAGACGCCGGCGGCAATTAGGAGCCAAATCCGGGCCGGCACATGTCCCGTGGACGTGGTGGTGCTCCGTAAGCCGGACCCCGGTCGTGCAGGCGGTCGCCCCCGCTACGCCGTCACCCGCGCCAGCGTCGACCGATTGCGGGGGCTCGAGGCGTCGCCATGAACCGCGCCGTGAACCGCCGCCGCCTGGTCGCTGCGCTGCTGGCCGGGACACCACTCGCGCTCGGGATCGGCGCCGGGACAGCAACCGCGGCGCCACCGGCGCCACCCGCTGCTGCCATCACCGTGCCCGTTGATCAGGCGCCCGCCGGGTCCGGTGCGACGACCTTCGCTCTGGCCGGGATGCAACGCGTGGTGGTGCTGAGCTGCCAGCCATCCCCGGACCGGTTGGCGTGGGCCGTGCCGTCCACCCCCGGAGTCGTGCAGTGGTTCCAACCCCCGGTGGCCTACATTTCGGGCTCCGTGCCGATCGTCGATACCGACGCGCTCGGTTGGCCGATTGAGCTCGTCGCGCTCGGCAGCGATGCGCCGCACTCGCAGCCGGTGTTCCGCTCCGGCTGCTTCGAGAACCACGGCGGTGCTGCGGGTGGCGGCCAGCCCGGGCTCAACTGGGGTGACCCGGCGGGCATCTCATCGACCACGGCCACCGGCTTGCGGACCCCCAGCCCCGCCGCCAGCCCCGGCCCGGGTGCCGCGTTGGCGATCCTGCCCGGAGCCTCCGGCACCGATTCGCCGTCGATCGGCTCCCGCCCGCTCACCACCACCGCCGCACGAGTCCCCGGCGCCGGATCTTCTGCCAGCACAGCCCCGGCAGCCCCGGTGTACACCGGCACCGCGGGCACCTCAGCGAGCAGTCAGCGCACCACCGACACCGGCGGCGGAACTCCTTGGGGCGCCATCATTTTCGGGGTGTTCACGCTGCTCTTCGCCGCCGCGTCCCGGCTGACCTCGAGAAGAGTCCGCCGGGACGAGGACATTGACAAGATTCCGGTGCGCGCTCATCTCTACGGGGGTACCGCCGCCCTCACCGGCCTGATCAGTGCTTCCAGCGCGCCTAGCTCGTTGGGTGGGTTCTTCGGGGCGGCGGTGCTTGCCGTCGTCGTCGCGCTCGTGCTCATTGCGCAACGCGCCGCGCAGACCGGGTACGCGGTGAGTCTGGTGGCGCTGGCCCGGACCGAGGGGCCGCAGTGGCCGGCCGCGGGTGTCGGCGCGGGCGCCGGGTTCATCGTCGGGTACATCGCGGGCAGCGGTCTGGTGAGTCCGGCTGTGTTGTTCGGGGTCCTCGCGGGTGCGGGCATCGGGGTCGGCGCAGCGCACCTGCGCGGAGAGCACGCACGAGCCGCCGGGTGGAGGGTTGACGCCGCCGTGGTCGCTGATGTGCTCGGCATCCCGGAGAAAACGATCACCGAGACCGGCGAGGTCGTGTTCGCCACGACGCCCGACGGTGGTTTCGTCGTGACCACCCTCAGCCAGGCTGCGCGGGGGCATTTGGACGGGATCGCCGACCGCTGCGCCCTCGTCGCGCCCCACCTGATGGTTGTCCACGCGGACCGCCTGAGGGTCGAGGTCGGCCCGATGGACGCCGCGACCAGCGCGCACCGGGAGGCCATGGCCGGCTCCGGCGGGTTGGTCGGCGGGGCGCATGCAGGGGCCGACCCGTGGACGGGCGGAGCACCCGCTCCGAGCACCGACGTGAACATGCACAAGCCGGGCACCCCCGCAGCCCCGGACGCACTCGACTTCTCGCAGGGGTGGGATTGAGATGGTGCTGGCCGAGCCATACCCAACTCCCCCTCCTGGCATCCCGAGCCAGGTCACCGGATACCTGACCGGGCTGATCCCGCCCGGGGTCATCGACACCGGCATCGCCGCCTTCTTCGCGGCCGCAACCCTGATCCTCGCCGCGCTAGCCCACCACCACGCCCGCCGCCAGACGTGGCTGAGTGGGTGGTTCAGCGGGCCGGTGGGAATCCTCGCCGCCGCGATCGCCGTGAGCTACGGCGTAAGCGGGCTGCCGGCCCTGGCCGGGGTCGACAGCTTTGCCCGTGACCCGAGGTCTCTGTTCGTCGACGCCGCGGTGGCCCTGCTCGCGGCCGCCCTGGTCGCCGGGGCCGTCTGGCCGGTCGCGGTGCATGTGGCCGCGCACCGGGGCAGCCCTATCAACCTGGTGGACCTGCGGGAGTGGGCGCAGACCCAGCGACTGCACTCCGGCGGCGGAGCGGCGGCCGGTGCCGCGGTGGGCTGGATCGTGCTCGACCCACTGCTCTGTGTGGTCGGGGCGGTCTTCGGATTCCTGCTCACCGCCACGGTGGAACACCTGCGCGCCACGGGCATTTCGGTACCACCAGCGGAACACCCGCGTCCTCGGGCCGTGCAGCCGGAACACCGGGCGCAGCACGCTCCCGTACCCCCGGCCGTCGTCTCCGATGAGGACTGGTGAGCACCATGACCACAGCACCCCCGTCCCCGCTGTCCGGCTGGCTGCCGGATGAGGTCGAGACCCTGACCCACGTCCGCGAGGTGTTGGACCGCCAACTGCTGCACATCCGCCATGGCTCCCGCGCGCGCCGGGTCGCCGAAGACGAGAGGAAGCAGACGCTGGCCGCTGCCGGCCTGGACCAGTCCGACTTCGCGACCTGGACGGCCGGGGGGATGCACCCGCGGCGGGGCATTGCCGTGGAGTTGGCACCGGGCGAGCAGCTGGTGGCATTGCCACCGGGTTACGACGATGCCTCTCCACGGGGCCGCCCCCGGTTGATCGCCAAGCTGGCCGGTGCGCTCACCGGAGAACCCCAGGTACAAACCATCATCTGGAGTGCCGACCACAGCCGGTGCGCGGCCATCGTGGGATCCCCGTCCTGGCGGCCCCGTGGTGAGGCGCGCGCCATTCCGGAGGGGGTGCGGGACGCCGGGGCGGTGGATGCGCGGCTGCGGGAGGACAGACAGTGCCTGCTCTCCTGGGACCCCGCCGCGCACCGGATGCTCGTCGGGAACCTCGCACCGTTCGAGCTCGCGCTCCGCGAGCGATTGGCCGGAGTGACCAAGCGCGCCCCGTGGGAGATTCGGCTGAGCACCCGCTGGACCCTCGACCCCGACACCGGCGAAGGGGTCCTGCACGAGGTCATCATCCAGCACGCCCCCGTCCTCGCCGAGGACTCCGCGAAAGCCCGCGAGCGTTGGACCGCCATCGCCCAGGGCACCGTGGGCGGTCACTCCGGCTGGCGCGCGGAGGTCGACGGCGTCTCCCAAACCGTCACCCTGACCGCCGGTGCCGCCCTGGATTTGCCCGAGCGCGCGGATCCCATGTGGGCCCTGATGGACAGCCTGCCGAGGGAGACGATGGCGTTCGCGACGGACGGTTTCGGACGACCGGTGACCATCGACCTGGCAACCAACGGCGGCTCGTTGATCGCCGGGAAGCAGGGCTCCGGGAAGTCGGTGCTGCTGCAGGTGCTTCTGTACGGCGCGCTGACCAGCGACCTCGATATCTGTGTCGTCGACCCAGTCAAGGGCGGCTCCGACTTCGCGGTGTTCGAGAACTACGTCCGCCCCGGTGGGTGGGGGTGCGAATCCTACGATGAGGCACTCGCCGTCGTCGAAGGGGTCTACGCAGAAGGTCTGCGCCGCAAAGCACTTCACAAAAAGTACGGTGTCGGTAAGTGGTCGGAGCTGCCGCCCGAGGTGATCGCGGCGGAGAACATCCGCCCAATTTTCTTGGTCGTGGATGAGGCCACCTCCTTGGTCCAGCAGGACTTCGTGCCGAAGAGTCTGTCCCCTACAGATCCGCGCCGGGCGGCGATCGAGGAACAGAACGGCACCAAAGAATTGATCGTTTCCGAGCTCGCGAAGATTGCCCGTGAGTTGCGCGCGGTGGGTGTGCGACCGGTGCTCGGCACCCAGCGGTACGAGGCGCAGGCGTTTGGCGGCGGTGGGTTGCGCGCCAATCTCGGCAACAGAATCTTGATGGGCCGCGCAAACGCCGCCAGCATTTAAATGGCAGTCGAGGACCCGGGTGATATGGCCACGGCGTACGCCATGGCCCACGGGGAGCAAGCCGCCACCGGGTCCGATGCCGGTCTGGGTATTGGCCGGGCTGGGCGTGGGGTGGCCGAAATCGACGGTCGCGGTCACGTTCCGCTGCAGTGTTGGTACGCCGGCCAGAATGATTTCGCGGCGGCGCTGGGCGAACGCGATGTGACCCCGCAGCGCGGCGGGCGGCCTGCCGGCGCAGCGGATGCGGACCAGGGGGAGGTGCCCGAGCTGATCCCCGTCGCGCCGTCAGCGGCAGTGGTTGAGATCGGGGAGATGAGCTTCGAGCTCGAGGACGACCCCCCGAATGCACCGGCCCCGGCCGACGACGACGGCTGGAGCGACTGATGGCCGGCGGGCGGGCGCGCCAGACATTCCAGACCCATGCGGAGACCGCGGGCCTGGAACCACCCGGGCAGCGGGGCGGCCTGCAGGACTACGCCGAGGAGACACTGGGCCAGATTCCCCGATTGCGGGCCAGATGCAGCGATGACGACGAGGAGAAGATGCACGCCTTGCGCGAGATGGAGGCAGCCGCCCGAGGCCTCCTCGCATGGATCGAGCAAGAGGCCGCGGCGCCGCGGCGCGCGAAGTCAGGGCCCGCACGCACCGCGAAGACACCGCAGGTACCCGCAGCGCAGGTACCCGCCGTCACGCGGCTGGCCGACCGGGCCGCCACCCGGCGCGCTGCGATGCGGAGCCGACGATGACCGGGGTGTGGGTGGTCGGCATCGACCCGGGCGCCGTTCACAGCGGAGCGATACTGTGCCGGGTGGGTACCACCCTGGACCGTGTCGGCGCGCCCGAACTCGAGCCGGTGGATGGGCTAACAACCCATCGCAATCCCGGTGAGGACCCGGTCCGGGTGGCCGGGCAAGGCGCATACGCCGCCCGAGTCGCACAGGAAATCCTCGGCCTGCTGGACCTGCACGCCGTGCCGGAGGAGGACATTGCGCTGGTCTGCATCGAGGGCTACACGACGCCGTCGGGCTGGGTTTCTCATCAGGCGATGGTGGATTCGCTGCACCTCTGCCGCGTGCTGGGGTACCTCGAGGCGGTCTGGCCGGAGCACTATTTGGTGGCGCCCGCGGGTAGCTGGCCGTCCGGAAAGACCGGGTGGGACGCCGACCCCGAGGCGGTTCCCGCGTGCCTCTCCGGGCGGCGCCCGGCCGAGTGGAGTCAGGGCGCCGGTAGCCGCGGAACCCATCAGAGATCGGCGTTCTGCATGGCGCGGTCGGGCTGGCGCAGGTGGTGTGCTCAAGGTGGCAGCGCACCTGCAGCTACAGCTGCGGCGAACGCCCCGGCACCGGTGCCCGTAGCTGCCCCGGAAGCCCTTGCGAAAGTACCAGCGGAGACCACGCCGGTCGATCGCGTCGCCGCTCTGGTCACCGCGGGCGGAGCCATGAGTGTGAGCGCACTGCTCGACGGCGCCGCTCAGGTGTGGGGCGAGGGCTCGGTCAGCGACCGCGTCGCTCTCGGGCTGGCCGCCGCGATGGCACTGCGCCCCGCGACCGATCGCGACCGGATGCGTGCCCGGCTGACGGCCCGGGCGGCCGAGCTCGAGGACATCGCAGCGGAGAACTGACGCGTGACCAGCGACACTGGAACCATGACCGACACCGACCCGTCGCTGCGCGAGGACGCGGCGCACGCCTCTGATGCCGCCGCCGCGCTACTGGCCTCGCTGGGGGCGCTGGCCCGCAGTGTGCGGGCTGCGCACGCGGCCGGGCACCCGGTCACAGTCATCGGCCGGGAGCTCCGCCGGGGTCGAGCGCAGGCCCGGTACCGGCGCGCGCAGAATCGCATTCGGCCCTCGGTCCGGCTCGCCGAACATAGCGCCGAGGTGATGGCCGCGGCAGCCGCCTGCGGGCTTTCCGGCGTCCGGGTCTTCGGCTCATGTGTGAGAGGCGAAGCCAATCTCGCGAGCGACGTGGACTTACTCGTGGACATCAGCGAGCTCACGAGTTTGATCGACATCACTCGATTCGCCATCCTCGTTGAGGAGCTGCTCGGCCTCGACGCCGGTCGGGTCGATGTTGTGACCGGCGACGCTCTCCGCCCGGACGCCGGCCGAGCCGGGGAGTGCATCGCCGCCGAGGTGCAGCCGCTCGCTGCCTGGGCGGCAGCGTGGCCCCGGCTGGAATCACTGCCCGGATGGCAGCCCGCTTGTGCCGCCGGTGCGACGGAGGAGGAGCTCATAGAGGCCACCGAGTCCGGGCTTCACCCGTGGGGAGAGACCGCTACGGCGCTCCGGTATCGACCAGAGGGACGGCCCGCCGGCGCCACGCTGATCGATACTGGTGAGGTCGTCTGGGTCTCCGAGGTGCTCGTCCGCTACGCCGCCGCGCGCACCGGCGGGCTGGGCCACGACGCGGCAATCACGCGCGCGGTCACGCGGGATTGATCTCTATGACGGGGGTGGTCCGCCGCATTGTCGTCACGCAGTCATCGCGAACCTGGAGCAGGAGCTCCATCGGCAGGCCGACTTCGCAGTGATGGAGCTTGAGCAGGGGCACGGCTTCGCGGTCGCGGCGCAGCGCGGACACAGTGCATCCGGCGGCGGCGGTCGGTGCACCGGCGCCGTCGATCCGAGTGATGGTGCGGGCGTTGAGGTCGATAAGGTGACGCGATGTCTGGGTCGTCACGCACCACCTCCCGCGTCCGGAATCGACGAGCCGGGTAGGTGTGTGCACGGTGTCCAGCGTTCCAGGCACCACCGACGATTCGGCTTTCCCGACCCGGCGCCCGGGCCCGGCACGCTGATCCCGCACGCGATGAAACTACGGCGCAGAACCCAAGAGGAGGGAGGCTCATGAGCGAGTGGACCTATGGCCGCACGACGGGCGGGGAACCGATCGACGACCGCATGATCGAGAAGCTAGCGGATGAATCTGAACGCGGGTACGAACCCGGCCAGCTGCAGGGCCTGCCCCGCGGTCGTCCTCCCGTCGGGCGAAGCGAGAGCTAACACGCGGCAGTGATGGAAGGTCGAAGGTGAACACGCGGGAGCGAGAGGGAGCCCGGAAGGACTACACGCGGCAGCGAGATGGGTGCGGAGGCACACATCCCCGGCAGGGGCTTCTTTCCGCCCCCGGGAGGGACGAACCGGTACGGAGCGAGCGTCGCCGGAAGGCGTCAGCGGAGCGACCAGAGGACGAGGAGTGTCGCGGCGGTGTCGTACCGAAGGCAAGAGACACGAACCGGAATCGGGTAGCCACTCGGCGACGTCTCACCGGGTACCGGACCCAGCGCGGCGATGATGCCAACCGGTCTGGGAGGAGCAATGTGGAAAGGCTACATCGGCTTAGCTTCGCTGGATGCCTGCCGGCCTCGCTACGCGCCAATGTAGCCTAGCATACTCTTCCAAACTGGTGCATAATCATGCAGCTGCGGCCGGACCGGAAAGACAGCGCCCAGGCCCCCGAACGGACGATCCCGGCCACGGTCCGACCCCCGCACACACCCGACCCCGGGACGCCCGCACCACCCACCGGGACGACCACACTCCGCCCCCGGTACGCACCGCCGCGCAGAAGCGATCTTGGATGTCACGGTTGGGCTGCCACCCAGCCTCTCCTGCCCTGCCGGGCGGTCAAGGTTGGGCTGCCGGCGTGCTGAAAGTGAGGGGCGGGATGGGTTGATCACGCGTCATCGGGGACACACCAACACCGGCGATCGAGAAAATAGGGTCACGCGGTTTTCGATCGGAGAGTGTGGGAGAGCTGGCCGTGGAGAGCAAATCAGCGTGGGTGAGATGCCGGCTGACGCCGGCCGCCGGCCCTGTCCACTTGTACACATGGGCGCAGGCCCGACTTGACCGATGCGGGGCCTCCGCGCTTCCCTCGAGGTGTGGACCGCGACGAGGAGGAACAGCCGGCGATGGCCCGGCGGATCGCTGACACCTTCGCGCTCAGCGTCGACGAGCTGGGCGCTGTATTTGGAGGGGCCGCACAGGACGCCACGCGGTGGCTCGCTAGCGGCTTCCCCGCGGATCGGGTCGGCAAGGCGATCATCATCCTCGAAATTGCCAACCTGCTGACCCGGTACCTGCGGCCCGACCGGATTGGCGTGGTGGTGCGAAAGCCGGCGGCGGCGTACGGCGGTCACACGATGCTCGAGATGATCGAGGCGGGCGAGCACAACGTGGTGCTCGACGGCGTCCGCGCGTCCTTCAATTTCAGCAGCACTGCCTGAATCACACCTGTTCACCGAGAACGGCGGCCAGCTCGAGTATCGGGGACGCGTCGCCGCCTCCGAGCAACCAGTCTTGGGGACTGACGAACACATCGTCGTGACGTAGGGCCGGGTCCGGGGTGATCATGAAAGCCCGCAGCGTGACCGGGTGGGTGCCCGAGGGCAGTGCCGCCACGACCGCGGCGAGATGAGGAAGCGGACGGCCCCCGTGGGCCTGCCAATCGGGCCACCAGGGGCCGTCGCCGGCTAGCTCGTGGGAGTACAGCGCTCCGGCCGTCGTCATGCCGGCCACCTCGAGCTCGCTCTGGCCCAGGAGCGCGGCGACCGCTGGCAGCGTCAGCGCATGAGCGAGCTCGAAATCATCCCGCGCCGCCGTGCGGGCGGCCAGGGCGGCCAGCTCCTTCGGGGTCGCCTCATGGACCCCGGAGTGCAGGTGCAGGAACTCGACATCGGCGGCAGTGAGGTGGCACGCGGGCTCGGTCACAGGCCCATGATCCGCCGCGGTCCGGTCGGCAGCACGACGGCCCGTTGGGGACACACCACACATTCCGAGTAGCCTGGGACGCATGTGCCGAACACTCGCCCGCGGCGGTGCGCGCTGCGCCCGCTGCACCACCCCCGGGTCGCCGTGGACCGCCGCCGAACGCGCGGTCACCCGGGCCGAGCAGGTGGCCACCGCCGCCCGGGCCGAAGCCGCCGAACAGTTCGACGCCGCCTACGACGCGTTGTTCACCGTCGCCGCCGACAGGGACGTCACCCCGCAGGAATGGGCCCAGGCACTGGCCTCCTGGATGGACCGGGTGTCCACCGCCTGGGTCGCCCTGTGCCGTGCTCTGGAACGGGCCCACGAACGCCGCGTGGCAGCCCTCGATGTTCGTTGGGCCGCCCACCTGGCCGACCTGATGGCGGAGGTCCGGGCGGAGCGCTACGCACGCGAACGGGCGGCCCTGGACCACCTGCACGCCACCGAGCTGCACCTCGCCGCGGTGGAGCTCCAAGCCAGCACACCGGACTGGTCCGACCCGTTCTGGCACGAGGAACAATGGGCGGCGTTGGACACCGTGGCCTCAGAACTCGGTGTGGAAAGTCGCCGGCTGGTGAGGCTGGAACGGCGCACCGCCGCCCGGGCCCACCCCGACCCGCGGGTGTTGGCCGACCTGCGTTCCACCCGGGCCCGGGTGCGCTGCTGGCAGACCACCATGCAACGTCAACGCGCCACCCTGCTCGACCTGCCCCGGACCCCCACCGAGGCCGACGAGGCGGTGGCGGCGGCCCGGGCGAAGGTGGCTGCGGCGCGGGCGTCCACAGGGCTTACCGACGACGAGCACGCGTACCTCGCCAGCCCCGTTCTGGCGGCGGTGGTAGAACGCAGCCGCGCTCACCAGGAGGAACGGGTTGGGCGGCCGGCGCGAGCGTGACCGAGATGCCGGGGGACGGTGACGGGGAGAGGATCACCTTCGTGCGCGCGGTTGCGGTTGCGGCCCGGCTCGACGGGCTGATGTCCCGACCGGCTGCCGAGGGGCGAGAGCACCCGGGGCGAGACGCGAGCTGAGCGCGTGGCAGTGTCGGTGGGAGCGGGCACCATAGTGGCTATGCGCACGACCGATGAGTTGCCCTGTGTCAACCCGGGGTGGTTTAGGCGGCTTTTTCGGTGGTGGTGTTGAGCAGTGTTTGGAGGGCTCGGTGCTTGGTGGGGTCGTAGGCGGTGTTGTCCTGCCAGGCGCGCCAG
>JAABUV010006895.1_pt1 | contig 12167 bp, 13 predicted proteins | sample 5559971 | NCBI WGS metagenome assembly JAABUV01 (sample SAMN10711881, study PRJNA513362) | rock metagenome | isolation source: Antarctica rocks | place: Antarctica: Victoria Land, Knobhead nord | collected 2015-12-19
GCGGCGATCGCCTCGTACAACTCGGCGTACATCGGCCGGGCGAAATCCGCGCCGGTGAGCACTGCGGTGACCCGGCGGGCCTCTGCTGCCGGTGCCCACAGCAGCGCCCCCAGAGCCAGGGCCTCAACGTCAGTGCGCGGATCGTCCACCAAGTCGTCCACGTCGACGGGATCATCGGGGTGCGGGTTGCTCACGATGCCTGCTCCCCCGCGGCGCGCAGCGACGCCGGTAGGACCCCTGCGCGTGCCCCGCGCAACTGGTCGTCGGTGGTGTCGGCGTTCATGGTTGTCCTCCTGGTGCGCGTGCCGCGGCCCGCCGGGTTACGGCCCGTCGCTCTGCGGTGTCGGTGTCGCATTCCGGCCCCGCCACCTGCTCGCTCGGGTGCTTGCCGGTAGGGCTTGTGCTGGCAGTAGCAGCGCCGCTGGACACCCTCGCGGCCTGCTTGGGTGTCCTCGCACTGCTCGGCGCGGTGCTGGACCCGGCACGGTGGGCAGATCATGCCGACACCGCGCGGACGGGCGTCACCGTGATGGCGTCGAGGACACTGCTCAGCCATTCGTTGTCTCCGACCGTGCCCCGGTCCTCGAGCAGCCCCGACAGCTCGGTCAACGCGCTGTGGTGCGCTGCGGTGAGCGCGTTCTTGCTGTAGCGGGCGAGCGCGACGTGGTGCAGACGGTGGCTCACCGAAAGCGTGTGCCGTTCGGACCACATCCCATCGCGCACCCGCGCGTCGACCACGGTGAGGCTGGACAGAATCCGCTTGCCGTTCTGGTCGTGGCGGGTACTGGCCCGGGCGACGGTGCTGTAACCCTCGGCACCCGCCCACCCGGTGGTCAGGGTCGGTGCCGCCCACTCGGTGGTGATGCGGCGCGAGTCGAAGTCCTCGGTCGTCGTGCCCGCCGCGGTGGTGGTCGTGGTCATGATGGCTCCTTTTGGGTAGGGACTCGTATTCCTTCGACCTACCTCTAGTCGAGTGTATTGCGTGTTATACGGGCAATACACTAGGTGTTGTTTTCTTGGGTCTCCTGGTTTCCGCGGGTCCGGCGATGCCCTGGCATGCTCGGGGCTGGTCGCCGGGTAACTCCCCCACGAATCCTCGGCGGCCGTGATGGCGCTGGCTGATGTTGTGGCCACCCCCCGGCATCTGTCCTGGCGGCGTCAGCGGCTGGTCATGCCGCGTTATCCGCTCAGCGCCGGGCCACGGGGCAGCTCACCGAAGCGCGGCGGAAACGGCTTACCGCGGTGGAACTCCTCCTGCAGGCGGGCGACTTTCTCCTCGATGGCCTGGTTCACGAGGTCGGAGTAACCGTTGGGGGCACCTGGGGTGCTCAGCAGCGCCTGCGCCGCGTTCTTGGCTTCCTCCATCACCGTGGTGATGAGGTACACCGTGGACTGCTGTTTGTCCCCGGGCACCCGCTTGCCGCCCTTGCGCGGTGGCGCACCGCGCCGCTGCTCCCCGTCGGCCGGTGCCACCGGTGGGTCGGGCTCGGTCGTGGGGATGATCTCCGGTGCCCGGGCCGGCCGTGGACCGCTGAGCTTCTGGTTGTTCGGCAACCCGCTCTTGCTCATCTGGTGCTCCTTCTGCTCAGTTCGGCGGCGGCGGCGGCGTAGGCGAGGGTGACGGAATGCCCCGGGTGGAAGGTGTGCAGCGGCTCGCGGTGCGCGGCCGCCTCCACCGCCCGGATGCTCGCGGGGATGACGGTGTCCATCAGGTAGTCCGGGCGCTCGGTGCGCAGCTTGGTCTGTACGTCGCGGTCGATCACCTGGCGGGCCACGAACGCTGCGAGCATCACCGACCGCGCCGACTCCCCCAGCTTCGGGTTCAACCGTTTGGCGACCTTGTCCACGGTCTGCACCAGTTCCTCCAGGGCGTCCAGCTCCAACAGCCCTGGGCGCATGGGGATGAGCACGTGATCGGCGGCGGTGAGCGCACTGACCACCAGGACCCCCAGATCGGCGGGGCAGTCGAAGATCACAACGTCATAATCCGGACCGCCGTCCAGCGCGGCGCGCAGCACCTGCTCGGAACCGGGGTCGGCGCCGAGCATCCGGTCGGCGGCGTACAGCTCCCGGGTGCCGGGGATGAGCGCGACCCCCGGTGTGGTGGTCTGCACCCAGGAATCGGCGATGGCGGCCTGATCGGTCAGCACTGCCATCGCGTCGTTGTTCCACTCCTGCTCGGGGTTACCGCCGGTGAGCCAGGTGGTGGCGTTCTTCTGCGGGTCCAGGTCCACCAGCAGCACCGTGCACCCTCCGGCGGCGTACGCCGCTGCCAGGGCCACCGAGCTGGTCGTCTTGGTGACCCCACCCTTCTGGTTCGCTACGGCCAGCCGCATCCTGTGCCTTCCCTCCTCGCGTGGCGCCCCATGCAAACGGTGGGCGCCCCTTCATTGTCACACGTGTGGCACGTCATGCGTGTGTGCCACTTGCCACGCGTGTGACGTGTTACCCGAACAGGTCGAGTTGCTCCCCCTTATCCAAGCCCAGCGCGGCGCTTATCGCGTCCTTCTCGGCCTTCCTGATCTCGCGGTACTCGGTCACGTGGGGGAGGTAGACGTCGCGGTACCAGGCATCGAGCACCCAGTCGGGTTCTCCCCCCAGCCATTGCGGGGAGTTCTGCTGATGCGCCACGCTGCGCCCCCCGATCTCCCGCAACACGACCCGGTGATGCTCGGGCACGGTGCGCGCGTACGCGGCCAGAGCCGTCCAGGTAATGGTGAACAGTGCCCCCTGCCCGGTGAGGCGGCCACCGATCTGGATGCCGGTGCGGCCGCAGTTGAAGCCGGTGCCCTCGGGCCACTGCTCGCCCTGCAGGTGCGTACCGCCCATCATGGACTGGCGCAGGTGCGGGATTCCGGACTCGGGCCGGCTGAGGCAGTCGGCGATGGCCCACCCTCCGATGCAGGCGAGGGCTTCGCGGTGCTCACGCGGCAATCTCGTCGGGGTCATCGGGGGTGCTCCTTCGGGTCATCAGACGCCTGGTCGCATCACGTGCAAGACGGGTATTGCGGGTATTGCGGGTTAGTGAAGTTGTCAGCCGTAGAGGACGGTGCCGAACGCGGCGAGCTGGAACGCGCAGTCGGCGAGGTCGGCGTCGATGTCGCTCACGCCGTCGGGGGCATCACCGGCCCCGGCGTCGTTGTGCCGGTTGGCCCATGCCAACGAGACGTCCAGGCGAGTGCGGCCATGTCGGCGCCTTCCCAGCCGGGGGTGCCCGCGGGGACACCGCGCTCACCTCTGAGCACATGCGACCAGTAGCCGATGCCGCCTTCGACGGCGGTGCCCAGAACGTCGCAGAGGAAGCCGATCCGGATGGGGGACAGGCGCGGACGGTTGCCCTGCGCGGTGGTGGCGGTGTCCTGGGTGGTGTGGTCGGTTGTCATCGGATTGCCTCTCAGTTGTGGTCGGTGTCGCGGGGCTGCACGGTGATGGTGGTGTCTGCTGCGCTGCTCCAGGTGGCGGCGAACTCGGCGTAGGCACCGTCCTCGGCGGTGTAGGTGCGGCACGCGAGGGTGACGGTTTCGTCCTCGCACCCGGAGTGGGTGAGCGAGTCGGCGACGGTGCCCAGCGCCTCACGAACGACGTCGTGGAAGTACTTCGCGTCGATCTCGACGTTGGGGGCGTCGATGTAGCTGTCGCTGATGGTGGCGCGGTAGTGGGTGATCATGGTGTTCCTCCGTCGGGTGCGTGCCGGGCTTCCGGTTGCTTCATGTATTGCAGGTAAAACGTGTTTTACGGGTATTCCCCGTGTGGCGTGTTATTGGGTAGAGCTTTGGGTGGTGATTTCGCGGGCCACGGCCACCGCTGCACCGCCGAACCCGGTGGCGGGTGCACCCCAGGTGGGCAGGCACCGGGACAGCCCGTCCGGGGTTTCCAGGATCAGGACGAAGCCCGTGCTCGTCGGGACGCAGTAGATGTGCACCTCGGTACCGCCCAGGCGTAGGAGCAGGAACGGCCAACGGGTGAGCGGTCCTACCTGTGCACGGGGGTCGCCTGGGGCGTACTGGCCGATGCTGACCCGTGCGGGGGAGCCGGTAGCGATGACCGCGGAGAACAAGCCATGCGTGTAGTGCTCAGCGGCCTCGCCGAGGGTCTCGGCGCTCTCCTGCGTTGTCATGATGGCTCCGTTTCGCTGGTCCCGGCCTTTCCGATCTACACTCAGTCTACCGTATGTCGTGTATGACACGCAATACGTGTGGCCTGGGTTCGGGGTTTGTTTTTCTTCGTTGCTCTGCGCACGGGTGGGTCTTGGTGGTGTCTCCCCGTCGGCTGGTGCCGTCTCGACCTGCGCGGCGGGTGGGGGGGCAAGCACGCTTCACCGCTTGCGGCCCGCTTGGTGGGCAGGTAGGCATCTGCCGACGGGGAGACACCGCCACCACCCAACCACCCACTCCCGCACCATCCGAGCTCGGCCACTCCTCCCCGGTGGCTGCCTGGGGTGTGGGGGCGGCGAGCGCCCCACCTCTCTCTGCTCACCGCAGGAGTCTGCGCGGTTGCACGGTGCCGTGGCGTGTGGGTTCCCGGCGTGTTGGGGGAGCAGCGGGTGTCGGGCGGAGGGCTTAGCCTGGTCTGACAGTGCGCTACGTTCGGGAGGGGCAAGCTCGCTATGAGTGAGAACAACCAATACGACTACGCGCGGGGTCCGCAGCAGCGACCGCACCAGGCGGACCCGCTGCGCGGCCCACAGCAGCGCCCCCAGCAGAGTGCGCCGCTCCATGGGCCGCCGCAGCGACCTGGCCTCGATGGTGCGGCAGCGCTGCAGGAGCCGACTCGTGCGCCGTTGCGGGTTGCCCCCTCCGCCGCAGCACCGGCGCCCCCGGAACCGGACATCGCTGAACCGCTGCGAAATCCGGCTGCACAGACCGATGAGACGGAGTCGGGCACAAAACGCGGAGGGCGCCGATCCAGCAACAATGCACCTCCACCGCCGCTACCAGCCGCCCCGACGGGGGCACGGCAGCAACCGCTAGTGACTGCGCCCGCGGAGGCGCAGCCCCACCACCATAGGGAGATCACCCGGGACCTGCTGTTCCGGCCCACCAAGCGCCCACCGCAGTCAGGGTGGCGGCGTGCGATACACCGGATGACGGGCGGGGGAGTCAATCCTGGCGAGTCGGGGGAGGACGTCCGCCGCCGCCAGCTCATCGACCGGGTGAACCAGCCGGTACGCGGTGACTACAAGATCGCCGTGCTGTCGTTGAAGGGTGGGGTCGGTAAAACCACCACCACTGTCAGTCTCGGGTCTACGTTCGCGTCGCTGCGCGGGGATCATGTGGTGGCCATCGACGCGAACCCCGACCTCGGCACGTTGGGTGGTCGTATCCCGTCGCAAACATCCACGACCGTGCGGGACCTGCTTGATGACCGCGACCGCATCCACCGCTACTCCGACGTCCGGGCGTTCACCTCCCAGGCCCCGTCGCGGTTGGAAGTGCTTGCCTCCGAACGGGACCCGCACAAAGCGGAGGCGTTCTCCGAGGACGACTACCGTGCTGCGGTCGCGACCCTGGAAAACTTTTACAACCTGATCCTCACCGACTGTGGCACCGGGTTGACGCACTCGGCGATGCGCGGTGTCCTGGACACCGCCGACGCATTGGTGTTGGTGTCCTCCCCGGCCTTGGACGGTGCGCAGTCGGCTGATGCCACCCTGAACTGGCTGACAGCGCAGGGGTATGGCCACCTGGTGGAACGCACAGTGGTTGTCATCTCCGCATCCCGCCCGGGTTCCAGTGGGGTGAGAGTGTCCCAGCTGGTCGAGCACTTCGCTGACGTGGTGCGGGCCGTGCAAGTGATCCCGTTCGACGCGCACCTGGCCGAGGGTTCCGAGGTCGACCTCGAACGGATGAGCAGGGCAGCCCGCGACGCGTTCGTTGACCTCGCCGCGTTGGTGGCCGATGACTTTCCCGTCGCTGCAGGCCGCCACCACGGACCGGTGCAGGGGCGTTGATCACCGCCTGCCAGCTCGCGCCCGGGCGCTGGGACCTGGACGTGGGTACCTACCCGGAGTGGGTGCGGGCGCAGGCCGAGTGCCGCTGCTGCCCCGTCCTGCAGAGCTGCCGAGAGCTGCTTGCCCGGTTTTACCCGCACAGGGGTGGAATCGGGGAGGGACCGCAAAGCGTGGTGTGGGCCGCAACCGCATACGGGTACACCGGGGCGCCGCTGACCGACGCGCAACTGCGCTCCGTCGATCGCAGGCGCGGACACCGTCCGGCCCGGGTGGCGTGATGACCGGGGAAGTCGGGGGCGGCCTGACGGCCAGCAGGGAGCTGGCGGCGCAATTCGGGTGGTGCACCGTCGTGCCCTGCGTTCCCTTGACCGCAAGCTGTGGAGTGAGCGCGGCGAGTTCGTCAGTGAGCGCCGCCCGCCGTCGTTGGAAGCCCGGTCGATGACGAATCGGGACGCGGAGGTTCTTGTGCTGGCCTCCCGCCAGAGTGCCGACGCCGCGTGCCCGGGTCAGTTTCCTGCGGGCGGCACGGAGGTGCGGGTGTCGGTGAGCGCTCATCACGTCCGCACGCGCGCCCCGGTGTGGTTGAGCGCGGTGGAGGTGGCCGCGTGGGCGCAGTCGGTGTTCGGTGACCCTGGGTGGGGTGAGTTTCAAGTCAACGAGGGGGCACCTTTCGGTGGTGCCACGCATTTCGTGCTGTTTCTGAACGGTGCTGCACGCCCCGCGCCGCTGCCTGTTGTGTTGCGCGATGACTACACAATCTGACGGGCGTGGTGGGCGACCGGCAACGGCGAACCTCCCGCAAGAGCGTCGGCACGGCCGCATTCGGCTTGGTGACGGTGTCGCCGGTTAAGTGGGGGTAGGTCCGGTGGGCTCCAGCACCGGGGTTAGTGCGACCAGGACCATCAGGGGGCCGGCTGCCTTCGGGATGAGCGTGGCTCGCCCGTCGACGGTGGTCCAGCCGCCATCGACGCGGCGTAGCCGCACTCCAGGGACGTGCACCTCGGTGGCCCCGTCCTTGAACCGGCCGAAACTCGCGAAGATGCGCTCCATGTCCTCAGGTGGTGGGGTGTCGCGGTCGTCGGTGACACCTTTCCACTGGATGCCGGGGATGGGGTCGGTGATCCAGGCGATGATCCGAGCTTGGACAACATCCATGATCGCGACGGCGGTGGCCGGGGACCGAGCGGCGATGGCAAACAGTGCGAGAGAGTGCAGTGCCGGTGGCGCCGGGGCGATGGCGTCGGTGACGTCGTGGATCAGCCCCCGCCACGACTCGTGATCGGGGGCGGGCATGCTGCGCATGGCCAGCTGCACTGTGCGCAGCCCATGGGGGGTGCGGATGCTGGCATGGCCGCTCCAGTGATCATCCGGTCGCGGTTGCAGAGCTTTGCCGATGAGGGTCATTGCGTCATCGAAATGCTCGATGTGCCGGAACGCTTCGGGCGAGGTGAGGGTGCGGCGCCCAGCGATGGGAGAGAAGACGTAGCGCTCGTTGGTTTCGGCGCTGAGTTCGATGAGCCGCGAGTTCGAGGACCAGGTGAAGGCGGCGACCGGGCGCAGGGGTGGTGGTTGTACGTCGATGGCCCCGACCCAGAGTTGGATGGCGTGCACGGCGCCGGAGGGGCCGATGACAGGATCGGCGATGATGCGGGTCAGTCCAGCGTGTCGTTCCTTGTGTTGGTGGTCCACGGGGTGACCGGAGTCGCGGATGGCGGTGATGATCGCTCGGATTTTATTCTCGAGGCGTCGGTTGCGGTCGAGTCGGGGGAGGTCTCCCCAGTCGCGGAGATGCCCGTCGGCGGCGATGACCGTAGGGCAGGTTGTGGGCGTGAGGGTGGCGATGAGCAGCCGGGCCGTGCCCGGCGTGAGTCCGGTCATGTGGTCCCCTCTGCCGTTGCCCCCAAGGTGACTGCCGCCACCCTGCTGTGAACAATATGCCCAGGTATCTCATGGCCGCGGGGTGCGCCGCTGGAGGTGTGCCCGGATCATGTTGACGGCGCCCACCCGGACGGGGGAATCCATCGCCGCCGCCTGGGTGTTGCGGGCGTCCAGCTCGTCGCGCAGTGCTTGCTGTCGGCTGCGTACCGCGGCGAGTTCTTCGGCTTCCTGTGCATCACGCAGGACGGTGGGTCGCTCGGTGATGCTGCTGCGGCGCAGCAACATCAGCAGGTAGGGGATGGGGCGATGGGGATTTTCGTAGATCCGGATCCCCATGGCCGCGACGTCGCGCAGGGCTTGGTTTAGGTCACGTTCGGTCCAGTGGTGGGCGGCGTAGGCCGCTAAGGGTCGTGACCAGGTTTCCGCGCTGAACCGTCTCGCCCATGGCGGGCAGTCCGGCTGTGCCCGCCATCGCTTCGCCAGGGCCAGCCCTGCCCCATCAGGCACCGCTCGACCCGGTTTTCGCCCTGTCTTGGTCGAGGCGCGGCGCGGAGCGCCGTCCTCGTTGCCCGCTGCGCGGGATCGTTGTATGGAAGAGACCCTCTTTCTGACTGAAGGGAAGGTCCCTACGGGACCGTAAACAGATGGGGTTCCAGTCCGTTGGATCAGGCCAGCGACCTGGGGATCGTTGTCCACAGGCAGCTCGCCCGGTCGAGGGCGGCGGGGATGCAAAGCCCACACCGAGGCCCACCCCCGTGCTTTGTCGCCAACCCGCCACGACGCCATCCGCTCACCCAGGGTGCGTTGGCGCCCGCGCAGGACCTCCGTCCCGAGGCCGAGTAGCAGGAGGTAGCGGCGGGTGCGTTGCACCACCGAGGTACTCACCCCCCCCGTGGTGGCGATGGTGGCCACGGCTTGGCGGGCATCGCGCCCGGTGGCGGGATTGACCCGGCCCGGTGCGCTCATCGCCGCACACACCGCAAGGAAGCTCCTCAGGGAGAGTTCGTCGCCGGTGCGGCACACACTGGGGTAGTGAGCCCGGTACACGGTTTCGACGTGGGTCAGCCACCTCGCCCGCCCGGACCAGCAGGGAACACCGGCGTAGGCCCCCAGTTCCGGGTCCAGGCGCACACAGCAGGTCAACCAGCACGGCGCCGCCCCGTTGGTGACCGCCCGGGCGCGGCGCTGAAAGCGGCGTGCCCGGGAGTTCCGCCTCAGTGCCGGCGCAGCCCGGCACTGATGACCGGGTCGCGAGCGTGTCGTGAGCCGTGGTGGTGTGCGCGCGACACCCCGCCGTCGCGGCTGGTCAGCGACACGGCCGACGCGCGGGTGATTCGGTGTTGTACCGGTGTCAGGGTAAGAGGTACCCTGAGAACAGCCTCTCAAAGCTGAACCCTTCAGGGTTAATGCACCAAGCCAACGAGCTGTTTACTCGTTGGACCTAGCAGTCGCCACGCCCTCCCTTGCCGGGGAGGGTTTTTGGCGTTCTAGGTGCTACCCAGTGCGTATGTGCAGTTGTCGACGCGGCGATGGCCGCGTGCATCACGCGCTCTGCGGCATCACCTCCTCCTCAGACTCAGGAAGCAGCGGGAGACCGGCGCGAAGCGCGTCCTCGACTACGCGCCACTTGAGGACACCGCGGTCAGCAGCCACTCGCTTGATCACCTCGATCAGATGAGGATCAAGTTCGGTATAGAACCCTGCGCGGGGCTGCCCGCGCCCCCGGGTGCCAGGCGTCATATGACGATCTAATACCACCGAGGCCCGAATCGGCCGGCGACACGCCGAAAGGACTGCGATGAAGGAATACTTGCGAGAATAGTTAGCGAGGTTTGAGGCGTGTCGTGACCGCGTCGTAGGTCCGTTCCCAGACAGCGCGGACCCGGTCGTCCGTAAGGCCGTACAGGGCGGTCAAAGTCGTCACCTGGTCCTCGGAAACAGGCCGAAAACCGCGTTCCATGTCGCCAATCATGGTCGGGTTGACGGCCAGCGCGTCGGCCACTTCGATTTGCGTGAGTCCAGCGTGGGCTCGCAGATCACCCATGCGCAGATCCTCTTCGCGGATGGGCGCGAGGTCGGCGGGTCGCACTCGGAGGGCGTCAGCGAGGGCCCGAAGCATGCCAGGACTGGGCTTGCTTTTGCCGCTCTCCCACGTTGTGACTGCTTGGCGGCTGACGCCTAGAAGCCGCGCCAGCTCGTCGGGACGGAGCCCGGCGTCCGCACGCGCTTTGCGGAGAAGCGAGGAGGAAAACCCTCGTACTCCCTTGCGGGGCATCGGCTCTCCTAAGGGTTGGCTCCTTTCGGACTCGGTCATTATGGCTTCTCCCTAGGTCACCGAACTGCGATCAGGCTCGATTGTATGGCTCGATAGAGTTGCCGGAGAGGTGCGGGTTGTGCAACCGTAGGTGTGCGGGGGACAGGAGCGAACACCGCGCGGTCGGGAGCACATAGATGACGTTTCAACAGTTGCGCCGCCGGGCCATGGGTGCTTACGGTGTGCAAGCGCTCACCCTTGGTGGTGGGTTCGGTGGCCCTGACGACGCGGGTCTGCCGATTGCGGATAGTGCCAGGTCGCCTCGGTGAGGCGTGTCTTCTGCCGCGATCGGATTGGGGTGCCTCGGATGTCCAACTTTGCGCGAGGGGTCTTCGACTCGGTGCTGGTGGAGGGCGTCTGGCGCCGGCCGGTCGTTTGCGGGATGCCCCGCATTTCGCCGGTGGCCGTGCCGGGTCCGCAGGTCGTGCCGCTTCGGCGGGATCGAAGGCAGCCCCGTGGGTGAGGAGTCCGGCAAGTCGGCTCTGGTGGTGGTGGTGGCGCTGATCGGCGCCCCGGTGTTCGTCATCATTTTGTTGGTGGTGCTGTTGGCCGGTGGCGGGGCGACCCCGCCGCCGTGCGGGTCGGCGGGGGGGTCGTCGCCGGGGGTGGGTGCGTTGTCCGTGGGGGGGATACCCGCGGATTATGTGGTGTTGATCCAGAAGGCCGGGATGGTGTCGTCGGAGTTCCCCGCCCCGGTGATCGCAGCCCAACTGGAGCAGGAGTCGGGGTTTCATGACGCCTTGTCCTCGACGGGCGCGCAGGGGCCGGCCCAGTTCGAACCGGCCACCTGGGCAACGTGGGGCAAGGACACCACGGGTAAAGGGTTCGCCGATGTGCACAACCCGTCGGACGCCATTGATGCGCAGGCCCGTTTCGATGCTGCGTTGGCCGGGCAGGTGAAGGCGGCGGTGGCGGCGGGGCAGATTCGTTCGTCGGCGTCGGTGACGGAGATGGCGTTGGGTGGTTACAACGCCGGTATCGGTGCCGTCCTGGCTGCTGGGGGGATTCCCGCCAACTCGCAAACCCAGGCGTACGTGCCGCGGATCATGGGTTTGGCTCGGGGGAAGTTCTCCCAGGCGGGCACAGTGACCGCCCCCGGTGGTACTGCGCCCCCGGGCGCAGGAGCGGGTGGTGGTGGGACGGGGACGCAGGCATCGGGCTGTGGCAACGCGGGTCAAATCGACGTGCGCCAAGTGGCCTACCCCGTACCTGGTGGGGGCACCCAGCCCGGCGACATCTACCTCCCGGCTGGTGCGGGCCCGGGTACCACCGGGCGACCGGTGATTGTGATGATTCACGGCGGGGGCTTCTACTTCGGTAACCGCTCGGAGCTGGCCGACGCCGCGCGGGGTGCCGCCACCCACGGCTACATCGTGTTCAACGCCGACTACGACCTGAGTGTCCCGCACTGGCCGCGGGAGCTGGATCAGACGCGGGCGGCGGTCGACTTCGTCCGCACCCAGGCCGCGACGTATGGCATCGACCGTACCCGGGTCGCGTTGTTGGGGGACTCGGCGGGGGGCACGCTGGTCGCCGAGGCCGGGCTCACCGGCAACCACAGCGGGGTGCAGGCCGTGGTGTCTTGGAGCGGGGCCATGAACTTCGAAACGCTGCCCGCCCAAGCCCTGGCCGTGGGCGACTCCTATCAGAAGGCGGCGTCGGTGGCGGACCCGGCGATCTATCTGGGTTGCCTGCAGGTGCTGTGCCCCCAGCTGTACCAGCAGGCGTCCCCGGCGTTGGCGATCACTCCCGGCGCACCGCCGACGCTGCTCGTCAACTCCGCCACCGAGCTGGTGCCGACCTCGCAGATGACGGAAATGGACGCCGCCCTCAAAGCCCACGGGGTGGTGTCGCAGACGTTGCTGCTGCCGGGCACCCGGCACGCCAACGCCTACACCGCCGACGCGATCGGCCCGAGCATGAGCTTCCTCGACTCCACCCTGCACTTCACCCCACCACCACCCCCGACTGGTGGCGGCTCGGGGGGTGGTGGACCACGCGCCCAGGTGGTGGTGGACGCGGCGA
>JAABUV010006897.1_pt1 | contig 12167 bp, 7 predicted proteins | sample 5559971 | NCBI WGS metagenome assembly JAABUV01 (sample SAMN10711881, study PRJNA513362) | rock metagenome | isolation source: Antarctica rocks | place: Antarctica: Victoria Land, Knobhead nord | collected 2015-12-19
TCGGCCAGGTCACGCAGAGTCCCGCCTCCGCCACTCGCGAGGTCTGTCACCATCGGCGTGTTGGGGATGGTCCAGTCTTTCGGGTCCCAGGGCTGGTGCGGGAACGACGGGTGCTGCCAGTAGGCGTGGTTGTCGGCGAAGTCCATGTTCGCCTCGCGGCCCAGCCCGGTCAGCCCGCCCCAGGAGACCTGGGAGCAGATCACGTTGGCGTGGACGTGCAAGCCGTTTTTCAGATACGCCCGCATCTCCTCGGCGTAAGACCGCTCGGTGTCGGCGAGGAACGTGATCCAGTCCTCGTGCTGCATTTGGAGGGCGGCGGTGGGGATGTCCACGGTCTTCGTCGCCAGCGACTGGCCGGGCGGCAGTCCCGCGCCTTCCGCGCCGGGGTGGATTTGCAGATCGGAAAGGGAGACCATGCCCACGCTGTCGCCGACGATGAAGGCGAGGCGACCGTGATTGGGAACCGTGTCGTGAGCAGTGAAGATGTAGTGGAAGGTCTTCCAGTCGGCCGTCAACGCGGCGTTATGGTTCAAGCCGACGTTGTGCCAGTCGGCTTGGTCCAGCCCCGCCGAGACGTTGACGGAGCGGGGCGCGTCCGCCTTGGCGCGGAAGGTGACGGTGTAGGTCGCGCCGTCGCGGAGGTCCAGCCCGGTCTGGTGAACCTGAACGTGCCAGTCGGTGCCGTCGGTTTTGGTGACGTGGACGTCTATGCTGGGGGCCGGCATCGGAAATAGCTTCCCGATTAAAGGTAGCTGTGGCCCTAGAACGTTCGGACCCACTAGTTCAGCCTCCGACGTTCCCTGATGCTCGATGGACCACGGCGCGGTTTGCGCCAGCATCCCCGGCCCGGTCGGCGTCAGGCCGCGCGTCCAGGCCGCCTGCACCCCGGCGTCCGTGCCGTACTTCTTCAACAGCCAGTCGTTCCAAAAGCCGACCAACTCGCCCCGGAACGGGGCGGGCAGCGCGTCCAGACCCTCCCCCGGCGGCCCCCAATTGCTGATCAGCGAGTTCTCGTTGTTGATCTCGATGACCGCCACGGCGGGGTCATCGGCGTAGGACAGGCCCGTATACGGGTTGACGTGCGTGAGCAGATCGCGGGCGTAGTTCTTGTCTAGCTGGATCATGCGCCGGTCGAACTCGTCCACGCGCTTGTCAAAGTCAAACGGAATCTTGCTCACGCTGGCGGGGAAGCCGTCGTCAGGGGTGAACGTGCGGCTGACGTGCAGGTTGACGTTGGCGTAGACTCCGTTCTTTTTGAACTGGGCGAGGAGATAGTCCAGCTTGTCCAACTGGCCTGGGTCCAGGTGCTGATGGTCTTTGTAGCGGGCATCCCAGAGGGTGGCGCCTTCGCCCCAGCCGGGGTTGTCCAGGTGATGCATGCGGACCAGGTTGATGCCGAGCTTGGCGATGCGGGCGGCCACTTTTTCGGCGTCCGCGTGGGACGGAAAAGCGGACCGGGCGGCGAAGTTGATGGCGAGGAACCGGACACGCTTGCCGGTCTTGCCTTCGACGAAGTGGCCGCCTTTGGGCACGATGTATCCGTGAACGCCGGCGGGCTTGGCGTTGAGGAACGAGACGTCCGTAACCGTGCCCGGAGCCGCGTCGTCCCAGGGCAGCACGAACGGGAACGTCGGGGCCGCATTGGCGGGGGCTTGGGCGGCGGCAGGGCCGGCCAGGGCCAGTAGTGCGGCCAAGGGAAGAAGCGTTTTGCTCATGGGTAGGGGGCCTCGCACGTGCGGTCTGCTTTGTCGTCATTGTAGCACACGAAACGGCTTGACTTGGGCGGGCGGGCGGGTACAATAACGGCGCTTCTTCTACGGCACCAGCCTAGAGATACACCAGCAGCACAGGAACCGCGAAAGACCCCCCATGGCAACACCCACGACCACGCCCCCCGCGGGCGGCAGAGAGCCGGCGGAGCCGGAAACGAAAGGGATGACCGCCATCCCCGCCCCGCACAAGTACGACAGCGCCCTGGGGCGGCTGCGGCGGGTGCTGTTCGGGCGCGCGCTGCCCACATCGGGGGCAGGCCACCAGAAGCTGCCGGTCTTCCTGGCCCTGCCGATCTTCTCCTCGGACGCGCTTTCTTCTAACGCCTACGCGACCGAGGCGATCTTAGGCGTCCTGCTGCTGACGGCGGCGGCGACCGGCGCGCTGCACTTCGTCGTCCCCATCGCCATCGGCATCTCGCTGCTGCTGGCGACGGTCGTGCTGTCCTACCGGCAGATCATCTTCGCCTACCCGGACGGCGGCGGCGCGTACCCGGTCTCGCGCGACAACCTGGGCACCGTCGCCTCGCTGGTGGCGGCGGCCTCGCTGCTGGTGGACTACGTGCTGACCGTGGCGACATCGGTGGCGGCGGGCGTGGCGGCGATCACCACGGCGGTGCCGAGCCTCCAGGCGGAACTGGTGCCGCTGTGCTACGCGGGCATCCTGCTGGTGACGCTGCTGAATCTGCGCGGCATCAAGGAAGCGGGGTGGGCCTTCGCCGGCCCGTCATACCTGTTCATCGGCTCGATTCTCGCCACCATTGTGGCCGGGCTGGTCGCCGAGGCGACCCACGCGCCGCACGTCGCGCAGGCGGTGCAGGCGGGCAACAGCTTCCACGCCGCCTCGCGCGGGCTGGCCGCCGTGGGCCTGTACGCCGTGCTGCGGGCCTTCTCGATGGGCTGCTCGGCCCTGACCGGCGTGGAGGCCATCTCCAACACCACGCCGCTGTTCAAGGAGCCGCACGCCCAGAACGCCGCCAAGACGACCGTGTACATGGGCGTCCTGGCCGTGATCATGTTCATGGGCCTGAGCTTTCTGACCGTCCGGTTCGGCATCCACGCGCACCTGGACCAGAGCGCGGGCGACTACAAGAGCCTGGTCGGGCAGGTGGCGGACACGGCCTGGGCACCGCTCGCGCACGGGCCGGCCTGGCTCCAGGGGCACAACCCGATGTTCTGGGTGGTGCAGTTCTCGACGGCCTTGATCCTGATCATCGCCGCCAACGCCGCGTTCGCCGGCTTCCCGCAGCTCACCTCGATGCTGGCGCGCGACAGCTTCCTGCCCCGCCAGCTCGCCAACATCGGCGACCGGCTCTCCTACTCCAACGGCATCATCCTGCTGTCGGTCGCCGCCTGCGTACTGATCTACGTCTTCCGGGGCATCGTGGACGACCTGCTCTCGCTGTACGCCATCGGCGTCTTCACGTCGTTCACGCTGGCGCAGATCGGCATGGTGCGCCACTGGCTGCGGGAGCGGCACCGGGGCTGGCAGCTCTCGCTGTTCTTCAACGCGCTGGGGGCGCTGGCGACCGGCGCGGTCACGCTCATCATCGGCGTCTCGAAGTTCGCCGACGGCAAGACGATCAGCCGCCACTTCCACATCGGCCCCTTCTACCCGCACTACGGCGCGTGGCTGGTGATCGTGCTGGTGCCGCTGATGGTGTGGCTGTTCCTGCGGATCCACCACCACTACGAGACCCTGAAGGACGAGCTGGCGCTGGACAAGGCGGCCCCGACGGTTCCCAAGCACAACACCGTGCTGGTGCTGGTCCCGCGCCTCCACCGGGGCGTCAACGACGCCCTGAACTACGCGCGGCTGATCTCGCCGGACGTGCGCGCGGTCTACATCGAGACGGACCCGGACAAGACGCCGGACATGAAGCAGGCGTGGAACGCGCACGTCTCGGACATCCCGCTGGTCATCATGGAGTCGCCCTACCGCTCGCTGGTCGGCCCGCTGCTGCGCTACATCGACGCCGTCCAGAAGGAGCGCAGCGACGACGTGGTGACCATCGTCCTGCCGGAGCTTGTCTCGCGCAAGCTGTGGCACGCCCTCCTGCACAACCAGGCCGGCCCGCTCCTGAAGCTGGCCCTGCTGAACCGCCGCGACGTGATCGTGACCAACGTGCGCTACTTCCTGGAGAACTAGGCAGCCGAGCGAGGGGTTGAAAACCCTCTCGCTCAACCCCCCAAAAATAAATCTTGACAGCGCGCGCTTTCCGTGTTACACTGCCGTCATGCGCCGCAGTCCGGGCGCGGGTCGCCGTTCCAGGAGGAATGTCATGCGCTTCTGCCCCGCCGCTTCTGGCTCTGATCCTCGCACTCCTCTTCCTCGCGCCGCATAGCGCCATGTCCACCCCGCAGCTCGTCGGCGCCGCCTCCGGTGTGGATACCCTCCTTTGGAACGATGGCAACGGCGTTGCCGATCTCTGGGTCCTTGGTAGCGGTCCCTATACCCACTACACCTACGGCCCCTATGCCGGATGGACCCCCGTGGCCCTCGCCGCTGGTCAGAACACTGTGCCCCGCATCCTGTGGACCAACACCGACGGGCGTATGAGCCTGTGGAGTGTAGACGGCGGCGGCGGCTTCACCCACGCCGACTACGGCCCCTACACCGGCTACACGGCGGTTGGCCTGGCCGTGGGCGGCGACAACGCCCCGCGCGTCCTGTGGACCAAGACAGACGGCACGATGTCACTGTGGAGGGTGGCCCCGGATACCACGTTCACCCACGCCGAGTACGGCCCTTTCCCCGGCTACACCGCCTCGCTGATCGCCGCCGGTATCGACAATATCCCGCGCATCCTGTGGACCAAGAGCGACGGCAGCATCTCGCTCTGGCATGACGTGACGAGCACGGCGGACTTTGCCCACGCCGAGTACGGCCCCTACTCCGGCTACACGCCGCTGTCGATGTCCGTAGACGTCAATGGTGCCCCGCGCATCCTGTGGAACCACCCCGCCGACAGCACGACCTCCTTGTGGAGCGTCGCCTCCGGCGGCAGCTTCACCTACCAGTACTACAACAACCCGGCAGGCTCCAGCCCCGTGGTGGTCAGTTCCTCGCCGACGTCTCCGGGCCCCTATGAGCAGCTCCTGTATGGTCAACCTGATGGCACGGCGGTAATCAACTATCTCGCACCGGATGGCTCCTCATTAGGGATGAAATCACTGGCTCCCCCAGCAGGCACCGGCGGGGGCGGGGGCGGCACCGGCGGGGGCACCACGGCCACCCCGAACCCGCACGGCCAATACGTCTTCAACGGGTACTCCGGCGGCACGCTGACCTCTTCTGACGCCGCCGCTTCCTCCATCACCGGCCCCGGCCCCCTCTCCTCCAACAACAACATCGACGCCTACCCGGACGCCGCCAACGTCTGGGGCGGCACCGCCTCCTTCACGGGCTATGGCAACACGGCCACGTCCGTCTACGCCAAGCTCGGGGGCACGGTCTCCGCCACCTTCAAGTGGCAGGCGGACGCGGGCTACGCCAACTCGCCCACCCCGACGCAGGTGACGGTCATCCAGCGGTGTACGGCGTCCTGGACGATGGGGGCGAACTCAAGCGGCTTCAGCGGGCAGTGCAACAGCGGCCTGTCGCCGGGGCACGGGCCGACCTCGGGCATGTATGAGGACTCGGTCAGCGGCATCGGCCCCGCCGTGGTCAGCAACCCCGGCCAGGGCTTCACGATCAGCGCCTGTATGCCCACGGCTTCCGTCAGCGGGATCACCGGGAACACGAACTACCAGTGCAGCAACGGCACCGTCAACTTCGCCTACACCGCCGCCGCCGTCACCATGAGCGTCGCCGGCACGACGCCAGACGCGAACGGGATCGACAACATCCTGGTCGGTCAGGGTGCGACTGGCAGTTGGAACATCCCCGCCTCTTTACAAAACAACACGACCTATGCCTGGAATGTCAGCGGCACCACATTCCAGCAGTGGAGTGCGACCACGCCGCCCATCGGGAATGCTCCCGCCAACTCGCAGGCTTCCTACTTCCTCGGCGGCTTCGGCGATCCGACGAAACCCAGTGTTCACTGGTACTGGAACGATCCCGCTCCTGCATCTGGCTCCATCGCCGCCACCGAGACAGTGAGATGCACGGTGACCCTGACGCCGCCCGTCGGGCAGGGCAGCCAGTTCAGCGTCACCGCGACGAAAACCGTGGCTGTACAAGTGCCGGGGTTTCAGGCTACCGGACAGGGGGGCTATATGCAGATCAACACGGGCGCTCCTCGCGAGAATGGCACACTTTGTCTCTACGCAGGAGGGGCACCGAATGGATTGTTAGGCGGCATGAATTTCACCGCCAGATCATTCACCCCACAAACCCCTGCATTCGGTACGGGGACGCTGGAACTGGTGCAACTCATAAAGCCTTACGTGGGCTACAGCACCGCCCTCGTCCCAGGCGTGACAAACCTCGACCCGGAGCATGGGCAGAACGGGCTAGACGCCGGTTACCCGTATCCTGGGTCTGCCTACACAGAAGGCACAGTAACGCTCCCGTACACATCCAATGACAGTCCAACTCTGCCCCTAACCAGCTACATGGATACGGTGACGATGCAGCATCAGTTCACCGACACCCTCATGTATCTGCCGCCGGGAACTGACATCCAGTGGGTCCCGCTTGCGACGTTCGGTTGGAGCACGAACGGAAACGCCACCCAGCCCAGCACGGGCAATTGGGCTGACTATGCGGCGCAACAGGGCGGCGGAGATGGGGCAGGGACGATTACCCCAACGGCTTCCACACCATTCACAGCCGGTAACACGTTCCCCTCCTGGACGCAGATCAACGGTAGCGAGGCCCTGCCCTTTCCTCACTCCTAGTGCTCCGTCCTGGAAGACGTGACAGGCCACTAGTCACTTTGGCCACGTTCCACCGGCCCTGCCTGCCGAGCCTCCTGACCAACAGAAAGAGATTTATCCATGAAGAGAAGAGTCCTGAGAACACGAGCAGTCTATGCGACGTTGGCCCTCTGCGTCTGCGCCGCGCCCGCAGCCGTGGGGCAGACGCCCCCGGCACAACATCCGACCGACAGCGCGAACCAGTACACCACCAATGTGAGTGTCCCCGATCTGTTTTCGGACGGAATGTTAACGCCTCCGGTAGATCGCCGCACTCAAGCCCTTAGCGCCAACTACCTGCCGCCTACGCCCAAGCAACAGGCCGTAATGGAATACGCAGCAAGACTGGGGGGGACCGCAGCCATTTCTTTGCGCGCGGGCCGCTACGCGGACGCGGAGGCGGCGGCGCGGGAGGCGCTGTCCTTGCCCATTAGTCCTCCTGACGGTGCCGTGGAAGAAGTGCTGGCGTCGGCTCTGGACGCGCAGGGCAAGGATCAGGAAGCGCTCCAGCAGTATCAGACAGTGGTGGAGCATTATGACAAGCAGCCGCGAAACCTTTTGCCCTACGCCCTGCTGCTGCTGAAGTCGGGCCAGTGGGAGCAGGCCCTCGCCGCCTACAACTATGACAACCCGCATCCTGACCAGCCCGGCCCGGCGGGCGGCCCTTTCTCGCCCGACATACCGCAGCCGAAAGAACTGGCGGTCGCGCTCCGCATTGCCCTAGGAAATTGTTACACGTACACGCCGGACTGGACGGGGGCGTCGCAGACCCGGCAGGCGATGGCCGAGTACAAGAAGGCGCTTGCACTGGACCCGGACTCGGCTCGCGCGAACTACTACTACGGCTACGGCTGGCAGCATCTTGCCCTCAAGGGTCAGGCGAGAGCTAGCCTCGCTCCGCAGGCCAAGGCCGCCTTGCAGAAGGCCGCCAAGCTAGGCGAGGGCGATGTCAAGAAGAACGCCGAGGAGGCGTTGAAAGCGTTCGCGCCGCCCAAGTGACGCGGGTTGACGCCGAGACGCAGACGGAGAAGCCCGGTCTCAGGCGAGGCCGGGCGTTCCAGCCGCTGGTGTCACCCTCGCCGCCACCTTCAACGGTCAGTTGCTCCCCTTCCGCGAGTATCAACGGCATCGCCGGGGGCACGAACTACCAGGGCTATGTGTCCTTCGCCTACACCGCCGCCGCCGTCACCATGAACCTCGCCGGCCCGACGCCTGACCCGAGTACCAAGTACGATCACATTCTGGTTGGGCAAAAGTGTACGGGGATATTGAATGGTGTGCCCAGTACCCTCGCCAGCATCACGAAGTACAACTGGTCAGTAGATGGGCAGATTTTCCAAAGATGGAATGTCGCGCCAGATCAGAGTAGCGCGAACCCAATTTATGGCATCGGTGCGGCAGACCAGGTATCACCCTCTTGGTATTGGAGTGACAAACAACTCGTACAAACAGTATTTTGCAGGGCCACAGTAACCCCACCGACTGGGCAGGGTTCTCCTTTTATCATATATGAGAAGCGAGACGTTACTTTAGATGTGCCTACCTTCATGTGCTCGGAGCCAACGGGGGCGGTACAGGTCAATGCTAACTATCCACCTATCGACAACTCGAGTCCGGGCGTTTACTGTCTTTGGGCGGGACCGGGGCCGAACAGAACGCCCCCTAATGGCATTCAGTTCAACGATGAAGTCGGTTTGACATCATCTCAAGCGACACTATACGGGGGTACAGGAACCTGGTCTCACCTACAACTAATTACACCGAGCAGGTTTAGAACGCCAGTAGGCGGTTCCCCTGTTCCTGCCGCCAGCAACGGAATACAAGGTTTAGACGGTGGCTTCCCGTATGGCGGAAAATTCTCCGCTGACGGAAAGGTACCTCCTGTTCCAGATGATGATGGCCCTGGAACGCCATTGCAAGACCCATCACCAAGCGCAGGCTATCAGGACTACAAGATTGCGGGTGAGGGTTACACAACGTACATTATGTACACACCGCCGGGTGCGAACAGCACGGCTGTTCCAATTGCCTTCTACAACTGGAGTTGGAACGTAGAGGTGCAGATAGCGCCAACAGCTTCTTGGACAAGTTTGGATGGAGTCACAACAAACGGAACGATCCTTCCTGGTGCTGCCGGGGCAATTGTAACATTTCCAAAATGGGCACAGATCGCGTCGCCAAGTTGGAAATAGTATTGTGCTGAGAATTGAGGAACAACCATGAATAAACTTTTGTTCGGTTGCGGTCTGCTATTGCTATCCACCACAGCAGTAGTGGCACAAACAAATCCAGTCAAGCCGGATGTGTATGATGCCTGGCCGTCGCATTACAACAGTCATACGCCACGGAGTAAGGCTGACATCGGAGCCGAAATGGAAGCCGAAGAGGGACGAGCCGCCCTCAACGCGGGCGACTTCACTGCGGCAGAGGCCGATTTCAGCGCATCCGTTTCTAGTCACCCCGACGGCTATACTTACCTGGGTCTAGCGGAGGCTCTGACAGGACAGGGCAAGACGGCGCAGGCTTTGCAATCTTACGAGGCGATCTTCCACCCAGACGCGCATCATGCTTGGGGTGGTACTTATATGCTACGGGTGCATCTGGAATATGCGCTTCTACTCAACCAGACGGGGCGGTGGGCCGAGGCTCTTAATCAGTATCAGGCCGCGTTGCCTGACCTCCCAGCAAGGAATATGCCACAGCCGGATTTCGTGTTCGTCCCCGCGACGCCCCGGCCCGTAGAATTAGAGGCGTCGGCGCGTATCGGCCTGGGCCTGTACGACACCTGGAATGGTGAGGGCGACAATAACGGCCAGGCTATGCACGAGTACACGAAAGCCTTGCAGTTGCAGCCGAACTGGGCGGTTGCGAACTACTACTACGGCTACGGCTGGCAACATCTTGACCTCAAAGGCCGCGCGCGGGCTGCCTATGCTCCGCAGGCCAAAGCCGCCTTGCAGAAGGCGGCGAGTCTAGGTGGGGGCGATGTCAAGAAGAACGCCGAGGAGGCGCTGAAGGCGTTCGCACCGCCCAAGTGAGCGTTAGGAACCCCTCCCGGCGGCAGGCCCGCCGGGGTGGGTTCCGATAGACAAGAAGCCCCCGGCACTCGCCGGGGGCTTTTGTACGTCTGAGACAGCGCAAGTGGGTCAGGAAGCGGGCTGCTTCTTGCCCGCCTCGCTCAACGTCTCGAACTCGGCGTCGGTCAGCGTCAGCGACCCCGCCGCGATGTTCTCCTCTAGATGCGCGACCGAGGACGTGCCGGGGATGAGCAGGATGGCCGGGGAGCGCTTCAAGAGCCAGGCCAGGGCGAGCTGGGCGACGGTGGCGTCGTGGGACTTCGCGGCTTCGTCGAGCACACCGCCGGGCTTGGCCAGCTCGCCGCCGGCCACGGGGAACCAGGGGATGAAGCCGATGCCGTGCTGGGTGCAGTGGTCGAGCAGGGCCTCGGACTTGCGCTCGGCCAGGTTGTAAAGGTTCTGGACCGAGACGATGTCCACCAGAGTCTGGGCGTGTGTCAGCTCGTCCACGGAGACCTCAGAAAGGCCGATGTGGCGGATCTTGCCCTGGGTTTGCAGCTCTTTGAGCGCCCCCAGCGTCTCCTCGGCGGGCACTTTGGGGTCGATCCGGTGCAGTTGGTATAGGTCGATTCGATCGGTCTTCAGCCGCCGCAGGCTCATCTCGACGCACTGGCGGATGTACTCGGGCCGCCCGACGGGCAGCCACTGGTCCGGCCCCTGGCGGGTCAGGCCGCCCTTGGTGGCGATGATCAGGCCGTCACGGTAGGGGGCCAGAGCCTCGGCGATTAAATCTTCCGAGACATAAGGGCCGTAAGAGTCGGCGGTGTCGATGAAGTTGACGCCCAAGGCGACCGCCCGCTGCAAGACCTTTTTGGCCTCGGCGGGGTCCTTGGGGTCGCCCCAGATGCCCTGTCCGGTGATCCGCATCGCGCCGAAGCCCATGCGGCTGACGGTCATGTCGCCGCCCATCGTGAACGTGCCGGACACGGCGGCATCGGGCGCGGCCTTTGTCATAGTCGTGGTCATGGTGTGAAACTCCTCGGGGAACAGGTCCCGCTTATCTACGGGGAGTCTTCCCGCCGGGGCGGGGCGGTGAAACGGGGGGCCTCCGCCCTGATAGGGTATACTCTGTGCGAACGGACCGAAAGGGAACGAAGTGCTCGAAGACGTCGTCAAAGACATTGAAGGGGTCGAAGCCAGGCTGGTGGCCCTGAGCCGCCCGCTGGACCTGATCGGGCGCGGCCAGGAGATCACGTCGCTGGAGGCCGCGGCGGGCCGGGCCGACTTCTGGGACGACCCCGCCGGGGCGCAGGCGCAGATGCAGCGCTTGAACACGCTCAAGGAGAGCCTGGCCCCGTGGCAGGCCGCCCGCAAGCGGCTCGACGACGTGCAGACGCTGGCGGAACTGGCGGCGGGGGAAGACGACCCCGAAAGCTACACGCCCGAGATCAAAGACGAGCTGGCCGCCATCGCCAAGGCGCTGGACGCGCTGGAAGTCGAGACGCTGCTCTCGGGCAAGCACGACGCGGCCCCGGCGATTTTGGAGATCAATGCCGGGGCGGGCGGGGCGGATGCGAACGACTGGACGCAGATGCTCCAGCGGATGTACCTGCGCTGGGCCGACCGGCACGGGTTCAAGGCCGAGATCACCGACGAGGTGGAGGGCGACGTGGCCGGCCTGAAGAGCACGACCCTGCGGGTCGAGGGCAAGAACGCCTACGGCCTGCTCCAAGGCGAGCGCGGCGTCCACCGCGTCGTGCGGATATCGCCGTTCAACAAGACGCGCGAGACGTCGTTCGCCGGCGTGGATGTCGTGCCCGAGACGGCGGAAGTCGAGAGCATCGACATCCCCGACAAGGACTTGAGGCGCGAGGCCATCCGGTCGTCGGGCGCGGGCGGGCAGCACGTCAACAAAACCAGCTCCAAGATTCGCCTGACGCACCTGCCGACGGGAATCGTCGTGGCCGTGCAGAACGAGCGGTCGCAGTTCCAGAACGAGACGTTCGCGATGAACGTCCTCAAGGCAAAGCTCTTGACGCTGGCCCAGGAGCAGGACAAGGCCAGCATCAACGAGCTGCGCGGCGACCGGCACGACATCGCGTTCGGCCACCAGACGCGCAACTACGTCTTCCAGCCGTACACGCTGGTGAAGGACACCCGGACGGCCCACGAGACGGGCGACATCCAGCGCGTGATGAACGGCGAGTTTGACGACTTCATCGACGACTTCCTGCGCTGGCAGCAGGAACAAAAGACTCAGAACTAAGCAAGACCAAGAAAGTGCAGGACGCACAGTGAAACCGATTTTTGCCCCGGTGCCGGCTTTTGCCCTCTTAGGGCTGATCTCCATAACACCCCCCGGCGCGGCCGCCGCGCCTCCGGCCTCGAAAGACGCCGTGCAGGTGCAGACGGCCCTGTCCGGCGGCGGGGTCTCGGCACGCGAATCGAACCTGGGAGATTTGGTGGCCGACGCCCTGCGGCAGACGGGCGGGGCGCAGATCGGCCTGGTTGCCGCCGA
>JAABUV010006898.1_pt1 | contig 12163 bp, 16 predicted proteins | sample 5559971 | NCBI WGS metagenome assembly JAABUV01 (sample SAMN10711881, study PRJNA513362) | rock metagenome | isolation source: Antarctica rocks | place: Antarctica: Victoria Land, Knobhead nord | collected 2015-12-19
CGCCCTAGCACAACCCCGACCAGCCCCCCGACCGCGGGACCCGCTGCCGCAGGCCCGCTGCCTGGTGCGCCGCCCCGCCTTGCAGGGAGCTGCGTGCGCCGCCCTAGCATACACCCTGCAGGCCCCCCGGACCGTGAGCCCCGCTGCTGCACGCCCGCCGCCTGGTGCACCGCCCCGCCTTGCAGGGAGCTGCGTGCGCCGCCCTAGCATGAACCCTACCCGGCCCCCTGGCCGTGGGCCCTGCGCCAGCGCGCGCTGGCAGCATCAGGCAGCGTAGGCATGACAGGCGCTGCGGGCGCACGCAGGTGCTGTCGACGTCGGAGCGCGCCGGCAGCAGCGGCATCACCAGCCCCCCTCCCATGGCGCGCGCTGACTCGGTGCGGCCTTACAGGCACCAATGCACTTGATTGCTGCCGCTGAGATTTTGCAGCCGCAACGCCTGCCCCCCCGCTGCTGCAAGCCTTCGACAAGCATGTCTGCGGCAGTGCGGCGGCGCCGTGCCCCAGAATGCCACCAGGATTGCGATCTTCCAGGAAATGGGGTAGAGTCAAGAACCATGTGCGCGCTTGACGGCGGCGCGGCGCGCGCGCAGGCCAGCTGGCAGGCCGAGGGCGCCTGGCCGCCGGGCGACACTAACGCGCTTGCGGAGGCGCGCCGCAGCGTCATGGCCATGGGGCCCGCGCCGCCCAGCGGCGGCGACGCGCCCGCCTGCGGCAGCGGCGGCGGCGGCAGCGCCGCGGCGGGCGCGGGCCCGCGGCGCGCCGGCGCGCGCGACGCGCACCCGCAGCCCGGCACGCCGCATGCGCCGGCAGGTGGCTCCCCCCGCGGCCGCGGCCGCCCCGCCCAGCCGCGCGCACGGCGGCGCTCGTATCGCAGCGCCTGGGTGCCGGGCCGCCGGGCATGCGGCAGGGCTCTGGCGTTTGCGCTCTTGCACGCCGGCTCGCGCGGTGATACCCCTCTGTGTGCCTGCGCGCAGGGCCACTGAGCCCGGCGCGGGCGGGCCCGCGCGGCGGCGGCAGCCCGCCCAACCGCTGGCGCAGCGCCGCGCCGCCGCCACCGCCGCCCGACGCGGCCGCGTCGCTGTTCTGGGGCCGCGGCGAGCATGCGACGCCCTTCCTGGTCGCCGCGCAGGCGGCGGCGCACCCGGACTCGCCGCTCGCGGCCGGCGTGTCCGGGCGCCGCATGACCCTGGTGCGGCCGATGCCCGCACCCGCCTGCCCTGCCGTGAGCCTCTACCGTAATAGAGGCCCTGCGCTGCCCCGGCTGGGAGGCTTTCTGTCGCGCCGCGCAAGGCCACAGATGGGCTTGCTTTGGAGGTTTGAGCACCGGGCCCATATCTGGCTCCACTCAGCTGGTTGCGGTGTGCATGCCGCGCCAGGTGCGCCACAACCGTGGCTCAACCGGCAGCCTGGCTGCGAGCGCCGACCTGGCGGAGGCGCCCTTTGGCACGACAGGCAGCGGCCCGGCAGCCGCGCCGTTCGGCACCCTGGGGAGCGGCCTTGCGGCGGGGCGCACCCTCAGCGGGTATGACAGCGCAAACGAGGGCGACGCGGGGTAACGACGCGCCTAGGGGGTTTTGCCAGCGGGCGAAAGGGTGCTTCAGGCATCAGTGCTTTGAGCAGCCGGGTTGTACAAACTGTTAGGGTATGGCGCGTTCAGGGAGGTGCTTTGTAGGTTTTTTCCCTCCGAGCCGAAGCTCAAAGAAGGGTGCAGCGCATGTCCAACACCGCAACCACTGCGTGTCAGCATGCTTTTGCCTGCACTCGACGCTCTCGAAGCACCGCTTGGACCGATAAAAACGACAGCGAGTTGCCAAACCGCCCATGTGACCGCGTGACAAACCCTCGGGGACGTTACATCAAAGTACGGAGAGAAAGGGGTGTTGGGAAAAATTATTTTTGCACTCGCCCAGCCCTGATCAACACAGCATTTCCGGGGCCCCTTGCATCGCTGTTATATCACAGACCGCACGATGCCGCAGGCTTCCATCGCGCGCCCGGCATCGCCGATTGCGCTGGGGTTGCCGCAGCTCACGGAGCCTGCAGATGCGTGGTTTTTCAAGGCGCTGGCTGCTGAGTTCTTGGCGACGCTGCTCTTCCTGTTCATAACCATCTCAACAGCGGGTGTGCGCGGATGTACCAGCCCGAGATTGCGCCGTGGCTCCCAGCCCTGCTCGCACTGATTGGTGCCTGCTAATTATGCAATGCAACGCAATGACTCAGAGCTCCTGAGCAGCTGCTCTCACAGCTGCTAGCGCTACCCCCGTCTATGTACCAGCCCTTGATGGCGACCTGGCATCCCCGGAAATTCTGCCACCACGGAGCTCGTGTCGGGGTGGCTTAGCACGTTGAAGGGCACGAATATGCAATAGGCTGATACGGCGGTGGTTGCGTGCGTGCAGTCAACTCATGCGGCCTCGCGGATGTTCGCGTCCCCACCGAGTCGACGCTGCCGCTCGAGAAGTGCACTCTCGACAGCTCGCGCATGCTCACTATCGCCTTCGCTTTCGGCGTGTCCATCTTTGTGCTGGTGCACGCTGCCGCACCCTTCAGGCTCGCTCCCTCTCCTCGTGTGACACGCCATGCATGCATTGCTACCCAATGCCAGAGTGCAATCACTAACTCTGCACCTGTGCAGCGCAGCGGCGGGCACATCAACCCCGCAGTCACGTTTGGGCTGCTGGTGGCCAACAAGATCAGCTTGCAGCGCGCGGTCTGCTACATCATCGCCCAGCTCCTGGGCGGCCTGATCGGCGTGGGTTTAGTCAAGGCGGTGCGCCGCGCCCGTGCCCATGTCTTTCAGTCGTCCATGTAGCAAGCAAGCTGCGCAGCTCGAGATATTATGAGATAGTATCACCGGCCAAAGGCTGTCGCGCGCTTGGCCGACAGTACAGCCCAGTGCCGTATGCTGCCGCGGGCGGCGCGGCCAACCAGCTCTTCGCGCCCACCACCGCGGCTGGGGGCTGGGGCATGGAGGTGGTGCTGACCTTTGCGCTCGTGTACCTCGTGCTCTCCTCCACCGACTCTGAGCGCGCCGTCGACGCGCCCCACCTGCCGGTGCGGACGAGGGAGCGCTGGGCCCCTCTGCGGTGCATGCTTAGACAGGCAAACAGAGAGGTCTGTCGCCTGTGTCGCATGATGCAGATGTGGCATGCACTAGGTTGGGTCGACATGCACTGCTCTGGGGGATGGTTGCTGAAGGTGGGAAGGTGGAAGGGGCTTTGAGCTTGGCAGGTTCACCTGGGTGTCAGCACTTGGACAAGGCGACGGGCTAGATATGGCCTAGGATGTGAGTTGGCCCTGACCAAGCTTGCTTGAACCTCCTCACCCTCATTAAGTCAGTCCATCGGAGGGCTTGCCAGTGTCTGGCACACTCACGCTGCCATGCTCGGCGTTGGCAGATCCTTGCGCCGCTGGCGATCGGGCTGACGGTGTTCCTGGCGCATATCGTCGCCATCCCCATCACCAACTGCTGCATCAACCGTGCGCGCCCGCCCTGCCCAGCCTCCGGCACCCCTGAGGCATGCGTGCCTTTTGCGCTTTTACCCACGCTGCTGGAAGGCCCCCAGCGGCCAAGACGCGTCTGTGCTCATCGCTCAGCGCCAGTCACCACAGCCACGCGGTCGGGGCCATGACGCATTCCCGGGGCGCGCAGCCGCGCGCGGCTTTGCCGCCGCCGCCGTCAGCGGCAACTGGGACTCGCAGTGGATCTGGTGGTGCGCGCCCCAGCCCGCCCGCCGCTCGTGCCTGTATGCCAGGCGGCCGCACGCCCTGGCTGCTTATCGGTATCTGCGAGCCTGCATGTCACGTCGCTGCATGGCTGGTGGCGGCCGCGCGCGCGCCGCGCAGTGTGCAAGCATCTTATCCAGCTCTGTCGCTCCCGCCGCCCACGGCAGACGACCCCGCAGCACAGAGCGACCCGTGCACGTAAGCAGGATGAGCGCGAGCACGGCGCCGACATGCTGAGGGTGGCCCACTGCCTGTGCCACGACAGGGTGGGCCCCCTCACCGGCGGCCTGCTGGCCGCCCTCGTGTATGAGACAATCTTCCGCCCCGACTACAGGACGCCAATGGTCCACCGCGGCCCGGGCGTCGGCCTGTTCCCGGGCATGGCAGGCACGGACAGCATGCCCCCAGTATCACTGGACGGCCTCATAGACGTCTGCCAGGTCAATATGCACACCTCACGTATTGCTATGCGTTGCCCTGTGGGCAGCATACCCCACACGGAGAAGTGGGGCAAGCGTGCGCCTGCAAGATCGCATGTGCATCGCCGAGGGCGCGTGTGCGGTACCCAAGGAAGCGGGTGTGAGCAGGCACCGCGCCTGTGGACCCGGCCGGCTGCGAGCGCGGCGCGGCTGAGGGGCGCGCGGGGCGCGCGCAGGCGTCGAGGGCGAGGAGAACACGGGCGCGGCCGGCAACGTGCTGGAGAAGGTCATGCAGGCGGGGCCGGCCTCGACGAGCGCCGTGAACACCGTGTAGGGCCGCGGCGCGTCGGGCGTGCAGCGACAGGCCCGGCCGCGGTCGCCCAGGCGGCGGTCTTCACATCGCCTGGGCCGCACATGCGCCCTGGGGCTCCTGGCCCCGCGCCCTCCCATGCGCCCTCCCATGCGCCTCATGCGCAGCAGCTGCTCAGAGACTGGGTGATCAAGCTCTGCAGAGGCAGCCTCCCGTGGTTTCTTTCCAGCTTGCACACTGCTTTCCCGCCTCCCGGCGAGCGTTTGACGGCCCCAAACCTGCGGGCCCGCATGCCTGCCGGGCTGGTCTGGGCTGGCCCCAACAGAGTGGCCGCCTACTTTCGTGCAGTTGATTTGCCAGGCCCGCACGCTTGCCTGGGCTGTTCTTGGTTTAGCTTCAGCATAGTTGCCGACTACGTTCGCATACATGCAGTTGGTTTGCCATCCGCCGCATCCGCCCTGGAAGTGTACTTTCAAAGCTTGTCACATACCGAGGCAGCGTGCATGTGTAGGCGTGATTCTTGTGACAGTAGTGCACTGCGTACTGCAGCCGTGCAACACATGCCCCCGGCCCGTTCCGTGGCCTGGCTTCAACATGATGAGTCTGGTGGCTGCTGCCTCTTGATTACCAGAAGCGCTTGGGACCGATGAATGCATACGTGTTTTGCCGTGGCGCGCTCGTGCAAGAGCGGGCCAGGGCACAAGACGTTGCTGAGCTTGTTCTGGACAAATGCAGCTGTGCAGACTGAGAGGCGAGACTGGCCATGCCCAGGGCATGTTCAAGCCGTGTGCGCTGGGCTCCAGTGCTGCGGGTGAGGCTGTTTCGCGTCACTGCTCTCCTGTGTGCTAGTCCAGTCGGCCGTGTCACACGCAAGCATGGTTTCCATGTGCAGAGGGGCATCCTGCTGCTATTTCCGGCAGCTTGCCGTGTTCTTTGACTGGTCTGGGAACCCCGCAGTGTTTGAGTGGCTTTCTCTCTTAGCGTTCTCCCCGGCGCCTCTCTTTGTCAGCAGAGGTTGCCAGCTGCAGGCTGAGTGCGTAGTGCTAAGTGCAGTGCAAAGCATCAATTTCTCATGTTTGGGCAGGTAGCGGATCCATTAGCAAGTTTGCATCATGGACATGCATGGGCAACGGCGCTCCTTCTTGGGATTCGCTTTTGGTGTAACAGAAGTTGCAGATTTACCCTCGAGCTCGTTGCACGCACTGGCACTTGGCGACAGGGTTCCACCTGCGCTGCCTGGCACCCTACTGCTGCACCGGCCATGCACGCATGCCGCGCCTCCTTGCGCGCTGCCATGGCCAGATGCACGATTGCAAGTGACTGTCCAGGACACGCCTGTCCAGGATACGTTTTAGGTGAACCCACAGAGCCAAGTGTGTCACCATGCCTCGCTCGGGTGTGCACACAAGCAGGACCAATAGCTTGTTGCAGGTCAGTGATGCTCCATTTACACTCAAGACCAGGTATTATGTTTGCAGTCCAGCACAGTCTAAAGGCCTAATTCCAGCACTCCTTTATCAACAGAGGCAGCATCTCAACTTTGCGAAAGTCGTGTCAAATCAGATCAAGATTGGAGGACTCCCCCATGCGGGCTCCTTGTTTGGCCTCAGGCAAGATGTGCAACTCACGTACTGTACAATGACCAGCGAAGGTCTTGGGGCACTATGTATTAGCAGCCATCAGGTTTGCAGGCGGCAAAAGTGACAAATCTGCGCACGCCTAACAACATCATGATTATTGTTGGAAAGAGGCTCCATCACGCGAGGCGCCTGGGGCATGTCAGGTCAACTGTGTAGTCCACGAAGCTGGCTCCTGTGTTGAGCTGCACCGGCCCCAGGGGAAGCGCTTCAGCTGTACTTCTTGAAGACAAGCCTTCCTTGGTAGACATGCGGCAATCACGTGCGCCTCACAGACGGCAATAACGTGCGCCTGTCACGACGTGCCAAGCCAAGCATGCGCACACGTACGCATAGCACTTGTGTACAGGCGCACCGACTTCCAAGAGAAGCAGTCCGCAGTGCCAATGGTGCACTTCTCATGCCTCAGGTTCCAGACGTTGCTGCTGTCGCCCCAGACCAGTGTGCCATCTGTGGACCTGGCTGTGTAGTAGCTGTTCCTGCGAGGTGCATGCGCTCGCGGCGTCAGCGCTGTTTCAGGAAGCCACCCGCCCGCTGCGCATTGCGGTGGCCATGCGCACGTGGCAACACGGGGGCATGGGCTGCAAGCGAGGCAATGGTCACCTGAATGTGGTCTGTCCGATGAACAGGGACCTCCCTGGAGCGAGGTACCACCAGCCAGCGAGGCACCAGCGCGCTGCTGTGCCGTTGCTGGGCGGCACAGACACCATGCAGTTCTTGGGCAGCGTGCGGATGCTGGGGTACGCCATGAAGGTCGCGACCCACACAGGGACGTTGCAGCCGTTCTTGAACACGACCCGGTTCACATCTGTTTACGCCGCGCGTCAGCGCCTTGTCAGCTCAGCGTCCTGTGGACCTGGAGGGACACCGTCCTGCTGCACTGGCACAAAGCACCAGCGCAACAGGCACAGGTGACCCAGCACCAGCCAGGTGGCGCACCCTTTTGGACTTCGACGTCTGGCAGCCCTGGAGCGTGCACGGCCTCGCCGCCAGACCGCACCCCATCGAACAGGTCCCGCAGGCCAGCCCGCGCGTCCGCGTCGATGTGCCAGCCAAATGCCCAGCGGCTGTAGCCCTCGCTCGGCAGCGTCTGCTTGACGCCCGCCAGGCCCAGGCGGCACTTGACGTACAGAAAGCTGAGCTTGATGCCGATTTTGTCGACATGCAGCGTCGCGGTCCCGTCCGGCTGCGGATGGACCAAGCTCTCTCCGCACCCTCATTGGAATATAACTGCCTTGCACAAACAGACATGCAGCAGGTGCGCCTGCAAGCTGTCGCTGTGATCAGGAGGTAGGCGGGCCGGTGCCAGCTGACCTTCACTCCGCCGCATGATGATGCGCAGCATGTTCGTTTCTTATAATTTACAAGCAGAAGGGGTTGGCTTGACTCTACGGTGCTGGGATGCGCTAGTGCGCGCAGGATATGCGGGGCAGCCTTCACCCAGTAGGAACGGGGCTCACCGCCTTGCCGCTCAGGAGGTCGTCAAACAGTTTGGTTAGCATGTCATCGACCTGTCTGTACACCTGCGGGAACAAAAGGCGTACGTGGGCCGCGCGGTGGCGCATCACATGCGCAGGTATGCAGGGCAGGAGCCTGTTGTGCAAGCGACACTGAAACGGCTAGCTAGTGCATTGCGCCCCGTCTGCAAGGAAGCAGGTGTGTGTCGTGCAGGCTGTGCAGAGCGGGTGCATAGAGTGCCTAGTGGCGCCAGCAGGAGAGAGCAGGGTGCTGAGAGCGCCAGGGGCACAAGGAGGCATAGCTCCCAGCGCTCGAGGGCGCGCCTGGTCCTGCGCATCGTCCAGTGCAGTGTCAAGGGCGTGTTCCAGGCCCTGGACTTGCTTGTTGAGCTCATCGTCCTGCTGCAAATGCTGTCGCTGAGCAGCTGCACGTCTGACGTGTGACAGCCCACAGCGCATACGCGCAAGCACTCGCACCAACTTGGCTGCTGCCAGCGCCGACGTCGCAGGGAAAAACAGGCCTATGATTGTGCCCAGGGCCTCAGAGTCCCAGACGCGGGGCCCATAGTATGCTTTCCAGTCGCCCTCCTCAAACTTGCGCTGGGACTCGGCCGTGTCGCAGATCTGGGTGTCCAGGTTGGGCAGGTAGCCCTTGATCTCATCCAGCGCGCAGCTGTACACGCTGTCTATGCAGCGCTCGGCCTTCTGGATCTGCGTGCTGATAATGGTGATGGGTGTGCCCCCCTGGCAGTTCTCCAGGCTCGGCACGCAGACACACTTCTTGAACCTGGCCCAGCCCTCGCCGCCTGAGACGCACTCCTCCGTGGCACACTTGCCACAGTCTGCACTGACCTGAGCCAGCGCACTGCATGCCAGGGCTCTGACAAGGAGCCCGGCAGGGGCCATCCTGGCCGCAAGTAGCAGGGATGTGACACGAGCTCTCCTTGTTGGTGTGCAGACTGCTGTGCACGCCTTCCTGCATTCTCCGAGCTGAGCGCAGCGCGCAGTGGGACGGTGATGGATCCGGAAAATCTAAGAGTTTCCCATTTGCAGGCTCCCCGCAGATAGACAGGTCGAGTCTGAGTTGCTACGTAACGCCTGCCTGATCATCCAGCAGCAAAGCTGGATACACCTGTCGGTCAGTGCTATACACCGCATTGTACTTTCAAGCGAAAAGTTTGGCTGGCCCGGCGGACGCACAGCGTCTTTGTAAGCTTCCAGTGTACAGTAGACAGCCCGGGCCAAAGGCAGGCCGTCTCGAACTGGCCAATCGCGGGAGGCACATCCTGCTGTGCTTGTGGCCGCTCGGGGCCGAGGTCAGCGGAAGTAGCCAGTATTATGAGGCTGCATGTGAACTGCTGCAGTGCAGCGCTTCTGTGTCAATGTCTGCCAAGAAACACTGGCTTTGCACTGGGTGCTGATTGCTACCAGCAACAGGGACGTTGCCACACGCAGCTCGCGACTGGCTTTGTTACATGCAGGCCCTGGCTGGACAACCTCATGCGCAACCCGCACTGCCCTAAGTCGCCAGGAGTCACAGTCCACACCTCACCCTCTCATACCCATGCTGGCGGCCTGGTCGGCACGCGCCTTACGGCCAGACACGCGCCAGGCAGGCGGCCCATGCTTCCTGCAACACACCAAATCACTTCGACTCGAAGCCAGCTCCAGACCCTGCCCCTGCCCCACCACGCCCTTGGCGCATCGCTCACAGCGCAAAACGCACACTGGCCTGGCAGGCCACGCCCGCCGTGCAAGGCGCCAGCGCGCCGCCGGCAGGCGAGAGGGTTGCAGGCCCCAGCCGCGCACGGCCTGCCCCGCCGCCGCCGCTACAGCCAGGGCGGCCGCGGCGCCGAGCCGCGCGCCGCGGCCGAGCCGGGCAGCAGGCTGCTGCGCTCCGGCGGGCTGCCGGCGGCCTCGCTCGCGTCGTCCTCGTCGCGGGCGTCCTTATCAGGCTCCTCCTCCGACAGCGCCTGCAGCAGCGCCTGCTCCTCCGCCAGCTCCTCCATCGCCGCGTCGCACGCCTGCGTGGCCCCGGCAGCGCCCGGCGCCTCGGCCCGAGGCATGCTGCTGAGCCACTGGGCGTGCGGCTGATCAGGCGGCGGCGGGCGCCGCGCTCAACAGGCTCGGCGACGGCTCGACGCGCGTCCCCACGCGTCTGTCCGCTCCCGGCGTTTGCGCGCGCCCCTCTGCTAGCCGGCCACATGGCACGCCGATGACAGACACGGGGCGCCACCGGGTTGCCGTTTGAGCTGGCGCGCGCGGAAAGCCAGCGCGCGCGCATCCCCGCACGCGCCCGCACACAGGGTTAGGGTTAGGGCTACGAGGGGCGCGGGGCGCCACCTGGTTGTAGTCCATGCTGACGCGCGCGAGCGGCTCGGACGACACGCGCGTGAAGTGGCGGGAGGGGTCGCTGGCCGCGCGCGCCATGGCCGCCAGGACGGGCTCCGGGATTGCGGCCACGGGCTGGTGCATGATGGGCAGCCCGGCGACGAGCGCATGCTTGAACTCGTGCGGCGACACGCCTGCTCAGCGCGCACACGCGCGGGCCTGAGAGCGCGGCGCGCGCGCCGCGGGGGCGCCGCGCCTGCGCGGCGGGCCCCCCGCAAGCCCCTTTCTGTTCCGGTCCCAGGTGCAAAAGGCATGGTTGAGCCAGCTCCTTTGAGCCAGCTACTTTGCCTACCAGACGCAGGACACTTGACAGCATCGCGCGGAGATGAACATATGACACCGCCAGCCGTAGCGCTGCCAAGGACATAAGATGCAAGTGCTGTATGCGCCAAGAGAAGGGCAGGCCTCAAGCAGCTGCGCCATACAGCAGACACGCACGCCTGTGCAGCTTGCGCGCATCCAAGACCGAACGCGCTCCTCAACCAGGCTGCCCTCTGCACATCGCCCACACCGCAGCACAAGGACGGCCGGGCAGCAGGCATGCCGGCGCACAGGGCTGCGTGCCTGCAAATTCGCACCACCCCCGCGCGCGCGCGGTCTGCAGCAGCGGGTACAGCAGCGCGCCCGCCACCATGACGCCGCCCGTCCAGGCCATCACCTGCGCGCGCACGGCCGCGCTCTGAGGCGCCTTCTGCAGCAGGGTTGGCGCAGGATTCGCACGCTCCACAGCGTGTGCTAAGGTGCTTTCGGCAGCAGTGTTGACAAGGTTTGCATGCCCGCTCATGTCACTGCTGCCGAAGAACAGCATCAATCCACTTCACACGACGATGTACACTTCATGGCGGTGCGTGCAGACCTGGAAGCAACCAAGCACAGCCACAATGCAACGCACGAGTGGAGCTATGCACATCATGCCGTGGCTCACGCCATGCAGCACAGCATGAAAGCTCTGCGCCGGTGGGTACACTCTGCCGCAGGTCATGGGAGCACTGTCAGACAGTGTACAGAACGGGCCGTAGGGCTCACGTGCAGAGTGGGCCATAGGGCTCAACGCGCGCCTGCAGGTCCATGCGCAGGACGGGCATCGCGATGAGCGCGAGCAGCAGCAGCGAGGCGGGCGCCAGCATGAGCGCGCAGCCCCACCAGGGCAGGCCCACGCGGAACGGCCGCACCAGGTGCGGCGCGCTGATGCGCAGCCACACAAAGGCCGCAAACCTGCGCGCGCGGGCGCGCGTCAGGCCGACAGGCGGCGCCTGCGTACCGTCCGGACGCGCCCATCCCCACCATGCTCTGGAGCCAGCTTCTGCCGCCCAGTGTACTTGTTCCTTGGCCCAGCCCATCTGTTTGGGAAATATGATAACAAGGGTTTGGCAGGACAATTAGGGTTACGGTAGAATATGTAAAAGGGGATCCCGCAGGGGGCGCACTCCAAGAGCTCCGCCAGGCAGTAGACGATGTTGAGGAGCTCCACGATCTGCGGGGCGCGCGCGCGTCAGCGCCTCGCGCATGCCGCGCTGCACACACCGCCTTGGTGCGTTCTCTCAACGCACACTGTCTACCTCTGCCAGCTAGCACTTGGAGCTCAGAACGAGCACAGGCAGCAAGGCACGCACAGCGCAGAGCAGCACTCACAGCCGCGCATGCCAGGCGCTTCCACCACATACATGCAGTAGGTGCCCGCGCCCGCAGAACTCCGCAAGACCTCGCAAGGACGCGAGCAGGCGTGGCGCGGTCGGCGCGGGCGCGCGCCTGCAGGAAGTTGAACGTGACCAGCGAGCAGATGCCGAGCGAGGACAGCACGATGCCGAGCGTGGGCGTGCCGAAGCGCGAGCGCCGCGCCAGCACCTTGGGCAGGAACCCGCGCTCGGCCATGCCCAGCAGCTGGAACGAGTCGCTGCTCATCTCCGCCTCAAACTGGCCCACCTGCGCGGGTCGTGGCAACACGCGTTGCGCAACCGGAGGCTGCTGGCAGGGCCCTGCGCTCGGCCATGCCCGGCAACAGGCTACACGCGCAACGCGTTGGCACTGCGTCTGGGTCATCGTCAGTGACCAAAACCGCGATTAGTCACTGCGTCCTGGACACGGAGTCGCGGCCGAGCGGCCGCGCCGCCGCGGGGCCTGCCGCCATGGGTGGCTGCCGGGCGGGCGGGCGGCGCGCGCGCGCCTGGCTGACCGCGGCCGCCGCCACGAGCGCCCAGGACAGCCACGAGCCGCCCACCTC
>JAABUV010006900.1_pt1 | contig 12161 bp, 12 predicted proteins | sample 5559971 | NCBI WGS metagenome assembly JAABUV01 (sample SAMN10711881, study PRJNA513362) | rock metagenome | isolation source: Antarctica rocks | place: Antarctica: Victoria Land, Knobhead nord | collected 2015-12-19
CAACACTGTGGCTACAAGAACAAAGAAGCATACGCTCTCTCGCAACGTCAGAGCACGGAACCGATCACTTGGCTTCCATACCCGGCGGAAGTCACGGTAATGACTTCGAAGACTTTCGCTAGATCGCCATCATACTAACGTCAGACGGACAACTCGCATAAGCGCCGCCGTTCATCCTCCCGGCAGACACGGTCTTCGACACAGCTCCACAGATCCGTGTTGGCACACCCTCGACAGCCCCTTTATGCTGTTGAAGGAGGACATGCGTACCGAGCTTCGGGACGGCCTCAAGCATGCAACAATACTTCAGCATACGGGAGGAAGCGAAGTCTGAGATCCTGGGGGGTACAGCTCTTAGGGGTGGTGGCTGGCACCTTACCCAGACTGAAGCCGGCAGCAATTGCGCTTCGATGCTGGGACAAATCGTCCCTTGTCTGCCGGAGGGAGAAGAGGATTGAAAGAAATACTGGGCTCTCCACAAAATCTTTTTCAAGCGCAACTCCTTTGGCTGTCTTATGAGGCTGTCTTGTGAGTGGGAGCGGCGTGGTGGCGTTTGCTACCACCGAACGAAACGAAGATCCCGTTGAGAAGAGCCCACCAATCATCCTCCTCGTGAACCCTTCAATACTACAGCTCGAGCAACCAGCCTCTAAATTCAGCGGTCCTACACACGCAGCTTCCCGAACTCCCTCTCGATTTCCCCTGCCGCTTGCACACCCTCCGTCGCCTGATGGTTCTGGCCCCCAATATCGGCACCACACGCCGGGCAGCGGGCGAGCTGCATTGGCATACCACATTCACTAACGGTGAAGGGGTGCGAGTTTTGACACCTGTACCAGCGTCCGGTTCCACGGAACTCCTTCGCCATGGCTGTCACCACCATCTTCATCTAACTCGTTGATACGCCCTCGTCGAGCATACGTCGCACACCATCGATCTCCACAGTCATGCCTTGCGTAGGATCGAAAACCTTTTCGGCCTGCCCCAAGCGATCAAGCGCCTCGTCGTTCAGAGCCCCGTGGTACGCAATAGATTCCCGTGCAATGTCCTCATCGGCAGCGTCGAAAGTACCGCACTCCATGGCAGCAGATGGTGCCCAAAAGAGCTGACCTTCAACCTCTTGGCGGATGCTGTTAGTCTCCTGAACACCCTGAGAAAGCTTATCGCAGAGCGCACTGTTTGCCGTGAGGTCGATCTTGAGCGCGCCTTCATTCAGCCCGCCGTGCTTCTGTTGTGCATGCTCATAACGCCGGACAGGATCACCGTGTCGCAGCGGATCAAAAGGCTGTTCGCTTGCAAATGCTCGTGAAGCTGGAGCTCAGCACTGGGAAGGTGAACTCAGCAATGGGAGAGTCCACATTCTGGCGCCGAACCGTCTCAACGAGATCCTGCACGCGCTGATACGGCTGCTATTCTTTGCGAAGCTTTTCGGCAAAGGTCTGGATGGCGTGGCGGGTGGCCAAGGCTCTATGGTAGCGCGTACTGGTTCTCAGCTTCTTGATGGCGTGGTGCTGTTCCAACTGACTGCCATCGAGCCTAATGTCCTGGCTCGGCTTCAGCGCCGTATCAATGCTAGTCAACAGCTGCTCTTGATCGGAGGCGAGACCTCGGCGAGCTCGGCGTGAGTCCGGTTGGACCAAACGGTAAGCTTCTTGGCGCTCTCGTGCATTAAGGCTCGCCGAACGATGCGTCCATAGCGTGCAAGACTGCGGATTGAACCTCTGCACGTCGGGCAAGACTTCGATTCATCCGACGAGAATGGCTCGGAGGATGTCTTCTAGCCGATGACATTACCAGTCATGGGATCGATATCGTAGTGCTTTGCCATATCCATTATGTCGTCAGGTCCTAGCAAGTTTACCAGTACATGATCTTGCATGTGCGCATGGCCTGAAAGGTCATGCACGAGTGATGTACGGCTAGACTTATCCGTTCGGAGGGTCGTGAAGCCTCAAGATACGCTCATGAGTCGTTTCAACCCTGCGGACCGCCCTAGATCAGAAGTTGATGCAGCGCTGATCATATGTCGCTGACGACATCCGTCTCGTACAACCACTACGCCAGAGATTAGCTCCGCGCACAAGCGTGCTGGACCTACGTGATTGGGCTTACCAAGCGTTATAGCTATTATAACGGTATCGAACTAAAGTGTGAATCAGCAAACTCTACACTGGGCATGATAAGATCAATCGTACTTGTACTTCAGCACTAGTCGAGGAACACTCTCAGAGAAACCCAATACTGCTAACTCTCTCAATGCTTTGATCCTAAGTCGACCATTCAACAGCTTTAAAGCATGCTGTATTGCATACAAGAATCAATCTTACCAATGTCTCCAGTGGCAGAAACATCTGTGCGTCAAGTTGAGCATAACATGGATGCGCTGCTCGCACTCCTGGATCAGTTTCTTACGCTTGAGCGGGTCAAACTTGCGATACAGCAATCTGATCAGGATACACGGTCCAGTTCATAAGGTATACTGCTGTGTAGAGCAGCGAGTCACAATCGCTAGCGTCCTCTCCCTTTCGGTTCCGTCGATTGACAAACAATCGCAGAACACGTCCATCCATCCGCGGTGCTTTCAAGGCACTCAGCAAAGCGTCCGCCTGACCACTGGGCAAATCGTAGAGCAGCAGGATCGCTGTCAGCACGCCATCACGTTGCTGAAGCAGGACGTGTATGCCTTGCACGCTGCCAACTGCCGTCTCAATGCTGAGCACACGCACCTCCCGCTGGAACACCAGGCCAGTGGCTTTGTAGGCCTACCAATACTGCAGAAACTTGCCATCCTCCGCCAACTGCAGCAGGCATGCCAGAGAAGCCTACCAGCTTATGGCTATGCAAAGAACGACATCTAAGCACAGGTGACTGCAAGGCTCGCTGAAGTAGACGAGACCAGTTCAGGCAAGATACTAGACACCCTCAAGGACAGCTCTTCTAGAGAAGATATGCTTACAAGCTTTGATCAGACTATCTATCACTCACTCATCCTTAAATGGCACACCATTATGAGCTAAATGCTGGCAAATATACAAATGAACGATGAATCTCACTCATCTTCTCACAATGAAGCCTACATGAAGAAGTACTGTCCTGTCTGATGTTCCAGGTCATCATTCTGGGACAGGTACGATCGCAGCATGCAAGAGAATGGCAGTGTAGACAGATCTACAAAGGCGCAGATCTCTCAATGTTGGACTCAAGAATCAGCACAATCTCTCCACGTTGCAAAGCGCGGTCCGACGAGGGAGCTTAACAATGTCATCGACTACGACACTGATACTACAACTTCCGTGAGTCGCGAAGAAGCTACGCAGCAGCTACTGTGTCCGATTACAGTCTGAAGTCCCGCATTGGCGCAAGCGTATGTCACAAGCAGCCTTCGTGCTACAGACGGAAGGCTAGGCCACCGCTACTCACCTCACGGAAGAAACATGCTTACACATCTCGCTGCGCTTGTACATCGGACTGTCTGTCCTACACACTGCTGCCAATAAGCTCTACCTGACCACTGTCGCTGGAGGCAGGCGTAACGCGACTACTGCTGTTGACTAATACTCATGGGATGCTGAGAGCAGTCCAGCACAGAGCGCCTTGTCCAGGTTGTAATGTGTATATAGCAAATGTGGTTGGCGCAATGGTTGGGCCTTTGGACTGAATTGTCACGGGCAGGGTGTGTCCTGCAAAGTGTCATCCTAACGTCCGTCTTACGTAGCCTGCATTCCGTATCTACCCGATAGCAGCAGCCCTGAGCCAATGTTCACCCTACTACTATATCTTACCTGCGGCCCCAAATATGCAACATCATAATGGGCCAGTTTTTATCTGTACGATCAAGGTTCTCCTCTGCTGCACCGCACTTGCATAGCGTCTCCATACAGTCAACATTGGCAGCACAGCCATCACAGATTGATGCTGCTGATTGCACAGATACAACAGAGTGCAGCGGTATGTAGTCGCGCAGACAGCTAGTTGAATCGTTCTCGGGCAGTTCTCTATCCTTTCGACGAACTGGCAGTCATATGACGTACGAAATGCATAGCAGATATCCTAGCGAGTAAGGTATGTCTAATAGAGTATCAGTAATGTAGCCGTAAGTAATCGATTTTCGCCACGCAGAGGCACCGCTGTCTTCGAAAGACATGACCGAAATGTGTCCTCTCAGTGCGAAAGCATGGTGTTGATCTCCGTGTCGGGTGTAGCCGTGGATGTTTCATGTCGTCTCTTCAGACGGGCAGTCGGGAGCTCTAGAGAAAGAAGATGTTATGTGAAGCAATTCACAGGTCTTCAAGAAAAAAAAGATGCCCACCGTTCAGCATGTATATTGAGGGAGGGGCTCTGCACTTTTGCAACCTTCTCGGGACTAAGAAACTCGTTCAGCGACTAGAGCTGTCACTCATCCTAGCAACGATCAGGCAGTTTACATCAAGGCTATGCACGGATACAATCTGCCAGTGTCCGCGAGCCTTAGGCCACTAAGTGCTGGAATCAGGGACTATACCACCATCCGAACAGTGATCTGCGATAGAGCCACAGGCAACCGTTCCATCAGGTGAATACAGTTGACGACACCGTGAGCTGACACCGATCACATAGAGACTGCGTTAGCGACCGGAAGCTTGAGCGTCGATGTGCACAAAGTGCGCAGGGCCCAGGTGTAGCTCGTCGCTGGCGCTACGAAAAGTCATCGATTCAGCTTTGTGAGAACGCAAGGGTCGATCATAGCGTCGCATTCGAGAATGCCCCGGTTATCCAGCCCTTCACCGGGGGCACGGTAATTATCAAGGAAGACACCGCCAAGGTGCTACCACGTACGTCACTGGTAGAACCTATTTCCACTTGACGGGGACCAGTACCACGACACGCTCGTTGTGCTACACCATCCAATGCTGCAGTCGTCAGTGTAGAAGCCTGTCGGACATGTCGTCTGGCTTCGATCCTCGCTTCTACAACATGGCTAGTGTTTCCTTCAGCTCTTTAAGCGCTTTCCTATCCGTGACCAGCGGTCTACTAAACTCTCTAGCAAAGGTGTTCGACCAAATGTAGCAGAGCTGACTCTCCTCGTCTAACCTGACTTCTCGACCACCACACGGAATGGTATCGTAACAGTCCTGTTGCTTCAAAACCCGGCATTAGAACGCTCTCTCAAGAAGTGAACGGCACTTGGTTGGTGAGCACAGTGCAAGACTATGATCTTGATTAACGACACAAAAGGAGCGTGTTGATTGCGTCGAATACGATCCACTATCACATTACTCCATTCAACGGTGCAGAGCGCACTGCTTCATCTCTATGCTTGCTTCTGTCCGATCGCACCCGAGCAGTCCCTATCTCCCAGTCCCCTTGCATCCGTGCCCAGGCTCCATGCTTCAATTGGCGATGGCAATACAGCCGTCACGGATGCAGCAAGCGACAGTAACAAAGCAGATGGCTTGCGTCTGTTTGTTGCCGTCGGCGTCTATGAAGTGGTTGCATTAGTCGCACTGCTTCGTATTGGAGGATATGATATGTAGGAGAAACCTACTGGTAATGTCCTGGTCGCAGATGCCCACGATATTTTGGTCGCCGACTTGAACGTCGTACTTGTTGTTGCCTCCGTTGTTACCGCCGGCAAGGTTGCAGCAGCGGATATTGACCTGGTGAGCCTGGCACTGCTGTTTAACGTGCGAGAACTTGCCCGCTGGCGGGCCTGGGAGACCACCGGCACCAGGTGTTGGAGTAGCCGCGATGATGCTGAACAACGCAGCAAAGGTAACGAGGGTGAACTTCACGCTGAATGTAGTTGATTTCGTCGAGCTTCACAGACTGGTACGCTAGTAGGACGGTTGCAGTATCAAGAGGCAAAGGCAGAAGGTGAAGTTCAGGACTGCGCTAAGTTGATGTTTCAAGCTCGAGCTGGCCCTAATATATACTTCTCCACTAACTCTCACCGCTCCCTTACCTACTTAAATGTCTCTACCAAGACATACACTTGGGCTCTTCAATGTCTCGGACTCCTGCACCCCGCGGTCCAGTCCAATAGGGACTAAGCGATAGCCCCTGACGATCGATAAGCCGTGAAGTCGAGCGTGTTTCCGGGACGTTCCATGTGTCCACGTGCTGACCCGAAGAGATAACTTACCAACGATCGTCCATGTTAGTCTCGCTAGTCGAGCGCTCGAGCTTTGTTCTCCAGTTCGAATCGGCTTTTGGATCTGCGCTACCCGGACGAAGCAACCCCTCTCCCATGCGTCTGTGCCAAGCTAATCAACAACCAACGGGGAATTAGCCGGTCTCTAAGCATGCCTGGTCAGTCCCTAGTCTCCACCAAACTGACTTTGGTGGTAGATACCGATGATTGAGCACCCAGGAGTCACTGCCAGAGTTGTATCATCGGGCGCAGCGCTACGTGGATGTTTTCCCGTGTGCCGCATCGCCGCAACCCAGCAGGAGAGAGAGGCGTTAGCCTGTGTATGCGCCCAATGTAGGGTTTGGAACGCTCCGCACTTGTGACCTCTAGTCCGCTGGTGCTGCATTGGCATCTCGGCGCTGTCTCTGAGCGCATGTCATTGGACTGATCTGCTGCGTTGCGTCTGCGGGAGCGAGCGTGCATTGAAATGACTCCTGGGCCGTGTACCCTCCGTATGCGAGGTTGATGCTTCTTGTCCTGGGGATCCTTGCGGTTTCTGTTATGGTTCCGCAGGCCGCGAGCTTCAGCTAGCAAGTAGCGCAGTACAGGGCGGCGGCTGCTGCGTAATAGAAAGTGGCTTGGTTTCATTGAGGCCTAATTCTGATCGACAGTTACGGACAGTCGTCATCCCTCATATCCGCACTCGCGGGGCTACCCCTGGCCGGTGACGTAGAGCTGACTCAACCAGCTGGTGCAGTGTACCGTGCCAACTTTTACTCTCCTTGTTGACCAAATCAGATTCCTCTCAGAATATGATCCCGCAATATAAAAGTGTGCCACGACAAGGATCTGGCTAATGGCACATTGCGAAATGAAGATGAACAACGCCTTCCCTTCCTCCCGACCACCACCCTTCTCGGATCAACGTGATGTACTGCTGAAAGACGAACTTGTGGCCGGACCATCATCGCTCTTCAATCCGACAAGAGCACGCTTTGAACACACACCAAAGGCTAGCGATGTAAACTCAGCCTCCGGATTAACCGATGGCCCTGGAGCCGACGTTCCCAACAAAGCTCGATTCCAATGGCGCTCTCGAGACAATCGCAAAGGCAATTGAATCACCCTTCCAAACCTCCACAGCAGCACTAACAGCTCTCCTAGGTAGGCACACCCTAGTCGTTCCAACCGACCACGCCGCCCAAGGCCTCCCAGCACCAACGTCATCCTCCCGAGCCATCGCCAAAGGCATCGGGCGCATGTTCGCCACCTTCCCCTGGTGGGACGTCTCTTTCCTCGTCGCCTTCTTTTTCTCAGTCGGCTCCGCCGTCTTTATCGTCTGCGGTTTCTTCTACTGGCTTCCCCTAGCAGCTCCAAGCACAGACTTCCCCCATGAAAGCGCTACGGCGGGAGGTATCACCTCGTTCATTGGTGGAACGCTGTTTGAGATTGGAGCTGTCTTTCTGGTCATTGAAGCTACGAATGAGAATCAGACTGGATGCTTTGGATGGGAGCTCGAGCATGTCGTTTCCGAGCACGAAAAGTCCGGCAAAGCGAGTGTACGATACAAGCCGGAGAAGAATGCTTGTGGTCACCATCACTGCGGCAATCGAGGATTTTTGAGAGGCGCTCTAGGCTCGAAAGGCTCGCAGCGACGATGGGAATGGTGGCCGACCTGGCATGAGCTACGAACTCACTACTTGCGCGAGATCGGCTTCTTGGGTTCCTTTGCGGAGTTCGTCGGAGCAACTGTCTTCTACATCAACACTATACTCGCTCTACCCGGCGTCTACAGTTCCCTTGGTCAGGGCGTTCTATGGGGCTTGTACTGGTTGACATACCTCGTTGGAGGTGGTCTCTTCATCGTGTCATCTGCACTGTACATGCTTGAGACCCAGCCGAATTGGTATACACCTGCACCTCATGTGCTCGGGTGGTGGGTTGGCGTGTGGAATATGATAGGTTCGATTGGTTGGACTCTGGCTGCTGCTCTGGGATATTGCGACCTGAGTGGATGCCAATATCAGAGTGATCTGACGCTAATCTGGGCATCGATTGCTTTTCTGATTGGGAGTCTGATCTTGTGGTTTGAGGCTCTGGACAAGTATCCTGTCGAGAAAGAAGGGCATAAGTCATAGTCCCAAGTCATAATTAGGCCGCCAAGTCTCCAGGTGACTGGCTCCCCCAAATCTGAGAAAGTCTGCGCCTACGATTTGAACAACGACGGCACCAGATCCATGTAACGGATTTAGAAAGACGGAAATATCCTCCCATGGTACAGCAACTCCGTCTGGACTTCGCCGCCGTTCAGCAACGCACGTCAGACTTGCGACGTTCTTCATTCAGTGCAACGTCAACATCTTGTTCCCGAAGCATCCCCAACAGCCGGCCCCCTAATGTTTCCCAGCGGACAATGGAGAAAACTATCTCTTGATACAATTGCATGCGAGATACGGATACTGATCCTCGAACAACTCACATCGATCGCCGACCTCCAACATACAATTTTGACTTGTCGATCTCTGCGTTTCACATATACAGAAGCGAAGGAGCTAATTCAACTCTCTGTCCGAGTTGGTCAATTCCAGCAAAGGCTATCTAGGAGAGATATCAGTGAGGCATGTTTTCAAACCACTGTGCATTGGCTGCAGCTCGAGCTTACGGAGCTCGAGCTTTACGGAGCTCGAGCTTACGGAGCTCGGTCGGTCGGACGGGTTGATCGGGCTCTTGAAAGAGGCGGTGCGCAAGCAGTTGGAAGGCAAACACAATGAATTATGTTATGTTTCATGTCAATTATTTCGCGATTGGAAGACATAACATAGTGTAAACGCACAAGTGTCTCGCGACACTAGGCGTCTCTTCACACAGGGATGGACGCTAGACGGGAATTTGTTGTTTCAGTCGTAGACGAACATTGAAGCGGGATGTAGGTAGTGTTGTGTTGCGGACTCCTTCTATCCATACATTGATCTAGAGAGCTAGCAGGTGTATCGAACAGCATTAACTAGTGAAGACGACGCTCAATGTTGCTTATTAAGGCTATACAGGTTAGAGTAATCGTTGGACAGAGTAGATATATCGATAGCTTAATGTAATATAGGGCAAACATCGATAGAGCAGGCTATAGAGCAAGCGAGCGTATTAAGAAAAAGTACTATAGCTACGTACTCTATACTCGCACTTTGTTCTAGGCCTTTATAGCTATTAGGATAATGAATTAGAAGCTAGCGAATTAACGTTGCTTCCTATTATCTAAGTAGCTATAAGCGAACACTATAGCCTATAGGTTATTACACCTATACTATATGCTAGGTAGGCAATTACTTAGGTATAGCGATCCCTTTCTAGAGAGTAGAGCAAGATATAGGTAGCCTTAGGAGCGCAGTAGTCCTAGGGAGCATAGTAATACTAGGGAGAACTAGTAACTACGCTATAGTAATCCCTGTATACGCTACTGCAATATAGTAAAAGTCTTGTAAGGATAGTATAGTAGCAAGGAAAAAGTCTGTACTCGAGCGAGGAAAGTAGAGGTATTGAACATGTACCCCTTTACCTTAAGTAGCTATAACTCTCTTAGTTCAACAGATATAGACATAGTTGATAATTCAGAGAATTAGGTAGCAGGAGACGCGACTTGCAGCAGTAGAAGTAAAAGTAGCCTATGCGCTATAATGCCTTAGGCTAAGCGCATCCCGATATATGTTCGTTTCTAGTATACAATACTAGTATCCTAGCCTTATAGATTGCTAAGTAAGAAAGTGAACATATAGCGATCGCTACTATATACATATATTTGGACTATTAACGAAGGCAGCCTATTCTCCTAGCAAGCTATTCGCCTAACGAAAGTCTCGCTGCTACCTCTAGCTAAGTATAGCGTAGTCCTAGATTGTAGCTTCTCTACCTTAACCTCGCATACATTATAACGACCTTATAGCTAACTACGCAAAGAGTACTCCTCCGACTATTACATTCCTAAAGTAGTATAAGAGTCCGACCCCTAGTTGCCTATTAACTGCTTTAGAACGTAGGGCAGTTAAAGTCGGTTAACGCAGGACTAAGCGAATCGAGAGAGCTATTAATTTGCTTGGAAAAATCGAAAAGAGAGGGAGCGTTAAATTGGAGTTAGGTATCGCTATTTCCATTATCCTAACAATCGAAACTAGTAATCTCAACATTGCCTAGGAGGTCTTGTTGAATAGCGCTATAGCCTGCACTACCGCTAAAGAGAAGACTAATCTATACTCTATAGGTCGTAAAGAACATATTGTTAGTAGTATAGCAAGACTAAGTATTCGGGGCAATAGGGGCTAACGCTAGAAGCGACGACCCTATCTATGCAAATGTCGTTGTTGTATAGACTATTAAGCCGAGCAATAGCGACGAATAGAGCTATATCGTTCGCGTAAGGGAGTAGTAGACTATTTGAAGTAGTTGCAGAAGTAGGGGCTCTTGTAGTACGTCGTAGTTCTTAAGCACGAAATACAAATCGTGCTAACGCGTTCTATAAGTGGATAGTAATTAGTATCAAGAAAGATAGGAAAGCGTGTAATAGTTATTGAATAGTAGTTAGGGAGAGGGAGATAAACTCCCCTCTAAGTACACTATAACTACTATTTACGGAACTCCTATAGGATTATATTGCGGCTAGATCAACATAACGAGGAGCTGTCCGCTACGTATAGTCCTACGATAAGTTAGGGCTAATACGCGAAGCTAACTGCTTCTATTGACTTTTTATACACTAAAGGCTCTTAATAACCTCGTTAATCTCCCGTTGCAAATACTCGATTTAGCAAGATGAAAAATATCGCAAACTACATTATCCTTGCGTTCGCAATAGGTAGCTCTACGCTATAGACTCTATCGTCCTATCTCTCTACGAGTTAGCTAACTAGGACAATAATATCGTCGAGTTCTACTGCGGTTGCAGCGTATACTCTAGGGACGACGAGTATTGCTACAAACGCAAACACTGCTATCAACACGAACATAAATGCATCGCAGATTATAATCGTCTATAGCTCTCTAACTTCGAGCGCTAACGCGGACTATTCCTCGACTATAGCTATAGCTAGCTCGAGCGTAGCATTTTTGCGCGACAATAACTACTACTACGCTAATTACTACGTCTCTCTAAGCGCGAACGGCTACGCAGGAGTTGTAGCTATAGCTACGTGTAGCTTATCTAACTGATACATTTCTACTAGCTTCTATACTACTAGGCAAGGGCAGGAGCGCAATATATTAGAGTTATTAGCTTTAAGGGGTATTAGCAATAGCGTTCGGTTTTGGCATAGATCTCGCTCGTAGTAATATATAGTCCTTGTAGGTTAGGGTCGAGGTTAGCTTAGTACAAACAACTGTTATACCTCGGAAAGTTGTCTTCTCTACTTGTTAGAAATTATGCGTATATTACTATAGCTACCTCCTAGCGCTAGACAAAAACGACCTCAAAATCGATCCGCGTATCGCTACCTACTAGTTTATTATGCAGATTAGTCCGTTCTTTGATAAGTCGCAGCAATAGTGCGTTAAGGCATGCGCGACCTTACGAACGCTAATTAGATGCTATTACTTAACACCCTTATTGCTAACCTCCTTAATAAGCATAAGGCTTAGAAGGATGCAGCTACTGCTAATTTCGTACGCACTAGCAAGGGCTAATCTAGGAAAGGCAGCAGTAGCAACAATAACTATAAGGCTAAGCGTTAGGCTAACGGTTAGGCTAGCAAGCCTAAGCTAGATAGCGTTAGCTAGCATTTTACTTGCTTATACTGCAAACAACGGCTATCGCGACGATCGTTACTTTAGCCTCTATCTAGAGCTAAAGAAGGACAAGAGTAATAGGGCTAGTAGCGACAAGCTAAAGCTAGCTACTACTACTTACTACACCTTCTTCGCGAGTAAGGACTCTATTAAAGCCCTTACTGCTGCCGAGAATAATAGGAGCTAGATACTTGATTCTAGCTGCTCTACGTACATAACTCGGCACTAGGACTTGAATAACAATCTCCTGCTAATCGACGTCGTTGTTTAAGTCGGCAATAGC
>JAABUV010006901.1_pt1 | contig 12159 bp, 14 predicted proteins | sample 5559971 | NCBI WGS metagenome assembly JAABUV01 (sample SAMN10711881, study PRJNA513362) | rock metagenome | isolation source: Antarctica rocks | place: Antarctica: Victoria Land, Knobhead nord | collected 2015-12-19
GCGGCCAGGTAGCGGAGGTGGCTAGGTAGCGCAGGTGGCTCGGTACACCGATCAACACACTTGCTTTCTGCCTAGGCGGTTCCCTCCGCAGCAGGGCTCCTGTCCAAGCCTGGTTAGGCGCGCTGAGGAGGGTGACTGTGTGCATGTGGCAAGATGGATGGTGTCAGGGGAGAGCAAGAGCTTGACCCACTGCAGTGGTGCAGCCGTAAGTATGGCAGAGTGCGGGCTGCACCCCTGGCCAGCAGGGCTGTGCTCACCTGCAAAGTGCACTTGTAAGCATGGCGTGCACACGCTGGCCAGGTCCCGCCTTGGGACCGCGCGGCCGTGGCGCACTTCTGAGCGCGTGGCTGCCGCTCGGCCGCACGGCGTGCAGCGGTGCTGCCGCACGGCTGCGCGATGCGGCCAGAGCGATGTGGATGACTGGCGCCCTGGCAGCGGGCGGTCCAGCGGGCGCAGGCTGCCAGAGGACAGCAGCGGCGAAGAGGACGCTGGCTGGCGGGAGCGCCTGTGGGACGCGCTGGACGTCGGCGCGACGCTGGGCTCCATCGGCGGCGCGGTCGTGTTCGTCCTGACGCAGGAGGCGCTGCTGGTCGGCCTGCCGGTCGTGCTGCCGCTGCTGGCGCTGTTCGCCAGCCGGCGGCGCGAGGCGCTGCGCCTGGAGGCGCGCCACGCGTGATGCCTGTCGGTTTGCGGCATGTGTTGTGGAGCAGGCCTGTCAGCCTTGGGAACAACTGCAGCGGCCGCTACACAAGACGACCGTGTACCTCCAGCAAGCCAGCACGACAGCTCAGCGCTGCAGGCCGCTGCCTACGCTTGCTTGAATTTGCAAGTGACACTTCTGCTGCGCCGTACGCAGCAGTCAGACGCAGTGCCCGCACGGCTGTGCCTGCCAGAACCGTGAGAACAGCCACTATGTATCACACTGCCGCTTGCGCGCCAAGCACAGTACTGTACGGCTGGCAAGATTGGCTCGGGCAGCATCGCTTTGCGCCTGCCGCTCTAGGTACCAACAGCAAGACGCCTGGCTGCCAGCCCGCGCGTGCGCACTTGTTCGACTGCAGACCTCGTCGGTGGCAACCAGCTGCGAGCTTTGCAATGTCTTAGAGGCACACACGTTGGCAGCAAGTCACCTGAGGCAGGACTCTGTGCGGCCGCAGGCGGCATTGGCGGAGGCTGCGGCGGGCGCGCGCGCGGCGAGCGCCGGCGTAGCGGCCGAGGTGGCGGGTGAGGCGTCGGCGGCGGTCGACGCGGTGGCGGCGCTGCGCGGCGAGCTGGCACGGCAGCTGCCGCCGGGGCAGCTGCGCGCGATCGAGGCCAAGCTGGCTGCGCTCGAGGGCTCAGTGCTCAGCGCCGGCGCGGCCCCTGTCTGCTCCGTGCACTCCCGTGCTGCTCCATGCGCATGGGGTTGCTGTCGTGCCAGCTGCCAGCAGATCAAACCGCAGCAACGCCTGTGAACTGTGGATTGAGTTGACCTCGCGAAGGCTATCCGCTCAACCCAGTCCGGCTGTTGGCCCAGATGTGTGAGAGCCCTCAGTATGAGCTTCGGCCGATGGGCGAGCCAGCCATGCGCAGCGGCGCAGAGCTGCTGAGCGCCCGTGAAGCCCTGCTGTCACCCACGGAGCGCGTGCGCGAGCGCTCTCAGCGGAGCGCGGAGTCGGGGAGCCTGATTGCAAGCCGCAGCCTATTTTCAACAGTTGCACACATAATCGGCGTGTCCGGGCTGCAAATCTGCAGACGCCATGCATCCGCCCCTCGCTCGCGTCCCTGGGCGGCGGGTGGCGTTGGGCCGCGTGCGCGCAGGCCGCCGCGACAATGGTCGCAGACGTGGGCGGCATGTCGGGGCTGCGAGCCTGTAGGCGGCGTGCGTGCGGCCGTCGCTCCCGCCCCTGGCCGGCGGGGTGACGCGCGCCGCGCGCGCGCGCGCGCAGGCCGCAGCGCGCAGGAGGCGGCGCGCGAGGTGGACGGCGCGGCGGCGCGCCTGGCGCGCGCGACGGCCGCGCGCCTGGACGGCGTGGCCGAGCAGATCGGCGCGGCGGTGCGCGCGGAGCTGGCCGTGGGCGCCGCCGCGCCTGGCGCCGCGCTCGCCCGCGTCGAGGCCCGCCTGGCGGTGCGCGCAGGAGTTCCGGGGGGGTTAGTACGGGAGCCAGTGTGTCCGCTGCGTGCAGAGCGGCCGCCAGCGGCCGCGGCCGCATGCGTAAGCGGCTGCCTCGCGGCGCGCGCATTATGCCGTTGCAGGCGCATTGGTGGACCGAGGCTGGTGCCCCTGCGCCCCCGCGCCGCCCGCCGTGCTGCAGCCAGCCCCCGCTGCCTGCACGCCTGGTCAGCGGTCTGGGCTCGGGCAGCGCGCTTGCCCCTTCCTCTCGCATGCAGGTATGCTCCGGACTTAGGGAGGGAAAGTGATGAGGCTGAGTGCGTCGGGGGGTGGGCAGGCGCTGGAGGGCGGCCTGGGCAGCCTCGAGGCGGGGCAGGGCGAGGGCCTGCGGCGGCTGGCGCGCGACGTGACCGCCGGCCTGGAGGATGCGGAGGCCTCGCTGCTCGTGCGCGCCCCGCCCGCCCCCGCTGCGCCAGCGCCGGGCCCCCGCGGCGGCCTGGCGCGGCCGCGAGGCGAGTCTACCGGCCCCCCGCGGCGGCTTGGCGCGGCCGCGAGGCGGGCCTGATCGGAGTCGGACCGCACGCGGTTGCCGTGCGGGTTCGGGGCTGCAGAGGAATCGCAGCGGCCCCACACCGCCCCCAGCCTCGATCTATGCAGGCCGCGGGCGCCGCAGCCGCTGCTGCATATACAGGCGGCGGCGCGCCTGGGGCGATCGCGCGCGCTGTAGCAGCGCAGTGGCGGCTGCGCCTGCGGCCGCACCGCCGCCTGCGGAGCAGCGCCTTTATGCTCTGGCGCGCCAGCGAGTAGATGCATCATTGCCGAACAGCGCGCCACAAAATGCAAGCGTGGGTCTGCTGGCGCGCGCAGGCGGCCATGCGCACAGAGACGGGGCGGTCGCTGGAGCAGGTGCGCCGGCTGCCGGCAACGCTGGCAGCCGCGCTGCCTGTGACGGACGTCACGCCGCTGGGCCTGGCCGGCGCGGGCGGCGGGCCGGGCCTGGTGGCCGCGCTGGCCGACGGCGAGCGTGCGTGGCTGCGCGGCGCGCTAGCGGATGAGCTGGCGGCCGCCGCGCAGCGCATCGTGGGCGCGCAGGCGCGGCCCGCCGGGCAAGCAGCCGCAGCCGAGGGCGCCTCGCGCCTCTGTGCGGCTCGGCGGCGGCGCAGCATGCGCGCGCAAGGCCTCTGCGCGCTGCACATGTGCCAAGCCCGGCAGCAGTTGCCTCGGGGTGGGGGGCGCCCAAACGCTCCCGTCCCGCGGATGCCAGGAGCCCTTGGTGGCCAGAGGTAGCGGGCGCCGCACAGAGCTTGGCCTGGCAGCAAAGCGGCGCGTGCAGCGGCCCTGGTGTCTGTGCATGGTGCGCGAGCCGCCGCTGCGACGCCGGACGCTGCCTGCCTGCCTGCACGGCGGCCGCGCTGCGGCCAAGCGCGGCTGCGCTCGCGCAGGCGGATGCGCTGGCGGCGCTGCAGGACCGCCCGGCGGCGCTGGCGGGCGAGCAGTGGGAGGCGCTCGGCCAGCGCCTGCGCCTGCTGGAGCAGGGCGTGCAGGTGTGGGGGCTAGGGTCCGGTAGGGTGAGACAGGGCGGGGTGGCGCTCGGCAGCGCCTACGCCTGCCCGAGCAGGGCATGCAGCCGGGGCGCTGCAGCCCGGCCTCTGTATCGGCGGCGCGATGCAGTCCAAGCTCTGCATAGATTGTGCACAGCACGGCGGTCTCCTCATGCGCGAGCAGCGCCCAGTTCACACTTGACAGCGTCAACCTGCAGCAGGCCGCGTGCTCGCATGGACGGCGCAGCACGCCTAGCTCGTCATGATCGACAGTGCCGGCAGGCCTTGCTTTGAAGGCGTCTGAGCGCCAGCGCAGGAGGTTCTTGGGCCTGCTTCAGGCGGCAGCGAACGTGACTGGGGTGGCCGCGCTTGGGCAGCACCTCAAACGCGACCTTGCGGCGCGGGCCTGCAGCGCTGCTCCCGACGCAGGAAGCGCTGCGCCGCGACGAGGGCGCCAGCAAGGCGGCCGCGGCCGCGCTGACGGAGCAGTTGGAGAGTGCGCGCGCCGACCTCGCCGCCGCCGTGGCGGTCGTGACGGACGGGATGAGGGATCCTCGCCAGGACGGCGACGATGGCGGCGCGGCTTGGGCGCCCGCCGACGTCGGCGCTGTGCTGGAGCGCGCGCTTGCGCCCGTGCAAGCATCGCTGGCGGCGCTGCAGGAGCAGGCGCGCCCCGAACCAGGGAGTCCCGAGCAACGCGGGTCCTGGGGGCGCGGGGCGCCGGCACCGGAGCGGCGCGCCTGCGCGTGCGCAGGGGCACCCGAGTTGACGCGCGGCCAGGGACCGCACCCCTGCGCGCATGCCTGCTCGCTGGGTGCTCTGGTCTGTGGCCGTCGCGCTGCTGGCAGGCTCCCATGGGCCTCATGCCCATGCCACGGCGGTTGCCTCCCTGATTCTGCCTGACGCCGGGCTCTCCCGCTGCCTTTAGAGGATCAGCGTCGCCGGCCACCTTACAGTCGCGCACGCAGCCCTCGCCGGGCGGCGCGCTCGCGGCAGGGAGCCTCTGCCGCGCGCCTGCTGCGAGTGGTTCCCAACAGGCGCTGCCCGGCGCGCAGGCGGCCACGGCGCGTGTCCCCGGCGCCAGCGCGGCCGCCGCGCCAGAGCTGGCGGCCGAGCTGGCGGCTGTGCAGGCGGGCCTGGCGGCGGTCGCGGCCTCGCAGGCGCAGCTGCAGGCGGCGGTGGGCGCAGTTGTGTCTGCGCCGCGACGCGGTGGGGGCTCTGCGCTGAACGGGCGCGCGGATGAGGGTGGGCCGGCTGCGCTGCCCGGCAGCAATGGTGAGGGGCGCCGCTGCATGACTGTCAACAAATGGCACCATCTGAAAACGCAGGGCCCGTTGCATGCGAGACCTCAGAGGGGATGTGGTGTGCTGCCGCCTCTGGAGGATGGCGCGCAGCAGAGCAGGAAGGGCCAGGCCAGCCCGGCGCGTGCAGCGCAGCCTCTGACCTCCTGCGCATCGCCTGAGGTCGCCCGCGCGGCCTGCGCAGGTGCGAACGGCGCTGGCGAAGCGCGCATCGCGCCGGGGCCGCCTGGCGCGCTTGGAGGCCCGTCCGACGACGGCGCGCCGCCCACATACAAGGGCGACCCGCGCGACACCCCGGTCGATGCATACTATCACATGCAGGTGCGCGGCGCGCTGCGTAGGGCGCGGTAACCTAGGGTCCACGAGATTGTGGGTAATGCTGGATGGTGGACAGCGTAGCCATGCCACGAGCCCGCATAGCTGTGTGCTGCGCGTCCGAGTGAGCACCAGGGGCAGGTGGCATGGGTGGCTCTCTGGCAGCCTGCACGGGCAGGCTGAGCAGTGGTGCAGCGCGTCTTGCCGCTGTCATGTTGTGAGCCTGACGTGCCTGAGGAGAAACGGTCTGAGGAGTGCCTGTTTTGCTCTCAGTGGAGCTTCGCTGGGGCGGTGCGGCAGACGCTGCTCAGGCAGGAGCCCGGCGGCGGGGCGCCCGCCAGCGGCAGCGACGCGGCGGCGAGCGGCGGCGCCGGCGCGGCCGCGCCGGGCGCGGCGGAGCCTACTCAGGCGGGCGCGGGCCGCGCCGAGCGCCGCGTGGCCATCGAGGACTGGCTCGACCGCGGCGGCGAGGTCGCCGGCAGCCCCACCGCGCGCGAGCTGCACTTTGCCGCGGGGCTGGCCGCGGGCGCGCCGGCCGCTGCTGGCGCCCGCGGCGGCGGCGGCGGCGGCGGCGACACCGAGGCCCACCTGCCCGGCAGCGATGGCGCTGGCCGTGGCCCAGGCGCGGCCAGCGGCGCCCGCGGCTCAGGAAGCGCGGACCCTGCCCGCAATGACCAGTCGGGCTGGCCCGCCGGCAGGGCCGGCAGCAGCCCAAACGGCGCTCCAGACCCTGGCGGGAACCCTGGTGTCGACCCTGGCCCAGACCAGGGCCTGGCTGAGCGCGGGCAGGACGCAGGCGGCAGCGAGGCGGGCGTGAGCGCGCTGGCCGCGGCGCTGCCGGGCGCAGCGGCGGTGGCGGCGCCCGAGGCGGCGGCGGCCGCCGGCTTCGTTGGCGTGCCGCAGGATGCTGAGCCGGACAGAGCCAGGGGGGTGGTGGCGGACGCGGAGCAGCTGCCGTCCGGCCCGGGCGTGGGGCCCTACGCCTCCGAGCCCCCCGCGGCGCAGCAGGGCTGGCCCGGCGCGGGCGGCGACGGCGCGGACGCGGCGGACGCGCGCGACCCCTACGAGCAGGGGTTCGAGGCCGGCGAGCTGTACGCGGAGGCGCAGGGCGGCTACCGGCGCATCCGCCCTGAGGGCGACTTCTGGGCGCAGCTGTACTCTGCCGAGGCGGCGCCGGGCGGCGCGCCGGACGCGGCGTCCGCGCCGGCCCGCGCGTACGACGGCGGCGGTGCGGGCGCCGCCGCGCCGGCGGGCGGGCAGTATGCGGCGGCCGGCGAGCGCGCGGGCGGCGCAGGCGCCCGCGAGCCCTACGAGGGCTACGACACGGCCGCGCCGGGCGCATGGTACGCGGGCACGGCGCCAGAGGCGGGCTACCTGGGCCCCGGGTATGGCGATGCGGCGCCGGCAGCGCCCGGCGGTGGTTACGCAGGCCTGCAGGCCGGCGACTTTGGCACCTACACCGCGCCCGCCAATGGCGCCTGGGCGGCGGCCGCCGGCTTGGGGCCCGCCTACCCGAGCGCGCTCGCGCCTGGCGGGGATGCGCCGGGCGCGATGCGCGGCGGAGACGGCTACCCCGACCCTGGCTACCCCGACCCTAGTTACGCGGGGCTTGGCTACGCGGAGGCCGGCTACGCGGACGGCTCGCCGCGCGCCGCCGCGGCTCCCGGGGGCGCCGGCCCCGGCGCCGGGCTCGCGCCCGGCGCGGCAGACGCCGCCGCCGAGGCGGCGGGCGGGGAGGTCGGCGGGCTGGTCGCGCAGGGGAAGGGCCTGCTGCGTGAGGGCCGCGCGCTGGCGCGCGCCGGCCGCGAGCTGGGCCGCGCGGACGGGCTGCTGCGCGGCGCGCTGGCCGCGTTTGAGGCCGCCGCCGCGCGCGCGCCCGATAGCGCCGCCGTGCTGGCGCGCGCCCCTGGTGGCTGTTGTGGCCTCTGTGCGGGGCCGGCGCATGCTGGCGGCCTGCACGTGCTGCGCGCGCGTTCCCGCGTGTGGTTTTACAAGACCTGCATGCGTCTCCACGGCAATCGCGCTCTTGGTTTGCCAGGCATTGTGCCTTTTGTGTGCTTGGTCAGCGGCCTCGCAGGCCGGCAGATGCGAGCTGGATGTGCGCTGTGCGCGGGCGCCTGAGAGGCGCCGCCCCGCGCTGCCGGCGCCGCCGCCCGCCCGGCGCGCCGGCAGGTGGAGGCCGCACGCAGGGCAGGTGCAGGCGCTACTGGGCAGCAGAGCGGCTCTAATGGGCAGCAGAGAGGCGCCCCGGCCTGCTGCCTGCATGCGCCCGCTCAGCCCTCGCTCAGCCCCCGCTCAGCGCCTGCCGCGGCCGGCAGGGCAACTGGGGCAACACGCTGCTGGCGTACGGCCTGCTGAAAAAGCGCTGCCTGGAGCTGCTGGCGCCGCCGCCGCCCGGCGCGCCGCCCGACGAGGCCGGCCGTGTGGCCGGCGCGGCCGGCGCGCTGCGCGGCGAGGCGCGCGCCGCGCTGGTCGCGGCCGGGCAGCGCTTCCGTGCGGTCGCGGCGCGCGATGCGGGCGACGCGCGCGCGCTCGCCAACTGGGGCCGCGCGCTCTGCCTGCGCGCGGAGCTGGCGGACGACCCGGAGGTGCGCGGCCGCGCCGCCCCACGCGGCCGGCCGGGCTGCCGACTCATCTTCCTTCCACCCCCTTCACCAGATGTATCTTTTGCCGATCCTTCTCTATCATCTGAGTGCCCGCGACGCGCGGCGCAGCGCCCGCGCTAACCCTACCCTATACCCTATCACCGTGCGCGGCGGCGCGGCGCAGGAGGCGCGCGCGCTGTATGGCGGCGCGGTCGCCAAGCTGGAGGCGGTGCTGGAGGCGGACCCGGGCAGCCGGCCGGCGCTGCGCGCGGCGGGCCTTGCGCTCGCTGACCTGGCCGCCGCGCAGGCCGACCCGGGCGGCCGCGAGGCGCGCCAGCTCCTGCAGGCGCGCGCCCCGCGCCTGCCCGGCGCGGCGGCCGTCGCGAGGCGGAGGCTCTTGCTGGCGTTTGGCATTCGGGGCCGCTCTCGGCGGTGGGCGGGCGGAGACGGGCGCTGCGTGGGCGGGTTGCCGTGTGATAGTATCCGCGCGGCATTGGCCGGCGGAGGCGGCTGCTGCGTTTCGGCCGGGCCGGGTGACACGGCCGGCTCTGCCTGGTAAGAGGGGCGCCGGCCCAGCAGGCGCAGCCTGCACTTGCGGGCCATGTGGCGTGTCACAACAGGTACTTGCTCTGCCGGTACCTGCTGTTGCCACGCGGCGGCCCGCTCGGCGCGTACACTGCGCCAGCGGCGTGGCTGGGTGGGCGGCGGGCCGCGCCCGGCAGCGCCGCGCGCCTGCTGCGCGGGCAGGCAGACGATGCGGGGCGGCGCTCATGAAGTATGCCCTACCCTACCCTACCCTATGCTCATGTGGCAGCCGCGGCGCGCAGGACGCCGCCAACTACCTGAGCGACGCGCTGTCGCTGGACCCGGATGACCTGGTGCTGGAGCAGGCGCTGGAGCGCTGCGCGCAGGCGCTGCGCCGCGGGGGCGCTGACAGCCAAGCCTAGGCGCTGCCGCCGCATGCCTGGGCCGCGCGCATCAGGGTGCACTTTTGTGTAGAGGTGGGGAAGCATGCCCCGTCTTTCTGGGTTCGGATCGTGCGCTCTCTGGTTACAGGTGCTTGATGCGCGGTGAGCCAGTTGGTGAGAGATGTGCTAGCAATACTTCGTGTGCTGTCAAGCGCACCAGCCCAGGACGTGCAGCCCTGGTGCGGCCCTCGGGATGCACAAGCGCTGCCACACCCGACCTTTGCGCAGTGGCACCCACCGCAGGCAGGCAGCGTGTGAGCCACACACGGCCGCAGTGCTGGACTAAGTGGCCTAAAGCTTCTTGTACTTCTCAAACGAAGTATGAAGGCTACCCTTACATTGACGCTTGCCCGCAATGCCAGTGAGGCCCCCGCCTACAGTCTCAAGAACCACAACCAGCTGGCGCCCAGGCTGCACAACAAGGGTGTTGTTACAATAGCCGCCAAGTTTGACCTAGCTACAACGGCGTCCGGCGGCAGTCCAGACATGCCTGGCAGTGCGCTATGTCGTAATCATCCTCCTGCGCCATGGCCTCATGTATTGCCCGCTCGCGCACGGCCTCCCCAGCCCGGTCGTGCTTGCGCACGAGCGCGGGCGCGTGCAGAGCGGTTCAGTCAAGATGCCGCCATGCGAGGCAGGTCGGCTCGTTGACCCAGCCCGTTGCCTACCTCGCGGCCGCCGCCGCCGCCTTGACCACGCCGCCCTGCTTCACGCCCAGGCCGCCCGCGCCCGCCGCCTTGCCTCGCCGGCCGGCGCGCGTCCGCGTCGCGGATGACGGCAGGCCCACCTGCGCCGCGCTCCGGCCTTGCGACCAGCGGACAAAGACACACCGCAATGCGCACTGGCTAACAAAGTTTGTAGAGCGGGTTTCAACTAACTCAGAAACTTGCTGGCAAGACGCGGCACAGGTAGACCGCTCGCTGCAGGTGCATGACACTAGGACTTGGAACGCCTCACGGATACGCTCTGGCAGCCGGCAAACGCATCAGGTCTTCTATTCTTCTTGGCACACTCGTTGACAGGAGAGCAGGTGGCTGCGGACGGTTGTTGAGCCATGAGATGCACCCTACATGGCGGCCGGCAAGCGGGGCAGGCGGGGGCGGGCCGCGCACCGCCTGCTTCACCGCCTGCTCGAAGCGCGAGTAGTTGCGCTCGAAGGTGCGGATGAAGCCACTGACCATCTTATCCGCGTGCTGCGCCATCTCGCCGCCCAGGTCGCCGCTCACCTGCGGCCCCGCGCGGTGGCCGCACACCTCGCACGGCCTGCATTGCCGACCCACGAGCTTGCAAAGACGCGGCATCGCGGCATGCCAGCACCGCGCAGGCGGCACTCACCGCTGCAGACCTGCGCCGCCTCCATCGCAGGCAGGGCGCATGTACAGGGCGTGTGCTACGTACCGGCGGCCGAGGCAACTGAGGGGGCAGCAGGAAACACCTGGCGGCCGTGGAAAGGAGCAGCATCAAGTGATAGACGACAGCAGGGCTGGGGTTCTCATCCACTCCCCTATCCCTGACCCTAGCGCGCACCAGGCGGTCCACCATGAGCTCCACGCCCGACGCAAACTCCTTGAGCCCGGTCTCCACATCGCGCGGCAGGATGCGCACGGCACCGGGCCCGAGGCCCATGTTGCGCCGGATGCGGTCGGCGACCTGCAGCCGCTGCTCCGCCATGCGCTCGCTCAGCTGCTTCATGCCCGCGCGCGCGCGGATCTGCTTCTCCTGCGCGCGGCGCCGGCCGGCGGCGGCGTGAGCTGCGCGGCGCGGGCGGCGCGCGACCTGCTCGCTGCTGGCGCCGTGGGAGGTGCGGGGTGCCAGGGCGCCGCACTGTGCTCGGGCGCCGCCTCGTTCGGCAGATGCTGCAGCTCATGCCTGCAAAAGAGGGTCCGCCTGTCGTTGAATGTCATCCGCAGCAGCACTGGGGCAGCACAGGCGCGGCCACTGTCCGTCGACGCGGTCTGAGCGGGCGCGGTCCGAGCGGGCGGCGGCGCGGCGCACCCGCACGAGCGACAGGCCGAGCTCCTTGCGCGTGTAGCCGCGCGCCAGGTTGCGCAGCACGTAGTCGTTGTAGTTGCGGATGACTCGCAGGATGACGTCGCTCGTGCTGATGCCCTCCGTGCGCTGCGTCTCCCGGAACTTGCCCAGCCGCTTGACCTGCGCGGCGCCAGGGTAGGATTTGCCAGCGGCGCGGCGCGGCGCGCCCTGCTGCTCGCTGCGAGCTGGCTGCCGAGCCGCCGCACGGAGCGCCGCAGGCTCCCGTGCACCATGCCGCCACGCTTGCTCGCGAGAGCTTGCTGATAAAAGAGAGCGTGCGGCCACGTGGCGCGTGCTCACGAGCGCACGGCCCGGCCGCGCTGTGCAGCAGAGCTCGCTCCAAGTGGCGGGCGCCGGGGCGGGGCGCACGGTCTCATACACGTCGTTGCCCTGCCCGGTCGCGTCGCTGTAGGGCAGCGCGTCGTGCGCGACGTAGTCGATCGCGTGCGCATCCAGGAAGGCCTCGTCAACCACCCACGGCGCATCCTCCACCACCTCGTCCACCCACCTGCGCCGCCCCCGCCAGGCTCTTACGGCCGCGCGGCACGCGGCCGCAAGCGTGCCCCCGCAGCGCACGCCCGCGCGTGTCCTGCGCGCGCTCTGGCGCAGCCTCCGGCGCGCAGCCGCCGGTCTGCAGCAGCACCCAGCCCCCGAGGTCGCGGCCCAGGTCTGTGGCGGCACCTGCTGCCATTCAAGCACACAGCCGCACGGCCCGCACAGGACACGCCACCTCCTCGGAAGCCGCCCACTGGCGCCGGCGCGGGGGCTGCCGGCAGGGCAGGGCGCCGCGGGCGGCCCGCACTTGCAGTGCCGCAGCGACTCGTAGCGCTCCTCCTGCGTCATAACCGTCTTCCCCTTGTACTTGTGCGTGAGCTCGTCGCTGCAGCAGCCGACCAGCAGGTGCGTGTTTGGGAACCTGCGCAGCCCGAAAGCCGGCGGCGTGGGTGCGCCGCCTCTCGCCGGAGCTGTCTGCAGCAGCGCAGGGTAGCGCATTGGCGCGGGCCGCGCACAGCTTCTTGGCCTGCTCCAATGCGCGCGCGTGCCCAAAGTGGAAAAGATCAAAGATGCCTGCGGCCCGCAGCGCGGCGTATTTCTTTCCAACATCCCTTTTTTAGACACTCCACAGGCAGGACTGCACATAGGAGCCTGGGCCGGACCATCTGCATACACGCGCACGGGGCGCGAGCTTTCTGGTGCTGCACTGCTCGGCTGTGCGACGCAACTGGGGGCCCTTGGTTCCGGTGCTACAGCCTTTGCTTTCGCAGCAGGCTTCCTCTTGGACATAGAGTGCACGTTGGGGAGCCTCACTGCCGCACTGAGTCCTGC
>JAABUV010006902.1_pt1 | contig 12159 bp, 13 predicted proteins | sample 5559971 | NCBI WGS metagenome assembly JAABUV01 (sample SAMN10711881, study PRJNA513362) | rock metagenome | isolation source: Antarctica rocks | place: Antarctica: Victoria Land, Knobhead nord | collected 2015-12-19
GTACTTGAGGAACTTGCCGCGCCACTGCTTGGGCGCGTCCTGCGCGCGCCGGCGGGGCTCAGCGGCGGCGCCGCCCCCGCGTGCAGGCCCGCCCGTCAAGCGCCGGTCAGGTGCTGGGCAGGCGCGCATGACTCGCCGCAGCCGCAGCCCTGCGCCTGGCAGAACCTGCCCTGGGCTGCGCGCCGCTGTGGCCTCCCCTGGAGGGCAAGTAACAGTCAGGCGCCCGGCAAGCACATGGCGCTCATGCAGCCCATCACCGGGCGCCTTTCCACCTGCCACCTGGTCGCTCGGTGTGCTGGCGCGCATACGGCAGGAGACACATCAGCAGCCCGGGGGAAGGCGCACCCGCTCAAGCGCATGCAAGTACTGCGCGTACTTCATAGTGCTGCGGGGTAGGCTTCAGAGAGCGCAAGAGGAGCCTACACGCCTGTGCTGCGCGCCCGCCCGCCTGGCGCCTGCGCAGCACGATTGTGGGTGAGGTGCGGCCCACCACAGAGTCCACAGGAGGAGCATGCAAGGCGCCCAAGCAGCGACAGAGCCTTGCTATGTATGCAAAGCTGCCAACATGGGAAGCAGGTGAGAGCAGCCGCCGCGGGCCACGGCGCCGCCGCAGAACCTGAACTCTTTCAACTTCCCCCAACCGCCAGCCCCATCCACAGGCGAAACAGGCCTAGGAGAGCAGATAGCTTACCTGCAAGCGTCCTTACGATTGCAAAAGGCACAAAGGAGCTCCCTGCTGCAAGGGTCAGTGTGCACTTCCGGGAAAGTACGGCTGCGCTCAGAGTGACGTTTGGCTAGGCTTCGGACAGACGCCTGAAGCCATGGAATGTGTCGCGGAACGGAACAGTGGCCCCCCCCGTTCTCCCGGGCCTAACCTAAGAGCTGTTTCAGCACATTCTGAATGTTGTTGTTAGCATATTGAATCCTCCAGCTCAAGATGCCACTGCAACAGTACCCATGCAAAATGGCACAGGCGCGTGCCAGCACTGGAGGTCTGGCATATATGCGGCAGTGCTCTTTGGTGCTTGGCAGTATCTCATATGGGAATTTTTAGTCGTTTCTCGGGGGATAAAAAGCAATTGGGGGCAGGCGGGCCCCCCACACGGTGGGGGTAATTGAAGTATCCTGGCCAATGCAAACCGGCCACGTCAGCCGGGTCGTCAATTCCTAAGTTACAACCTACCCAGATGCATGGGAAATGCATGGGAAATGCGGGCTAAGGCCTCACATTAGTAAAGTTAATTCTGGGCCTCCGGAGTGAAACTCTGCCAGGCTGGGGTCACATCGTCCCCACATCCCCCCAAGAGGCACTGCTTGGGGCACCTGCTGTTCCTCGTCGGTACCCAAGCGCTGTGCATGGCCCCAGACAAAGCGTACTTACATGGGATGCACACGGACAGGCCCGCCAGGAAGGCTTTGTCAACTTCCTTGCCAAACCACTGTTTCGCAAGCAGTGGTACACCATAGAGACACCATATGCGCCTCACGGGCAACACTTCAGTGGCAGGCTCGCTTTGCTGCTGGTGCAGCAGCGCTGCCTGCGAGCAGGCTAACCCTATGCAGCTTGAGGTGCTGTGGGAAAGCCTTTCCCACAGCTTGAAGCAAATGCTGGAGGTTATACCGGGACGCTCGAGGTCGACCGGAGTCTTATGTGTGATTATCCGGCACACAGGAAACATACCAGAAAGGGCGCCGGCGGTGAGCGGTCCAGCACAGTGCGCGGCCCCCTCGCCACAGAGGTGTGCGTGCACGCACTGACACAGTCCCTGGGCGCCGCGGCCGCTCGCCGATGGAAGTGCTGGGGCCAGGTTGGCCGGCTGCCTGCCTAGCTCATCGCTACGCTGTACATCATCACCTGCGCGGGCGCGCCGCCGCAGGCCGCCAGCTCCAGCGAGATGTCCAGGCTGCGGTGCGTGGGCCCGCGCGCCACGCTGAGCCGCCCGGCCAGGGCGGCGCCGCCGCCCGCCGGCCCCGGCTCCCCCGGCCCCGCGGCGTCGCGCCGCGCGGCCTGCCCGTCCGGCGGGCCAGGCGCGGCGCGGAGCGCGGCGGCCACCTGCGGGGCCCCGGCGGGGCCGAGCGCGACTGGGTGCCGCAGCGCCAGCACGGCCTGCGCCCAGTGCGTGGGCTCGCCCAGCGGCGAGGTGGACAGGCGCACGGGCGCGGCTGCGCACACGCGCGCGCTGAAGTCCGCGTCAAACCACAGCAAAAGCGCGTGGCAGGTCGCCTCCTGCGCGCCGCGAGCGGGGCTGCAGAGAACATTCTTGTGGGAGCCTGGGGCCGGCAGAGACCTGACTGCTTCGGCTGGACAGCGCAGGCGGGCAGAAGCATGGGCATGCAGCCCGAGCGCGTCCGCATGCGCCAAGCAGGCACACGCGCAGGTCACGCGCTCGGGCCGTGCCGTCTGCGCCCGGCAGCGGCTGCATGCACTCCGTGGCCTGATATGCCAGGAGAGCAGCCTGCGAACATAGCGCGCATTCGGCACACTGAGCCGCGCCGCTCCCCGCGAGCCGCGCACCTCGCCCGCCGCGCTCTGCAGGCGGAAGCGGGCGGTAAAGTCGGCGTCGGCGGGCGCCATTGTGGCCAGGTCGAACGTGGCGACGCACGCGGGCGCGCTCAGCACGTCGCCTGGCGCGACGGGCGCCACCAGCGCCTTGCCCAGCGCGCTCTCGCGCAGCTCCTCGCGCACCTGCGCAGCGCCAGGGCTGGTATCCTAGCGCTGCCCGCGCCACGCATCCCGTGGTCATTCGCCTGTAGGCACACGGGAGGCCAGGCAGCATCCTTTGGAGCAGCAAGCAGTGCAGCTGTGCGAGGCGTCAGGCGCCCGCCGGCAGGAACCAGCGCGGCCGGGACGCCTCGCAGGTCCAGGATAAGAGCGGGCCCCGGCGCAGCGCCGGGCTTGGCGGCCCGCGCGCGGCTTGCGGGTGGGGGCGGCGGCACCGCTCGTGCGGGCTCGCAGGCGCTGCCGGCAGACCGCCTCATGCGTGCATGGGCACACCCAGCATGGCGCCTATGCAGCCGGGGCGTGCACATGGGGCCTGCGGTCCAACCCGCCTGCGCGGCCGCACCGGCGCGTAGGAGAAGCCCTGCACGTCGTCCCAGAAGGCCAGGTCCAGCGCGCCCGCGCCCGCGGCTGCCAGGTGCAGCGCTACGCGGTCCGGCAGCACCGCGCCGCCCGGGCGCAGCCACCTGCGCCGGCCCGTCGCGCGTCGGGCGCGCAGCGGCCAGCCGCTAGCGTCCGTGCGGTGGCGCGCACGGCCACCTGCCAGGCGGCGCCCGTGCACTGCAAGCCCGCGCCTGCCTTGCACAGAGTGGGCCACTGCTGCAGAGCGGGAAGCCTCCCGAACGATGCTGTCAACAGTCAACAGCTCGAGGTCCGCAGAGGCAATGGGAGGGAGCGCAGCCGCCAGCTGCAGCCCCACAGCATGCGGCAGCCGCCTGCTAACGCGCGGCTGCGAGCGCGGCGGGGAGACGAGCGAAGCATGCAAGTAGGATCGGGGCGCCACTCCATCTGCGCAAGGGCGCCGTGGGCGTGCGCGCCGGCCGGGCGGCCGCGCGCACCGGTCGCGCGCGAGCAGCACGGTGTCGAGCATTGCCTCGAAGAACAGCGCGTAGCCCATCCACTCGCTGACGAGCACATCCACCTGCGCGCCGCGCACGAGTGTGGTCCTCGCAGGCAGTAGCCGGCCAGCCGTGCGCCGTGCACCATCGTTTGGCGAGCAGCGTTCACTCAGAGCGGCAGCGGCCGGGCGAGCACTTCCGTCACAGTGTTTTGCAAACATGCAGCTGACTCAGGTCGGTTGCGTGAGTGCAGGACGACATAATGAAGAGAGCGGGGGCTGCACGCTGCACTCGGCATGCCCAAGCTCAAGCTCATGCTATGATGTCCGGTCTGCGTACACCCTATCATGCGTGCAGGCCCCCTGTGCCTGGGGCGTGCCTGGTCCACAGGCAGGTCCAGGTCCTCCAGCCGCCCGGCTACCACTTCAATTGGCCCGCCGCTTGCGGCGTCCAGCCCATTGGCCTTTATGATGCTGCGCGCGGTCGCGGCCATGCGCTCGCTGCCCTCAACCGCTGCGGCCCCAGCGCGCACGCTCAGTGTGAGCTCTACCACCACAGAGCCGAAGCAGCAGATGTGCGTGCAGAGCACCGGCGTCCCTGCAAAGTGCATAAAAATGCCGCCCAACGCTGATGACTCACAGGCGCAGCGGCCACCGGCACGCCACAGCCCCGCGCCCGACGCCACAGTGGCCCTCGGCACCACGAAAGACTGGCTGCCAACGCGCCCGAGCAAAGCGCACTGCGCCAGTGCCGCACCCAACGACCCAGGAGGGAGGGCCGCCCCGGGGCTGCACCGATCACGTGCGTGGCGCTGGCGCGGACAATGCGGACAGCATTCCCGTGCAGCTGTCGCCCACCAACGCACCAGGAGGGGGGCGGCCCCGGGGGCGCACCGATCACGCGCTTGGCGCCGGCGCGCGCGGCGAACATGGACAGGATGCCCGTGCCGCAGCCGACATCCAGCACGACCGCGCCACGCAGCAGCTCCGGGTTGCCCTCCAGCGCGCGCCTGTAGGCCTCCGTGCGCACCTGCGGGGCGGCCGCACCATCAGGTACAGGCAGGTCCTGCCACAGGGCAGCGTGCACCCGGGCGTGTCTAAGCGCAGCGCGCAAGCAGCCGTCCAACCGGGCGCGACCGCGAGGCCGCGCATGGGCAGCCTCAGCAAAGCATGCCCCATGCTGCAGCGACAACCTGACTGGGCAGCCGGGCAGCCGACAGCGCCGAGGGGGGCGCGCCTTGTCGGCCAGCATGGTCCGGTGGATGTCGATGTAGCCGTACGAGTCGAAGTAGGTCGCGTCCGCGGCCTCCGCCGCCGCCGAGCGGCGCGCGCGGCCGCGCGGCCCGGCCGGCGGTCCTCGGTGCCTCGGCCGGTCACCACCGCGCGCGCGCTCGCGCCCCGGGCCTCTTCCGGGCCTGCGCGCCGCGGCCGGGCCGCCATGCGGCGCATCTGGCGGCTCTGGTGCGCCGGGCGCCGGCGGCGCCGCTGCGCCGCTGCCGGCCGTGTGCCCTGCTGCGGCATCTGCTGAAGCGGGGCCCGCTGTGCTGGGATGCGCTCGCTCATCGGGCTGGTCCGCACCGTCAGTGGGGGCCCCCTGCGCCGCCGCAGCCGCGCCCGCTCAGCTGATGCCGGGTGTGGCAGGTGCGCAGGTCCACGCGGCCCTACAGGCCGCTAGCTGCTGTGGGGTGCTCTCAAGGAAAGCGCTCCGCAGTGGTAGCCAGTAACACACCCCACCCGTACTGCAACTCCTGGCACGTACCTGCCCATGTGTATATCAATGACGGCGTGCTGATGGGAGCACTGCCCCGAGGCAGGGAGGGCCTGGCCGCGCAATGCTCCTGCCTGTCAAGCAGCGGGGCCCCGCGGCACGCACCTGCAGCTCGTCCCGCAGCTCAGCGGGCGCGGCCTGCAGCGACAGCTCCCGCAGCGCGTGCCGCAGCGCCTCGTTCTCCTCCCGCAGCGCCGCCACATCCGCCACCCTGCCAACGCGCAGCACAGCGGCGCTGTCCCTGCGCCTTTCGTGCACGACCAAACAGGCGCTGTGTCGGGGGCTGAGCGCGCTTGGCGGAGCTGCACTGCCTTCCCCTTGCCTTCACACGTTGGGCATGCCTTCCCGCCTGTTCCTTGCTTGCTGCTTCAGTCTGCAGCAGCAGCACTACATGACAGCCGGCGGCTCAGAGGCTCAATAGCGCAGACTGGGGCGCACCCAGCGGCAGACGTGCCCCACGACGGCCCCGCGGCAGGGCCCGCTTCGTCCTCCCAGTCGTAGGCGAGCAGCGGGTCGTTCGGCAGGACGGGTTTTAAATAGCGCTCCCCCGACCAGGGCACAGGCGCGTCCCGCCCGGCGCGCGCCACCGCCGGCCGCGGGTCGCGCCCGGCGGCCACCTCCGCGCGTATGAAGTTGATGCAGGCGATAACGTCGTACTCCCGCATGCCCCTCTGCGCCAGCGTTGGACACACTGAGGCAGCCGCCGTCGACCCACGCGGCAGTCAGTGACATCTTGTAACAAGGCCGTAGTGTGCAGTACAGCTGCACGAGCACATTGTATAATGCAAGAGGCGCAGGTCACCTCGCTGCGCAGCCGGGGCAGGTCAAAGCCGTGCGTGCGCGCATCATATTCCAGCGCCGCCTCCACGAACGGCAGGACTGTGTCGTCAAACAAGCTCTGTGTCGCGTCCTCGTCCTCTCCTTCGCCTGCCTGCCAGTCCTCCCAGGCCTCCTCCTCTTCTTCGTGCGCGTCCGCTGCATTGGCAAGGTCCTCTTCCCCGCGGCCGTTTCTGCCTGCCCACTCCTCGTCCATCACCAGTTCTGCCACTGTTTGTTGACGCTGCTGGCAACGCTCACAGAAGCACGCGCAGATGATAAATGTCCAAGTCTGTGTCCAGAATCTATTTTGTTTTGAGCAGAAGCCAAAAGCCTTCTCTGCTTGGCCTGTCCCTGCACGTGAAGTTCGCTTGCAAAATTTTAAATGCAGCTCAGTGCGACTTCCCTTGGACCCTAGTTGTACTTACTCGGCGGTGGTGTGTGGCGGGACGCCTTCATACATTGGGCGACACTGCCTTCTGCTCCCCGGCGTGCTCCAAGAACAATTCTGCAGCTCGTGTACACCTCACTGGGACTCAGCTTACTTTGGGACTTTGAGCCTAGTGAGAGCCTCAGCAGCCCTGTTGGGAGATCCAGGCCACGACTCCATAAGCCCAGATGTTGTACTTTGCACGTGTAGTACCACCAGCGCAGCTGCAGTGCACTGGGCCAGCCTGTTGTTGATGGACGCCGCCCGCGACTACCTGTTTTGCCCCGCGACGGGTGCACTGCTGCACCTCGACGCTGCGCGGGACGTCGCGCGCTGCCCTCTGTCTGGGTGGCAGAAGAGCCTGCAAGGTGCGGAGCAGCGCACATGCAGTTCTGCGTATTCTTCCTTGCTAGAAGCGCCTCCTTGACTCAGCTGTGTGGCTCCTGGACGCAGAGCTGCAGGACGTGAAGATTGTCAACCGCACAGACATCATAGTGCGCCCCCGCGCTGCCGCCTGCGCTGCCGCGCTGGCCTGCCCGCCGCCTGCAGCGCTGACGTCGGAGCCGCGCAGGAGTACCGGCGGCGCTTCAACCTGGACCCGCTGGTCAAGCAGCTGAGCAGGGAGGAGGAGGTGCTGCAGGAGCTGCAGCAGCAGGGCCGGACGCGCGCCACGGTGCGTTCGCCCGCCGGTGGACCGCGCCGGGGGCGTCCCCTTGTGCCTGGGCAGGCGCGGGGCGGGCGGCTGACGCGGGGCGAGCCGCGCCAGGTGGACGAGGAGTGCCCCAAATGCAAGCACCCCTTCATGGAGTACTACACGCGGCAGCTGCGCTCTGCGGACGAGGGCCAGACCATCTTCTATGAGTGCCCGAACTGCAGGTGCGGGCGCACGCGCGCTGTGCCCGCTCCATGCCCGGCGGCACACACTGCTGCAGGGCCCAGCAGCTGACTCACATTTGTCTGGTCTCCGGCAGGCACAAGTACCAGCAGAACTCTTAGGAGGGGCCAGTCCGACGTCGAACTTGGACGGCATCAGTTTTGTTTCTGTGTGTCTGGGGCAGTGCATGGCCTCTTGCATGCGGCTGTCCTATGTGGCAGCCAGAGGTCTTTGGGCTGCATTGCTTTTGCACTGGCTGCATGCAACAGTCCTGTGTGGTTGCCGAGGTGGCTTCACTCGAGACGTCAGCAACACAGCAAGTCAGTTTGTGATTTTGTATGGTGGTTGGTGCTGGGTAATACTGTAGGCACACCATGCCTCCATAGCCCGGCGCGACATGCCACGAGCGTGCTACACGTCGAGCATGACCGTACACTACACCCTCGAAGCATGAATCTCGCTGCAATTGAATGGTCTCCAGCGAACATGAAATATCCAAGGGTTGGCTCCCCAACCAACCTGACCACTGGCAAAGGGCAGCACTCGACCAGCTACTTTGTTCTCAGCCCACGCAACCAGCCAGCCACAGACAATTTTCGGACAACACGCTGGCGACCAGCCACCGCTTAAAGCTATGCTAAGCGCTACAAGCAGCAGCAGCAACAGTTTGCACTGCAATAAAATGTTCTACATGACCTGCTCTGCCAGCCACCAGTATGACAACTGCGCCCCGCTGCAGATACCCAAAGAACGCATGGGCAGCTCAGGACGGACGAGAACCTCAGAGCCTCGATGCTCATGTGGGGCCCGCCCGCCGCTGCGCCGCAGCTGCGACAGTCTTGCGGCCGACCGCGCTCGCCGGCACAGGGGCTGGCGCGGCGAGCGCGCCGGCGTGCGGATCTGCGGAGGCCGCGCCGCCGCCGACCGCGTCTGGGCGGCAGTCGTGCGCCACGCTCTGGGAGGGGGAGCGGAAGTACATGTACGGCCTGCGCACCAGCAGCGCACGGGTGCATGCTTGCGGCGATGCGCGCGCTGCTGTCCCCGCAGCCGGCAGGCACGCCCTTGACCGCTGCCTTATGCATAGGCTGCAGGAGCTGTGTCTGGCCCGATCAAGGATGCGCAGCACATGCACTGCACACAAAGGGTTCCCCATACCCCCTAGGTTGAAGGGGTGCCGCGCAGAGCGGGGCAAGCGCGCGCGCGAGGCCGGCGGGCCGCACGTGTACTGCAGGAAGTTGCTGACGCGGGACGTGTAGATGTCCGCGTACTTCTCGATCTGGCGCGTGAGGCAGCTCTTGTCGTTGAGGCCCGCGCGCGACAGGTAGCCCCAGCGCTCCGAGAACTCCCGCCCGTCCGCCTCCAGCATCGGGCCTGGCGCGCGCCGCGCGCGCCCCGGGTTGGCGCCACGGGGTGGCAGGCGCCAGAGCGGCCCTCCTGCCCGGCCTCTCGCCGGCGCCGCTGACGGTGGGGTGGCTGCATGCCGCCCCCCCAGCTGCATGCCGCCCCCCCAGCTGCATGCTGCCCGTGGCCGCCCGCCAACACCAGGCCGCACGGCCATGGCGACCGCTCACCGGCGTCGTCGCTTCAAGTGTGAACAGAGGCCGGCGGTCGCCGCCTGGAGAATGTGTGCGCCGCAGCCGGATAGGGTAGAGTAGGGTAGAATTACGGGCGGGCGCGCGGGCGCTGCACCGATGCGCTCGTCCAGGCGCTCCATGACCATGAGCAGCTGCGCAAGCGTTGAGTTCAGCGCGTCGGCGTGCGCGAGCTGCGGGCCGCCCGCCAGCCCGCGCTGGCCTGCGCGGCGACGCGGCGCGCTTGCTGCGGGCCTCACTGTGACTCAGGGCGGCGGCAGGCCTGCGGCGTGGGGCCCATGCGACAACGCACAGCTGCACGGCGCTGGCGCAGCTGCAGGTGCCGATGCAGGCGCTGCTCGTGCAAGCATGCAATGAAAAAGAGCCGAGCTGCGGTGGGAAGCAGTAATGACAGGCACTGCAAACAATGGTCAGCGTGTCGGCAGGCAAGAGCTAAGGGCAGGCCATTGCTGGCCGGCGACTGCGCCGCGTACGCATGCATGCACGGCCTCCATGCACCCATGCCGTGCCTGGAGCGGCGCGGAGTCTCAACACTGGATGCGTGCACACTTGGCGAGCGAGCGAGCGTGTGAGCAAGCTGGCTGGTCACACCCACTGCCCGCAATGCGGTTCCATGCCCCGCCCCTTAACCACTACAGATGGCTCATGCCCCCGCCGGGGCGGCGCCGGGCGCACGCGCGAGGCGCAGCTGGTTGAACAGGTCGCCCACGAGCGCCTTCTTCTCCATCAGCGCCATGAGCGCGGCGCGGTGCGCGCGGCCCGCCTGCAGCGCCTCCACCTCCTCCTCCAGCTCGCGCACCTGCGCCGGCCCCCGCGCCCGCGCTGGGAGGCCCGAGGAGCGCAGCGCCTTGGGCCAGCGCGTCGCCGGCGCGCGCCGGCTGCCAGCCGCGCGCCGCGGCCGCGTCGGCAGGCGAAGCAAACTTGGGGGGTTGGGGTCGATTCCTTAGTCAACCCTATCACTACCTCGGCAGAAGAGGCGCGGGGTGCTCGCGCGGGTGCGCGGCGAGCCGCGCCGCCGCAGCCCTGCCGGCTGGAGCTCTCGCGGGCAAGCGCGCGGCGCGCAGCCTGCCCTGTCGGCACCAGCAGCCGTGCAGTACCCATGCTTGAGTGCCTTATAAGCGCGCAGCCGGGTGCACGAGATGTTGGACGCGCCGGGCACCGTGCCGCAGGCCGCAGCGCAGGTGCGCTCACAGCAGACTGCTGCCAAGCGTGGCGGGGGGCGGGGCGCGCACGATGAGCGCGGTCCGCCAGCGGAAGTTGATCTTGGCGAGCGCCGCGTCCGTGTAAACTGCGCCCGCCGCCGGGGCGCGTCAGGGCGGCGCCAGCTGGCTAGGGTAGCCTGACCCTAACCCCAGCTGGTGCTGCATGCGTGACGGCCATGGCTGCTGCCGACCCAGGCCCTCATCTATGTGCGCTAAGGCCGTAGGCGTGAGCATCCGCGGACCTGGCCGCGTCACCGAACAGCCGTGCTGGAGTTGCTCCATGAGCTAGGTTGGGCACCCTGCCCGCCCATGCAGCCTGCCATCCGCCGCGCACTGCCACAGGGAGCCCGGGGGCCTGCGCCGACGCCCAAACGCGCCGGCCTGCCGCCGCGTGGGGCGCGGGGCGCACTGTGGTCGCCGACATACAGGATGTCGTCGCCGGCCACGCCCAGCGCGGCCTCCACCTGCCCCGCCGCCGCGCCCCTCGCTCAGGGCTGCGCTGGCGCGTGGACCACGGGCGCATGCACCAACGCCACTGCCACGTCCGCCCTGCCGATCGGCCTAGCGCCCAGTTTGTTCCTTCTGGCAGAAGGACTCTTGCCAGGTCGTGAGGGGGCGTGCATCTCTCGGCGCCTTGGATGCTGCGCAACCAGGCACCTGCCGCCGGCCCCGGCCGCACTGGGCCCCCGGCGCTCCGCATGTCCGCAGTGCCCTTGATCGACCAGCACAGCCGCGGCGGTTGTGCACGGCGCCGGCCGCACCATGGTCGCGCTGCCGCCGCAGTACAGGCCGCCGCGCGAGGCGTTCATGGCCGGGCGCATGAGGCCGTCGGGCGTGACGACCTCGTACAGCGGCATCGCGTGCGCCCAGAAGTCCGGCTTGCGCGCCTGCACGATCACCTGCGCGAGGCGTCCGCGCTGGGGCGGCGCGCGCCCTACCCTACCCTATCCTAGCCTCATTACCCGCCAGCGCTGCCAGCAGCCCGCCGATCCGGCGCGCACCGTCAATGCCCCCGCGCGCAGCCCGGTCGCACGGCGGGCTGTGTAGCAAGACGCATGTTCATTGCCTGCAGGGCGCTGCAAAGGTGCGCTACGTGCTGTCAGACTCCCTGTGAAAAGGATTGGTCCTGGTTTGGGGACATGCACAGGCATGTGCACAGAAGCACACGTACACGCGCGCAGCTTGCGCTAGGGCGGCGGGGTGCAGGCGTAATGCATAAGAGTCTCCTGGCGAGGCGCGCACCATGTCAAAGAGGTCGCGCCAGCGCATGCCGGCCGGCAGGAAGCGGTCGTAGCAGTAGGACATCATGCGGTCGGTGTACTGGTAGTCGCTGTTGGTGATGAGCAGCAGCGTCTTGCCCTGCGCGCGCCAGGCTCTCTTGAAACGTGCTAGCGCCCGCGTCGGCGCTACGAACACGCCAAGGAGGAGCGCACGCGCGGCTCCTGGCCAGGCATCAGCCATGCCACACGCCAGTAGAGGTGCTCGAAGCGATACCAGACAGCCTGCAGTGCTGTTTGCAGGGGGGGCCGTGTCCTGCCCGCACTGTCTGGGAGGCTGGAGGGAGTGCTCCCCTCTTCTCTCCCCCCTCCTCTCTTCATGGCACAGACTGGGCATGGGAGGGCGCTGGAGCAAGTAGGCCTATATTTTGGGGGGGGGGGGGAACAAAGCGCGCACCGCCTGCTTCTGGTCCAGCAGCGTCATAGCCATGTCCGGGTCGAGCTCGGCGTACGCGGCGGGGTCCTGGATGATCTCCGCCTGCGCCGCCAGGCCCCAGTCGGCGCCAGGCCCCGCCAGACCGGCACAGCCAGCTCTGGCACGCCCGCATCGCCACCTCTTTAGAGCTCGCTTGCTCGGCCTGGTCCGGGCCGCGCTGCGAGCGCGCAAGCCCGCGCGTGCGATGCGGCGCGGCCGCGGCGCAGG
>JAABUV010006904.1_pt1 | contig 12151 bp, 1 predicted proteins | sample 5559971 | NCBI WGS metagenome assembly JAABUV01 (sample SAMN10711881, study PRJNA513362) | rock metagenome | isolation source: Antarctica rocks | place: Antarctica: Victoria Land, Knobhead nord | collected 2015-12-19
AGATAGTAGGGGTATTAGGATAGGTTTAAAGCTTACTAGGATAATATTTATCCTCTTAAGCTTAATATACTAGACTTATATATTAATATTAAACCTATATTTATTAACTACCTACTTAGGCGGGAAGTATACTATAGTAGTAGGTAATAATACTTACCTAGTACGTTATAAGGTAGTAGATATAGTAGATAATTCTAGGATATTATTATCCTTAGGGTTAGGAGGTAAGTCTTCTAGCTATAAGTAATATATAGTAAAGAACTTAAGTACTCTCTAAGACTTTACTATAAGCTCGTTAGTAGTAGGGCTACTACTCTTAAGAAATAAATTAATCTTATATAACTAATAGATTACTTAATTAAGGAGTACTAGATTAAGAGCTAGCTTATTAGTTATATACTATTATTAAGGTAGAAATAATAGTAAGTAGTAGACGTTACCTTTTACTTTAGAGAAGAAGTAGTAAAGGTAATAGTAAGAGACTAAGTAAAATGTACCTAGGTGTAGTATTTCTAGTAATAAGGACCTTAATACCTTGTCGTTTTTACTTTAATAGCTAATAGAATTAGCTTAGGAGCTAATAGACTAGTAGCCGTTAGGCCGTCTATCTAATAGTAGGGATATAATAGTAGGGAGCGGAAGGCTATTAAGGACTAGTACTATAAAGCTAGTACTACTAGAGCTAGTAGTTCTTATTAATATAATTATAGTACTTAGTAATATAGAATAAGATCTATAGTATTACTACTATATATTATAATTAATTTATAATATAAAAAGAAGATATATTCTCTATATATAGGAAACCTACCTAAGTATATAGAGTATAGAAAATTTTTATAAGGAAGGTGTACTAGGTAAATAGCGCTATTTAATAATAGCGATAATAAGTAAATACTTATAGTAATTACTCTACCTCTATTCTAGTTACCTACTAATATATATAATATTAGTCTATATAAATAAAATAATACGCCTTATTATAAGAGATATAATACTATTAGAATTATTTAAATTAATATATAGGTATATATAATATAGCTAATATTATCTTATTTATCTACTAAATACCTATCTTAGCTATTAGCCCTATAAGTAAATACTACGCATAAATTCCAACTTCCTATTCTTTCTACTAACTACTTCTTATATCTTCTATCTTATATCTAAAATAGCTATAATCTATCTTAGCTAATACTTAATTTTAGTTATACTACTAAGGCTTCTATAGTATAGGGTCTATATTAGTAAAGAAAGTGTATTAAATAAGAAAAGTACTATATAATTAAAATAGCTAAGAATTTATACTCTTAGTAGTAACCTCCTCCTTAGTAATCTACTACCCTACTACTAACTTATAATATATAGGGTTATATTATATTATACTAAAGTATTCTACTTAAAATTTATAGAGAAGCCTAGTATACTATTAATAGTAAGTAGTCTTTTAGAATTAACTTCTACTAACGTAGTTTATATAGCCCCTAGGACCTTTAGTAGCCTATTAATTACCTTATATTAATCTATAGAATCTTTAAGGTAGTTTAAAGGGCTAGGGTAGTATATAAGCTATTTAAATATAGGATTAAAGATAGGAGGAGTAATACTATTATAAACGCGAAGATTATTATTATATATATAAAGAAGAGAAGGGATAGATATAAGATTATAAGTTACTAGATATAACTAATAATATTTTAGAAGGATGATTTAAAGGTATTAATCCTACCTTATATAAATACTTTGATAATACTTTTAACTTATAATATTTATTATAACTTATATACCCTTAGATATATAATACTACTAAAGAGAGGGCTAGAGAAACTACTAAGTAATTAACCTATCCTCTATTATAAAATACTATTCTTAATAATAATAGCCTAGTTATAAGAATAGAAGTCTATACTATAATACTATAATATTATTAGGACCGGCGTTAGTTATAACTTAAAGAGTATAATAAGAGAGCTTTAATACCTTAAGATAGGTAATACCCTAATATCTCTTCTAACCGCTCTAACTAATAATTATAATAGGTTAGTTAAAATGTAGATTATATACCTAATATATAATAAACGTCCTAATTATTCTAAAACTACTATAAAACTTATTAATAAGGGGTTTATATTACTATACTAAGGGATTATATATAGCTTCTAGTATATTCTATAAAGGTATTCTACTCTAGGTCTTTATATTTAATAATAGTACTACTAATTCTCTTTTATAATAGCTCTAGTTATTTCTTATTAACTACTCTCCCTCTAGGCGTAGTACTAAGACTATTATATTATATTATTATTATTATTATTATTACTATTATTATTATTATTATATAGTATAAAATTATTTATAAGATAGATACTATTATATTCCTAGGTTAAATATATAAACTACTATTTTACTCTACTTCTACTCCTATTACTTACTAATATATATAATATTACTAGGAATATAACACTATTTATATTATTTGAATAGGTATATAGGTATATATAATATAGCTAATATTATCTTTTTTACCTACTAAATATCTATATTATTACTCTGTAGTTATATCTACTATTACTAGGTAGTAGGGGTAATTTTTTCCTATATAAAAATCTTGAATTTTTACAGGTATTTTCTAGTATAATTATAAAGTTAAATAGTAATTTAAATACGTCTTAAAGAGGGCCTAGGAGGGATTTTACTTAGCCTAGAGATATATAATAACTTAAATATAGAAGTAATATTACTAAGTAACTTACTAGAATTATATAACTCCTACTATCCTTCTCTTATAAGTCTTAAGCCTATTAAAGCCCTTATAACTTATATAAGGCCTTTTACTAATAATATTATAACTAGTCTATAAGTATTAAATTATATTATAATTAAGGTAGTAATTAATATAATTAATAGGACTAATTAAGTACTTATAAATAGAAATAGAGTAGAGGATATATCTTTTATAAACTACCTATTCTTTAATCCCTTAATATTAGATATTACCTTAATAAAGTTATAGATTATAACTAATAGCCTTATTAATATTAATAGCTTCTAACTCCTCCCTAAGAGAGTTAAGCTATTAGACTCTAAGGTAAAGCTAGTAGTTACTTTAAGAGTAGGAATTAATAAATCTTTAATATAATAGCTACTAAACTTTAATATAATAGGGTATACTATTATAAGTTCTATTAGAGTATATTAAAGCTATTTATATATAGTAACTATTAGAGATAACTATATTACTTATAAATAATTTAAGAAGGAGGAAAAGATAATATATATCCTTTATAATAATATTACTTTTAACTCTAAAAAATATACTACCTTAATAATTATATAACCCCTCTCTATTTAAGGGAAAAAAGCTTAACTAGGCTTAGGAATAAACTCTTAACCTCTACCCCTAGACCCTTTTATAAGAAAGAAGTCCTTAAAGGCTAGTAAGGTTTCTAATTTAAAGGTTATAAGCCTTAAGATTAATAAGCTTTTTTTAAACCTAAAAGCTCCCCTTATAGTAATAGATAGGGAAATATATATAAAAGGTACTATAGGTCTAATAAAATCTATTAGTACCTTATAAGATATATTATTAATACTACCCCCCTACTATTAACTAATTAATATAGAGTTATAAGATATTACTAATACCTACTAGTAGTCCTTATACCTTAGAGAGGTTAAAGCGGCCTTAGTCTAAACTAATAAAGCCTTTAAGAACCTTATTACTAAGTATATTAGAGTTATAAACTACGCGGAATAGCTAAATATATATATCGTAGTCTAATCTAATATACTTATTATAATAAAAAAGATAATTAATAAGATACTACTAGTCTTTACTACCTTAGGGATAAAAGATAAAAGGGTATAAGTAGAAGTTAAAGATACTATTATAACTAATTTACTAAAAAATAATTTAAGAGGACTAGGTAGTTATTATTTTATAATTCTTAATAGTAAGAAAGGGATAAGAGTATATTAAGGAAAATATAAAGTTACTACTAGATACTATTTAAATATTTAAATATAGCCCCCTACCTACTTATAATACCTTAAAGGCCTTTGAGGCTTATAAAGGGGCGTAGGTACTCGCCGGAAAGATATAGGATTTTATTACTATATATACTAACGCATTTATTACATTAACTTTAGAGCTTTATATCTTAGCGAGTTTTAAAGTTTTTTATAAAGTTTTTTTTAGTATTAAATAGGGTTTAAGCTATATTTTTAGCTTATAAAATTTCTTTACCTAATTAGGCCTAGTTAGCGATTTGCTACTAGGATATCCTGTAGGATATCCTATCCTAGGCCGAAAATCGCCTCGATCCTATACTAAAATCCTATATCTTTCTAGCCTGTAAGTATAGGATATAAAGGATCCTTTTAAATAGTTTATAAGCTTCTATCTAGTTTAGTTAAATACTAATATTAATAACTTCTTACTCTAATAAGGTAGACTATTACCCCTTATAAAGGTTATAAGGAATAAGAGGGGGGATTATAAATAGTAAGTAGGTAGTAATTAGGACTAGTAGAGTAGGAAGGAGCTATTAGGCCTATAGTATTCTAGCTCTTATATAGTAAGAATTAAGACTATTATAATAATAATACTATATACTCTAGGTAAGATATAAGACTACTATTATAAGTATAATCTTTTTAGATTTTAAAGGAATATATATAAAAATTAAAATAGATCTAGAGTATCTCTAATATATTTCTCTTATACTAAATACCTAGTTTGGTCTTTAAAAGGTTACCTATTTTAGAATACTAGTCTACTAGATTAATACTAATTTTTAATATTAGGAATATCTTATTACTTTTATACTACTTAATATCTATTATTCTAGGTATTTATTTATAGTAGAACTAATAAAGATATCAAGTATTTATAGAATTAAAGATAAATTTTTTAAGATTACTACTAATAATACTAGTAATAATAAAATATTAAAAGATAAACTAGAGAAATCTCTTACTTAATATAATATCTAATAAGATAAGTTATAAAACTTTATTACTTATATAACTTATATCTTTAACCTTATAATATAAAGATTTATTAAAGCCCTAGATTTAAAAGCTTTAAATAATATAATAGTATTATTAGAGGATACTTAAGTTTAAGATATCTAAGTAAGTATAAGTCTATCTATTATTATTAAAAAGGTATAATATAATAAAGGTAATATAAATAGGTAATATACTTATTAATATTTATAATAGATCTATACTCTTATAATAGCTATTAACTTATCTCCTTAATAAAAGCTTAATTTTTAATAGTTATAAGAAAGCTCTATTAAAAGACTTAAAAAACTTATATAAGATACTTATATTTATTAGAATTCTACCTACCTAATACTTTATTATATATATTAGTTATATAAATTTATTAATACTTAAGTAGATAAAAAATATAATTAATCTAAAAATTAATAAGATTAACCTTTATAAATATAAGTATTTAATTATCTTACTACTTAGAAATATATTAAATCCTATCTATTAACTTACTTTAATAGTCTCTTAGATAATAAATATAAGTATATATTTAAATTCTAATTATATAATACTCTTTTTAATTATTTTAATAATACTAAAATAATAATATATAATAGTAGGATTCTTAGTAGAGTAAGTATTATTAATACTTATAAAGTAGCCTTAATAAAACTTACTAAGTATTATTCTAAAATAGAAGGTAAAGGTAGATTAATATATAACCTTATTAATATTCTAGACTCTTTTATAAAACTAAGTTTATATAAAATTTAAGATAGATAAGAGTAGTTTAATAATAATAATACTTTAACCTCTTTTAAAGAGATATATAAGAATATATTTACTAATTACTTTTATAAGTATTATAAGATATTACTAGTTATTAAAAGGACTAATATATAAAATATATAAAATATTAATAAGGTAATATAATATAATAATATATTTAAATTTAAACTAACTAATAATAGCCTTTAATAAGATTAAGGAGAAGTCTACTTTAATATTTAAATTATAGATCTTTATTATAAAGTAAAGCTATCTAATATATTTATTTTAAAAGTCTATTAAAGGATATTCTTATATAGAAGTACTAGAAGAATAATACTTTAACTTATTTAAACTTAATATAAATAGCTAAGGATATTTTTTTATATCTAATATTATTTATAAGTATTAAGAGAGTTTTTAGTCTTACTTAAAGAGTCTATTTATAAGATCGCATATAATTAGAACTAAAGTTTATAAAATAAATAATACTTCTAAAGTATTATAATTTTATTATAATTTTAAACCTTAAAGAAGCTCTTATTAAGCCCTAGGATATTCTTTTAAGGGAAGAAGATACTAATTATAGTATTAAAAAAGATAAAGACTCTTTTAAGTTAGAATTAATAAATATCTTAAGATAAATAAACTAATAGTTATAATTTTAAAGTTAATTAATAATTAGGTAGTATATTTATAAAGTATATTTAACTTTTATATATAAATATAAAGGTAATATAAGAAGGTAATATAATTCTTTATCTTATTAAGAGTACTATAATACTAAGAGTATTATAATACTAGGAGTATTATACTATCCTAGACCTACCCTCTACTCCTAATACTATAATACTATTACTACCCTTAAATACTAAATAGTATAATACTAAAGCTCCTTATTAATTCTTTATATAAGTTATAAATCCCTTTATATTATAATAATATATTTAATATAGATATAAAGTAGATTTAAATCTATATTATAAAATATATTAATTATTATTATAAGAATAATATAATAATATAGATAGGTAATATTCTTACTTAAAAGAAAGGATATTATAAATACTTTTATAATATCTTATAATACTATTAAAGTAGAACTTTAAATTTAATATAGTTATATACTAACTCTCTTAATATCTACTATTACCTACCTTAGATGGATTTAAGACGGAAATTAACGGCGGCGAGCTTACAGAGCGACGAAGCGTTTAAGAAACGCGGATAGATAAACGACGGTCCTAGGGACCCTAATAATAGCTACTATAGCGGTAGTAGTACTAGTAATAGGGGTAGTAGTAGCGGTATTAGAGGAGGACGTGAGGGAACGCGTGGTAGTTTCCTAGTAATTCGATAATAACTGGTAACGCAGGAATAAACATTTCAGGTATACTATAATAGAGGTAATACGCGGGGAAGAGACAGGAAGAAGGATACCTATCCTTCTATAGTAGCGGGCGGATAGTTAGTAGTCGCGTTTAGAATAATTACGGCGATATAGGATATACTATATAAGGATATTAACGCGTTATAATAGGCGATAATAAAGGCCGGCCTTAATTAAATTAAAGCTATATTAAGAGGGATCTAGTAGGATAACAAGTACCTTAAGGAAGAGTAGAAATATAACGCGCGAGGCCTATATAGCCTCTCTAGCACATCGAATATATCGAGTATATCTCACGTGCCTAACGCGTATACACGATTAGGATCCCCCTCCTATACTAGGCTATAGAGCTAGGTAGCGTTAATATTAACGACGCGAACCGTAAGTAGCTAGAACCCCTACCTATAAAGCTAGGCAGATACACGCCGTACGACGCAGCTTCTTATCACGCTAACGGATAGTACGGAGAGAGACTCTACGAAGGATATAACGAGCGAGAGGATTATTATAGCTTTCTAATTACTTAAATACCTAGACACTTCGAAGATTATTACTTTAAGGAGGTTAAAAAGCGGGGATATATAGCTAGAGATAGCCCGTATAAAGGATAGGGAACGCCTTAAGAAGAACCTAAGATAGGTTAAAAAGACGTAGTACTTAGTTATAATAATAAGGAAGTTATTCGGGGTGATAGTACACGGCATAAAAGCCTCGGTCTTTAATACTAAGGACTAGGGCGCTATAAAGGAGAGGATCGAGCGGGATAATAAGGTCTTATATAATAACCTTAAGGTAGTTTTAACCTGCTAGCTAATTAGGTCCTATTAGCTAATAAAACTATATTCGTCTCTTATAGTCTTCGTGGCTATACCTAAGTCGGTAGATACCTTAGTAAGGTAGGGGCTAGTAGAAGCCAAGGAGCTAAAGACGGTTAAGAGGTACGAGCCGAAGGCTCGTATGCTCTAATGCTTTAACTGCTAGGGGTATAGTTATATAGCGCGTGGATGCTCTAACAGGACGTCCTGTATAGACTATAGGAAGGAGCACGATACAAGGAGCTATAACGATAAGGAACACAGCACGTAGAGGCACTATATAGCGTGTAAGAAGCCTAGATACTCCGCCTAGGAGAAGGGATATTAGATATAGATAAAGGAGAAGCATCGGGCTTTATAAAAGATTACTATAAAAGCACCGTTATACGGTATATAACAAGAAAAAATAAAGTAGACGACGGTAGACGCCGAAGGCTTTACTATAGTCGGGCCTAGGAAGAGGAAGGCGGTAACCGACTTATTATTAAGTAGTAGGACCCCGAGCGGAAGTCAGGGACCTAGGGTTACCCCTAGGTTAAGGGTAGGGAGGCCGCCGATATTCGCTTCGCCGAGGTTCGCCGCGACCGAGCTAGGGCAGACTACTCTAGAGACTATAGCCCGCTCGACTATAGCAAGGGATATTAATATGCTTATAGATGGTTTAAATAATAAGAACCCGCTTAGGAGTCTTAGTAAGCTAAGTACATCTAGTATATTAAACGCATCGAGCATATCTAGGATATCGAGTATACCTAGTAAATTAAATATATCTAGTATATCGAACGCATCCTTAGGCACGTCGAGCCTACTAGACGTGCCGAATATATCTAGTATATCGAACGCGCTAAGATACTAGAACGGTAGTATAATAGAAATGGAAGTAGACCTAAACGTATAACTCTAAGCGGATATCTAAGATACTAAGCCTAAAGATCTTGTAGTATAATATCTGAAATGAACTTGGTATAATAACCGCCCTGTTAGCGGATAAGCGGGTACAGGATATTAATATCCTAGTAATCTAGGAACCGTGCTATAATAATAGGAATGAGTCCTCTTATAACCCGAGCTCTAGCACCTTCCACCTGGGGTATAAGGCTGGGAGGGATACACGCACATGCTTCTATATTAATAAGAGACTCGATATAGAAATATAGGAGGTTAGCTATATATCACGCGATATAACGGTCTTAAATCTATAAATAGGTAGAGGGGCTATTCGGGTTTATAGCGCTTATAACCTAAGCCTATTATTAGTTATAGACGATAATCCTTTATATATCCCTAATATAAAGGAGCTTAGTAATACCGGGAAGCTTATCCTCCTTAGGGATTTTAACCTCTACTACCTAAGTTAGAATAACCCTAGGAGGTTCTTATACTACTTAGAGGCAGATAAACTAGCCGAGCTTACATTAGGACGGGGAATAGAGCTTCTCCTACCGGAGGAATCGGTTACATAGCGGGCGCGCGGTTAGGAGAGCGCTATTAACCTAATATTCGCGACACCGCTCCTATTAAACGCGACTATAGAATATAGGGTCGCCCCGGAATTATAGTATAGGTCTAACTATCTGCTAATCCTTATAATATTAGATATATAGGCGCTAGACTAGCTAGAAGTAAAACGGCGGTTATAGAAGACGGCTGACCCTAAGGAAATAGAGAAGGGTGCTTAAGCCCTAGACGTAGCTCTCTATATAAGACCCCTGCGAATAGTAGCGGAGGTTAATAACTACCTAGAATAAATACTCTAGGGGTTTAAAGAGATCATCGAACAGGCTATCCTATAGGCGAAACCAGGCGGGCGGGCTAAATCATTCTAGAACCTAGAATACGCGCGGACTACCCGCTGGGTACTAGCCGCTACGAGAAGCTTTCGGAAGGACCGCAGCGCGCTAATAGAAGAGGCCTAGCGCCGAATAAGGAAGGAGAGGGACAAGGCTATTACTAGAGCAAAGACCCTGTACTTCCGAGAGGGAGTATATAAGGTGGCGGAGTTACTAAAGGGTATATAAAGTCTAGCTAAGTAGGTACGAAACGATAGTATACGGCCACGGCCGCTACCTAGGTTCCCTCTATTAAGTATAAGGGATAGTAGATAGGCTAGAACGTTTAATAAGAAGGTATCCACGCTCCGCGAGACCTTCTTCCCTCTACCCCCTTAAGCGGATCTAGAAGACATTATAGAGGTAGTCTACCTAGATCTAATCTATAATAACGACGAGATTATAGAGTATAAGGTACGTAAGGCTATCTATCGCCCGGCCTAGGATAAGGCGCCGGGCCTAGATAGTATACTAAACAGGTTCATTCGTATAATCTCCGGGGGACTCCTAGGTAAGATTACCCACCTGTTTAATGCGTGTTTCTAGTTAGGATACTACCTAAAAGAGTTTAAAAGGGCCAATATAATAATCCTCTAGAAGCCGAAGAAGGAGAATTACGCGGAACCGAAGTCGTATCAACTAATAGCGCTGTTAAATACGCTCGGAAAGGCCCTTGAGATAGTAGTTACGGGGAGACTAAGCGACTGTACTAAAGACTATAGCCTCTTACCCCTAGAGTAAATAGGGGCTAGAAGAAAACGGTCTTGCGAGATAGCGCTCGAGACTATTATCGACGCTATCTATATAGTCTAGGACTATAGGAAGAATAATATAGCTAGCCTGCTATTATTAGATATTACGGGAGCCTTTAATAACGTCTCGTATTAGAGGCTCCTCTATAACCTTAGGAAGAAGGGAGTACCCGCGCGAATTATTAACTGGACGGGGAGCTTCCTTATAAATAGGTTCACATCCTTAACGTTAGGTACTAGGACGAGCGTAGTAAAGCAGGTAGAGATAGGTATACCGCAGGGATTACCGATCTCGCCTATACTATTTCTATTCTTTAATGCCCCCCTTATTAAGGCTTATTCTAGGACTAACCTTCGGCTCCAAGTAGGTAGGTTTATCGACGATATCTACCTCCTAGCGTACGGTAATACTATAGAGTTAAACTACAGGACCTTAGAACGCGCTTACTAGCTATGCCTGGAATAGGCGAATATATATAGGGCTAACTTTTACCCGTAGAAGTATAAGCTAATCTATCTTTCGCGGCGACTACGCCGATTTAATATATAGGTAGTAGTTAACTTAGGCTCGGTAGTCACTAGACCTAAGGCGGAAATTCGGGTCCTAGGCCTCTATATTAATAGGAAGCTCCGCTAGGGCCCTTATATTAAAAGAGTCTAGGTAAAGATAGCTAACTAAGGGTTAGCGCTATTAATAACCGCGGCTTCGACGTAAGGTATTATACTAAGCCGAGCTAGGTAGGTATATAATACGGTCGTTAGGCCGGCGATAATATACGCCGTATCTGCGTAGTATATACTAGGAGGTCTTCGCGACGCGAAGAAAATATATGTATAAAAGCTTAAGGTTATCTAGAATAACTACCTGCGGAGGATTCTAGGGGCCTATAAAGCCACGTTAATACGAGTCCTTGAGGTAGAAGTATATATTACGCCTATATAAATAACCCTCGATAGCGCGGTCCTCCGGCACTATGCCTAATAAGGAATATACCTAGTAACAAGGATTAGGAACGCCCGCATCAGGAGGAAACTACGACCGAAGAGAGGTAGAAGGCTAGTAGCTACTAATATAGCCGCTAAGGAGAAAGGGGAGTAGGTACTCCGGTCCCTCGGCCTTAATAACTGGAAGGAACTCGAGTAAAGCGATAGTAGCCGCCATAAGGAGAAGATTAAGGATAAGATACGCCGCTAGTTAACCGGGCGGCGGGTTAGAATATAGGATGATTATAAGGCGAGGTTTAATAAATATAACCCCCCTAGCGTCTCCTAGGTTAGAGGTCTATAAGATAACCGCCTCAGCCTCTATAGTAAGCTCCTAAAAGCCGAGAGCTCGGTGCTTACCTAAGCCCGTATAGCGAGAATTAGACTTATAGATTTCCTATATAAGGCTAGGGTCCTAGGCTTCTCGTTACCTAGCTGCGGATGCGGGTATAAGAGACAGGATATAAAATATATCGTTATAAGTTACCTAGACTATACTAGTTAACGGCAACTCCTTATTAATAGGGCGGGTACGAGCGACCTCCGAGCTATATTAACGTCGGTTAGTAAGGGCCCCTAAGCCATATTATAATAGCTAATACGGATAGG
>JAABUV010006908.1_pt1 | contig 12147 bp, 17 predicted proteins | sample 5559971 | NCBI WGS metagenome assembly JAABUV01 (sample SAMN10711881, study PRJNA513362) | rock metagenome | isolation source: Antarctica rocks | place: Antarctica: Victoria Land, Knobhead nord | collected 2015-12-19
GGCAGTCGGCGCCCTGCGTGCAGTTGACGCCGTGCATGCAGGCGCGCAGCGAGGACTCGTACACCTCCTCCCAGCCGGCGCGCGCATCCTCCGTATCCACCAGCCTGTACTTGGCGCGCAGCTCGTCGCGCTGCGCGCGCCCATCGCGTTGCTCACCGAAGCGCGCGTGTGCGCGCCGCGCCGCGCGCTAGCGCGCGGTCACTCGACAGAAACCCTTAACGGGCGCTCGTGCCGGAGTCCCGGGGTGCCCGGCCGCACTGCCTGCACCCTCCTGTGGGGCAACACCCGGGCCTGCTCTCCCAGCAGGGTGTACGCAGCTCGTCCTGCTGCGCGCGCGGGCACGCCCAAGGATGCACTGCTGAGCTCTAGTGCGCGCGCCTCGCTAACACCGGTCGCCGAGCAGTACACCACGCGCGCGCGCGGCAGCTGCTGCTGGATCGCCAGCACCGTGGTGGCCACCTGCGCGGGGCGCCCGGCGCGCTTGCGGGGGGGCGCTGAGCAGAAGGCGCGCTCCGCTCCTAGCGACCTCCCGTACTGCAATACGAATGCATCGCAAGTCTCCAGGAGGCTGCACATGCACAGTAAAGCATGCATTCGCCCTCACCAGATCTCCACTTCACTCCACTTCACTTCACTTCACTTCATGCTGAGCCAGTCTGACGCAGTTGACTCAGCGCTGCAACAGGCAGCGGTGCAAGCAGCGCATACACAGCAGCCGTCTACTTGGAGCAGGCATTTGGGGGCCCCAGCTCGAGCGCTCGCACACAGCACTGCAGAGCAGCTGCAGGTGCACACGAGCCTGTGGGGTCTGACAACGTCCTGCAGGCAGCCGCGCCCGCCCTATATAACCAGGTGAGAGAGTGCACCTTGGTGCTGGCGGCCTCCTTGCCCGGCGTGAAGTTCTTGGCTTTGTGGCACTCTGCGCAGCAGCAGCCGCAGCACCCAGGCTTCAGATGAGCTGTTTGCGCGTCCCAGTGCCATCATCCGTATCAGTCAGGGTATGCTGTACCGCAAGCAGTGCCGCCTGTGCTAAAAGTGACAGAGCATGTGAGATGACACAGTCTCTGCTAAGCAAAGCTGCACGCGCGCGCGCGCGCTCATGGTCTCAAACATGTGATGGACAGCCACGCGCGAGGCCTGAGCGCAGCCACTGACCCGCTTCGTGCAGGGCTGCTCCGGGGCTTACCGTCGAAGATGAGGCAGCCGTCCCAGGCGGGACCGCCCACCCAGTCGATGACCTGCGGCGCCCTCGCTCGCCGCTTCAGTGGCGCTGGTGGCACTTGACAGGGCCAGCGCGGGAGCCAGGCGAGGACGGGGGTGCATCCATTTGTACGCAGGGCATTGCAACACCCACAGCATGCATACGCGGGAGCTGTGAAGCGGCACACGTGACGTGAGGCCTGGGCAGTGCTCAACACACTCTCTGTGCAAGCTCTGCAAAGACAGGGTGGGGTCATGGTAGGGTAGGTCGGGCATGCGGCCGGCGCGCCTGCTGCAAGCGCGACCGCCCCTTGCCCGACAGCACCAGCGTCGTGTATGTCCTGCGCGCGACATTTCACCGCTCTGGCTCCAGTTTAGGGCAGGGTAGGGTAGGGTCACATGCGCTGCAACTACAAGTTTGCTCACGATCACAGCGTACGCAGCTTACCACCTGGGGCGGACGAATGTGCGCGGCCCTTCACCCTGCACAACCACCTGGCGAGCTCGGCGAGGCAAGGGTTAGGGTCGGGCGGGGCGCGCATGAAGAGTACGCCCTCGCCGCAGCTGCTGGCGTCCTTGGCAAGGTCCAGCGACTGGCAGTTGTTGATGACGGGGATGTGGCAGCCCAGCGCCCGCAGGTCGCGCTCCGCGTCATGGTGCAGGTCCTGCGCGCGCCCAAGCGGCGCTGACGAGGCAGAGGGCGTGAGGGGGCGCCTGACATGATGTGCATCAGCGACAGTTGTCATCCGCTTTTCGTGTGTGCTCACCTCCTCGTCCCCAATATGTACACAAGCTTTCAAGCAAGTCTGAGCAACACATCCAGCCCCACCCCACCCCATGTCTGATTTTTGCCGCGCGTCAGCGCAGCACTGCGCTGCGGCACGAGGCAGGTCGTTTGATCCTATACCGCTGCCTGCAGCCGACGCCAGCTGCCCCAGCAGGGGCGCCAAGCCGCACCGCGGATGTGGACAGCCACACGGCCTGCCGCCGGCCGCGCGCGTAGTTGTCCATGATGATGCCCGCGATCTGGCGCCCCTTGCCCACGCCCGCGCCGTCCCCAATGAAGAAGCCCGCGCCTGCGCCCCCGCACCGCATGCGCTCGATTATGCAGTCCGCATCATGCTGCTGCGCTGCATGTGCGCATGCAAAAGTGTACAGACATTGACCAGTGCAGCATTGTCAATGAACTGTTCCAGGGTATAGGTACCGAAAACAATCAAATTTGAGCGCTATGGAGTGCATGCGAGGTTGATTGTACTCAGTGGCCTCCGCCCGTGCTTTTGAGAACCTCGCATGCTCTCCATAGCGCTCAATTTGGTTGTTTTCAGTACCTTCACTCTGGAACAGCTCATTCACAATGCTGCATAGGTTAATATCTGTGCACTTGATTGTACACAGTGGCCTTCGTCCATGCTTTTGACAACACAACCACCCAGCATGAAAGTCTGCATGCACAACATCAATCTGACAGCAGAAGCCCGCTCCGGTGGCAGTGACAGGCTTGAGCGCAACCTGCCAAGGTCGCCGTGCAGGCACAAGCTCTGCATCACAGTGCGTGCGAGCAAGTCACGACGCAGTGAGCATGCTCGCCTGCTGGCCGCAGGTTCTTAGAATGAAGTAGGCTAGCTGAGCCGCTTAAACAAGCGTGTAGTGGGTACCATGTGCAGCCCCAGGGCAGGCGCAGCTGGCGCGCGGGGGCGCCGGGCGCGCACGCTCGCCGGACGGCAGCAGCTCCTGGTGCTTGGTGCAGGCGTACATGACGCCCTCCAGCTGCAGCTGGCTCAGCTTGCCCTCCGATACCACCTCCGGCGGCAGCGCGTCGTACAGCGGGTAGTCCGTGGCGGGCAGCGCTATCGCGCTGCGCAGTGGCGGCGCCTGCTTAGGCCCTCTCGAGTCTGTGCAGGCACCGGGCATACGGTATGCTCGCAGACAGGCAAAGCACTGCCCGCCCTCTGCCAGTCATCTGAGCTTCCCGCGCCTCTCTGACAAGCACACATCAGCAGGCAATGACGCTCTGTACATACGCTGACATGGGCTTGAGCACACAGAACATGTGTGCTTGTGCAGGCCAACGTGTGTCCCGCGCAGCTTGCCCTGCCCTGCCGAACTGCAGGCCAAACGCGGCTGGGCTGCCTAAATATGTTTTGGCTTTGGGACCACCTAATCAAATTACCTGAGGCTGGTGGCCTCGGCAATATCGCCGGGGTGCGGGTGCGATGCCGGGTGCGTGATGGTGCGGCACATGTAGGTGGAGAACACCTCCTTGCTGAGCGCCTCGGACACGCTCTCATCGCCGCCCACGCCCCTCTCGTCCTCGTCCACATCCGCGCGCGGCTTGAGAGCCTGCTTGACGGCTTGCCGCAGCTGCTCTCCGCGCGCGGCCGCGTCCATCGCGCCGCGGCCCGCGGCCCGGCCCTGCTACAGCGCGCGTCTGGAAGACATTGCGACTACATCGGGCGCCAGTTCCTGATGCCAGTGATAGGACGTCCAGTTACTGGGACATGTTTAACTTTACAAAGCCTCGCCGTGCTCTGCTGCGCTCAGAGGGCAGGTCATAATCCGGTCACATCCGGGAGCACCGTCGATCAGCCTCCTCTGCAGGAGATATATGTTGTTTCGACATTGAGTGTCCTTACATAGAAGTGCTGCACCTGCCTAGTGCCTGCTGAACATGTATGTGATGCCCCATCTTTTCTGACGTCCCGCATGGTGTTGGCGCTGAGGCTGCTGACCTCGCCGTGCCTATCACCTTCCTTGTGCAGCGTGCTCCCTGGTTTGCACACAGCACGCCTGCACACAGCCTGGAGACAGTGCACAACCAGAGCTATGCGGCTGTGCGGTGCGCCACTGCCCACTGTCAATGTCCTGTACAGTGGATCCTATTCAATCACCGCAGTTGTGACTGAGCGCCCACCAAGTAGCACGTGTGAGGGGGCGGCAGATATCGGCGCCAACCTGACAGACGAGATGTTCCAGGTGCAGCTCCTCCTCGTGTCAGTGCTGCAGCACGCTGTGCAGCCCCCCACGCTATATGCATGCTCAGCAAACACCCCTGGCAACGCCCTGTTCTGTGCGAGGCGCACATGCGCTGCAAGGCCTCTACAGCTTCGACCCGGGGCATGCAAGGCGGCACGCGCCACCTAGACCTCTGCACCTCGCTGCGTATACAGGGCGTGTATGGTGACAAGCGCTATCACGACCCCGACCTTGCGGTCGTGCTGGAGCGCGGCTGGGCGGCCGGCGTGGAGCGCGTCATCATCACGGGCGGCACGCTGCAGGGCTCGCGCGCGGCGCTCGACCTCGCGCGCACGGACCGTGCGTTCGCCACGCCAGCTCACGGCTATGCACGTGCTCTGCTGCTTGCTGCGCCGTTCACCACCTTTCTCTGCAGTTCTGCAGTTCTGTTGGTGCACAGCGACCGCCCTCCAGTGGGTGTTCAAGTCGCCTGTCACGGTCGGCTCTTCACCCAGCCCGGCCACTGTCGAGTCACTCATATCCAGCAGGTGCGGCGCGCAGGCCGCCTGTTCAGCACGGTGGGCGTGCACCCGACGCACTGCGGCGACTTTGGCGCGCACGCGGGCGGGCCGGAGGGCCTGCTCGCAGAGCTGCGCGCGCTGCTGGAGGACGGCCGCCGCGACGGCAAGGTCGTCGCGGTGGGCGAGATCGGCCTGGACTACGACCGGTGCGGCCCTGCCGGCCGGCGCACATAGGCCCGCCCGATGCGGTGTCAGGCCGCGGCGCGCCCCCGCCGCGCGCGCGCGCCGCCTGTGCTCCGGCGCGCGGTCTAGCCCAGGGCAGTAGGGAATTGCTGCAAGCGCCACTTGCTTGAGGCATCCATGCATCGGGTGGCGCACGGGGCACCTCATGCAACCCTGCGGTGTTGCAGGCTGGCCAATGCGGCCACGCCGCTGTGACTGTGCACGTTGACAGCATTCCGCACCAGCGCGCAAGCGTGCAAATTACCACACACCGCTCACCGTGCCACGCCTGTGTGCTTCAGGTCCCGCTGTCACACCGCCAGGCGCCGCGCAGGCTGCACTTCTGCAACGCGGCCGCGCAGCGGCGCGGCTTTGAGGCGCAGCTGGGGCTGGCGGCCGCCGCGCGTCTGCCGCTTTTCCTGCACATGCGCGCGGCCGCCCCGGACTTCCTGGACATCATGCGCCGCGCCGCGCCAGGCGCAGGGCCTGCGGCGCCCTCGGGGGGCAGCGCGGAGGCGGTTATGGAGGAGGGCACGGTGGAGGAGGCGCGGGCGTGCGCGGGCGTGGTGCACAGCTTCACGGGCGCGCGCGTGGAGCTGGACGCGCTGCTGGCGCTGCGGCCGCCGCTCGCGATCGGTGCGCTGCATGGAGGCATGCTTTTCTGAGGGTCGGACGTCAGGTACACAAGGCATTGCTGCCCGGTGCCGGCGCCACGCTGCATCCGGTGTGTGCTGTCTTGGCAACTTTGATATCTAAACACACGCACTCAAGCAGCATGCACGACCTGCAGACGTGCAATACTGTTTGTACAAGCCCCAGTTGCATGTGCAAGCCAGCGCGTGCATGGTCCACTGCTGGTTGCCTACGCAGTTGTGCCTGTGACATGCCCAGGTGTGCTAGAGTTGTTGGAGAATGCTGCACCGTTGGGCTTGCTCTCTTTGCCGGGGCGCGTGCCGTTGCCGCCACATACGCCGCGTCACCGCCCTGCCCCTCTGCCTGCAGGCGTGAACGGCTGCTCGCTGAAGACCGAGGACAACCTGACGGCGGTCGCGGCCATCCCCGAGCGCCGCCTCTTGATTGAAACAGACTCGCCCTGGTGCGGGGTGCGGCCGACGCACGCATCAGCGCAGTTTGCCGGGCCGGCGCCGCCGGCGCGCGACAAGAAGAAGCACGACGCGGCGCTGCAGGTCAAGGGCCGCAACGAGCCGTGCAACCTGCGCCAGGTGCTCCTGGCCGTGGCCGGTGCGCCGCCCCGCCCCTGCCTGAGAGTTCGCGCGTGCCACGCGATAGCTTTGCTGTTGATGTGCTGTGCGCAGCCCTGCTCTAGGGCTGCGCCCGTCATCAGCCAAAGGCGGCTGATACACGGCTGAAGTCATTCATTGCTGCATGCTGCATGTTCAGCGACACCGGCGGCGACTGTCACAGGGGTGCTCTGCGAGGGGCAGGCGACTCCGTATCCACATCGGCCGGCGCGCTGACAGGGCATGGCCTGCCTCAGGCTGCCGCGGCGTCGACGATGTGGAAGCTCTGTCGGAGCGGATCTGGGACAACACCTGTCGAGTCTTTTTCGGCCACATGCCGGACGCGGCCTGTAACACAGTACAATCATGATGTCACCACGGCATGCTGTTGGGCACACCGCATGTCCTCCTCCACTATGCAGATCCGGATGCAGGAGCTGAGGGCTGCCAAGAATATGGCGGCGCGACAGCCAGGGCTTGCACCACCCCTCCTGTTACTTTGCAAGCAGGAGCACTAGCTCATCAGAAGTAACTTTTTGGTGTGCATGCCCAACCTGTGCGTGCTCACCTCGCGTTAGGGCAGCTCCCCCCGCCGCCCCGGCGGGGCCGCGTGCAAGCAGCGCGCGCCATGTCCAGGCGCAGGAGCAGCAGCTCCAGTGATGAGCCGGCCAGCAACCCGCTGTCGACCAGCTACCACAGGGGCACCCAGGAGGGCTCGTCCTCCCTGCCGCCCGGGCGGCAGAGTCATACCGGCATGGCTCGACCGTTGGTCGCCGCAGCGGCCTTGCAGGACGCCGAGGCCGAGAGCGGGCACCACGCAGTGAGCATAAACGCCAGCCCGCCGAGGAGGCGTACGGAGTCCGCGGCCGACAGGCCACTGCGCAAGCAGCGTACCTCGATCTACAAGCGCGCCCTCCCGCCCTTGATGTCTGCTCTCTCGTGCATTCGTTGCAGCTGTGTCGTGCCTCAGCAAGGTCTGTCACCGTGCATAGCGCCAGGGGAACAACTCCATAGTTCAAGATGACACATGAACTCAAGCAAGTTCCGCGCCCTTGTGCCGCACTGTTATAGCGTCTGGCAACCTGGTAACACCTCTGCTCTGTGCTGCTAGGCTGGGCGAGGCCGTGGGCCACTACGCGGCGCTGGTGATAGCAGAGAACCCCGTGGAGGAGCACCGTCAGTTCCTGCTGCGCCAGGCGACTGTAGACGAAGCTGGAGACAGCACGGCCCCGCCGCCGGGCGCGTGGGACGCAGAGGCGCAGCGGCAGGGTTCGGCAGCGGCGCTGCGCGGCCGCCCGAGCGTGCTCGGAGCCAAGCGCGCCAGCACGCTGGGCGGCGGGCAGTCTGAGCCCGTGGCGCCAAAGGGCGCTCGCGTCAGGCGCGCGCTGCACCCCCTCTCTCCCCTTTTGCTTCAGCTGCACGGCTCCACAATAGCCCTGGGCGTTTGCATGGGCACCATGGGCTGCCATTTGACAAGGACGCGCTGCGCCAGCCTTAAGCAGGTCCTGCAAGTCCTGTCGCCCTCTGCGCTTCAGCCTTCTGTGCTCCTCCACCACCCAGAGACGCAGGCGACGGAGCACACGCCGTCCTGGTAGAGCAGCTGGAGGTCTGAAGGGTGACTCTGGTATTACTGCAGAGGCGGAGGCTGCGCCCGCTGCGGCGCAGGTGGAAGGGCGCGGTGCAGACGCTCATCAGCACGGCGGAGCTGGTCCGCGACGCCGACACGCTCGCGGACGACGGCGCGGCGCCCGCCGACCGGTGCGCCACTGCCCGGTCGTCTGGGCGCGCTGCAGAGGCTCCCAGCTGGCCTCACTGCACGAAGTGGGACAAGGCCGCAGACGTGAAGCTCGGCCATCAGCAGAGCCGCATGCCAAGCCATAGCTACGGACATGCAGAACAACCGTGGCCTGACCCTGGCGTGGGGGGCACAGCATGTCTGCATGTCAGCGGCGCATTTTTGCTGTGCTGCATGTGAGGCCGCTCTAGCCAGTCTTGCGTGGCAATGCGCTGTCCTCCAAACAAACAAACAAGCATGCTCTGCCAGTGCGGCGCAGCGACATGGGGGCTCACGCTCAGAGTTCACTGACATGCAGGCGGCGCATGCAGGCTGGCGGCGCTGGTGGGCGTGGAGCGGCAGACGGCGCGCTCGCCGCGGCGGTCCGTCCTGGTGCTGGCGCTGGAGAAGCGGCGGCAGAACAAGTTCAACGGCGTCATCGACCGCCTGATGACCGAGCTCTTCATCACAGGCGCGCGCCGGCGCTGCGCGCCTGCTGGGCGGCCGCGAGCTCGCCTGCCATGCAGGTGTGCAAACAAATGGACCTACGGGATGGCAGCTGGGTACACGGTGATGATGATGCGGCCGCGCTCTCGTACAGCCCGAGGCGCGCAGCTGAGAGCATGCGACAGAGGGGTCATGCCTGTGCTGCCCCTTGCCCAGCATGTTGCCCAGAGGACGGCGTGCGGAGTACCGGAGAGCCGCGCATCTCTTGCATGCGCTTGCAGCACGCCCAGCCTGAGGGCAGCAGCGGCGCTGTCGGACAGCACCCAGCAGGCCCCCCAGCAGCCCGCCCTAGGGGGCGCGGCGGCCGCGGCAGGCGACGCCATCTTCCAGTTCTTCACGCCGGCGCGGCTGGGCCAGCACCGGCTCTGGTTCACCTGCGGCTTCGCGCTGGCCGTGTTCGTGGTGTTCTTCTTCTGCGCGGGCGCGTTCCCGGCGTTCGCCATGCTGCAGGCGCCGCCGCGGCCCGATCCCGCGCCCTGCCTGCGCGCCGCCTACCCGCGCCTGCTCGCGCTCGGGCCGGCGCAGCTGGCGCACTGGCTGGCGCCCAGGGTGCGGCCCCGTCGCTGCAGTGACCTTGACGGGTTATTGGCCTGCCGCGGCTAGTACTAGAGATGAGGGACTTGCACACGCTGCGCATGACAGCAATGCCTGCACACTGGGTGGTCCTCAAGCATAAGAAGAGCACACGCGCCTACTTGCACCATGTAATCAAAGGGAGGCAGGGAGGAGCCGTCATGCGTACACAGTTGCGCAGGCCGCAGCGTTTGCCACTGGCCTGCCATGTCTGCAGCACTGGAATGTGCCCGGGTGCAAATGTCAAAGAGAAAGGCCCTGGCACCTCGGCGCCGGGAGCGGGTCATGCACGGCGCAGCAAGCAGGCGCCGAGCGTCAGCGCTCTTGCTCTGCAAATGCGCGCAGGGGGCGCCCTGGTGCTTCGGCAACACGCCCTGGATGCTGAGCGCTGACTTCCTGGTCGCGTGGGGCGCGCGCTGGGGCCCGCTGATGCGGCGGCAGCCCTGGCGCTTCGTGACGTCCTGGTTTGTGCACGAGAGCTTCATGCACCTGCTGTCCAACATGCTGCTCTTCATGGTGGTCGCCAGCCAGGCACGCGCGCAAGCGCGGCGCCGCGGGCGGCGAGGCGTAGGCCAACGCGCGCGCTCAGGACTCCATCGTGCTGGGACAAGGGCGTGTCGTTCTGTTGGATGTGCGGGTGTGTTTGTGGTGTTTACTCCAGCGAAAGGCATGTACCGCCTTCCATATCTCCTGCCTGCAACACCTTCCATGTGCCACTGTCCCAGCTTGCCACATACACTAATGTGTAGCTCGGACTCCTGCCGTGGCGCGAGCGCAGATCGAGGAGAAGTACGGCTGCTGGCGGATCACGCTCTTGTGGGTCGTGTCGGCGCTCGGCGGTGCGCGCCTGCCGCATGCCCGCTCGCACGCTGAACTGGCAACGTGCACATACAGCATGCAGTGTTGCACCCTTATTGCCAGACATGGTATTGCAAGCTTCAAAGGGGCAGCGCGGTCATTAGGGTGCCGTGTCGCTGTCCCTGTCATTACCCGCGCCAGGCGTCCACGATGAGGAGCGCATGTGCCGGCGAGCCGCACCCTCCTCTGCCGCCTGCGCCCGCGCCACAGGCGCCAGCCACATGCCGCCCGGGGCCGCGCGCGCGCAGGCAACTTCTTCAGCGCGGCGTTTGAGGACAACTGCCTGGCGGTCGCGGGCGCGAGCGGCGGCATCTTCGGCATGATCGGCCTGTACCTGGCCGACATGATCCTCAACTTCCAGTCCATCAAGCGGCGCGGCCCGCCCGGCGCCCGCCCCTGCGCATGCGCGTGACCAGATGAGGCTTTGCATGCAGGCGCATGCTGCCTGGTGGGCAAGGCGCCCGAGCTGACGCTGGCTGCACCTACACTGCTAGCAGGCCTGCCTGCCAACCTCGCGCCTGCCGAGGCCCTTGAGAGAGCCAGGATGCGGACATGGCAGTATGGCAAGCAGCGCCCCCTGCGCAGGGTCGTGCACGGGTCACGCAGGGGCGCGGCTGAAATGCGCCGGCGCGGCGCAGGCCGATAATGCGTGGGCTGATGATGCTCGCGTTCCTGGCATTCTTCATCGTGACGGTGGCCACCACGCCGGCCGGCACGTCGCACGTGTCGCACGCCGGCGGCTTCATCTGCGGCCTCTTCCCCTCGTTCCTGTTCCTGCCGCACCTGCGCAGGCGCGCCCGGCGGGCCCGGCGCACGCGCCCGCGCCCCCGCCCGGTCCAGGACCTGCCCAGCCTGCGCATGTCCGGCCCCCCCCCATCCCTGCTGCGCACCCCTGCCATGCCTCCTTCTCTCCCGATGAGGCACGACGCCCTGTTCACCTCCATGTGCACTTGCAGCTGCGTTAAGATCAAGAGGCGGCGCAAGGAGGGCGTGCCTACAGCACATGCATCCCATGCCCAAGTGCACATGCCAGTCAATACAGATACCTCTGCGGCAACCAGACCGGCTTGACGTATGAGCTGGGCCGCCCCGCGATGCGCTCGCGCGGCGGGGCGCAGCGAGCGGTGGGAGGCGTGGCTGCCCATCGCGGGCGGCGCGCTCACCGCGGCGGTCTTCATCGCCCTGCCCACCTACTTCTACGTGGGCCGCTTGCCACGGCTGGGCGATTGCGGCGAGGACCTGTCCCGCTACACGTAGGTGCCCTGAATGGCACCAGGGGCGGGCGGGTGCGCTGCCTGCTTGGTGCGCCGTCGGGGTTGTCCCTGAAAGGAGCAGGCTGTCGGAAATTGGTCAGGATGATGTGCTGGGTCTCCGTAGGCCCGCCGCGTGCGCCTCGGCGGATGCTGCACAAGAGCCATGGCGCAGTGAGGCGCTTTTGAATACCTTCAGCAGGCTGCTTGCGTGAATGCCTTCAGTGGGCGGATGGACTGGCAATAGTGTGCAAGCAGGTTGTGCAGGAGTGGTTCTGAGCGTAGTCTGTTCACTGCCTGCCAGGCTGAGCCTGTAGCATAAGGAGTCAGCTGCGGGAGCTCCTTTTGAAAGCGTTTGGACGCATGCGACCTCCTGGTGCACCTGCACCCGCTGTTTGGTGGGCAGAGCAGCATGCTGGAACCCGGGTGCTGAATGACAGCTTGATCAGATTCCACCACCACCAGATCACCTTTCCATGTGTCCAGCCAGGTAGATCACAGGAGCAACTGAAGATTGAGGAGAAGCATGTGGGAAGTGGGTTCTGGCTCAGGTAGGAGAGCCTGAAGCTCTAACAGCGCTCTTGGCACGGGCAGCACAGGCAATGTGATCCGCTGTAAAGGCGTCCTGTAAGGACGTGCCTGCGTCACGGCTGTGCCACCGCTGCGCAGTGCAAGATGTTCAGTCAAGGTGCCCTCAGTCCATAGGGCGCAAGTGCGCAGATGGAGCACCCCGTGCTAGGTGCTGCAACGCGACTAGTAGCACTGATGGCTGGTAGTCACTGCCGCGCTCCTGCGATGCGTAAGGTGCGCGGCTATTGAGCGACGTCTGGCGTACCGCATTCTCACATCCGAGAAATCAATACGAAGGAAGGAGGTTGCCTTGTTGTCTGGCACCGCTTAATTTTGAGCCAAGTGATAACACCCTGGAGGGTTCGAGAGATGGGCCGGAACTGGCCTAGCGGCCAGCGTACTTCCCTCACAGCTTTGGTTCGTGGACGCTCTGTCGCCGCCGCAGCCGCCCTCGCCTGTGCGCCCGTACTTTCCTC
>JAABUV010006911.1_pt1 | contig 12142 bp, 13 predicted proteins | sample 5559971 | NCBI WGS metagenome assembly JAABUV01 (sample SAMN10711881, study PRJNA513362) | rock metagenome | isolation source: Antarctica rocks | place: Antarctica: Victoria Land, Knobhead nord | collected 2015-12-19
GGCAGCAGAGCCGTCAAGAAGGGCGCGCCCGGCGGTTGTTGACGTGCAGCGCGCGGCGGCCGGTGTTGGTGAGCGTGTGGCGGCCGGCGCCGCGCAGCACCAGGCGCGCCTGGTGCCGCGACACGCGCCGCGCGTCGCCCTCGCGCAGCAGGTCCACGTCCACCTGCGCGGCCGGAGCCGCCGTGCTTGTTTCAGGCAGGGTTAGGGTACATTAGGGTAGGGTTAGCTCATCCCTGTCCTTATACCGAGTGCGCAGTGCGGTCATCAACTGTGGCAGTCGCCAGCTCGCTGTGGCTGCCCGCCTGCACCGGATTGGCTCCAGTGCATGCAGGGGCGGCCCGGCGGCGCGCCGGGCCGTGCGAGTCGGTGGAGCGGCCCAGGCTGACGACGGTGCGCCGCAGCAGGTAGCGCACGCGGCCGCCGCAGAGGGCCGCGAGCGCGCCGGCCGCGTCCATCTCGCGCGCAGCCGCCGCGGACGACGCCTGCGTGCGCACGTGGCCGCGTCACGCGACTGGAACAGCTCCTAGGGTAGGCTTGGACTAGCTATGGTTTGTTGGACTAGCTAACACACCGTAACCCAGTTGCTCGCACTGAGGGCCAGTCCCGGCGCCACTGCCAGCAGCAGAAGCGGCTTGCCACGATTGTGGGCAGCTCTCCATCACAGAGTCTGGCAACCTCGGGGGCGGCGCGGCGCGCATGGAGGTGTAGGGATGGTGTTAGGGTGGGGTAGCAGGGTGGCGGCACCTGTTCCAGGCGCGACAGGCGCCCCAGGCGCGCGCGCGCGCGCAGGCGCCAGGCGGCCAGCGCCTCCGCGGGCGCCGCGCCCGCGCCGCCGCACGCCAGCACGGCCTCCTCCGTCTCGGAGAAGCCGGGCGGCGGCCCGTCGCTGCCGCACCCGCGCAGCTGCGCGCGGCGCGCAGACACAGACTTGCCACACTATGCAGCCCCAGCTAGGCAATCTTCATCATCTACAGAACCCCAACCGTGTAATCGCATGCATTTGCAAATGAAGCAGGCAACACCATGCTCATCACACATGTAAATGCCACGCCCGCAAGGCGGTCAGACTGGGGTTCCGAACACAGTAGCCCTGGCTCAGAGCGGTGGCCGGGTGCGCACGGCGGAGCAGCCTGCATGCCACGGTGAAGCTGCACCCGGTGTCTTATAACTGGGGGCGTGCCACACGACAGTGCTGGCTGCAGCTGGACCCACAGCAGCGCGCACGCTGCAAGGGCACGGAACGCGAGGGTGGCAGGCACGCGTGCGCTCAGAAAAAGCGTTGCCTGCGTAAACCAAAAGCCTGCAGTGTGCGCGCGCACCTCGTCGCCGGACGCGGCGCCACCGGGAGAGCGGCCGCCTGCCGCCCGACGCGCCTCCTCCGCAGGGTCCGCCGCGGCCGCTGCGCACAGCGACAGCCCCGCCGTGACGCCTGGCTGCACGGCGGCCGCCGCCGTCGCGGCGCCGTGCGCAGGGTCCGCATCCGCAACCGTCGCAGGCGGCGACCGCGCATCCACGTCCATGTCGGCGGCGGCACTCTGCTCGCCACCGCCCGCGCCGGCGCCGGCGGCGGGCGCCGCGGCGCCCGCAGCCGGTCGACCGCCCGCGGCCGGCGCGGCCGGGCCGGCGCGCGCCGGGCGCGCCTCTGAGTGGTGCGTGCGCGCCGAGCGCTTGGATTCGTCGCTCGCGGCCGCGGCGGGCTGCGCCGCAGGCGGCGGCGCGGGCTGGGGTGCGGGCGTGCGCGGGCCGCGCGCGCGCCGCGCCCGCAGCTGCAGCCGCAGCGGCACCGGCAGCGCGTCCCCCGGCGCGGGCTCTGCAGCGGCGCCTGCCGCCCCAAACGGAGGCATTGCGTGAGGGTGAGGGCGACGCCGCCGGCGTCAGAGTGGCGCCGGCGCTGAAGCAGCACTGTGCACCTGTGAGCCGCTGCAGGGCCTGCAGCACCAACGGCTTCCACAGAAACACGTTCACAACACATCTGTAGAAAAACCAAGAGCCCTGACAGGCCCGGCCCGGGGCGGGGCGCGCCCGCGCCGGCCCTGGGCTGGCGCGCCAGGAAGCGGCCGTGCCGCGCGCGCAGCTCCTCCGCCAGCGCCCAGAACTCCTGCTTGTACAGGCCGTGCAGCTCCTGCAGGTGCGCCAGGCGCCGCCGCAGCAGCTGCGCCTCCGTCAGGCTCGCCCGCGCGTCACTGCCTGCGCCGCTGGCAGGCACAGCGCGTCCAGCCAGAGCGCCTCGCTACTCCGTGCGCCCTGTGATGTCAGTGCCTGCATTGGCTGGCGGGAATGCGTTGCGCACCCGGGTCCTCGGCCGGCAGCTCAAAGTCCTGGGGCTCGGGGTACTGGAAGTCGTCCTCCTCTGCGCTGCCTGCGCCGCGGGAGCGCGCGACAGTTGGCCAGCGCGGAGCCGAACACGCACGCCCTGCCTGGTGATCGAGCGCGCGTGCTCACCGGCTGCGTGCTCCTCCGCGGTGCTCTCCCTGCCTGACTCGCCCAGCGTTGCGTACGTGTCCTGCAGGCTGTCTGCCTTGCGCTTGGCAGCGGGGGTAGCAACTTCCATCCTGTCCAGCTGCTCGGCCTGCTGCACGCAACTGGGGCGCGACACTACCTGCCGCTGGTTCGAAAGCTCCTATGGCAAGGAGCTGTGCAGCACACATTTGGAGAGCAGCAGGCCCCCCGCCCCCCGCGCCCCCCGCCTGAGCCTGAGCTTAGCCCTCAAGAGAGCTCCAGCCAGATGAGTGCACACATAAATTTGCTTTTTGAGGTACCGGACACGAGCAATGCAGGCGCTCGGATAACATCACATTCACGGATTGGCAACGCTGCTGTGCACTTCTGCTGTCAAGCACCAGCTCGAGTGTGTGTCACTGCGCTTGCGTGGCTGTCGAGCCTGGTGTAACCGCAGACACCATGCACTGTCAGTGCGCGCACCTATAGCGTGGCGCGTGGCGCGGCCTGTGGCCACAGATGAGGCCATGCGCGCGGTGGCGCGCGGCCGGCGAGCCTGCAGCGGGCCGAGTACACACGTGCAGTCCGCGGCTGCTTGCGCGTGTGCCGCACGTGCGCCCCATGACTCACGCTGCGACCTGCCTTCCAGCCTTCCAGACGCCAATGCCTGTCATGTTGAGTCGAAGCCGAGTACATGCTGCCTGACCGCCTGTTCACTGTCTTGCAGGCGTCTGCGGGCCGCGCCGCAGCAGTGGCCTGCCCCGCGCGCCTGGGGGCGCCCGCGCGCTGCGCCGCCTGCAGCAGGTCGCCCGCGCCGGCGTTGCTGCAGGGGCGCAGGAGGCGGCTCTGCCCTGCGCGGCGCGCGCGCGGCTGCGCGGCCGCCGGCGCGGCGGCCGCGGCGCAGGCGCCCGCGCACGGCGCCGGGCACGGCGCCGGCGGGGAGGAGGGCCACGGCACGCTGCAGCACGAGGACCATGATGCCGCGTACGACCCCGACAACGCGCTGCACCGCGTGCTGCACCGCGCGTTCCATGCGGTGGGCCTGGCGCAGCTCGCGGAGGCGCTGGAGCACGACACGCGCGTGTCAATTGCGCTCGTGGCGCTGATCGCGGTCGCGGGCGCGGCAAGCGCGGCGGCAGGCGCGCGGCCCCGGGCGTCCCTGCCCGCGGCCTCCCAGAACGATGTCACGGTGCCAGGGCGGCACGGACGGCCTGGATTGCGCGCTGCGCTTGCAGGGACAGCAGCTCCCTGCAAAATGTGGCAGATGAGCCAAAGTCCCGCGAGGCGCTGTGACCCCCTCTGCGGACTGCGCGCCGGCGGGCCGCGTGCATGGCGCGGCGTCAGGCAGGGGCTGCAAGAAGCGGGCGTCGCCGGCGAGCGCGCGCGCTCACGCGCAGCAGCGCCATTGTTCCGCCGCGGTCGCGGAGAGCCTGCGGGCGGGCGGGCGAGCGCGACGTGCGCCGCGCAGGCGCGCTGGCGCCCGGCGCGGCGGCCGTGGCGGCGCGCGGCGCGGTCGCGGCGACCGCGGCGGTCTACGTGCTCGCGGGCGTGCCCGAGGCGCTGGACCTGTGCTTCAACCTGACCGCCGGGCGCATCGACACGCACGTGCTCATGGCGCTCGCCGTGCTGGGCACGCTGGTCATCGGCAGCGCGCTGGAGGTGGGTCGCCCGCCTGCTGGTGCCCGCGCCCCGAAACCCTAACCCTGATCCTAGCTCCACCGCAGGGGCACCATGCCTGGCAACGTGGCCGTGGGCGCCAGGGCGCGGGCAGGCCCTAGGCTTCGAAGGTGCTGTGTCTGCGCCTGGTGTGGGAGCCGCACCCGGCGATAGCGACTCTGCGAGTGCCACGCGCGGCGTTGACTGCTGCACTGGCGGGCACGGTGCAGTCCGCAGCTCCTATATTGGTTCAGCTGCGGTCCTGCCCAAGGCGTGCTGCAGCCGCGCATCGCCGCACCGGCCGTGCGTTGGCGCATGCGCTGCGGCGGCGTCCGCGCGGCCGCCCTCTCTGCTGTATGTTCAAGTCTGATTGGACCGCTGTGCTGCAAATGTCGCACCGGTTGCGCGGCGGCGCATGCGCTGGGGGCGCACCCGCGCGCCCGCCCGGCCCAGGTGTGCATCCAAGTCTGACGGAGCCACTGTGCTGCAAACCCTGCTAACCCTGGCCCGGGCCCAGGGCGCGCTGCTGCTGGTGCTGTTCCACACCAGCCATGCGGTGGAGCACGCGCTGACGGCGCGCGCGCGCGGCGGCCTGGGCGCGCTTGCCGCGCGCGTGCCGGCCGTCGCGACGGCCGTGGATGCGCCCGCGTCCGGCGCCGAGCCGGACCTGGCGAGCGCGCGAGAGGTGCCGGTTGGTGACGTCGCCGTCGGGCAGCTCACGCTCGTGCGGCCGGGCGAGCAGGCGCGCGGCGCGCCGCTGCACGCCCGCTTGCAGGACATCTCACTTTTTACCTTGTCCTGTGCAATTTGGAAGGGCTGGGGCAGTCAGAGGGCACAGTGAGTATTGATGGGTAGCCCGCAGAGCGGCGGCGGTGGGCATGGCGCAGGCGGCGCGGGCTGGCATGGCTGCTGCGCGTCCGTGGGGTCGCGCAGCGTCGGCAAGTGGTGTGCCGGAATGGTGCTGTGAGTGGGGCGAGGCGGAAGCCAGCGGCGGGTAATTGTGGGCGGGCGCGCATTCTCGAGGCGCAGCGCCGGCGGCGCACATGACGCTGGCTCTGGGCGTAGAGCGGTGGCGGGCGAGGCGCCGCCGCCCGCAGCGGCACAGAGTATGTGAGCGACAAGGCGGCCCCGGCGGCTGGTGGCGCGGGGCAATGCTTCACCGGCAGGGCGCCGCCGCTATCAGCCGCGCAGGGTGTGCGAGCGGCGCGGCGGCGCCCGGCGGCAGGTGGCGCTGGACGGCGAGGTGGTGTGGGGCGAGGCGCTGGTGAGCAGCAAGCACGTGACAGGCGAGGCGGCGCCGGCGCGCGCGCGGCCGGGCGCGTGGCTGCCGGCCGGCGCGCGCAACCACGACGGCGTGCTCGTGCTGGCCGCGACGGCCGCCGCGGCCGAGTCCACGCCCGCACGCATCGCACGCCTGACTGCCACCGCGCAGGCGCGGACCTACCCCAACCCTAACCTAGGCCTCGCGCCGCACCCCCAGCCAGTCCCGCTCGCTTGTCACCTAACCCTACCCTGCTGCGCGCAGGCGCAGCGCCCGCGCCTGCGCCGCTGGCTGGACTCTTTCGGCAAGGCGTGCTCTCGCGCGGTCGTGCCTGAACCCCTGTCATGACCTAACCCTACCCAGGCTGCGCGCAGGCGCAGCGCCCGCGCCTGCGCCGCTGGCTGGACTCCTTCGGCGAGACGTACTCGCGCGCGGTCGTGCTGGGCGCGGCCGCCGCCTGCGCGGGCCTGCTGGCGGCCGGCGTGCCGCTGCTGGGCGGCGGCGGCACGCGCGGCGCGGCCTACCGCGCGCTGGGCCTGCTCACCGCGGCCTCGCCCTGCGCGCTGGTCGCGGTGCCGCTCGCGTACGTGTCCGCGATTGCAGCCATCGCCGGCAGGCGCGCGCGCGCGGGGCGGGCGCCTGTCCGCGGGGTGCTCACAGCGCAGGAGCCTGTGCAGATGCAGCAGGTGGCAGTCTTGCCTACCAGGTATGCATCAGACTGTAGGGCCTGGGTTACAAGCTTTGCTCTGCTCCGTCAGCTCGCGACTCGGCGCAGGCAGCTCGGGCGAACACGGCTTGCCCGCGCGGGCGACCGGGCCTCCGTGCCGGGACCCCGAGCAAGCCGCGGCCGGCCCTTCTCCGGACATTGCCTAACAGCTTGTAGAGCTCAGGCGCCCCTACCCGAAGTCCGGCAGGGCATGCGGCCGGTCAGGGCGTGCGGCAGGGCGCGCCGCGCGACGCGGCCGGCGCCGGGGCAGCGCAGGGGCGTGCTGGTGCGCGGCGGGCGCGTGCTGGATGCGCTGGCGGACTGCTCGGTCGTTGCGCTGGACAAGACGGGCACGCTGACGGGCGGCGCGCTGGTCGCCAGCGGCATGGCCGCGCCGGGCGCGCCGGCGCCGCGGCCGCCCGGCGGCGGCGGCCAGGGCGACGGCGCGCCCGCGGCCCCGGGCAGCCCTGGCTCGGGCCGTGTGGGAGGCCAGTGATGATGTCCCCGCTCGGGGGGTCGGTAGGGATGTCCGGCGCTCTCTTTGTGTTTGCCGCTGGAGCGCCGCCGCGGGCGCCTGCGGAGGTGGCGAGGAGCTGTCATGCGGTTGTGAAATTCCGGTTGAAAGCGCGAGGTGGCAAAGCGCCCCTCATGCGTCGCATATACCTCTCGCGTGCGCACGTCCTCAGGTAAGATTGTGCGCGGGGCTGTGCGACGCTTGTGCAGCCAACGCGTGCGAGCTGCCCCACCGCAGCCACCCTACCCCAGCTTGGCGCGGGGGGCGCGCGTGGGCGGAGCGCGTGCTGGCGGGCGGCAGCGGCGAGGACGCGCACGCGCTGGCGGCGGCGGTGGCGCTATCGCGGCGCGCGCGGCATCCCGTCTCTGGCGCGCTGGCCGAGCTGGGCGCCGCGCTCGGCCGGCAACTGCCCGACGTCGCCGTGTCTGACTTCCGCCTGGTGGCCGGTGCGCGGCCCCTGGGCTGACCGCCGCGCGGTGCCGGGCGCAGGGCTCGGGCGTCGCCGCGGGCTGCGCCCTGCGGGCCGCCTCGCGCAGCCTTGCACTGGCCATGCGCTAGGGGCTCGCGCTGCAGCGATTGCGGCGCTGTATTGATCTGAACGCTGTCTGTGGCACCCAATCGAGCCCCTGGAAGTCATGGCGCTTGGGGCGTTATGGGTGCTGGCGGTCTGCAGGGTCCCTGCCGCGCCACAGGACGCGTTGCTGAGCAGTACAAGCGACCCGGCACCGTTGGGCCTCGAACGACCCGGCCGCCCGCCCGCAGGCGCGGGCGTGGAGGGCGCGGTCGAGCGCGCGGGCCGCCGGCGCGCCGGAGTGGGCGGCCGCGGGGCTGCCGGCCGCGGCGCGCGAGGGCGTGGCGGCTGCGGCCGGCCGCCTGGCAGCCGGTGGCGCGGTGTCGGTTCTGGTTGAGGACGGCGGGCCGGGCGACGGGCCCGCGCTCGTGCGGTGCGAGCCTGCGGCTTGGGCTGGAAAGGGTGTAGGAGTATGGTAGGGGCACGGGAGTCGCTTGGGCTGGATCTCCAACCTTAACCGTAGCCCGACTGCAGACATGCAGCGGACGGACGGGAAGCGAGGGAGGGCGGGCGGGCATGCATGCCGGCGTGTCGGTGCTTCGAGTCCGCGCTCGCCGCGGCCCGTGAGCTTGCAGGGGCCCAGGCCGTGCGGCGCCGCGGCCGCAGTGGCGCGCCGGATGCAGCGCAGCAGCTTACGCTGTGCATGCGGTGCTCACATATGTGGTGCCTAGCAGGCACGTCTGTACACCCGCTCGGAGAGGCGCATAACCAGCGCCGCTCCACGGCAATCCAGCAGAGCAGGTGCAGCAGGCCTTGCCCGCCAGCGGCGGTGACGCTCCGTGCGGCGTGCGGGCGCGCAGGCTATTCACGTTCGAGGACGAGCTTCGGCCGCGCGCGGCGGCCGCAGTGGCAGCCTTGCAGCAGGGGAGCTGGAGCGGCCGGCCGCGGCCGCAGGACCGCATGCGCATTCTCATGCTCACCGGTGCGCGCCCGCCCCGCGCCCGGCCTGCCCGAGGCCGCCGCGTACGGAGCGTACGAACGCTGGCGCGCCAGCGCAGGGTGCGCCGGTGCGGTGCCGGGCGCGCGTCCGCGCGCGAGCGGAGCTGCGCCGCACGCTTGAGCTCCACGCGGGTGCCTGCGCGTGCCGGGACGTCGCGCGGACGCACGCGCATGCCGCGGCGACCGTGGGACCTCGCCCGCTCGCAGGGGCGCAGGGCGCCCGGCGCTCATGGCGCCGCCCCGCGCGCGCGCAGGCGACAACGCGGCCAGCGCGCGGCGCGTGGCGGCGGCGGTGGGCATCGCCGACGTGCGCGCAGGCCTGAAGCCGGAGGACAAGCTAGCAGCGGTGAACGCCGCGCGGGCCGGCGGTGCGGGCGGCGCGCGCGGCGGCGGCGTGATCATGGCGCGCCCCCGCTCCGCCCCTGAGAGCCGCTGCCCACGAAGAGTGCGGTGCGGAGAGGTGCGCTGCGCCCGAGAGGCGCGGCGCAGGCGCGGGGCGCAGCGCCGGTGCCCTATCCCGGGCACAGTGCCTGCCGCATGCGCCTGGCGGCGCCGCTCGCGGGCCGCGGCACAGCACCCGCTGGGCGCGCCGAGCATGTGTGGAGGCACACTGCATCCAATGCGGGGTCTATCCAGGGTTCCGACCGGGCGTGCGCGCGCGCCGCAGGTCGGCGACGGTATCAACGACGCGCCGGCGCTCGCGGCCGCGGACGTGGGCGTGGCCGTCGCGGATGCGCCGTCCGACGCCGCGGCGGCCGCGGCCGACGTGCTGCTGCTCGCCGGCGCGAGCGTGGCGGAGCTGCCGCTGCTGCTGCGCGTTGCTAAGCAGACGCGCGCGGTGCTGAAGCAGGCGCGCCGCCCGGTGTCCTCCGGCTGGGCCGGGGCGTTGCCGAGCTCTGGCGCTGCCTGGTGCGCTTGGGCTGTGTGCGGCCTGGCGAGCATGGTGACACCAGTAAAGCAGTGTGGGTGCCAGCTGTAGCTGGCGCCTACAGACCGCTGTGGTGCACGATTAGGATTTCTACCCTGGTGCATGGCTGCGGCGCTGACCCGCGCGCCCTAACCCCGCGGCAGAACCTGGTGCTGGCGTTCGGGTCGATCGCGGTGCTCGCGCTGCCAGCGGTGCTGGGCTTTATCCCGCTGGGCGCCGCGGTCGCGCTGCACGAGGGCTCCACCGTGCTTGTGGTGCTCAACTCGCTGCGCCTGCTGCGCGCCGCGCGGCCCGACGCGGGCCCGGGCCTCGGGCCGGCGCCTGACGGCGCGGCGGCCAGGGAGCCGGCCGCCGCGGCCGGCGCGCGTGGGCTGCCCGCACCGGCGGCGGCAGGGGCCGTCAGCGCGGGCGCGGGCGCGCACGCGTCGGACTGGACGCCTGCACCTGCGGCCTCCTAGCGGGCCGGGCTATCCCTAGGCGGGACACGCGCATGCATGGCCGATTCGCGAGTGGGCGCTTCTTACAGCGCAGCCGTTGGGCAGGCCGTCCCGCTGCGCGCAGTTGGGTCGAGCCTTAACCCCAACACTTCCAGGCCTAGGTTGCAGACGTGCACCTCGTGTAAGCATGGAGGCACAGGCCGCGGGTCCTGGACCGGCGCGCGCGCGCGCAGCACTCACCACACTGGCGCATCCTGACATCCGATTGATTACACTCTGCGGGCACGCTGTGCGTGTTCAACACAAGGCTCTCAGTGTGGCTGGTCAAGAACGGGGCCGTGGATCACTCAACAACATCTTGTTTAGTGATGCCATGCGCTGACGCGCACCACCTCGCACGAGTGAACGACCTCTCACATCCTGGTGACCTTCGCCCTGACCTCGCGCTGACCCCCAGGCGCATCGCCTGACCCAGCGCCGGCCGCGCCGCCGTGTGACAGCGCCTGCCCGACGCTACCTGCGCTCGCCGCTGCTCCCGGCCCCCACCGTGGAGGCCGCGCCGCGCTCCTCATCAGCCTCCCACCAGGCGCCCAGCGCGTCGCTCGGCGCCGGCCAGGCGTCGCGCTTGTGCGCTGCCCCCGCCCCGCCGCGCGCCCACGCGGGCGCGCCCTGCGCCGGCGCGCCGCCCCCGCGCGCGCGCGGCCGCTGCAGCGCTGGATCGTCCGCGCGCGCGTGCGCCGCCGGCGCCGGCCAGCCGCCCAGCGCGCCCGCCAGCAGCCGCCGCAGGAACGCCTCGCGCTCGGCGCGCGCGCCATGCGCGTGCACCGGCGCCAGCGCCGCCCAGTCGTGGCAGCAGAGCTCCACCACCGCGTAGCCCCACGCGCGCAGGCACGCGCCGCGGTACACGCCGCGCCCCAGCGGCTGGTGCGTGTTGCGCGTGAGGTGGTTGGGCAGCTGCACCTCCACCGCCACCTGCCCGCCCGGCCGCGGCGCCCGGTCACGGCCGCAGGGCAGCAGCCCGCAGAAGGCGTGGCAAGCTGGGGCAGGCCCCATACCTAAGCCTAACCCTAACCGGGCATGCCTCTCGCAGGCCCGAGGCGTCTGGGCCCGACAGGGCAGGAGGCGGGGCGAGCTGGGACAGGGCCCCTACGTAACCCTACCCTAATCCGGGCGGGCCACTCACACGCCGGGGCGTCCAAGCTTGCCAGGGCAGGAGGCGTGGCGGGCTGCGGCGGGGGCGGATGAGCAGCGCTGGCGCACGCCCCGCGGCTTATGCGGGGCGGACGGGCCGCAGCGGGCGCCCTTCCGGGCGGGCGCAGCCGCTGGGAGCGCGCGCAGCTGTGGCAGCATATGAATAACCTGACACCACGTTCAAAGCGCGCCTCGCGGCCGCCCGGCAGCCCGGCACCATGCCCGCGCGAGAGGGGCCGCCGCGCGCGCCCCGGCGCCGCCGGCGCCACACACGAGGCAGGGTAGGGTTATGGTACAGGGCGCGCGCGCCTTCCGGCCGCCCGGCGCGTCGAGCACGATGTCCGCGCTGAAGAGGCTGTCGGGCGCGCCCCGGCGCCACTGGCGCCATAACCTACTGGGGATAGGATGTAGGGTTCCGCGCCTTGCGGCCGCCCGGCGCGTCGAGCACGATGTCCGCGCGGAAGAGGCCCTCGGGCGTGTCCTCGCCGACGCGCGGGCGCAGGCCCAGGCCGCGCAGCGCGTCGGCCGCCTCGTGCAGCAGGCCGGGGCCGGCGGGCGGCGCCGGGCCGCCCGCGGCCGCACGGCCGGCCTCCCAGATGGCGCGCCCTGGCGCGACAAAGCGCGCGGGCATGCGCTCCGCGGCCGGGTTGAGCGTGCGCGCCAGCAGGTGTGCCTGGCGCGGCGCGGCGCCGCCTGTCAGCTCGCATGACAGCGAAATGAAAGGGTAGGTAGCATTTTGATCTGAAATCAGGCTGGACATGCGCAGGGGTCAGCGACGCCGAAGCGCTTGTGCGCGCTGCACGGCCGGACCGCACAGCGCGCTAGCAGCTACTGGCGCACAGCCGGCCCCATTACAACCCCTACACAACGCCCATTCCTGCAACACTGGCCCGTGCGCTGCTCGCACAAAGTCGCCGTGCGCTGAACCATCGTCGCAACCTAAACCTAATTTCCTGCGCGGGGTGCGGCGCGCCTGGAACAGGCTGTTGAGCGCGAGCGCGTCGAAGTCGGCCGGGTGCATGCCGCGTAGGCGGCGCATCAGCTCGCCGTGCAGCGGGTGGCCGGTCGCGCCGAAGATGGCCAGGCTCCACGCCGCGGTCGCCAGCAGCGCCGCGTCCACCTGCACGGCGCCGCCGGCGACCTGCGCGCCGCGCGGGCAGCATTGGGTGAGGGCTGGGGTTTTTTGGTTTTGTACAGGAATTTGTAAATGGCCGGGTGCCATGGCCGGGCTCCATGCCGCGAGTCGCCAGCAGCGTCGCATCCACCTGCACGGCGCTGTCGGCGGCGTGCGCGCCGCACGGGTTTCGTTGGATGGGGTCTAGGGTGTGCCGGGGAGTGCAGACTGCCAGGCAGACGGCCCGGAGGCGCCCGTGCGACGCCCCGGGGGCCTCGCGGCGGGGCGCGCGCCTGCGCGGCGAGCGCCGTGAAGAGCTCGCCCGGCGCATGGCCCAGCCGCGTGAGGCCCCACAGCAGGCTGGTCCACTGGTGCCCCGCGTACGC
>JAABUV010006913.1_pt1 | contig 12140 bp, 13 predicted proteins | sample 5559971 | NCBI WGS metagenome assembly JAABUV01 (sample SAMN10711881, study PRJNA513362) | rock metagenome | isolation source: Antarctica rocks | place: Antarctica: Victoria Land, Knobhead nord | collected 2015-12-19
ACTTGGCCTTGTAGTCCTTGCCCGCGTTGCCTGCGGGCGGCGCGCTCTGCTAGGCAGGGTGCTGCTGTTCACGCCTGCCTTTTCACCCACCTGATAACCGAGGGCGGAGCAATGCTGCGCACGCCATGCAGGGCGAACAAAGGGGCCGCTCCCTGTGCCGCTAGCGAGTGCTGTGTGCACGGCGAACAACGAGGCCGCGTTTAATGCCGCCAGCGATGGCAGCGCATGCCAGGGTCTTGCCCAACGGGCCGCCAGCGGCGCACGCTTGCTGAGCTGCTCCGGGCATCCGTTGCTGGCGCCCCTGGCTGCTGTCTGGAGCAGCAAGGGCGGAAAAAGGCGGCTCTGGGGGGGCTCGCCATACAGGGCGAACATGGCGGCCTCGACGGCGTCGGCCACGGCGGCGGGCGCCGCGGCGTCGCCCTCGGGCCGGCCGGCCGCGGCGCGCTCCTCGCGCACGCGCTCCAGCGCGGCGCCGAGGCCCTCGCGCACCTTCTCGCGCACCTCCGCGTCCGCCGCGCTCGGCTTGCCCTGCAGTGATGGCCGCGCGCGCGGCGCCGCCTCCGCCGGCCGCCCCGCCTCGCCGCCTGCGCGCGGCGCGGGCGCGTGCAGGCGCCGGCCGGCCAGCTGAAGCGATGGCGACGCGGCGCGCTGGGACGACTTGCACGCGCGGCGCCTCAAGCCGCAACGAGGCTATGAGGTAACACCGGTCTGAGACAAGCTGCACCCTGTTGTTCGACGAGGAGGTCACGCGGCCGTCGCAAGCATGCCCTGCATCTGCAACGGGCCGGGAAGCTTGCGGCGGTGAGCCTCTGGGTTGGGTTGGGGTTAGGGTTAGAGCAGGCCGCACTGTAGAACTGCGCCTTGGGCACGCCAACGGGCTTGTTCAGGATCTGCGCGAGCAGCTTCTCGGCCTCGCGGTCCTTGTCGCGGTAGCCGCCGCCATCGGCGCCGTCGGCGTCGTCATCGGAGCCGCCGCCGCGGCCCGACGCGCGGGCCGCGCGCAGCGCGTCCTGCGCGCGCGGGGACATGTACACCTGCGCGCACACGAACGCTCGTCTCTCCCGCGTCCCGAGCTCGTGGCAGCAGGGAGTGCTGATGACCACGCAATCGTTGACGCAGCTTCCGCTCAGCCCTGCCATCAATGCGCCAACACGCCTGACACACCGCCGTCTGCTTTGACACCGAGCGCCTGGACATGGCACACGTGTCAGAGTGCGCATGCACGCCGTGCCAAGCCGGCCCGCGCAGCGCCGGGGTGCCACACACGCCGGCCCGCATGGTGCGCCCGGGGGCGGCGCCGGACCTGCCGGCGCGGCTTCCCCTGGGCGGCCTCCAGGCGCGCGCGCTTGGCCTGCCGCGCGGCGCCCTTCTCCGCCGCGCGCTTGCCCCGGCCGCCCGCCCGCGGCCGGCCCTCGTCGGCCTGCCGCCGCGCCGCGGACGCAGCGTTCAGACAGCTTAGCATGTGGGCCAACCCGCGCAACCCCGCACAGCCCACGCGCCGCCAAACCTGCCCCATGGAGTGCATCCTCCCCTGGCACGGGCAAGCGCCGGGCGCTGGCCGCGGCCGCTAGCCGCGTGCCGCTGCGCACGTCCTGCTGCCGGCAGACAAGGTCTGGACGGGGACATGCCTGTGGAGTGTGCTGCATGCACACAGGGCGAATGTCTTCTCCATGCGCCTCAAATGGACATGCCATCTGATACTGCCTGTAACCCATGCCCCGCATCACTCTGCTCTTGTATCTTATGCTCTCTTGTCATAGGCGGGCCCGGCACAGTCACCCCACCTCCGCCACCAGCCCCTGGGACACTGGGTCTGGATGCAGGGTGCGCGCAGGGCCCCCACCTCGCCCTCGCCCTCGCCCTCGCTGCTCTCCTCCGTCTCGTCGCCCGCGCCGCTGCCGTCGCCCTCGCCCGCATCCCCGTCCTCGTCCTCTTCTTCTTCCTCCTCTTGTCCTCCGTCCTCCTCCCCGGCGCGGCCCATCTCCTCGTCGCTGTCGCTGCCCAGGCCGACGCCGGCCAGGCCACCGCTGCCGCCGCTGTCCGCGGGCGCGGGCGCCGGGAACTCGTCCGGGCGCAGCTCGTGCACGGCATCGCGCTGCTCGCCTGCCGCCGCCCCGCATGCGCCGCGTCTCTCTTCCGCTCAAAATCGTACCTACATTCACCGCCGTGGCAGCTGTCCCCGTGGCGGTCACACTCCTGGACCAGCGCCGTCCTGGCTGCCCGTGAGCCGCGGGGCGGAATCTAGAGACCTGCTAAAAGGGCTCCCTTGTACATGCAATGCTGCAGATGCAGGAGTGGAGGTTCATGCGGCGTCGCTCGCGCGTTCCGTGCTGCATGAGCTTGCCCTCGAGATCTGCAATCATGCGCACTGATGCGCGGCTGCTCCCGCATTCCCCACTGCATAGGCAGCCCCGCGCATGCAGGCGGCCTCCGCCGGGCGCACCAGGCGCGCATGCACACCGCAGAAGTCTGTGTATTTCCCCGAGGAAAGACATTCATGGTCGGAGGGAGCAGGAGGCGCGCACGGAAGGCGATCTGCCGCTCGTCAATCAGCTCGCCAAAGTCGACCTTCTCCTTCTCATCGGTCTCCGTGTAGTCCACCTCGCCCTTGCACCGCCGCGCGTCCAGCTGCTGCCCCCGCGGCGCGGCGGTCAGCGCGCGGACTCGGTGCGCGCCGTCACCACCGCACGGCTCTTGGCTTGGGGCCGGGCCCAATGCCGCGGCACGGCGGTCGGCGCGCGGGACACGGCGCGCGCCGTCACCCACCGCACGGCTCTTGGCTCGGGGCCGGGCTTGAAGCCACGGGCGGCCCGCCTGAACTTGGACGCGAGGGGCTTGGCAGTGCAGGGCCCATACACCGGGAGTCGCTGGCGGCAGGCAATGTGGCGGTGCGGGGCGCACGCTGCGCAATATGCTGGCTTCGGCGGCACAGGAGCGCTGAGTTCTGCCTGCAGGAGGGGTTGGCCCCAGCAGGCGTGCGGAGCGCACCTTTGACACGATGGCCGAGTACCAGATGCCGTTGTCGGGCCAGAGGATGTGCACCTGCGAGATACAGAGTGCGCGCTCCTTGGCAACCCGTATATTCCTCTTCATGTCAACAGGCAACTAGGCAGGAGGAGCAACATTTGAGCAATGCCGCTGTGCTTGCTCGATGGTGCTAAGCAGCACAGGAGCACGTCACCCCGCGCCTGGCCTCGGGCGTGACAACCAAGTACGCAGCCGTGCTTGCTCGGCGGAGCTGCGCAGCGCAGGAGCGCGCCTCCTTGTGCCTGATGTCGGGCGTGACCTCCGGGCGCCGCAGCAGGCGGAACACCCACTGCGCCAGCGGCTCCTCATCTGCCTCCTGCGCCTCCTGCGGCGCCGACGCCTCCCGGCTGTTGCTGCGTCGCCCGTGCTGCGCCGCGCCGCCATCTGCGCGCGCACCGCGCAGGGCGCTGAGGGGAGGCTGTGAGGCGTGCGCAGCCCCGGACACCACCAGCCCCCAGGCAAGGCGCTCTGCACTCCTGGTCCTGTTCACAGAAGGAGAAGATGGCCTGGATTGGACAGTAAGCTGCCAGCCGGGACGCGCAAGGGTGTTCGCGACAGTGGCCAGCTTTTTGTGCAAGCCAGATGGGCAGGCCGCCAACGCCAGCACATACTTGCATGTCTGTGACCGGGCCAGCAGAAACATCGCTTGTGCACTTCGCATGCTGCGGAGAGCACGCAAGCAGATGACTGCTATGAAGCGTTTGGCCCAGCTCAAGACCGTGTCTGAGCGCCCACGGCTGCGCTCTTGTTTTTGACGCTCCACAGGAGTGCACAGGCGACATCCCGCGAGCGAAATGGGCAGTTGCGCGCATTCTGGATGCTACAGCTATAGTGACCTAGCCCTGTGCAACCGCCAAGCACTTCCACGCTGCCTCTTGTGTTACGCAGGCCAGGCCCTCTGCGTTCAGGCGCGTGCACGTGGCCCACCGCCATCCTCCTCCACAAACTTCTTGGGTGGCTTCACTTGGCGCTTGCTGCGCTCCATTGTGCTTGACGCACGCCTCTGCACACCAGTGCGCCCCTCTCCTTGAAGCCCAGCAGGTCTGGGACCTGTCAGCCTCGGCGCGCTGCGCAGGTACACCTTCTAGGCAGGCAGACAGGGCGGCCCAGAACGCTAGGCACTTTCAATACTCGAAGCAAGACGGACACCGCCCTGGCCGTAGAAGGTGAACAGCGCTTGTCGCAAATGGCTGCGGGGTCAGTCTGGGGGCAGGCTGCAGGGTGAGTCCTTGGAGAGGAGTCCTCAGCATGCTAGGCTCAACTCTGCATGTAGACGGGACAGCTTCCCCTGCCACGCATGGCAGGCTCGTACGACCACCATATGCAAACACGTACTCCTCCCGCTCAAGCCCCTGTTCGGGTTGGCGGGTCCTGTTGTATTGATACACATGCCTAGTGAACACCCTACTCGATGCCCTGCCCCTGCGACGCCCGCCGACGCTTGCCTTTCTTGGCGCCCCGGGCGGCGCCCGCGCGCGCGGCGCCCACCACGCGCTGCAGGCCCTGCTCCGCCGCGGCCTTCTTGCCCGGGCGCCGGTTGAGCAGCTTGCGGTCCAGCGGCCAGTACGCGTACGGCTCCACGCGGCTGCTGCCCTTGACGTCGCCGCCCGCGCCGCCCTTACGCGCCTTGAACCTGCGCAGAGCGGGGACGCCCGGCGCGTGCGTCACCGCTGTCCTTATGAGACGCCCGCCGCAGCGCCCGCGGCCTCCGGAGGCATGGCCCCATGCCTGGCATACAGAGTGTGCACGGCCAAGGGAGCCGATCGTGCTACAGGTGACTGCATTGGTGCATTGTGGCACACGCCCAAGCACATGCCGAGACCGTGATACAGGAGCACAATGTGTGCATGGTTATGACATATGGGCACATTTGGGCACCAGACTCCAGAGTGGGGGGCTCACCGCGCCCCCGAGTGCTGGCTGGCGGCGCCCCGGCTGCTCTGGCTAGCGCGGCTGCGGCCGCCCGCGCTGCGCGCCGCAGCCGTCGACGCGCCCCGCGAGCGCGCTGTTGTTGACCGCCCGGCAGTGGACCGAGCCGCAAAGCGCACCTGCGCAGCACATGTCATTTGAGGTGCTGCCAGGGTCGGGCACAGGGGCCTGCGCGCCGCAGGTCCTGCAGCGCGTACGTACCGACGGCGCCGTGTTGCCATACTAAGGCTGGCTCCGTGCGACCTGAGCCGCACACTGTGTGCAACATGGCGCCCTTGCTCGTCTGGTGTAGACTGAGGGCCTTCATCATGCTCAAGCGTTCGCGTTGGGGCACTGTGGCGGAAGGAGAATGCATGCGGCCAGCCGGCCGGTCACCGCAGGGCAGCGGGTATGCTGCGGGTGAAACGCACCGACTTGGCGCTGGCGCCCGCGGCGCCGCCGGCGCGCCCCGCGCGGCCGCGCAGGTCGTCAAAGTCGCTGTCGTCGCTGGCGCGCTCGTCGAAGCCGCCGCCGGCGCGCCGCTTGCGCTTGGCGCCCGTGCCGCGCGCCGGCGCCTCCTCGCCCTCACCCTCCTCGTTGATCACCCACCGCCCGCCCTCGCCGCGCGCAAAGCCCGGCTCATCGCGCCGGCCGCCGGGCGTTGCGCCGGCGCGGATGAGCGCGCGCGGCGCGTCGGCCGCGAGCAAGTCCAGCGGGTCGCCGCCGGCGCCGCCGCTCGGCAGCGCCGCGCCCGCCTGCAAACCCGAAGAAGTCGTTGGGCTAGGGATGTATAACACTGCGGGTGTGGGCTTGGGTCGAAACGCAGGATGCCAGCACAGACTGCCCAAAAAAAATACATGGCCGATTTGCGCAAAGTGCTGGTGCTGCTCAGGGCTGGAAGCGCGCATAACGCAGCTCTTCTTAACAAGAAGGCTGCGCCAACGTTGCTGACACGGCGGCCACAAGTAGTACCAGTGCAAGGCAATTGCCCAGCAGCACAGGGGCTCACCGCACGCCCAGAGTATCCAGCGGTGCGGCCGGACCCGCGCGGCCCGCCGCGCGTGCTGGCCGCCGCCGCGGAGCGCGCACTGCGGCCGGGGCCCGCGGCCGCGCCGCCCGCCGTCTCGTCGTCGGAGAACACCCGGGAGTGCGCCCACTCGCTGGCGCGCGCGGTGCGGCCCGCCCGCGTGCGCGCGTCGCCGCCGTCCTGCTCCTCAGCCTGGCCACACGCGCCTGTCAGCGTGATTGACCAGGGTCTGACAGGAAACAGTAACCATTTATGACAGCCAGCAGCTCGCCTGCCGCGCCATACACGTTCTTCCTTAGTTCCTTTACGCTCTCAGAATTTGTGACAGGACTGCGAGGCCCCTGCCAACCCCTGTCACAACTTCCACGCACCTGGCTGCCGCCGCCGGCGCGTAGGCGCTGCTTGCGCAGCGTCTCGCGCCGGATGTGCTGCAGCAGGCGCTTGTCGCCGGCGGGCATCGCGGCCGCCACCGCGTCGTACCCGCACCGCCGCGCCAGCCGCTCCACAATCGTGCGCACCTGTTCTGCCCGGGCCGCTTGGGTTTAGGGTCAGGCCACACTGGCACGGGCGCGCATGCGCCGCCGGTGCCAGGCCCACAGCGTCGGGGCAGTAGCGCGCTCGCTCTGCCGGTCCTCGCAGCTGATGAGACAACACCAGGGACGCGGCTGGGGCCCTGTGCTTCGCAAATCAAGAGTGTGCAACACTGAGCGGGGAAGAAAACGCATGATATAGTCATGCATGTTTCCTGGCGCTGCTGTCTGCACACGACGGCGCCGGCCATGCGGTTGCCACGCATACGGCCCAGGAGGCTGCAAGAAGGCTGCAGCACACACCGGGTCAAGAGGTGCTGCCGCATGGCGGCAGCCGACGCCGGAGCTGCCTGCCCACAACCGGCGGCAGGCGCAGGGAGTGGCGCTTTGTAGCTAGACTGTAGGTGCGGCCTTCACAGAGCAGGTAGGGTTAGGGTCCGCGCGCCTTCAGGCGGAACTTGTTCTTGGAGTCCTCGCTCCATAGCAGCAGGCCCTCCAGCATGGCCGCCAGGTGGCCCTGCAGCACGTCCGCCGGCAGCCGCACGGCGCACACCTGCGCCGCCGCGCCCCGGCCGTCGCGCATTGGTTGAGCCCCGCCGCCGGCTCTGCAAACGCGTGCTTCTGCTGGCGCGCAGGGCTGCACTGGCTGCGCGATGCGCGGCAGGGCTGCGGCTGCACCAGGACGATGCTGATGCCCTCAGCCCGCGCGACGCTCACTGCTGCGTGCGACTGTCGGTATCCTTCTAGACCGCAGCGCGCCACGGGCGGGGCGGCCGGGTGCTGATGGGACGGCGTTGCTGTGGCACTAAAGCGAAACAGGCGCCCCGGGTGTCGGGCGGCAGCTTTAAGAAAGTGCCCTGAGGGGTCGTTGGTCTCCTAAACCTACAGCAGCTCTTGCACATCAGCTGCTCTGCGCTGCGGTGGCACTTCGCCATGCGCAGGCGCCAGCCCTGCTGCAGCGGACACACACCATCGCTGGCCAGACACAGTGGCTGCACAGCAGCAGGTACGTTGACAAGAGCACACGCCTCGCCACGAGGCACTGCACTGGTGCCCCATTTATACATCCTTAGAAAAGCCCACTTCCTGGCGCCAAGAACATGCTTGACATACAACCTTCATGGCCTTGCGCACCGCCCCGCTGCCCCCCATGACGGGGGGGAATGTCAGGCGCCTGGGAGGACGCGGCGGCCGCGCGCGCGCCTTGACAAAGCCCAGCACGGCCTTGACGACCTCTCGCGCGCGGCTGCGCAGCAGCATCAGCACGGCCGGCAGCAGCGCGGGCGCGGCGCCGCCCAGCTGCGCCGCAAACTCGTGCAGCAGCCGCGCGAGCGCCATGACCGACGCGCTCACCATGTGCGGCGACGCGCCCACCAAGCCACCCAGCACCATGGTGAACAGCGTGTGCAGGCCGCCGCCGCCGCCCGCCTCGCCGCCCGCGGCCGCGGCCCCGCCCGCGGCCCCGCCCGCGGCCTCGCCTGCAAGGCGCAGGGTAGGGTCAGTGCCTGTGCCCGCAATGCACAGCACAAGCGTGCCCTGGGCCGGGCGCGCAGCGACTGCAGCAAACGCAGGCGCCGCGTCGTCTCCGCGGCCTTGCACACTGATACTCATAAGAAACCCTCGGGGCTGCGCAGCGCCCGCACCATGGTGGCCACACAGGCGGGAAGCGCACCCATGGCAACGTCGCCACCGGCGTCGAGCGCGGGCAGCGCGGGCGCGGGCGGCGGGTCGACGGCATGCATCGCACGCGCGAGGCCGACCAGCAGCGCGTACGCCGCCGCGCGCGTCTTGATGTTGACCTCCTTGACGCACAGCACAATCTCGCTCACTAGCGTCGCCACGACCTGCGCGCCCAGCGCGCCCCAGGGGTGAGCCGCAGAGCGGATAGCCTCCACGACCAGGACACCCGGGCGTTGCCAATGTGCACCATGGCCTGCATGCCTGCATGACATGGGCCTTAACCACAGAGCACGCTGCTGGTACGGTGCTGGCACTGCACAGTGAACACGCATCTCTGTGCCCGGGCGATTGAGGCGGTCCTCTGCATCAGCTCCTGCAGCAGCAGCGCCCAACCGAGTGTGAACAGGCGCGGGCGGCGGCGGCAGCGTGTGGGCACGCGCCTGCTTGCGCTGCTCGTCCTCGCTCATCGGCGCCGCGGCGTCGGCGCGCTCGGCGCCCGCGCCCGCGGCCAGCGCCACCGCCGGCGCGCCGGGCGCCAGCAGCAGCAGCACCGCCGCCTGCCGGCCCGCAGCCTTGCCTCGGCCCTCGCAGCCTCGCAAGCTAGTGCTGGATCTTGTTTCCGTACTTCAGTCATGGCGTGCACTCACTCAGTGCAAGCACCAGAGCTCGCCACCTCTATGCTGAGTATTCGCATGCCCAGAGCAGCGACCACCTCCGAGTGCGCGCAGTGCGCTCTCGGGCAGAGTCATCTGAAGGCCACGCCTGCCGGCAGGGCCTCCGGTCCGCCCCGCCTCCAGACATCACCCTGGCAGGCGGCCCGGCCGGCCGGCCCGGGGCGCGCGCCTGCAGGCAGCGCAGCCGGTAGCGCTTGGCGGCCGACAGCGAGGTCGCCACGCCGGCCAGCAGCGCCTCCAGCACCTCGGCCAGGTGCGCGGCCGCAAAGTCGGGCCGCTCGCCGCAGACATACGCCAGCAGCCGGTACGCGCGCTTTTGCACCGCCTGGTCGCGCTCCTGCCGCGGCGCGCAGAGCGGCATCAAAGCGTTGATACGCAGCACAATGAATACAAGGGTTAGGGTAGGGTTAGGGCAGGGTAGAAAGCTATAGGTGAACAAGCCGTCAAGCTTCACTGACCCTGCAGCGACAGGCCGCACGGGCGTGCCCAAGAGCACTGCATGGCAGGCGCCTGTGCACCCCACGCCCGAGATCACCCCAAGCATCACAGGGCCCCAGGCGGCATCGCAGCCGCCGCGGCGGCGCGCCGCGCCTGCAGGCCCGGCAGCGCGGCGCGGAAGAGCGTGCCCACGCCGCGCGCGTCCAGGCCCGGCCCGAGCGCGAGCGCGAGCTCCAGGAACGTGCAACGCTGCTCGCTGGGCGTGCCGCCGCCCCCGCCGCCCGCGCCGCCGGCCGGCAGGCCCGCCGCGGCGTCCGCGGACGCCTGCGCGCGGCCGCGCGCCGCACGGGCTCGCGCTCTTCGGCTGGGCGCGCAACGGCGTGACGTCGTGTGCAAAAGCTGTGACCTGGGCATCGTGGCTGCCAGCGCAGGAGACTCTGGCCGCACTGTCATGATCACCTTGCCGGTGCACCCGACCATGGGCAAGGCGTGCTGTCTGCCGGCAGGGGGCCCGTAGCGTACCCCGTCCGCAGCCGCGCATAAGCAGGCAGCGTCCGCGACGGCGCCGCGCAGTTCAGACATGGCAGTGGTCACACGCGGTGGGGAGCTGAGCATGCTGGCTGCCGCGCACCTTGAGCAGCTTGGCGAGCACGCCGCGGAAGAAGCGCGAGAGCGTCTCAGCGTCGGCCACAACCGCGTACGCTGACACGGCGCCCGCCAGCGCGGCGCGGCGGCCCGCCGGCGCGGCCACGAACGCATTGAACAGCTCGGGGAGCCAGTTCTTGGCGTACACGCGCAGCGCGGCCAGCGTCCTGGGCGAGCGCGCAGCCCGGTGCCACTGTGAGCGCTGGTGTCGCCGCCTCGTGAAGCGTCAACAAGCGGTGTGCACAGGGAGGGGAGGTCAGACACGTAAAGCAATGACTACATACTCTATGCAGCCAAGTCGCATCTTGTATTCAAGCGGGGCGACAGCACAGCCCAGCGTACGAGGCGAGCCACATGTGTGGCAAGGAAGCTACAGGGACGCTCCGCGCAACCGCTCGACACCTGGGGATGCTGCTGAGCGATGCCATGCAAGAAGGGGAGACCTGCCTCGCCAAGCAAGCCAGTCCAGGGCAGGGCGCGCACTGCTCGGCCATGGCGGCGGTGAAATGTGCGGGTGCGTCCGCGTCCAGGCTGGCGGCGCCCTCGTCGTCTGAGTCAGCGTCATCGCCGTCCCATTCGGCGTCCGGGGCGCGCCCAGGGGCCGCGGCCCCGGCCGCCATTGCTGCGGCGGGCTGGGCGAGGCCCAGCTCCTCGCCTTTGCCCGACGCCTGGATAACAGCAGCCCCTTATCAAGCACTGTGTTGTATATGAACCGACATGCGCTGCGGCGAGGCAGCGCTAGTGCCCAGACCAGCTCAGGGTGGACGGCAATCATGCGGGTTGGATGGTTAGGCATCCTCAGGTAAAGAGGTGCTGCACTGACGGCGTAGCCATGAAAAGCACTGCAGCAGGCTCTAAGCAGCACCAGTAACAGCCCCAAAGCTCCTGCACGGTTCATTACTTCGCCGCATGCTCATACGCTTACAAGGACTCCGCACGGTCTCAGAGCAGGCAGGGCGGGCGGCGCCTGGGCACGCGCCAGCAGAGCAGCGCGCGTCTGCAGGCACAAGCGCTGCAGGGCGGTGCAGATGGCAGGTTGCAGATCGCTGCGTTGCCGGAATGCTGCCGCAATCGCCTGCGCGTGCGCCCTGCGCGCACACAAGCCCGTGAGCAACCCTTACCCTCCGCCCTCAAGGGCGGCACGTGCGCCTTGGGGCGCGGGGCGCGTCAGTGTGTCCACATGCACACGTGCCACGCATGTGCAAGTGGGCACACCAACCCCATTCCCTTGCAGGTTTTAAACCACAGTCCGCCATGCATAAGCTGCGCCGCACTCTGCACTGCAGGTTGCCCCGCAACACACGCTCGAGGCCCAAGTTCGCCCATAAGCGTCAGGCACACACGGGAGCAGCAGTGCGCCTCAGGGGTAGTGACAAACAGCGTGTCCGCAGCGGCTCTAGGGGAGCCGGCTCAGATCTCAACAACTGCGTGTTTCGTCATCGGCAGCACTGCCTGCGCTGTCCTGGCATGGGGGCGGGCCCTCGAACAAACATGCCACGCTCTTGATACCCATCCTTAGCAGAAGGATGGGTCTCAAGAGTGCTTTGAACTCGCCCGCCTGCGCCACTATGGCGCACAGCCTGAGCCCACAACAGACCCCTCGCTGGCCAGATGCGCGCCTCGGTTGTGTACTGCTCACCACGTGCTTTGCAGCATCTGTTGGAGCTTCGGTCAAGAATGTGGTTCTCGTCATCGGCAGGCCCCACCAGCGTGCGCACACACCGCGCGCACCCCACCATGCCTGAATACAAGCCCGGTGCCATGCACAGCCATCTCATGATACCGAATGTGCTAGACACGCAAGTCTCAAACTTCCCGTTCAGCCTGGTGGCTGGCGGCCGGCTGGCGACCTCGCGCAGCCACACCCGCCAGGCCGCTGCAGCCGCCAGGCAGCCGCCACGCAACCCCGGTCAACCTGACACAAGGGAAGCTGCGCACTTGAAAGCCGCGGCGCCGTCGACCGGCCACGACGCGAACGCCGGCAGCGTCGCCCAGAGCTGGGCCTCCAGCGCGCGGCACTGCAGCGCGGCCAGCTGCGCGCCCGCCGGGTCGCCGCCGCCGCCGCCGCCGGCCGCGGCCGCCGTGCGCGCGCCCAGGCGGCGCGCGAGCGGCAGCAGCTCGGCCGCCCAGAAGCCCAGGCGCGCGCCGGCCACGTGCTGGCGCAGCAGCGGCAGCAGCCACGCGCGGCCCTCCGCGCGCCCCTCCAGCGCC